>OCTA010004264.1_pt1 | contig 12546 bp, 12 predicted proteins | sample 1538991 | NCBI WGS metagenome assembly OCTA01 (sample SAMEA3539302, study PRJEB22396) | soil metagenome | biome: tundra; feature: field; material: soil | place: USA | collected 2010-05 | depth 0.15 m
GGCTGAGCCTGGTGAAGACATCCCGGCCGAGGGGGTCTGGGCCGAGCTAGGCATCGCCGACGACCAGATTGGTCACCGGAGCGAGGTCTACAACCGCTAGCCAGCGGCGCGCTGCTGACTAGCGACGGCCGCGCAGGTCGTCCCAGAAGCTGCGGGCGGCGGAGACGGCGCCGGCTGTGCGGTTGACGGCCTCGGCGGCGGCGCGGGCCGCGGTTCCCTTCACGCCGGGGATGGCTGCGACGGCGTCGGTGATCAGGTTGCCGGTTTGCTCCACGATGCGGGTGCCGGGCGGGACGTGCACCCGGAACTCGTCCGGGTCGATGGGCTCGGTGCTGATGTCATCCAGCTCCGACCAGACCGCCAGCGTGTCGTCGGCGTAGCAGAGCAGGCGGAGCAAGCAGCCGGTCTCGGCGTCCACGATCGCGTCGGCGGGGAAACTCATCAGCAGCCCCGGGATATGATGCTCGCCGCCCGAGGAGGTCACGCGGAACTGGCGGGCGGGCCGGCCCCGGTAGGCGAGCTCCGCGCCGCCGGATAGCCGGAGGCGGAGCAGCCAGGACGACTCGGCCAGGGACACGATCGCCTCCCGCAGCGAAGTGGCCGGGCCGACCAGGGTCTGGTCCTGGGAAACCCGCCAGCAGCGCTCGCCGTCGCAGGAGACCGTCGTCGCATCTACGGGGCGCGGGCGGGCGGAATAGTCCAGACGGTACCGGTCGGGGCCGCTGACGCGCAGCCGGGCTTCGGTGCGGGTCACGTTCATAAGGCTGGTCGCCGTGTCGAGGAGGGAAGCGAAGCCGCCGCCCCCGTCGGCGCGCATTTCTTCCGGCATCCGCCTGACGATGGCGGCGAGGTCGAGCCACTGCCGCGCCGTGGCGCTGAGGACCTGGGGCTCGCCGCTGCGGTACAGCAGCTCAAGGACCTCGCCGGGCGGCGGCGCACCGTCGCCCGGCTCGAGTGGGGCCGGATCGGGCGATGGCATCGCCTCTGGCTGCTCGGCGGGCGCGCCGCGGCCGGGCCCGTTGGGCAGATACCTGACCAGCGCGTCAAGGCCACCCGCCGCCAGGTTCACGGCCGCCCAGCCAGGACCGCTGACCGCTGGCTTCTCCCCCTTGGGATCGCCGAGGTGGCTGCCCGGTCGCGGAGCGAACCGGGCCGGGTCGGCGGCCTCTGGCGGGTTCACCGTCACGCCGGTCAGCTCGGTGAGGGTGACCAGCTCGCCCGCGGACGTCTCGATCCGGCGGAGCAGGATGCCGAGCTCGGCGTCCACGGCGACCTCAATGCGGTCGTAGGCCTGCTGGGCCGGACGGGATCCGAGCGCATCACGGCGCGGCGTGGCCGCGACCGCGATCGCGTCGCGGCCGGCGACGGTCACCGCACCCAGCTCTTCCAGGGTGTACCCGCCGAGCAGGCGGGAGGGGCAGAGCAGCTCCGGCACCGGCAGATAGGCGCCGTTCTCCCTGACCGGGAGTGGTGCGGGGCCTCCCATCTCCAGCGGCCGCCACGACCAGACGTGCTCCCCGTCGTTGCCCTCGGCGGCCTCTCCCCCCGCGCTCCGGCCGGGGTCTGGGCACACCAGGCGCCACCGGCCACCGGGACCGATCAGCAGCGCTCCGTGTCCCACATAGCGGCCGTTGTCTTGCTTCTGCCCCGGCCAGTCGCGGTACCACCGGGACCGGTACTTGCGCGGCGGGCGCGGGAACGGAAGCGAGGGCGAGGGCGGGGGCGGCTCCTGGCCATATTCGGCGCGCAGCTCGGCCGCCAGGGACAAGCGGGTCCAGTCGGCCCGGTAGAGCAGCGCTATCAAGTCTGGCAGGCCGGCCATGGCGACACCATCCGGGGCAATTCAGCTGGGGGGAGGCGGGAACGCCACCCCGTTTGGTCAGATTATGCCCTGTGCCGGCTTGAGAGCTGCACGGATTGTGGTGACGTGGACTTACCTGGGGAGGCCGAATAGTGCCGCCGCGTTGCCGTAGCAGATTTTGCGGCGGTCGTTTTCACTGAAACGTGACCGGGCCTGCCGCCGGGCCGAAATGCAGTGAGCGCAGCGGCCAGTACGGCGCGCATCGCCGTCCGCGTGCAGGCCGGGAGAGGCAGGACCCGAGGTCGCCTGGCACACAGCCCGGTCATCAGCAGTTCTCCTGTAGGTCGCCGTTTCGTCCGGCACCGCCTAAGGAGGTCTTCTTGGCCTCATCTCGCGCCGCCGGCACAGCGTGGCCGGGAGCTGGGGAGCGGGGAGCTAATAGGGCGTTCGCCCGATGTAGCGGGGGCGGCTGGACCGTAGTTTCGGGCCATGCCCGTCCATGTGGTCCGGCTTGTGTGTGCTGAGCCATGGCGGGTCTGCGGCCTCCGGTGTGGTCCCGTGGGCGCCTGCTCGCATGGAGGCTGTGATGAGACGAGGGCTGCGAGTCGTGGTGCTGGCCGTGCTGGCCGGGGCCATGGGGATGGCCGGGATAGCCGGGGTGCCCGGGGCGGCGCACGCCGCGACGGGCGCGACGCTGTATGCCTCCCCGGCAGGGACCGGGGACTGCTCCTCGGCGGCCGCGGCGTGCTCGCTGCAGGCCGCGGTGACCGAGGCCAACGGCGATACCGGTGACACGGTCGTGCTAGCTGGCAGCACCTACACGAGCGTGGCGCTGGCGCTGAACGCGTCGATGTCCCTGGTCGCCGCGCCCGGCGCGGACCCGGTCCTATACGGCGAGGGGCGCCAGACCAACAACGTAATCGACGTCAACGCCGGGCTGGCGACGATCAGCGGCCTCACCGTGACCAACGGGGATACAGGGATCGTGGGCAACGGGTCAGGTCTGACCGTGACCGCGTCGACGATTGAGGGCAACGGGGAAGGCATCTCTACAAGCTCCCCAGCCACGGTAACCGAGTCAACCATCTCAGGCAGCGCAGGAACCGGTATAGAGCTGTTGGCGTCAATGACGATGACCAACTCGACAGTCACCGGAAACGACAACACAGGCGTTGATGTCGAGGGCGGCACTCTGACGGCGACCGGGTCGACGATCTCCGATAATGCGGGCTTCGGCATCAGCCCGGGAGCAGTCGGGAGTATGACCCTGGGATCATCGCTGATCACCGGCAACTCCCCTGCGAACTGCGCCAACGCCTCCAGCAGTATCACCGATGCGGGGTACAACGTGGCATCCGATGATTCGTGCGGGCTGGGGTCAACGAGCGTGTCGGGTGCGAGTGCAGCGGCGATCGGGCTGGGGGCGCTGGCGGCCAACGGCTCGGCCGGACCGCAGACCCAGGCCATCGGCACGAGCAGCGACGCCTACCAGCTAGTCCCGGTCTCCTCCGGCCTGTGTCTGGCCACCGACGAACGCGGCCTGGGCCGCCCCGGCACGGGCACCACTGACTGTGACGCGGGCGCTTATGAGCTGCAGTACCAGCCGGTCACCCTGGCCCAGGCCGGGACGACGACCGGGTCGGTGACGGCCGGGACCGCGTTCAGCGGCCAGCTCGCGGTGACCGGCGCGACCGGGCCGGTCAGCTACCTCACCACCAGCCCGGCCGGTCCGGTGACCGTGTCCGCGGCCGGGGTGATCACTGCGCCCGCGACCGTCCCGGCCGGGTCTATCAGCTCACTGGCACCGATTCCGATCCGTTGGGGGACAGCGGCACCTGGGCCTTCACCCTGACCATCATCACGCCCGGGCCCGCCCGGGCCAACCTGTCCATCTCGGCGTCAGCTCCGGCTGAGGTCGCCCCGTCAGCGGCGGTGACAGTGACGGTGAAGGTCGCGAACGCCGGGCCGTCGGCCGCGGCCAAGACCGGCACAGCGCTGCTGATCCCGCGCGGCTGGACAGTAGCCCGTGCCGGCGGCGGCACCGTGATCGGCAGACAGCTCATCACCTTCACCGACGCCGGCCTGGCCGCAGACGGGACGATCACCTACACCGTGACGCTGACTGCGCCCGCGGCCAAGGGCCGGGACCTGCTCGCTGCCGCCACCGCCTCCACCATCAAAGACCCCAGCATCCTCAACAACGTCACGCTCGTCTCTATCCGGGTCAGCTAACCGGCCGCCTCACCGGTCCCGCCCTGGCCGCCGCAGATCAGGCCACGGATGACCCTGCCAGCAATGGCAGGGTCATCCGCCGCGGCTGAGCCGAACACGCAGACACCCCCATCACCGCACGCTGTCGTCTTACTAACGGTGAGCCCAGCTCCGGCGGTCAGCGCCGCCAGGCTCCACGCCGCCGAACAGGCTCTCGCCGACCCCGACCCGGCCGTCCGGGACCAGGCAGCCCGGGAAGCCGCCGAGATCGTCCAGGCGGCCTACCGCGAAGTCGCGGGTGGCTGAGTGGCACCTGGAACTCGTCGCTGATGACCTGTTCAGCGGGCCGCCCAGTTCATGCTCGCCTACCTGACCGGCGTCCGCTGCGAAGGTGCAGTCATCCTTCAGGTGAAGGAGTGCGCCGGCGAGGTAGACAGCCGGCGCACTCCATTACCTAATGGGGAAGATTCTCATCCATGTGATTGATTTGGTGCTGATCTACGTACTCTGCGACCAGGCTGAGGCCGATTCGCACATGTAGTAGCCCTGGCACACCGAGTTGCAAATTCGGATTTCCGCGGTTCCTGCCTGCACTTATTGCACCGTTCGCACAGGTGTCCCGGTCCACGAACCGGTCCACGCCTTACACTGCGACTGCCGGATACCCGCTACAGAACGTTACCGCCGCCGACCGGGCAGCGCATGCCGCAGCCGTTGGGAAAGGCCGCCTGAGTACGTGGCAACGCCGCTAACCGCCAAGCCACTGGATCTTGACTACAAGCACGAGATCATCAGGCGGATACACCAGGAACGTGACCAGGCCCCCGCCGTCCGGGCCGAAATGCAGTGAGCGCAGCGGCACAGTGACTTCATCACGCTCGTCGCGGCGGCGCTGGTACTGCACCGGATCCACGATCACGACTGCGTCCATGAATGCCGCTAGGGATGCTCGCGCGGCCGGAGGCAGGTCGACGAACTCCTGCTGAGCCGGGCCATCCAGTTCCCACCGGTACATGCGTCAGACGCCGAACTGGGTGCGGATCTCCTCCCGGCTCATCCGCTGACCCGCAGGCGGCCCCTCATCTCGGTAGGTGTCGATGCGAGCTAGGAATTCGCGCTTCGCTTGGGGGTCACGCCAGGCGTCCGCCTCGAACCACCAGCGCTTGACTGTCTGCACCAGCGGCGTGACGTCACCTTGCTCGCGGGCCTGTTCGAACGCCGCATCCAGATCCTCGTCGTACCGCTGGAGGACGTCGCCATCGGCGTTGGCGGCCAGCACGGCCCGGATCGCCGTCGGCGTGCAGGCCGGGCGAGGCAGCGCCTGAGGTTGCCTAGCATGCGGCGCGGTCATCAGCAGCTCTCCTGTGGGTCGCCGTTTCGCCCAGCATAAGCGCGGCCGCCGACAGGCAGCAGCCACATCACGTTCCCGGCGCGCGAGTCTGCGGGGAAGTCCCGAGGACCTGCTTCTCGATGCGCGCTGCGGACGGTTGAGACCATCGCCACGAACTCAGGTGGGGCGGGTGGGGCTCGAACCCACGACCGGCGGATTATGAGTCCGCTGCTCTGACCGGCTGAGCTACCGCCCCGCACCGGTGCACATTACCAGTCCGCCGCGGCCGCCAGCGCGCCGGAGGACGGCCGGGGCGGGATGGCTGGGACGACGGATCGGCATGTGCCCGGGTTAATCGCCGTCGCTGCCGGGGGGCGGCGAAGCGGCCTCTACCGGTTCCGCCGCGGCGTCTACCGGTTCCGATGGGTTCTGCGGTTCTGCTGGGTCATCCGGCTCCTGGGTCAGGGTGACCAGCAGGCTGTTGAGCTTGGCGACGAAGGCGGCCGGGTCCTCGATCCGGGCGCCGAGGGTCAGTACGGCCTGGTTGTACAGCAGGTGCGCCCACTGGGCCAGCTGCGGGTCGGCGAGGTCGCGGTTGAGCCGCCGCACCAGCGGATGCTGCGGGTTGATTTCCAGCACCGGCTGGCTGGGTAGCCCGGTGCCGGTCAGCCGGCGGGCCGGGTTGAGGTCGGCGTCGGTCTCGTTGGCCACCAGGCAGGCCGGTGAGGTGGTCAGGCGGCTGGTCACCCGGACGTCCCAGGCCTGGCCGGCCAGGATGGCCTTCAGCTTGGCCACCAGGTCGGCGAACTCGGCGCTGGCCTGTTCCTTGGCCTGCGCTTCTGCTTCGTCCTCCAGCGGGCCGAGGTCGGCGGTGCCCTGGGCGACGGACTGCAGCCGCTTGCCTTCGAAGTCGCGCAGGCTGCCGACCAGCCAGTTGTCGATGTCATCGGTCAGCAGCAGGACCTCGATGCCTTTCCGGGTGAACGTTTCCAGGTGCGGGCTGGATTTCGCGGCGGCCAGGCTGGACGCCAGCAGGTAGTAGATCTTTTCCTGGCCCTCCTTCATCCGGCCGGTGTAATCGCTGAGCGACACATCCGCATCCCCGCCGCCGGACTTGGTGGAGGTGAAGCGCAGCAGCTTGGCGATCTCGTCGCGGTTCGAGAAATCCTCGGACATACCCTCCTTGAGGACGGCGCCGAACTCCGTCCAGAAGGCGGCGTACTTGTCCGGCTCCTTCTCGGCCAGGTCGGCGAGCAGCTTCAGGATCTTCTTGGTCGCGTTGGACCGGATGTGGTCGACCACGCGGCTGCCCTGCAGCAGTTCCCGCGAGACGTTCAGCGGCAGGTCGCTCGAATCGATAACCCCGCGGATGAACCGCAGGTACTGGGGCATCAGCTGGCCGGTGTCCTCCATGATGAAGACGCGCCTGATGTGCAGTTTGACGCCCCGGCCGGTCCGCGGCATCCACAGGTCGTAGGGTGCGCGGGCCGGGACGAACAGCAGCAGCGTGTACTCGTAGGTCCCCTCGATCTTGGCGTGCATCCAGGCGAGCGGGTCGCTGTAGTCACCCGCGACGTGCCGGTAGAAGTCCTTATAGTCCTGGTCGGTGAGCTCGCTCTTCGGGCGTGCCCACAGCGCCGAGGCCTGGTTGACGGGTTTTTCCTCGGTCCCCTCCCCCGGCGGCATCACGATCGGCAGGCTGATGTGGTCCGAATACGTCCGGATGATCGAGCGCAGCCGGTAGTCGTTGAGCAGGTCGTCCTCGCCCTCGCGGAGCTTGAGCACGATCGTGGTGCCCCGGGACGGTACCTCGACCGTCTCCAGCGTGTACTCGCCCTTCCCGTCGGACTCCCACCGGACGCCGTCGGCGGCGGACAGGCCGTACCTGCGGGTGGTCAGGCTCACCCGGTCCGCCACGATGAACGCGGAGTAGAAGCCCACGCCGAACTGGCCGATCAGGGTCGCGTCCTTACGCTGATCGCCGGTCAGGGACCGCAGGAAATCACGGGTGCCCGACTTGGCGATGGTCCCGATGTGCTCGATTACCTCGGCACGGCTCATGCCGATCCCGTTGTCGGCCACGGTGATCGTGCCCGCGTCCTTGTCGTAGCTGACCCGGATCTGCAGCGGGCCCTCGTCGGCCGGGTCCTCGGAGGCGGACAGCATTTCCAGCCGCAGCCGGTCGATGGCGTCCGACGCGTTCGAGATCAGCTCACGCAGGAAAATGTCCTTGTTGCTGTACAGCGAGTGGACCACGAGGTCCAGGATCTGGACCACTTCGGCCTGGAAACTGAAGCTTTCTTGCTCCGTCTGCGCGCTCACGGCATCTCCCTCGGTTCGAGGGAACTCTAAATCACACCGGGGGAAAATGCACCCCCGCCTCACCGGCAGGCGGCCACCCACCGGAAGGTGTTCGCCAGGGTGACCACTGCGGTCTGCGGGTCCTCGAACTCCGCGAGGGAGCGCAGCAAGACGTCGCGGACCGCCTGCTCGCCCGCCGCTTGGATGGCCCGGGCACCGCCCGCGGAGCACAGCAAGCCGCGCACGGCCTCGTCGATCGAGGCGTAGCGCCAGCAGCACACGACTTCGCCGTCATCGACCAGGCGCAGGTCAGCACTGGCCAGGGCGGCTTCCAGGTTCCCGGGCGCCGACAGAGCGTACGGAGCGTGGTCATCGGCCCGTTCGGGTGGGATAAGCGTGCTCATGGCCTCGTGCACGACCGTGCCCTGGGAGCGCTCGGGCGCCGCGAACAGGCTGGCGACCACGCGGCCCTCCGGGCGGAGGACACGGGCCGCTTCGCGCAGCGCCCGGCGCGGGTCGCCGGCGAACTGGAACGCGTTCACACCGACCACGGCGTCGAACGCGGCCTCGCCGAACGGCAGGGACTCCATGTCGCCTTCGCGCAGGTCGGCATCCGGTAGCCGCTCGCGGGCGATCCCGAGCAGGCCTGGGCTGATGTCCAGGCCGCCGGGCGTCGCGCCGCGCTGGGCGGCCAGGACGAGGGTGAGCCCGGATCCGCAGCCCACGTCGAGCACGCGGGTGCCCGGGCCGGCACCGGCGGCGTCGAGCACGGCCTCGAACAGCGGACGGTTGTGCGCCTCGGCCAGGTCCACCGCCCACGCGCGCGGGTCGGTGCCCCACAGACGGCGCTGCACCTCGGCGGCGGCGCTCGCCAGCGGCGGCGTCACGCCAGCTGGCCGGGATGTTGATCAGCCAGCGCACCTGGCGGAACGGGCAGGCCGTCGCGCAGCGCGACCAGGCGGTCGTGCAGGCCGACGATGACGTCGTTGTGCTGGTGCAGCTCGACTGGGGGGGGAACAGCGGCCCGCCGTCGTGCCAGGCGACCGAGATCGGGCCCGAACGGGCGGTGTTGATCAGCTGGCATCCCAGCCGGGCCAGCCGCGTGCTCTCCTGCGCCAGGTCGGGCACCGCCCACGAGACGTGGCTGACCGCGCCTGGGGTGACGCGGTACGCCGGCCGAGTGGTCGAACACGACATCGCCGTACCGCTGACCACCGTCCGTCAGCACGAACTCCTCGAACGGCGGGGTGCCAGCCCTCGATCGCGGCCAGCATCGCCTCCCGGAGCATCGCCGGGGTGCCGGCCGTCCACTCGGCCGCGGACGGGATCACCGTCCCGCGGGCCACGCTGCAGCTGATCATGACGTAGTCGTCGACCGGCTCGAGCGTCACGTCGGGAGCGATCGCGGCCGCCGCGTCCCCCGGGCGCTGCCGGGACTGGTGGACGGAGATCAGCAGCCGCGAGCCCCCGCGGTCCGCGGCGATGATGACCCCGTTGAACAAAAGCGATGGCAGCTGCTCGCGGAGCTCCGGGGTCAACGGCGTCCGGCCGTAGACGCCGAGGCCGCGGACGCCGCTATCGATGACCGTGGTACCGGGGAGGCGTTGGCCGCGGACCGCCGAGCGGATGCCGTCGGCACCGACCAGGACGTCACCCTGGGCCGTGGTGCCGTCGGCGAGCGTCACCAGCACGCCGGCGGGCGTCTCCTTGTACCCGGCGACGGCGTGGCCGGGGTGGAACGAACGCCCTCGTTCGGCGGCCCTAGGTGCGGCTGTGAGCTCAGCTCGTTGAACTGATCGTCCAGGACGATCGACTCGCGCCGGTCATAGGCCCGGCGCGAGGTCTCGGCGTACAGCTCGAACAGGCCTGCCGGCAGGCAGCGCCGGAGCGCCTCGCCGCCGTCGGCGTTCATGTGCAGGTAGTAGCCGATCTTGCGGCCGGATCAGCCGGCTGAGGAGTAGAGGTCGGTCGAGTACGGCGGGGTGTCGTAGACGGCGCTCCACGGCACGACGTGGTTGCGGAGCACGCCGACGCCCCCGATCTCGGCCTCGATGTTGTCGCCGGGCTGCAGGTAGAACTCGAACGGGTTGGGCTGGACCGCCGCTACGCCCGAGATCGTCCCGGTGGTGAGGATGTCGCCGGCCGAGTAGCCCTGCGCCGAGTGGTACGCGACCAGGTGCGGGATGGAGATGAGCATCTTGGCGGTGTTGCCGCTCTGCCGGAGGAGGCCGTTGACCCGCAGCTCCATCGGCAGCGCCTGGGCGTCCGGCAGCTCGTCCTTGGTCACGATCCAGGGACCGATCGGGCAGAAGGTGTCGATCGACTTGGAGAAGGAGAACACGCCGGACTGCATCTCCCGGCGCTGGATGTCGCGGGCCGTGATGTCGTTGAAGACCGTGTACCCGGCGATGTAGTCCTCGGCCTTATCGGGCCCGAAGAACCAGCAAGGCGTTCGCCGCGCTGCACCGGCCGTTGCGGCCGCTCACCCAGGATGCGTGCACCTTCTTCGAGGACCACGGCATCTACGCCGAATACGGCGGAGTAGCCGACGACATCGAGGAAGGCAAGCGCATCGCTACTGCCCTCGGCGACCACAAAGCCGCGGTGCTAGCCAGCCATGGCCTGATCACCGTCGGCCAGTCCGTCGACGAGGCAGTGTTCTGGTTCGCGACCATGGAGCGCACCTGCCAGGCGGAGCTGCTCGCGATGGCCGCCGGGGAACCCCGGCCGATCCCGGCCGACGTCGCCCGCCTCGTTCATGCCCAGGTGGGCTCGTCCCTGGCCGGCTGGTTCAGCGCCCAGCCGCTCTTCGACTGGATTCTCGCCGAGCAGCCCGACTGCCTCGAGGAAGACTGAGACAGAAGGGGTCTCGCATGTTGCGCGCTGCCGCGTTGCTGCCTGCACGACGGATCGGCCCAGCCGTGATCGTCGTCCTGGTGGCCGGATATGCCATTCTGTGGTTCGCGGCCCGGCCGGCCGGCCAGCCGACCAGTTCGTACGTGGGGCAGTTCTGCGGGGCAGAAGCGGTTCTCCTGCTCTCGATCGGGCTGGTGCTGATCAGCACGCTGCCCTTGGTCGAGACGTGGTTCGACGGTATCGATCGCGCTGCGATCTGGCACCGGCGTGTCGCGATCAGCGGGGTCGTCCTGCTGATACCGCACATCGCTCTTTCGGTTAACCGGCACCCGTCGAGCCTGGGCAAACCGTTGGCCGTTATCGGTGTGGCGGGCCTCTTGATCCTCGCAGCGTGGGCCATCCTGCCCCGATGGCGCGCTCTGATCCCCGCTGCTCTGCACGGGCCAGTGCTAGCCATCCGCGATGCTCCGGGTCTTCGCCATCTCCGTAAGGCAGTCGGCGGATACGAGCGGTGGCGGTCCGTCCACCGCGCGACCGGCTTGTTCGTCGCCGCCGGCTTCGTCCATGGCCTGCTCGACGGCACGCCATTCCCGCACTCCCAGCTGCTGCGCTGGACCCTCGTCGCCATCGGCGGCACCGGCCTAGTGTTCTACGTCTACCGCGAGGTCCTGGCCCGCCACTTCGTACCCCTGCACGACTACCAGGTCGAAAGCGTCCGGACGGTCGGCAGCGGAATCACCGAGATCGCCCTCGCGCCGCTCGGGCGGCCGGTCGGCTTCGCCCCTGGCCAATTCGCCATGCTCTTTCTCGAGGGCAAGGACGGCTGGCACCGGCACCCCTTCACGATGGCGAGCTCTCCCGAGGAGAACGTGTTGCGCTTCGCTATCAAGGCGCTCGGCGACGACACTGCCGGACTCCGGGATTTCATCAAGCCCGGCATGCCCGCGGTGATCGGCGGACCGTTCGGCCGGTTCAGCCACGAGAAGGGCACCGCCCGCCAGCTCTGGATCGCCGGCGGCATCGGAGTCACCCCGTTCCTTAGCTGGCTGCGGGCTCTCGACAGCCACCCGCTACGCGGTCCCGTCGACTTCTTCTACCTTTCCTCGGGCGCCGACATTCCCTACGCGGAGGAAATAGCGGCCCTCGCGGACCGCCACGACATGGTGCATGTCCACTTCGTCAACAGCAGCAGTGAAGGTCACCTCAGCACCGAGCATGTCATGGCCACCATCGGGGGAAAGCCCTGCCACGCTCTCGGTTTTCCTGTGCGGCCCGGCCGGCATGGTCCGAAGTTTCCAGGCCGGCTTTCGTCGCGCAGGTGTGGCCAGCCGCTACATATACCACGAGTATTTCGACTTGCGATGAGCGATCTGCTGTGCCTTGGGCGTCAGCCTGCGGCCGTGGGAGCGTTCTCGTAACTGGTGTTCCCGCTGGCAGTGACTTCTGTAGTTGGGGGTGCGGTCACGTGACCGGTGAACGGAAGAAGTCCCGATGAAGGTCTGGGTCCCCTCGATGCGGTCCGCGTTGCGGGGGCTGCTGCGCGGGCCGGATTTTGATGTGGTACTGGCGTTCGTTGCCTTCGCCGCGCTGCTCGTCGATCCTGTCGCCAGCCATCAGGTGAAGCATCTGACGGCGCTCGATTCGGGTCTCGCCCCGGTGACCGCGCTGCCGCTGGTGCTGAGGCGCCGTTACCCGCTCGGCGTGCTGGTCACTGTCGTGCCGTTGCTGCTGGTGTGCGAGGCTGTTTTCCATCCCGACCATGCCGCCGCCGGCGTGGTGATGCTGGTCGTTTTCACCGTCGGCCTGAACGGCCACCGGACCCGCGCGCTGGTCGTCGGGGTCCTGATGGCGCCGGTCGTTGCTGCTGGGGTGCTGATCACAACCACGGGCGGCGACGTCGCAGTCAAGACGGTGGCGCTCCTGGCGCTGGTGCTGGGCGCACTGGCGGCGGGGGACGCCGTCCGGGGACGCCAGGAGCTGGTGCGGGTTCTTGCCCAGGAGGAGGAACGCGAACGCGCGGCTCTGGTGCAGCATCGCTTCGACGAGC
>OCTA010004265.1_pt1 | contig 12545 bp, 10 predicted proteins | sample 1538991 | NCBI WGS metagenome assembly OCTA01 (sample SAMEA3539302, study PRJEB22396) | soil metagenome | biome: tundra; feature: field; material: soil | place: USA | collected 2010-05 | depth 0.15 m
TGGGCCGCATCTCCAACCTCACCTTTATCCCTTCCGGCAAGTGCAGTGATCACTCTGCAGAATTGGTGGCCAATCGCCGTATCGAAGAACTCGTCGCGACTATAGCGCCGAATTTTGATTGGATAGTGATCGACGCCCCGCCGGTCCTTGCGGTTACGGACGCTGTGGACCTTGCTCGCGCCGCCGATGCTGTTCTGCTTATTGCCCGTGTAGCGACCACGCCTTTCGAAGTCGCTCAGCGTACCAAGGCTGCTTTCGGCGCCTCGCGCGTACTTGGCTTTGTGCTCAACGACGTCAAGGACGCTCCGCGCAAAGGATCTTACAACTACAACTATTACTATTCCGGTGAACCGGAAGCAGGAGACCATGGCAAGCCGCGAAAGGAAAGCGGGAAATAGGGATGATTCGGCTTTTCAATGTCTACTATCCGACCCGTACCCTGGTGCTGCTTCTTTGCGAAGCGCTCTTGGTGGGTGGCTCATTTCTTGCGGCCACCGCGTACCTGATTGGGCCTGATACTTACATTGCTCTGATCTATGAGAACGGCAGCATGAAGATTGCAGCCATCACTGTTCTCGCCTTGCTTCTTTCATACTACTTTGACCTGTATGAGCCGCAACGCATCTCAGCACGCTGGGAAATCTATTTCCGACTCATGTTGGTTCTTAGCGTTCTATGTTTTCTCCTCGGAGTGGTTGTCTATTTCTTCCCTGATGTTTATATCGGTCCTCATGTACTTACCTTCGGCATCTCCATTCTTGCTGTTGTCCTTGTTCTCTGGCGACGGTCCTATGAATGGATTATCGGTCTCTCGGCGTTCCGCGAACGCGTCTATGTGCTGGGAAGCGGCGAGCGGGCACGAATTGTTGTCGAGATGCTGCGTACCAGGCACGATGTCGGAATGGAGGTTGTCGAAGGAGAGGGTAAAGGCGATTTCAATAGAGGCCACGAATACTTTGCGGCAGATCTCCGCTCATTCTGCCAAGAGAAGCCCCCAATTGACCGTGTCATCGTTGCCATGGAGGACCGTCGCGGATCGATGCCGGTTCGTGAGCTCCTTGACCTTCGCCTCCGCGGTGTCGTGATTGAAGATGCCAGTTTCCTTATGGAGCGACTCTTGGGGAAGTTACCTCTGGACGGGCTCAATCCCAGCGCTCTTATCTTCACTCACGGTTTTAATGTGAAGGCATCCCAGCAGATCGCCCGGCGTCTTGTTTCCATCGTTGTCTCTTTCACGGGGTTGTTGCTGTGCCTGCCGATAATACCCTTCATCATCCTGGCCGTGCGCCTCTCTTCACCTGGCCCGATTTTATTTCGCCAGACCCGGGTGGGGCTCCGCGGGCGTCCCTTTTCCGTAATCAAGTTCCGGACGATGCGACAGGATGCGGAAAAGAATGGTGCTGTTTGGGCTACTAAGAATGACGCTCGCGTCACTTCTCTAGGCAGATTCATGCGCAAGACGCGCCTCGATGAGATTCCTCAACTCTGGAACGTTCTGCGGGGAGAAATGGGATTTGTCGGTCCGCGCCCGGAGCGCCCCGAGTTTGTGCAGTGGCTCAACACCGAGATTCCTTTCTATGAGCTTCGGCACATAATCCGGCCCGGAATCACAGGCTGGGCACAGGTGCGTTTCAGGTACGGTGCAAGCCTGGAAGAAACAAAGCAAAAGCTCGAATACGATCTCTATTACGTCAAGCACTTGTCGATAGGTCTCGACATGCTCATCATGTTTGAGACGATCAAGACGATCATTCTTCGTAGGGGCGCGCAGTGAAGATCATTTTCTGGCTGTCCCTGATCGGTATTCTCTACACCTACGCGGGATACCCTTTGGCGATGTGGGTGTTGGCAAGGTTGCGGCCGCGGCCCTGGAAGTTCGCACCGATCAACCCAAGCGTGAGTGTCGTACTCGCCGTGCATAACGGTGTCGCACTGCTCCCAGGCAAGATTCAGCATCTCCTTGGTCTCGACTACTCAAACGTCAAAGAGATCATCATTGTCTCGGACGGCTCAACCGATGGCACAGTAGAATTGCTGGCTCAGCAGGAGCATGCGCATTTCAAAACCATCGTGCTAAAGGAGCACAGCGGCAAGGCGGCTGCAATCAACGCAGGGGTTGCGGAGGCCACTTCGGACGTAATCCTCTTCGTAGACATCCGGCCTGAAATTGCTCCGGGCGCGATTGCGCAACTCGTCGGCAATTTTTCAGATCCGAAGGTAGGCTGCGTGGCTGGTGAACTGATTCTGCGCCAGGATGGCCACGACTCCACATCTGAGGCAGTTGGCGGGCTGTATTGGCGATTCGAACAATGGATCAGGAAATGTGAGGCTATCTGCGACTCCCCGGTCGGGGTGTATGGAGGCTTCTATGCTATTCGTCGCGAGCTCTTTATTCGGCAGCCAGTTGGAATGATCCTTGACGACATGTTTCAGCCGCTCTCGATCATCCGTCAGGGCTACAGGTCCGTTCTCGATCCAGAGGCATGCGTTTACGACACATGGCCGAAGGCGGTTGAGAGCGAGTTTCATCGCAAGGTACGCACGCTGGCGGGAAACTTCCAGCTCTTTCAACTCGCGCCGTGGACGCTGACCCCTCAGAATCGAGTTTTGTTCCAACTTGTCTCGCACAAGGTTATTCGGCTCATAGTGCCGTACCTGCTGATTCTTTTGCTGGTCTCCGCAGTGGCGCTCTCAGCCGATTCTGCATTCTTTGCAGCGTTTGCAGCTTTTCAGGCTGTGGGCTGGTTAGTCGCTTTCAGCGGCTTGCGCTACAGGATCCCGGTACTGGATCGAATCGCGGCACCGGCCAGTGCGCTGCTGGTTCTAAACGCCGCCGCCGTTGTCGGGCTTTACAAATTCCTCTGCACGCGCGGCTCACTGTGGAAGATATGGAATTCGAGCAAGCCGGAAGCGATGGGACAACCCCTTGAAACCGATAACCACGCGCCGCCGGAAGGCGCCGCATCTGGCGCAGTAGCATCTAGCACTGTAATAGATGTTGGCAGGAGCTCTTGAATTGATTCGCAAAAACGAAGGGAACATCGGACCGCCATGACCTATAAAAAGAACGTGCTGTTCGTTTCCGTGCTGGGAATCGGCGCCATCGTGGCCGGCTTGGCGATTCACAACCACATTGTCAACGTCAGGGCTGCAAAGCTGGAGCACATCGTCCCGCCTGCGCCGTATTTTCCAACTGGCGCTATCTGGACACAGGAGGTGAGCAATACCCCCGTCGATCCCCAGTCGTCCGCGATAATCGCCTGGCTTGCGGACGCGGGTGGTTGGGGACGGGGAAAGATGCAAGTCGACTTCGGTATCCGCGTCTTGCAGGCCGCGGCCAGCACGCCGAAAGTCCCTTTTCGCAAAGGTGCGGATTGGATGGCTGCCGATTCCGACTACGTTTCCGAGATACCGCTCCCCACAGGAGGTGGCATTGAAGGGCAGTCCAGCTATCAGTGCGATATTGGCCAAAATGACTGCCATCTCATCGTAGTCGACCGTAGTCTCGGCAAGCTCTACGAAGCGTACCAGGCCAACTACGCAAAGAGCATGCTCACAGCAAACTTCGTAGCGGTATGGAACCTCAACCGCGTCTATCCGCCGTCGGGGCGTGGAGATCAGTGCACCAGCGGGGATGCGGCCGGCTTTCCGATCGCTCCGCTGCTCTTCAATGCCGACGAACTTGCTTCCGGAAGCATTAACCACGCGATTCGATTCATTCTTCCCAATCCGCGAATTCGCGCGAATGTTTTTGTGCACCCCGCTACGCACGCCGGTAGTCCACGGGGGCCGGCTTCTGCGCCGCCATATGGCGCCCACTTCCGGCTGAAGGCATCGTATGACATGTCGCAATTGACGCCCGCAGCGCGAGTGGTTGCGCGAGCAATGCAGAAATACGGCATGTTTCTGTCTGACGGAGGCAATATTGCCCTCACTGCTCAAAACGATGCTGACACCACTGCAAAGTATGCCGACGTCGAATTCGGTCCCCACGATTTGCAGGCACTGAAAGTGACTGACTTTGAAGTCGTCGATTTAGGAACTCCAATCCCATTGACATATGACTGCGTTCGAAATCGGTGACGCGGAGTTCCCGCGCGCAGTACTCTGCGAAGAAGGCTATCCATCTGATGAACGTGGGGCACGGTGTCGAAGTGTTAGTGTGCAGCAAAGGCCTGTGAAATCGAACATTCTTGCCGCCAGGGAACACCGAAACAGACGGTGCCGGACGTGTGCAGGCTGCTTTCACAAACCGTTTATGAGTCCCGGCCTGAGCGTAACCTGCGCGGAATCTGAGAGCTTAACTTCGACCGACGTCTAAGTATGCAGAGTGGTGCAGATACAGGCATGCATGAACGGGGAAGAGCGGCAAAAAAGGTCGCTCCAATGCCGGCTCGGATGGGTCAGAGATAGATCAAGTGGAGTTTTGTCATGAAGATCAGTGTCGTTATTCCGGCCTTCAACGCGGCAGTCTATCTGCCTCGATGTTTGAAGTCTGTCTTTGCGCAGACATTGAAGCCAGATGAGGTGATCGTCGTCGATGACGGCTCAACCGACAATACAGCGGCACTGGCAGCGGAGCTGGGAGCGAGGGTCATCAGCCGTCCAAACGGCGGGCTGTCGGCTGCCAGAAATACGGGGATCCAGAATGCATCGAGCGAATGGATTGCGCTGCTGGATGCCGATGACATTTGGGCGCCGGAGAAACTTCAGCGCCAGGCTGCATGCGTCCGCCCTGAGACCGTACTTGTTTACACCGGTCTCAGATACTTCGACGATAACGGCATTCGTGGTGAGCGGCCCGCGACCGACCCAATCTCGGCAAGGAAGATGCTGCGCTATTGCAATCCGATACCGTGCACCTATCTTGTCAGACGGGAGGCGCTCATGCAGGATGGAGGTTACCGCGAAGATATTCGCGCCTGTGAGGATTGGGAGATGCTGGTTCGACTCCAACGGCAGGGGAAGTTCGAGGCGATAGAGGACCCTTTGATGGATTGCTATCTTCATTCGGACAGCCTCAGCGCGAATCCGGAAGTAATGATGCGGTGGTTCGAGGCGATCATCGATACGACGCTGGTGGCCGATCTGCGGGGGTTAGATCGGTGGGCCTGGAGGCGACGGATTCGCGCAACACAGTTGACGAGTGCTGGGCTGATCGCACGGGACAATGGGCGCAAAGGTGAAGTTCGTTACATGTTTAAGTCGCTGTGTTCATGGCCGTCGCCATTTTGGCAGCCGAAGCGCTTTGCCATGTTGGCTGTAAGCGTAAGAAACAGATTTCGCCGGAATGGGAGAGTGTAATGAATAGAAAGCCTCGCATTCTCCTGATCCCGAACGTGGCCTGGTGGATTATCGGCGAAATGGGAAAGCAAATCATCGAGCGGTTTGGTGATAAATATGAATTCTACTTCCTGCCTGAGGGTCTGTTGGAAAGGCGCCCTGAGCTGCTCCAATCGCTGGTTCCGGCGGTCGATGCGATCCACTGCCTTAACGAGTCTTCGATCGAGTTGTTCCGCAACTTCGATCAAGAGACACTGCCTCCAATTGCGACTTGGATTCATCATGTCACAACATGGTCGCCCGATCACCAGATGGCTGTCGAGCGGAGTTCAGCCTTGACGGTCTGTACCCGCGGATGGAAGGAGTATCTTGAGGAGCGCACTTTAGGCAAAGTGCCTGTTACGATAGTTCCGCACGGGGTTGACACAGAGTTTTTCCGGCGGAGGAGGGTCAGTCGAAGACGTTTTGGTATTCCCGCTGACCGGTTCGTGCTCGGCTTTGTTGGGAACAAGGGCAGCGACTTCGACCGCGGCAGAAAGGGCACGGATGTTTTTCTCGACGTTGCTCGCAAGGCTGCGGGCCGCATACCCCATCTACATGTTGTGCTTGGGGGGCCGGGATGGGCAACGGAACTGATGGAACTCAAAGCGCAGGGCGTATCTGCCAGTGCTACTGGCTACATTCGGAAGTCGGATCTTCCAGCCTTGTACTCTGCGCTCGACGTTTACTTGCTGACCTCGCGTGTCGAGGGTGGGCCCTGCACAGTGTTTGAGGCCATGGCATGCGAGACGGCCGTTGTTTCGACAAGAGTGGGGGCTGTGCCCGAACTCATCGTAGACGGCGTCAACGGCTATAGCGCTGACGTGGATGATAGTGAGTCTCTTTTATCGGCGATAGTTGAGTTGGACCAATTCCCGGAGAAGAGAATTCAGATAGCGAAGAGTGGAAGGGAAACGGTGTCCACGCGTTCCTGGGGAATCGCGCTGAGCCCGCTGGAGGGTGTTTATGATGAGTTGGTCGAGCGGCGGCGCAGGATGGGCTCGCCGGTGCAAGGTCCGGCCTGGATGAAGGACCCGCAAGGACTCCTACGGGCCAGTTGTGCTGCGGACGCCCTGGCGAACGTGATACCACGTGTTCGGAAGGGATCAATCAGCGCCGCTAAAGGCATCGGTCTATTATTGGAGATGCTGAATAAACAGTCAATCATCGATATCACAAAGGGCGTGGCAATGCTCCGGGGAGTAGCCTTCAAGACAAGCACGCCCAAGTCGTAACTCCACATATTCTGATCTGGTAGATTTGGAATCCGAGTACGCAGGTGGAGAGCTGCTCGTCCTGAATCGGGAGACATGACGCCGCCGAAAGTTGACGCGGTTGGTCGGTAATCGAAATCAGCACGGGCATTTGCAATGATTCACCCCGATCAAATGAGGCTTTAGGCCGTCATGACCAATCTGACGGCGCTGTTGATTGCAACGTTGGGAATCGGGGGTAAGGTTACCAGCTTTGCGCTTCGCAAGCGGCAAAGGCCGGTGAAGTCGAACATGCGAGCCGGTCCGGAACAGCGTAGCACTCGCTGGCTGACGTGTGAAGGTCGCTCTCGCGAACCGTCTTTAAATCGAAGCTGAAGCTAAACCTAAAGAACATCTGGTTGCAGTCAGAGCATCGATGCGCGCCGGGCTCGCGGAGTATCCCGGTAAAGGTCCATATAGGCATCGACCATAGTCTTTAGAGTAAAGCGCGTGTGGAACGCTTCTTCCGCATTGTTCGAGAATCTCTTCCGTTCATCGTCGCTGGCTGCCAGGCGCAGAATTGCCGCAGCCATCTCCGCTGAATCCGTCGCAGAAACCGTGAATCCCGCCTGCGCGATCTGCACAACCTCTGCCATTCCGCCTACATTGGTCACGATCGCCGGCAGCCTCAACGAGAAGGCCTGCAGGAGCGATATAGGCAGCCCCTCCGACTTCGACGACATAATAAAGGTATCGGCGGCGGAGAAGAACGGCGCCACATCGAGTTGCTGTCCCCAGAAGGTTACGCGCTCACCGATGCCCAACTCTACAGCCAGACACTCCAATATGGCACGCTCGCTACCATCGCCCACCATCCACAACTGCAGACTTGGAGTGGACGAAAGCGCGGCGCGAAAGGCATGGAGCAGCAGTGTGTGGTTCTTGACAGGCTCAAGCCGTCCAACATAGACCAGCGTGAATCCCCCCTTCGGCGGGCAATGATCCTTAGCCGCTCTCGGCAACGGAGCTGCGCCATTGTAAACGCGCACGATCTTTCTCGCCGGAATGCTATGAAGGCTTTTCAAATTGTTCGCAGTTGCGTCGCAGATACCGACGATCCAATCGCAAAACCTGGCTGCATAGGCGTACTTCAACTCGGCGACGACGTTGCGCGGCGGGGCCACCAGGCTATGGCGCGTCGATACAATACTGGGAACGCCCGCCATCCTGGCAGCCATGGCCGCATAGATCGTCGGTGTCGGATTGTGAAGATGGACTACGTCGGGATTCGACTCTCTGAAGATTCGGAAAAAGCTCCACATAGCGTCCAGCAGATGCCGGCCCACATTCGACTGCACGGTGAAGCCCTCTTTTCGCATCTGCTCGCCGATTGCACCAAGAGCCGCAACTGCATAGACGTACGGATCGTGCCCCTGTTCCCGCTGCAGACGGCACATCTGCGACACAAGCGTCTCGGCGCCGCCCACCTCCATGCTGTCTACAACGTGCGCAATCCTCATAGAGCTTGCCTGAATCTCCAACAGCGCGGTACTTATCTCTGCTCCTGGATCTTGTCGCGGCAAGCTGTTCGACTGCTCGAATCAGTGCATCAGGTTCAAGATGCGGAGCATGATGTACAACCCCAGGACCAGCAAGACTGCCAATCCACCGGAATACGGCAGCAAACGCCTCAGCGGCATACGCGGAGCAACCATCCCTCTCTGCAGCGCCATCTCGTAGACCACCTCTGCCATGCCGCCCAGCAGGAACAACGTCAAGACAAACGCGCGAGACAGAAACAACCCTCCAACCAGGAAGCCCGTAAGCGACAAGACAACCAGACGTCCGAGGTTGTTGATCTCGGCTTTGTCGATGGTCTCAATCGTTCTTGCCGCCTGCGGAAAGAGTTCTGCTTCGGCAACGACTGGCTCTCCTTCACTGACGTTCCCGGGTGAAGCAACCACCAGGGCGTCTTTAACTGTTGCAAACATAAACATAGACCAGAAGAACAATCCGAATAAGCCCAGTTCTGCCGCGCAGACTGCGACCGTGTTGTGGGAGGTATGGCCGAGATATTCCGGCAGTTGTCCAAAACCCACTCCGAACAACGGATGAGACTTGAACAGTTGCAGGCTTTCGCCCCAAAGGGCCGTGCGGTCTTCGCCCGCAGTGGCAGAAATATCCCGTCCGCCCGTAAAGTGCAGTGCCATTGCAGCGGCAAACAGAACGCCCGCCAGCATCAGCGCAGGCAGCGTTCCAATGCGGCGCCGCGCCGCCACCACCGCAACCGCCATCAAGGCCACAAGGGCGCCGCGCGAGTGCGTCAGGATTAATCCAAAAAGCAATGCACTGACAGGCAAAATCACAAATGCGAGGTTCTGGGGAATCTTCTTCGCACGCCAGAAGATGAACATCAGGGGAATCACGCAAACGATTAACTGGCCAAAGTCATTAGGGTCGTTGATCAGTCCCAGGCCTCTTAGCCGGTAAATCCGATCGCCCGAATCGCTGTGCATCTCAAAAACATAGGGGTGCTCACTGTTCCACAGATCCTGATCGACGCTCCCAGTGCTCGCTGATATGGCAGGGTCGTCCTCTGAAACTCCATGGAGCAGATCGATGCCCCCCCGCGCAATCACAAAGAAACACACAAATAGCAGCATCAGAATGAGGGCCTTCAATTTCTTCTTCGAGTCACAGTGCAGACACACGAAGAAGTACGCCAAGGCATTGGGCATGAACACCAAGAACGCTTGTACACCTCCGCCGGCCCACCGCATCCCAATGAGCACCGACAAAATAACCGCAAACGCCAATCCAATCAAAGCGAGAGACTGCGGCGTTTTCAAGGCGAACGATCGAATCATCGCAGGGAGCGAAACGGAGAGAATCAACACACCAAGAATCAGCTCGATGTGAGCAGCAGCGAGAGGCCCGAACAAGGTGGCGGGCGAGAGGTACGACGTGACGAGATAGAGAATGCTTAGAGCAAAGCCCATAGTGAATGTTCTGATTGGAGTTAGCTACCTTAATCAGGATAACCCAGATGGCAGCACCAAACCCATTGATTATATTCATCCAGCTAACACTCGAGCATTCCTTTTGCTGGCATATAGTGGCAAAGGCAACTCTCGGCCGAAATGATGGTGACGCGGCCCTATTCCAATGATTTACGCCGGAGGCGCTCTTGGGCCTTAGACCAGGGCAAGGGAAGCCAGGAGGAGTTGACTCCGCGCCTCAGAGTGATCCCAGCCTGTACGTTGTGGAAGATCTCGTTGACGCGGAAGCATACCGGACGAACGTAGAGGCTTCTCTATCGGCGCTACACTAACATTCACCCTGGTACAAACTACCGGGCAGTCCACGGCCATATCCCAAGTGCCGAATTGATGAACAGGCCCTGGCTGAGTGGCTACGCACCCGTTCGGTTGCGACCTTTCCGCCTGATTGGCTCTGAGAAGATACGGGATCGCGGGGTGGAGGGTAGAGTATCGCGTGAAAGCGCCGTTTTTCTACCGCAAATGCCGCGTTGGTCTTACAATTCCTCTCAGGCGCGGTACCATTTGAGAGAATCAAAGCCGACAATGGAGATTCAGGATTGAGGCGGTTCGCTAGTGGATACGCTCTGCGAGGGCAAGGTCAAGAGTAGTAGGCCTGCAATACAATTGACATCATAGGAAATCACAGAAACTACAAGGGCTGGTTTCTCTTGAGGCTGGAGGCCGCATGCGAGAAGGACGAGGAACTGCCGATAGTCATCAAGCGGCGTATCGCTCAGACTTGGATGGGCTTCGCGCGGTAGCAGTGCTGTCTGTAATTGCGTACCATCTATCGGCTAGACTCCTGCCCGGCGGCTACCTGGGGGTAGATGTTTTCTTCGTTTTGTCCGGGTATCTGATCACCAACGTTATCTGGCGCGAGGCGCTTAACAGGGAATTCACGATCGCACGTTTTTATGAACGCCGCGTACGACGGATTATGCCTGCGCTGCTTTTTCTCCTAATTGTTGCCTCCGCCTGCGCCACCGCGGTGCTTCTCCCAATTGATCTGACAGGCTATGCAAAGAGTGTCTTCGCAACCTTGGCCTTCACAGCAAACTTATACTTCTGGAGAGATACAGATTACTTCGCACAACTCGCCTCAGATAAGCCACTGCTGCACGTTTGGTCTTTGGGAGTCGAGGAGCAGTTCTATATCATATTCCCGCTCTTCGTGGTTCTATGTATCCGGTGGCGGCGTTCAGCCCTGTTGCCACTCACCTCCGTCCTTGTCCTGGCCTCGCTACTCGCCAATATATTGGCTAATCGAGGGGGAGTATCCGGGGCAGCCTTCTATCTTCTCCCAACGCGAGCATGGGAAATAGGCGCAGGCGCGCTTCTCGCGCTTGCCCCGCCTGCAAGGATTGCCCACTCATGGGCGCGACATTCGCTAGGACTTCTTGCGGCGGCGCTTCTGATAGCGGGTCTGTGCCTCAAGGAAACCTCTCTGGGCGGGCTGGTTCCGGCCGCCCTGTGGGTTGTGCTCGGCACAGTCTTGGCAATTTACCTGGGAAATGCCGGCGGCAGTTGGCTTACCCGCGGGCTTTCCAGGACTGCGCTGGTGTGGATCGGGCTTATCTCCTATTCTTTGTATCTTTGGCATTGGCCGATCTTCGTTTTCGCTCACTATTATCTTGTGCAACCTTCCTTTACACCAGTTGAGGCGACAATGGCAGTTACGCTGGCGTTTGCGCTTGCAACATTGTCGTGGCGCTATGTCGAGCGTCCTTTTCGTGATCGCTCGATGCCAATTAGCACTGTGCTGACTTGGGTCGCGTGCGGATGCTTGGTGGTTGCGGTCTCGTCCGTGACTACCCTTGCGTACAAAGGGTTTCCCTCGCGGTTCAGCCCGGAAGTGGCGCGCATCAACTCAGCGGTTGGCAGCCAATATCGCTGCAGTCTGAGTGAATATTTCTCCTTTGGCGGATTGCACGCCTGCCCCATGCTCTTGCCCAGCCACAATGCCGCGGATGCCACCGTCGCTCTCCTCGGCAACTCACACGCACAGATGTACGCGCCACTTGTCTCTGATATCTTGCGGGTCAACAATGAAAGGGGCATTCTCGTCCCGTTGAACAGTTGCCGGCCTATGCCGGACCTCAACCTTTCGTCGGAGTGCATGGCTCTCGCCGCTAAGAACCTAAATGCGATAGAAGGATTGCCCGGCATCCACGTTGTCATTATTGCTATGAGCTGGGATCCTCCGAGGTATACGCCAACGGGTGAGGTGCCGGAAGGAAGCGGATCAAAATTCCTGATCGAAAGCCTTGATCGGCTGATCGCGGCCTTGCAACAGCGCGGCAAAACGGTGGTGCTGGTTGGGCCACTTGCGATGCCAGAATCGGACACTGCCTCGATTGTGGCCCGTCAGATAGCATTCCGGCACAAGATAGATGAGCCGCTGTTTCTTCCTGAAAGCACGTTCATGGCTAAAGAGAGCAACATTATTGAGCATTATGCCTCCCGTGACGACATTATCTTTATTCGGCCGGACCGCATCCAATGCAGGCTGGACAGGTGCGACTACTTCCGCGATGGAGCGTCATTATTCGCGGACGATAATCATCTCGCCGAGGCCTCTTTACCATTGTTCCGTCCAGTCTTCGAACCAGGACTGCAGCAGGCTTTCCTTCGGGCCAATCGATCAAAGCGTTGATCGCGGCGCAGGTCTGCCTGCGTGAGAACAGGAAGGGCTTGTGCCAGGAGTCGCGGACCTACGTAACGTCGCCAAAGCGATGGCTGCAGGCCAGGCGCAGGAAAAGCAGGAAGATCGTGAGCGCTATGTGAAGAACAGGTGCTCCGAAGGCAAGCGTGCCGATTGAGGCTGCTTCCACTGGTCCGGGAGCCAGCTGGGTAATGCGCAGCAGGTAGCGTTGATAATCCACCTGATCGACCGCGCACCCCACTGTCGCGCCACCTTGTCGTACTCGCGCAGGATTGTGGGCAGACGCAGTTCCTTCAGATGGGTTCCAGCAGAAGTTGCGGCGTGTTG
>OCTA010004267.1_pt1 | contig 12544 bp, 15 predicted proteins | sample 1538991 | NCBI WGS metagenome assembly OCTA01 (sample SAMEA3539302, study PRJEB22396) | soil metagenome | biome: tundra; feature: field; material: soil | place: USA | collected 2010-05 | depth 0.15 m
CATTCTGACGCTGGATGGTAATTGCGGGCTGAGACTGATGGAGAACGTGGTGGCGCAGGTTATGAAAAGCTTTGTGGTACGCTAGTACAATCAATACGACATAAGAGAAACGCCCGATGCAATTTGATCTTTCCGACATCATATTCCTGGTGGTTGTCTTATCCATCGCAATCCTGCTGATCGACAACGGCGGTGGCGGCCGCCGCGCGCGAGTCCCTGTCTATTGATCGCGAGTTCGCATCATCCTCAACTCTCGGACTAAATCGTCCAAATGCCCAGCGCAATCGTTATCGGTGGCGGCTTGGCCGGACTGGCAACAGCCGCCGCGCTAGGCGACGCCGGATTCCAAGTGGAGCTATTGGAAGCCCGTGGATTCCTGGGTGGGCGCGCTAGTTCTTACCCGCTTCCTGGCGACGGCTCCGAAATCATCGACAACTGCCAGCATCTCCTGCTGCGCTGTTGCGTCAACATCATGGATTTCTACAAGCGCCTGGATGTGGTGGACAGGATCCATTTCCATAAGAAGTTTTACTTCATCGAACCTGGCGGCCAGACTTCCGTGCTGTCCGCCGGCCGGCTCCCGGCGCCGTTTCACTTCGCTGGAAGCTTCCGGAAGTTGTCGTTCCTGAGCTTGGGCGACAAGCTCTCAATCGCGCGTGGACTAATGGCCCTGCGGCGGGAGCATGGGAGCCGTCGGGACCTGGACCAAATCACCATGCTCGACTGGCTCCGCGAAAAACGGCAAACTGAAACTGCTATCCGCCGCTTCTGGGGCCAGGTGCTGGTGAGCGCGGTGAACGAAGAGTTGGATCGCATGGCCGCAAGCCATGGATTTCACGTTTTCTGGCTCGGCTTTCTCGCCGCCTCGAATTCGTACCAAATGGGCATTCCGGCCGTGCCGCTCGGCGAACTCTACGCCCCCGAAGCGTGGAAGCGCATGGGCAACGTCCGTTTGAATCTGCGAACTCCGGTGGACCGCGTGGTGGTGGAAAACGGCGTGGTTCAAGCCGTCGAAGCGCTGGGCGAACAGCGCACAGCCGATTACTATATTTCCGCCGTCCCGTTCGAACGCTTGCCGGCGCTAGCCCCGGATTTGGGATTCGATGTGAACGGTTGGGAGCATTCGCCGATCACGGGAATTCATTTGTGGTTTGATCGCAGCCTTACACAACTGCCGCATGCCACGCTGCTCGACCGCACCATTCAGTGGATGTTCAACAAATCCGGAGGGCGTTATTTGCAGTTGGTCGTGAGCGCATCCCGCAGTTTAGTCGACATGAGCCGGGCTGATGTAATCGCGCTAGCCGTTCGGGAACTAGCCGAGTTTTTTCCCCGCGCGAGCGAAGCCAAGATCGAGAAGGCGCACGTGGTGAAGGAAGTGCGCGCCACGTTTTCCGCCAAGCCCGGCCTTGAGCAACTGCGGCCTCCGAGCGCGAGTAAAATCTCGAATCTCTTCCTGGCTGGCGATTGGACGCGATGCGGTTGGCCGGCCACCATGGAGGGCGCGGTGCGCAGCGGATACCTGGCGGCTGAGGCCGTTACGGGTGCGGCAGGACAGCCTAGGAAGTTTCTGCTTCCAGATATCGCGTGAGTGTGGGGCAGGATGACATCCTGCGGCGGGTTGTTAACCCGCCCAGCGCCGAGCGAGTATCATGAGACTATGCGGCGAATGATTCTCTGGATGGCGCTCGCGTTACCGCTTCTGGCGGAAACGCCCATGACAACTTTGACCATCAAAGTTAAGAACGATTCAGGGAAGCCGGTGGAGGATGCCAGTATCACCGTTCGCTTCATCAAGGGACACTCAGTCGTGAAGCTCGGTAAGGGCATACGTAGAGAGTGGGACCTGCACACTAATCAGGAAGGCATCGCCAAGATCCCGCCCATCCCGCAAGGCACGATTCTGATACAGGTGAACGCCAAGAACTACCAGACTTTCGGTGACAACTTTGATGTCGATACTGAGCAGAAGACCGTCGAGATCAAGCTAAAACCACCACAGGCGCAGTTCAGCGCGCACTGAGCGCGCTACACTGCGCGTTTATCGGTTGTTCAGTTATTCGGTTCTTCGGTTAAAAAAAACTGAATAACCGAACAACGGAGTAACCGAACAACCGAACAACGTTAGCTCGAAACCGATGCGATAGCGTCGATTTCGACGCTAACATCCCTAGGCAATCGCGCTGCTTGCACCGTGGACCGTGCCGGCGGGTTCGAGGCGAAGTAGCGGCCATATACCTCGTTCATCTTTGGAAAATCGGCCATGTCCTTCAGGAAAACCGAGACTTTGAGCACGGACTCCATAGAAGCGCCGCAGGCCTCCAGCACTGCTTTCAGGTTTTGCAGCACACGCTCGGTCTGAGCCGCGATGTCGCCCTCCACCAGTTGGCCAGTGACGGGGTCGTTCGGAATCTGCCCGCTCAGATACGCGATGCCGTTTGAAACCACAGCTTGCGAATAAGGGCCGATCGCCTTGGGTGCTTGCTCCGTCGAAATTATTTTTCGCATATTTGTAACGTCCCCACCAGTTCCTTCACGTTGTTCAGCTTCTCTTTCTTTAAGTAGCTATCCAGCTCCCGCGCGATACGTGCGGGAGACTCGGGATCCCAGAAGTTTGCAGTACCCACCTGGACCGCGGAGGCTCCCGCGATCAGGAATTCAGCTGCGTCCTCGCCGGTGCGAATTCCGCCTAAGCCGATCACTGGGATTCGCACCGCCTGAGAGGCTTGGTATACCAGCCGAAGCGCGATGGGCTTGATGGCGGGACCCGAGAGTCCTCCGAAGCCGGCGCCGATGCGGGGCCGCCGCGTGTGTGCATCGATCGCTAAGGAGACAAATGTGTTCACCAGGCTGATGGCGTCCGCTCCCGATTGTTCGGCCGCTTGCGCCAGCGGCTCGATCCGCGCGACGTTCGGCGAGAGCTTCACGATCAACGGCCGGTGCGCCAGCGGCCGAACCAGGCTCACCAGTTCGCTGACCATGGCGGGATCACTCGAAAACTGGATGCCTCCGTGCTTGGTATTTGGACAGGATACGTTGAGCTCATATCCGGCCAGCCCTTCGGCGTCATCCAATATGCGAATTACCTCCGCGTAATCCTCCGTCGAGTATCCGAACACGTTGGCGAAGATTGCGGTCCGGAACGCGCGCAGCGCCGGCAGTTTTTCTCGAACGAACGCACGGGCGCCGATGTTCTGGAGCCCTACGGAATTGATCATTCCGCCTTCAGCTTCCCAAATGCGCGGCGGCGGATTACCAGCGATCGGCTCGCGCGAGAGCCCTTTTACAACGATGCCGCCGATCGCGTTGAGGTCCGCGACTTTTTCGAATTCGATTCCGTACCCGTAGGTCCCCGACGCGGCAATTACCGGATTCTGTAGTTCCACGCCGCAGAGGGTCAACCTGAGGCGACTCATTCGGTCCAAGAATACCATTGCGGCGTTTCTCGTTTCTGGTTTCTGGTTTCTGGTTTCTGATGCATTCCTCTAAGGTGAACCGCTTATGTCTTAGCGGAGTACTAAAGCCGATGTACGGATATGCCAGTGGCGTCGAAAGACGGCCGGGGCGACACGCGTCCCGGCGTGTTACGCTCGTTAGCCTCGAAATTCTCGATATTTACAGCTACCCTCGTCTTCTGGGTGGTCGTAACACTGCTCGCTTACAACCTGCGTCAGGACAATTTCGACGTTGGCAAAGGGCTGATGCTGTGCGTAGTGGTGATTCTGGTTTCCGGAGCCATCTCGCGGTTCACCATCCGCCTGCTGGCGCGCCCTCTGAAGTTGCTCCAGGCCGGCATAGCTTCGGTACGGAACGGGTCTCTGGAACCGATCCAAGTGAGCCGCACCGGCGATGAAATCGAGTTCCTGGGCGAAAGCTTCAACGGCATGATCGAGGCGCTGGCGGCGTCACGCAAGGAAATCCGCGAGCATCAGGAACTCCTGGAACGGCGCATCAAGGAACGTACCGAGCAATTGCAGGAAGCCACCCGTCACGCCCAGGCCGCGAATCAAGCCAAGACGGAGTTTCTCGCTAGCGTGTCGCACCAGTTGCGGACGCCAATGAACGGCATCATCGGAATGCTGGAGATCACACTCGAAAGGCATCTGCCTCCCGAGCAAGTGGAGGAGCTTCAGACCGCGCATCGCTGTGCCTTATCGCTGCTCTCCTCGCTGAACGATCTCCTGGATCTGTCGAAGATCGAGTCCGGTAAGATGACGCTGGAGAAGGCGCCGTTCGACATAAGAACCGCGGCCGAGGAATGCGTCAAGGCTGATCGGCCCAAGGCAGCCAGCAGCACCATCCAGCTTGCGTTAGAAGTGGCGCCGGAAGTGCCGGCCCAGCTTGTAGGCGATTCGCTGCGAATTCGCCAGATCCTTTCCAGCCTGATCGGCAACGCCGTGAAGTTTACCGAACATGGATCGGTAGAGGTGCGGATTGACGGTCACGCTTCCCGCCCTGGCGAGTTCCTGATGCGGATAGCGGTCCGCGATACTGGCACTGGAATTCCAGCCGACCGGCTTCTTTCGGTTTTTGACAACCTCAATCAAGCCGGTGGCGGAGCGGATCTCGGCCTTGCGATCACCCAGAAACTGGTGGAGTTGCATGGCGGTGAAATCCACGTCGAAAGCGAATTGGGGTGTGGATCCACTTTCGTTGTGACGCTGCCGTGTGCGATTGCTTCAGGAAAGATTCAGGAGCTGTCGCAGCCAACTTCGGGAAATACTACGCCCGGGCCTGGCCGCCTGCTGGTGGTGGAAGACAATCAGGTAAATCAAAAGGTGGTGACCGCAGTCCTCCGCAAGCGCGGTTTCGTCATCGAGCTTGCCAACGACGGCAGAGAGGCGCTGGCCAAGCTCGAGTCGGGCGGCGATTTTGACCTGATCCTGATGGATGTCCAGATGCCCGGCCTCGACGGATTGGAAGCCACGCGCCTGATCCGCAAGGACCAGCGCTGGAAAGGCCTGCCGATCGTGGCGATGACCGCGCATGCGATGACCGGGGACAAGGAACGGTGCCTCGAGGCGGGCATGAATGGCTACATATCCAAACCCGTTCACCCCTCGCATCTTCTAACAACGGTGGATGAATTCCTGGCGAACCGTTCGTTGGCTTCCTAGTCAAGTGTATAATCACCGACTCCCGCATCTTACCGAGCCGCGAGCGTAAGCGACCGGTTGGCACTATTCTTTCACGACACCACTCCCGGCCGTCTGCTTCACCAGCTCCCAGACCTCCTCCAGGTCCTGCCACTCGGTGGCGATGTTGCCAATCGCCAGCCTAATCACGAACCGGCCGTTCAGCACGGTGTGCGAAAGGAATGCTTTTCCTGATGCATTGATCCTTTCGAGCAAAGCGCGATTGTCGTCGTCCGAACCACGATAACGAAAACAGATCAGCGAGAACGGCGTGGGCGCGGCAACCTCGAAATCCGGATGCGAGCGGATGAGATTGGCCAGCTTCTGAGCGTAGGCAATGTGCGATCGGATGATATTGCAAATTCCCTCGTGCCCGAAATTTCGCATCACGAACCACAACTTCAACGCCCGAAATCGCCGCCCCAGTTGGACGCCGTAATCCATATAGTTGATGGCTCGCGGATCCTCGCCGGTCTTCAGGTATTCCGGCACCAAAGAGAATGCCCGGCGCAGGATATCAGGGCGGCTGGTATAGAAAACGCTCAGGTCTATCGGAGTGAATAACCACTTGTGTGGATTCACCACCAGCGAATGAGCGCGCTCCACTCCGTCCAGGATGCCGCGGAGTTCCGGCACAACTGCGGCCGCACCACCGTAAGCCGCGTCCACATGCAACCACGCGCCGTACTCTTCAGCGACATCCGCGATGGCTGGCACCGGATCGATGCTGGAAGTGGAAGTTGTACCAACCGTAGCTACCACGCAGAACGGCTTCAGGCCAGCCCGCAGATCGGCTTCCATGCGCTCCCGCAATACATCCGCTCGCATGCGAAAGTTTTCATCCACGGGAATTTTGCGCACGTTGTCCTGCCCAATGCCGAGCGTGATAGCGCCTTTCTCGATGGAAGAATGAGCGTGCTCGGAAGTGTACATAACCAAGTGGCTGCTGCTATTGCCGCGGGTTCGCACTTCCGGATCCGCCATCTCGCGCGCCGCGGCGATGGCGTGCATGCTGCTAATGGATGCCGTGTCGTAGATGATGCCAAAGAATTCCCGCGGCAGGCCCATCCATTGCCGCAGCCAACTGAGCGTTACCTGCTCCAGTTCCGTAAGCGCGGGGCAGCTTTTCCACAGCATTCCATTGACGTTGAGCGCCGCGGTCAACATCTCGCCCAGAATGCCCGGAGGCGACCCGGAGATGGCGAAATACGCGAGGAAGCGTGGATGATTCCAGTGCGTTAGCGCGGGCACTATGGATTGCTCGAAGTCTTCGAGAATCGTATCCATGGACTCGCCGCGTTCGGGAGCCTCAGCCGGCAGCCGATCCACCAGATCACCAGGCTGCATCGCAGGCAGCACGGGATAGTCCCGAATATTCTCCAGATAATCCGCCATCCAATCCACTACCTGGTGACCATAGCGCCGAAATTCCTCGTTGGTCATTTGGTTCTCCTCGATTCTCGCAACACCGCCGGCAGCCAGCCCCGAAACCATTCCGCAAACTCCTGGAGCTTGCGGTCGCCTTCCGCGCTCAGCGGCATAGCCAAGGCTCCGCTCTTGAGCTTACGTTGTTTGAGGGCTTCTTTTGCCGCCGTCGGCCACGTGAACAAGTCGGACCAAACCAGAAACTCCATCAACCGAGCCTCCAATTGCTGGCTCCGTTCTTGCTCTCCCGCCACCACGGCTCGGTCCAACGCCACCATGAGCTCCGGCAGCGCGGAGGCTACTCCGGACACTGCGCCGTGCGCTCCCGCGCGCCGTTGCTGGACGTAGATGCGCTCCTGACCCGCCAAAAAAGTGAACGGCGTGCCCGCGCATTGTGCCCGAAGCTCAGAGAAATACTCCAAGCTTCCGCTTGAGTCTTTGATTCCGCAGAATCGCCCACTGGCGAGCAACGCCGCGGCTGTCGAACTCGCGATCTCGCTGGTGAAAGCCGGGATATTGTACAGGTAAGTCGCGGTAACGCCATCGATGGCGTCGGCGTAGGCCAGGTAGAAGCTACGAATCTCCTCCTGGCTATGCCGGAAGTAATGCGGCGGCATCAGCAGCACGCCTGCCACACCCGCGCCGGCAGCTTCCCGCGCCAGCTCAATGGCGCCATCCAGAGTGGAATGTGAAACGTTCACCAGCAGCGGGACCCGGCTGCGTTTGGCGGCGAAGTTCACCATGTGCCGGCGATCGTCCAGATCAAAGTGTACGAACTCGCCTGTCGAACCAAGCAGCGCGATTCCATCCACGCCGCTCTCACCCAGAAAATCGATCAATTCAAGCGTGGCGCCAAGATCGATGGAATATTCTTGCTGGCGGCGGGGCGTGATGGCGGCGACAAACACGCCTTGAACGCCGGTGCGCTGGGAAGCGGGGACGGGGGGCAAATTGAATTATATCGGGCCTGCCTTAGTTGGCGAGCTTCGATATGCGGCTCACGGTCCGGAGAACCAGCCGCCGCGGGTCTAACATGTGCTGCGGCTTGAACTGCTGTTGGGTCCAACGGCAGCCGGGCTCAAACTCAACACCCAGAAAATATCCAATCTCCCGATACACGCAATACCGAACCTTGCCCATCAATTCGCCCTTGGGATAATTGATCCGCAGGTCAGTTTGCAAAGGGATGGGCTGATCGAACTGAAGACAGGCTCCCGACAACGAGATATCCTCCAGGTTCGCCACGCCCTTACGGATCTTGCCGGCCTTGTCCTTCCACTGGACATCCACCATGTCCGCACATAACATTCGAGCTTCCACGCGCCTGTCGAACATATACTCTTTATCGACAAATTAAACGGTAAGGATTATGACAGAGCTGGTTACAAAATTGCCCTACATGCAGTAGGGTCTCAGGCAGGATCACTGTACTGTTATAGTACCACTCCCCAGCGGGGTATACTGGTTCGGCAACAGATGGCTAAACAGGCCCTAATCATACTTTTCACCGTGTTGGCGTTCGGAATATTGGTTCCCTGGTACAAAGGTTTTACTTTTCTCGATCCCAGGATGCTGGCCGCCTATGGGTTACTGGCGGTTTTATTCGTGGCGCCAGCCAGTGCGGAATCCTTTGCCGGAGACCGGGATCTGGAATCCCCTAGGACTATCCTGGGTAGGCTAGTGGTACTGATCGCATTCGGATGGGGCATTACCGTGCTGGTGCTTCTCACCGCGCTGGCCACGCTTAACCTGTCCTACTGGCATGGCACACTGATTGCGCCGGCGGTGAACCTTTTTGCGGCGATCCTGGTATGCAGTCTGACGGCTTGCGCGGCGGTGGGAACCTTGAGCGCCGTACTAGCTCGCAGTCTTTCCGCCGGAACGGTAAAAACGATTCTCCGGTTCTCGTTCCTCGGGATTCTGCTGGCATTCGCGTTCAGCTCGCGGTTGCCCGACGCGTGGCAAATCTGGTTGGAAGAACACACCACCCGGCGGGCCATCATTCACCTGGCGTGGGAAGGCTCCATCGTATGCGCTGTGATAGCCGGGCTGCTGATGATTCCGTTGTTGAGAAAACCCGGCAAGGCCTGAAGACACCGGCGATCCTGCTTACGCCATTTGATACCGAACCGCGACGAGCCGTAGCGCACGCACTCCTGCGTGCCGCGTTCACACTCGTGTGAACGCCTGGGATTCAACGGAGTCGGTGCTTGTGCCAAGATGTATACAAGTGGACACAACATGAATGAGACACTTTCGATACGCATCGATCCGGAGACTAAGAAGCGGTTGAATGCGCTCTCAAAACGCTCCAAGCGTTCGAAGTCCTTTCTTGCTGCTGAAGCCATCGCCGCCTATGTCGACTCCGAAGAATGGCAGCTTGGTGAGGTACAGGCCGGCATAGCCGAGCTGGACCTTGAACAGGAAGTCAGCCACGAGAAGGTGGCGAAATGGCTCACATCCTGGGGAAAACCAGGTGAGACAAAAACCCCGCGATGAAGGTCGTATGGTCCCGCCGCGCGTTGCGTCACTTGCTATACATTAGACAGCGCATCGAAAAGGACTCCGAGCAGACCGCAGCTCTTGTCGCCAGCCGCATTCTCAAGGCCGTCGAGCTTCTTCAAAACCATCCGGAAATTGGCAGGACGGGCCGCGTAGTCGGAACGCGCGAGCTCATCGTGCCTGAAACTCCCTACGTCATCCCATACCGGGTCCGGCGACAGCGGCTGGAACTAATTGCTGTCTTCCATGGACGGCAGAAGTGGCCGCACAAACTGTAGGCCTCCCAGGCGGCCCGCGTGCTGCAGAAGTCGGGCATGCTAGAAGGGTGACAAGCACAAGCGCGAGTGGCGTGGCAGTCCAGCTGGAAGGTGTGCGGCGAGTGTTTGATAACAATCACGTCGTAATCGACCGTATGGACTTGGGCGTCGATGCCGGCGAATTCCTCGCCGTGCTGGGACCTTCCGGTTGCGGGAAATCGACATTGTTGCGTATGATCGCGCGGCTCTCGGAACCCGACTCCGGCCAGATCCGCTTGCAGCCGAACGCCGCGCGCTTTGAGACCTCCTTCGTATTCCAGGATGCGCACTTGTTGCCGTGGCGCAACGTGCTGGCCAACGCCGCATTGCCGCTGGAATTGATGGGTGAGGCGAAACCCCAGCGTGACGAACGGGCCCGCGCCGTCCTGGAGCAAGTGGGCTTGCTCGAAGCTCTGGATCGCTATCCGGCTGAGCTATCCGGCGGAATGCGAATGCGTGTATCGCTGGCGCGCGCGCTGGTCACCGAGCCGCGGCTACTGCTTCTGGACGAGCCCTTCGCGGCGCTGGATGAAATTACGCGCTTCCATCTCGATGTGCAACTTCGCGAACTGTGGCAGCGCCGCGGCATGACGGTGATCTTCGTGACGCACTCCGTGTCCGAGGCCGCCTTTTTGGCTAACCGGGCCGTCGTGCTCGCGCGAAGCGGCGGAGCCATCAAGCTGGACCGCAGATTGGAATTGCCCGCTGTTCGCAACAACGAGCTGCGCGCCGATCCCAGACTTGGGCAAGAAATGCGGCTCTTGCTCGGAGCGATTGAAGAATGAAAGCGATGGACGAATGAAGAAGACCTTGCTCCCGCCGCTCATTCCTTTCGTGCTGCTTACTTTGATAGCCGAGTTCCTGGTGCGCGCAGGCTTCGTGCGCGCTTATCTGGTTCCCGCGCCTTCCGCGGTTTTCCGCGCCATGATCGACAGCCGCGTGGAGTTGCTTCAGGCTCTGCTCGCCACCTCGGCAGGTTCCCTAGTGGGCTTTGTCATGAGCGCCCTTACGGGCATCGCGATCGCAGTGTTGTTATCCTCCTCGCGCGGCGTCCAAAGAGCGTTTTATCCCTACGCGATTTTCTTCCAGACTGTGCCCCTCATCGCGGTTGCGCCCCTGCTGGTCATCTGGTTCGGATTCGGCATCCAGACCGTAATCGCCTCGGCCTTTGTGGCATCCGTGTTTCCCGTGATCGCCAACACTCTGAGCGGAATTCTCTCCACCGACCCGCCCTTGCGCGATTTGTTCAAGCTCTACGGTGCATCGCCGCTGGTCACGCTGTTCAAGTTGCGCCTTCCCGCGGCACTGCCCCAGGTGTTTACCGGACTTCGCGTATCCGCCGGGCTCGCGGTGATCGGCGCCATCGTGGGCGAATTTATCGCCGGTGGAGGACTCGGCTCTGTAGTGGAGACCGCCCGCACCCAACAGCGCATCGATAAGGTATTCGCCGCGGTCCTGCTGGCAAGTCTGCTGGGTCTAGCCCTCTTCGGATTGATTAATCTCTTAAGCCATCTGACCCTCCGCCGTTGGCACGCATCCGAACAAGCTCAGTGAATCCTTACTACTAGTTTTGCAGGAAATGTACTACTAGACCTGAAAATCTTTGCAGCCTGCGACGATTTGTGGGGCGGACCCCCTGGTCCGCGGCCGACGCCCACGTCGGCCCGGTTTTGGTTGCGGCTATGCTGCTCTGTGGGGCAGGCGCTTCCGCCTGCCAACCCATACGACAATCATAAGAATGATCTCACCCAACCGGCTGCATCGGCGCGCCTTCCTGAAAACAGCACCCGCGCTGACGCTCATGACCGCCTGCACCAAGTCGGCCACGATAAAACTGGCCCTGAACTGGAAACCCGAGCCCGAATTCGGCGGCTTCTACGCCGCGCCCTATTCGAAGTACGGCCTCGCGGTGGACATTCTCCCTGGCGGCTCCGGGACTCCGACCGTACAAATGGTCGGCGCGGGCTCGGTGGATTTTGGAATTGTTTCCGCCGACGAAATCATCCTCGCAAGAAGCCACGGCAACGATGTAGTGGCGCTGTTCGCGGTATTTCAGGACAGTCCTACCGGGATCATGTCGCATGCATCGCGAAACTTACAAAGCATCGGCGACGTTCTGAAAGACGGCACCCTAGCAATCGAAAGCGGCCTGCCCTTCGCCCGCTTGCTGAAACGGAAGTTCGGATTCAGCCACGTGAAAATCGTGCCCTCGCCCGGCGGAGACATCACTTCTTTCCTGCATGATGAAAAGTTCTCTCAACAGTGCTACCTCACCTCAGAACCGATCGCCGCGCGCCGAAAAGGAGCATCGGTCAAAGTGTTCGCCGTCTCCGAAATCGGCTATGACCCATATACCACAGTGCTAGCGGTAAGCGGCGAATCGTTACGCAAGAATCCAGATCGAGCGAAGGCCATGGTCACGGCGGTGCGGGAAGGATGGCAATCCTACCTGAACGACCCCAAGGTAGTCAACCAACAAATGCACCAATTGAATCCAACCATGGACCTGGACACATTCGCCGAAGTCGCCGAGGCCCAGAAACCATTTATCGAGCGAGACGCCACGCGCCGCAACGGCCTGGGAACGATGTCCCGCGAACGTTGGGAAACTCTAATCGCACAATTCAAAGACCTAGGCGACATTTCACAAACCATCCCGGCCGAAGAATGCTTCCGGCTGCTGTAACGAGAGTTGATGAGAGCGCCCTGCGCAGGCACCAGTTCAGTTGGGCAGACCAAGAAACTCTGGTTGCCCGGACAAGCCGCGATCCGGAGTGAACCGCCGTGAAGGCGGAGCCAGGCAGCTTCGGTTTGGCGCTTCGGCAGGCATTTTCCGCCTCGATTACTGGACACTGGCCGACTTGCGGGGACTAATCCGGCCAACTTCCTCGAACGCTGTCTGGCCAGTCTCTCAGCATATGCGACTGGCCGTCAACGGGGACCGCCGCGAGTTGCCAAATCGCGGTAGGCGCTTCTGCGCGATACTGTAATAGTACCGCTTCACTACGATCTACCCCTCCCGAGGCTGCACGATGGACCGCCCCGCGTGGAGTCGGTTGGCAGAGGTTCCGGCCGATGCGACGCGACGAATTCATCGGCTGCTATGAAGAGCCAGTGGGGAGTGAAGAGAACGGCAGCGGAGGCGAAGAACCGCGGGCGGAAGAAGGCGGCGCAGGTCAAAGGCAT
>OCTA010004268.1_pt1 | contig 12541 bp, 7 predicted proteins | sample 1538991 | NCBI WGS metagenome assembly OCTA01 (sample SAMEA3539302, study PRJEB22396) | soil metagenome | biome: tundra; feature: field; material: soil | place: USA | collected 2010-05 | depth 0.15 m
AGGATCTGGAAGCGTTGCCCGATGACCCCGATGAACTGCTGGCGGATCTTCAGGCTCTCGCCGGGCCTTCGGCCGGCCCCAACGGCGGCCAGCTCTATGTTGACGGATTCACGGCAGGCGAGCTTCCGCCCAAGTCGTCGATTCGCGAGATTCGCATCAACTCAAATCCGTTTTCCGCTGAATACGACAAATTGGGTTATGGACGAATCGAAATCTTCACCAAACCGGGCACCGACAAATACCACGGACAGTTCTCCGTTGAGGGCAACAGCTCGGGCCTGAATACGCGCAATCCTTTCCTCGGCGACGCGCAACAGGAGCCATACGACTCCGTCATTTATATGGGGAACATCGGCGGCCCGATCAACAAGAAGGCATCCTTCTTCTTCAACGTGCAGCGCCGCAATATCGATGAAATCGCAGTTGTAAATACCCCCACGCTGGATCCGAAAACACTAAGCGAGATACAACTGAGCGAAAGCGTTCCCAACCCGCGCATCCGCACCAACATCAGTCCGCGTATCGACTACCAACTGACTCCCAACAATACGCTGACGGCCCGCTATCAATATTTTCGTGACACACAGCAAAACGCGGGTGTTGGCGGGTTTACGCTGCCCGAGGCCGGTTACAACACCACCTCCAGCGAACACACGGTGCAGATAAGCGATACACAAATTCTGGGATCGAAGGTCGTCAATGAAACGCGCTTCCAATATTTGCGCGACAGCAGCGGGCAGAATCCTTTGAGCACGGCCCCGACCATCAATGTGCAGGGGGCATTCTCCGGCGGAGGCAGCAGTGGCGGGACGGAGACAGATCTCCAGGATCATTACGAACTGCAGAATTACACCTCAATAGCTTCGGGAAAACACTTCTTGAAATTTGGCGGGCGACTTCGCGCCATTCACGAAGTCAGCACATCCAGCGCTGGATTCAATGGCAGCTTCACATTTCCGGACCTCCAGACTTACAGCAACGCTCTGCAAGGTCTTTCGAATGGCACTCCAATCCAGCTAAAGCTCGACAAAACAGCCAGCGGGGCGGTGCCTAGCGTGCCGGTCACCGTGGTGGATGCCGGGCTGTACATACAGGATGACTGGAAAGTGAGGCCCACGTTCACCCTGAGCGGCGGGCTGCGTTTTGAAACGCAGAATGCGATTCACGATCATGCAGACCTGGCACCCCGCGTCGGTTTTGCATGGGGCATTGGCGGAGGTGGGAAGAGCGCGCCGAAAACGGTGCTACGCGGCGGCTTTGGCCTGTTCTACGACCGCTTCACACAGGACTTGGTCCTCAATGCCGACCGCTTGAATGGCGTAACACAGTTGCAGTTCATCGTGCCATCGCCGCCGTCGGCCTGTTTTTCAGACCTGACGTCGCCATCTTGCAGCAGTTCGTTAACACCGCACACGCAAACGATCTACCAGATCGGTCCGAAACTGCACTCGCCCTACATTATGCAGAGTGCGTTCAGTCTGGAGCGGCAGGTCACAAAGATTGCCAACGTTACGCTGACGTATCTGAATTCTCGCGGTGTGCATCAATTCGAATCGCTGAACGTCAACGCTCCGCTTCCGGGCACACCGGGCTCGCCTCCAACGAGCGAGTCCCCCATCTATCAATACTCGTCGGAGGGAGTCTTCCGGCAAAATCAACTGATCGCGCGTTTCAACGTACGAGCCGGCACCAAACTGTCGCTCTTCGGCTTCTACGCTCTGGGCTACGCCAACAGCGACGCGTCGGGCGCGTCGAGCTTTCCCACGGATTCGCACGATCTCGCCGCCGACTACGGACGGGCTTCCTTCGATACGCGCCACAAGGTGTTTGTAGGCGGCACGATAGGTCTCCCTTACGCGTTCCGCCTGAGCCCATTCATGGTTTTCAATTCGGGTACACCTTATAACGTCACCGTGGGGCGAAACGACTTGAACAACGACACGATCCTTAATGATCGCCCCGCCTTCGCGATCACGAACGATCCAGCGTGTCTTTCGTTGATTGCGAAATGCCACTACAATGCAACTCCTACTGCGTCGGATGTTCTGATTCCGATTAACTACCTCACCGGTCCGAACCACTTCACGCTGAATCTTCGGCTGGCGAAGACATTCGGTTTTGGGCCGGAGGTTGGTGGAAAAAACGCAGCACAGACGGGCGGTGGACCTCCGAGCGGCGGACCTCCTCTGGGCGGCGGCCCACGCGGAGGCGGGGGAGGAGGCGGGGGACACGGGTCTGGCGGACCCGGAGGATTTGGGGGTATGAGCCCGGCGACCAGCCGGCGCTACAACCTCACGTTCAGCGTCAACGCGCGGAATATTCCAAATAGGGTAAACGCCGCGACCCCCGTTGGAGTCTTGACTTCGCCGAACTTCGGGCAGTCGACGAATCTGGCGGGTGGACCATTCTCAAGTCAGGCGGCGAATCGCAAGATTGAATTGCAGGCGATGTTCAGCTTCTAGGAGCAGGTCATAGCTGTCAGGTCGCAGGTCGCAGGAAAACCCGAAGGCGGTTCGGGTTTTTCTGAGACTGGCAACCTGAGACCTCTTTCTACGTCGAGTAATCCGCATTGATTCGAACATACTCTGCAGTCAGGTCGGTGGTCAGAAATTCCACGGATTGCCGCCCCCGCCCCAACTGGACCCGCACATCGCAAACCGCCCGCGCCAGCGCGCGATGAGACTGCCGCTCATTGAACGAGCAACCGGCTCCGTTGCGACACACCTTCTGGCTCCCAATAAAAATCTGCACGTGAGCGGGATCAAGGAGAACACCTGACCGTCCCACCGCCGCCAATATTCGTCCCCAATTCGGGTCCGCTCCCGCCCAAGCTGTTTTCACCAGCAGAGAGTGAGCAATCGCGCGCGCCACAATCATTGCTTCTTCCCGGCTGCGCGCCTCTTCCACATGCAGTCGAATCACATGCTGCACGCCCTCGCCGTCGCTAATAATCTGCTCCGCAAGCGACTGGCACACGCTTGTCAACGCCGCCGCAAACTTCTTCGCAGTGCCAGCGTCTCGGAGCCGGACGCCACTCGCCCCGCTGGCCAGCAGCAGCACGGTATCGTTGGTGGAAGTGTCTCCGTCAATGGACATGCAGTTCAGCGACTCGTCGCAAGCCTCCCGCAAAAGTCGCTGCAACTTGCCGGGCGCGGCCTCCACATCAGTCAAAAGGTACACGAGCATGGTCGCAAGCTGCGGATGGATCATGCCCGCGCCTTTGGCAATCCCCAGTAGCGTCACATCCTTCGAGGCCATCTTTAGCCGCGCCGATGCGATCTTGGGCCGCGTATCGGTGGTCATGATGGCGTGAGCAAAGGCGCGGGCACTCCGTTCGCCCGCCGATCGCGCGGCGATAAGCTCCGGCAACGTTTCGCGGATTTTGTGGTCCGGGAATGGAACACCGATGATGCCCGTGGAAGAAGGGAAAACTTGGGTAGGCGCCGCATCAAGAATCTTCGCAGCATCCCGGCAGACGCGCTCGCACGCCTGAAAGCCGGCGCGTCCAGTTGCGCAGTTGGCGTTGCCCGAGTTCACAATCACGGCGCGAACCCGTCCGCCGCTCGCCGCCAATGATGCCAACGATGCCCGCCCAACTTCGACCGGCGCGGCCACCACCAGGTTGGAAGTAAATAACGCCGCGCCCGCCGCCCCGCCGGGAGCTTCGATCAGAGCCAGGTCTGGCCGTCCACTCACCTTGATACCGGCCGCCAGCGCCGAGAACGTAAACCCGAGCGGAACTCGAATTTTTTCAGGAGAGTGGCACAATTTCGAAGAGTTCATGCCTGAATCTTAAACACCCAGTTCTTTGGTGGGGGCAAAATCGCAAAAGCAGGCACGTTACCTCGAATCATCGGGACTTCATCACAGTGCGAGAGCCGGGGACACTGATAACAGTCTTTATGGATCTTGTCCGGAAGGTCCTGGTGAGCCGCCGTCGTGAATCCCAGGCGCGCGAAAAATTCCGGAATGCGCGTGAATAGGCACACGCAAGTGACCTTGTGTTTCTCGGCTTGCGCCAGCAGCGCCTTCACCAGTCGCCGGCCACCACCGTTGCTTTGGCGCGTGGGATCGACAGTGATCGACCGAATTTCCGCAAGGTGCAGACCATACAGATGAAGAGCGCCACATCCGATGATGCTTTCCCCTTCCTCCAGCACCACAAAGTCGCGGACGTTTTCGCAGATTTCCGCGAGCGTGCGCGGCAGCAGCGTCCCGTCGCCAGAGTAGTTCGTAATCAGAGCGTGAATCTGCTCCGCATCCGGAAGCGTCGCTTCACGCGTGCGCATGCTTGGCCTCGCGCTGGACGGTCTCGCGCCGCGGACGAGTCGACTCGCTCTTTTGTTTGTTCTTCTCACTTTTGTCAACCCGCTGGCCCGTACTCGCCAACCCTATCTTCGCATCGAGCGCCCGGTCCAGCGCCGCGATCACCTGGTCCACGTGCTTTTTCTGAATGATGTAAGGCGGCAGGAATCGCAGCACCGTGTCATGGGTGCGATTGATGATGATTCCTTCTTCCAACAACTTCTTGAGGACTGCCTTCGCCAGATCGGCCGAGTCGAGTTCAATAGCCTGCATCAGCCCCGCGCCGCGCACGTCCTGAATCGAGCTGTGTTTCCTGTCGAGCCCTTGCAGCGCCGCGTGAAAATACCCACCCAGCGCACCCACGTGTTTCAGCAAACGCAGCTCTTCCCGCAGAAATTCGATCGCGACGGCGCACGCCAGCGGGCCTCCGCCGAATGTCGTCCCGTGCATCCCCGGATGCATGCAAGCCGCGACCCGCTCGGTCGTGAGAATCGCGCCCAGCGGCAATCCCGCCGCCAGCGGCTTCGCCACCATCACCACGTCCGGGACCACTCCATAATGCTGATACGCAAAATGCCGGCCCGTGCGCCCGAGTCCGCATTGAATTTCGTCAAGCAGCAGCAGCGCGCCGCTGCGCTCGGTCAACTTTCTAGCCAGTGCGAGAAACTTCGCATCGACCGGATCGACGCCACCCTCCCCCTGAATCGTCTCGATACACACCGCGCACACGCTCGAATCGAACTTCCGTTCCAGATCGCCCACATCATTGAACTTAACGAACTGCACACCCGGCATCAACGGAGCAAAAGGCGTCCGATATTTCTTCTGCCCAGTCATGGCGAGCGCGCCAAACGTGCGCCCATGAAACGAGTTTTCCATCGCCAGAATGCGCCACTTTGGCCTGTGCCCATTCCGGTTATTCATTTGTGCAAAGGCGCGCGCCAGTTTCAGCGCTCCCTCGCACGCCTCGGTTCCGCTGTTACAAAAAAACGCGCGGTCCAGCCCCGACATCTCCGTCAACCGCCGCGCCAGTTCCGACTGATACTCGTGAAAAAAAATATTCGAAGTATGAATCAGCCGCCCGGCTTGGCGTTTGATCACCCGCTGAATCGCCGGATGATTGTGCCCCAGCGCATTTACCCCAATCCCACTCAGGAAATCCAGATACTTTTTCCCGGTTGAATCCCAAACGTACGCGCCCTGCCCCCTCTCCAAAAGAAGCGGCTGGCGTTCATAGGTGGCAAGCAACAGCTCGCTCTCCATTTTCGACACAGAAGCCAAACTCATGCTCTCAGGACCTCCGTGCCGCACTCAATGCGGGTGAAATAAAACAGCGGCAGCACTTCCACCTGCGCCGCCGGAAGTATTCGCACGCGCCCTACTCCGCGCTTCAACGCCTGAATACAGGCCTCGAGCTTGGGCATCATGCCCCCGCTCACCACCGATCCTTCAATCAGTCCGGCCACGTCCGTGGTGTTCAGCCGGGCCATCACCGAACCATCCGCCTGCTTCACGCCCGCCACGTCGGTCAAAAAAATCAGAGCGTCGGCCTCGCAGGCAATCGCGCACGCGGCTGCCATCTGGTCCGCGTTCACGTTGTAATACTCCCCGTCGCCGCCCAGCGCCACCGAAGAAAGCACCGGAATCCCGCCCTCCGTCCAGATCGCCCGGAGCCAGCGCGGTTCCGAAAAGCAAATTTCGCCGACAAATCCCAAATCATGTTCCGCATCCTGCTTCTTGCGAGCGCGAAAAACTCCGCCATCGCCGCCACACAGGCCAATCGCCGGCTGCCCCGCGGCCGCAATCGCCGCCACCAGACTCTTATTCACGATCCCCGCCAGGACCATCAAAGCCACGTCGCGCGTTTCGGCGTCGGTGACGCGCAATCCATGCACGAATTCACTTTCTTTACCCATCATTTTCAAGGTGCGCGTCAGTGCGCCCCCTCCGCCATGCACCACCACAACCTGATGCCCATCGTGCGCCAGTTGAACCACCGCCTGCGCACATTTCTGCAGCGTCGGCTTGTCTTCTACTGCAGCCCCGCCGATTTTGACGACAATCTTCACTGCAATCCCTCGCTCTCATCCCACCCATACATTAGATTCATGTTCTGTACCGCCTGCCCGGCAGCGCCTTTCAGTAGGTTGTCGAGACAGGAAACGACGACCAGTCGCCGTCCGTCGCGCGCCAGGCAAAAGCCAAGATCGCAGTAATTCGTATGCACCGAAAACTGGATTTCGGGCAAGCTCGCCGCCGGATAAACCCGCACCCACCGCTTGCCGCGATAGAAATCGCCGAAACAATTCTGGATCTCCGCCGCCGTCATCTCGCGCTTCAGATGCACATAAATGGTGGACAGAATCCCCCGCGGAATCGGCAACAGGTGGGGCGTAAAGGTCAACTGCCCCGCATCCAACCGCAACTGCTCCAGGATCTCCCCGGTATGCCGGTGTCCGAAAACCGCGTAGGCCGAAAAATTGTCGGCCACGGATACAAAGTGCGTGCGGGCAGTCGGTTCCTTGCCCGCGCCCGACACGCCCGACTTCGAATCGGAAATAATCCCGCGCTCGCAATCGACCAACTGCGCCGAAAGCAGCGGCGCCAGCCCTAATATGACCGAAGTCGCATAGCATCCGGGATTCGCAATCAGCGGCGCCCCGGAAATCGAACCAGCATTCAGTTCCGGCAGCCCATACACGGCACTCGCATCAAGTTTCGCCGCGACCCCTGCATCGGCGTCGCTGAATCCGTACACCGCGCGATGCTCGGCCTGCCTCAGGCGCCACGCCCCACTCAAGTCAACCACACGCAACCCTCGCGTCAGCGCCTCCGGAACAAGCTCGCGAGAAACGCTGTGCGGAGTCGCCAGAAACAACAACTCCACTCCATGTTGCTGCAATGCCGCCCACGAAAATGGCGCAACCGAAAGGTGACTGTTACCGTTCCCATTGCCGTATGCGCCCGGAAATCCCGGCGGCCCCTTGCCCTCGTCGCCTTCCGCGCTCCGCCGCAAAAGCAGAGGCGCGTCAGTCAGCGGGTGCCGTGCGAGCAGGCGAGCCAGTTCCAGGCCGGAATATCCAGTCGCACCCAGAACCGCCGTCTTAAGTTTCGCCGCCATTAATTGTTATTCCACCACTCGCCATCCTCGATTTTCGCAGCGAGGCATAATTATCCATTATAATGAATAAGTATGCATCAACGACACCCCCGACTGTCAAGGCGAAACCCAGGAATTTCACTCTCGTCAGTTCCTTAAGGAGCCACGAATTGGACACGTTAGCGGCCCCAGTCGCCTTGTCTTTAGTCGGGAATCAAGTGTCGCGAATTAAGGCGCCCCTGGTTTCAAAAACTTTTCTGATGACCACAAGAAGAAATTTCTATTGGACTCCTCCCGACTACGGCATTTACTGTGGAAACCAATTTGGCCATCTGAGAGTTGGAGAATTGCGACTACATTTCATGCCCTTCCCGGAAGCACACGATTCCGCACGACTGATTTACCAAAACTGTTTGGATCGAAATTGGACTAGCGCACTCAATAGGAGCATTCGTATGACGAAGCAAGCTGAACGGCGCCGGCCGCGCGGCCCGTCCCTTCTGGTCATTCTGCTAGTCGGCATACTAGCCGCCTTGGTCACCCCGAGCTTTGCGGACGACCCCAAGCCGGATCCATCTGGCATTGCCACCGGCGACCGCACAGCCGTCGCCGACGCTGCCGGTAATAACTTCGTCGTGACTGAACCGGCCGACAAAACCGCGCCTGACTTTGCCAAAAACAAAAAGGACTTTGACGACTATCAGGCACAGACAGCCAAGGAGCCTTTAGCTGTCAAACTGGCCGACAATGTGGGCCATCTCCGTGTCGCCACCAATTTTGCCTGGACCCTCAACACCGGCTACCTCGTCCTGTTCATGCAGGCCGGATTCGCGCTCCTCACCTGTGGACTGGTGCGCAAGAAAAATGCCGCCCACCTGATGATGCTGAACTTCGCGGCCTACGTCTTCGCGTTCCTCGCCTACTACGCCGTCGGATACGCCTTCCAGTTTGGAGCCGCCGGCATCAACGCGTCGCCCACCAATCTCGGCGGCCTTCCCCTGCTCAACAAATTTCTGCTGGGCGGCGGGCAATGGGGATTTCTCGGCGGCAAGGGATTCTTCCTGTCCGGGCCCGCCTATGACGCCTCCAGCAATGTCTTCGCTCTGTTCGAAGTCGTCTTCATGGAAACGGCCGGATACATCATCGTGGGCGCGGTCTGCGAACGCATCACCTTCTGGGCATTCCTGCTATGTGAGATGTTCGTCGGCGCGATCCTTTACCCGGTCTATGGCTGCTGGGTCTGGGGCGGAGGCTGGCTCTCGCAAATCGGATCCACCATGCACCTTGGCCACGGCTACGTCGACTTTGCCGGATCGACCGTCGTGCACGCGGTGGGCGGCTTCTGCGCGATGGCGCTCGCCATCATTCTCGGTCCGCGCCTCGGCAAATACGGGCCCGGCGGGAGAATCCGCGTCTTCCCGGCACACAACGTCGTCTACGTGGTCACAGGCACGCTGATCCTGCTCTTCGGATGGATGGGATTCAATCCCGGTTCGACTCTGGGTGCGACCGACCTGCGCATCTCCGGGATCGCAATCAACACAAACCTCTCCGGCGTCGCCGGAGCCGCGTCGGCCATGATCCTGTGGTACTTCGTCTTCGGCAAGCCCGACATCACCATGGCTTGCAACGGCATGTTAGCCGGACTGGTGGCGATCACCGCCCCTTGTGCGTTTGTGTCGCCCACGGCTTCAATCGTGATCGGAACTCTTGCCGGCCTGCTGGTGTGCGGCGGCGTTCTTTTCAACGATCGCGTTCTGAAGATCGACGACCCCTGCGGCGCAATTTCTGTCCACGGCTACTGCGGATGGTTTGGCGCGGTTTGCGTCGGCATTTTTGCGGATGGCACCTACGGCGCCGGTTGGAACGGCATCGGCGCAGCCAACTATCTGGGCCGCGCCGGCCAGGGTGTCACGGGACTGCTCCACGGTGACTCGCGCCAGTTCCTGTGTCAGCTGTTTGGAGCGACGATCTGCGTGGCTTGGGCGTTTGGAGCGACCTACGCCGTCTTCTGGTCGGTGAACAAGGTGCGCTCCATGCGCGTCGAGCCCGATGCCGAGATCGAGGGTCTGGATATGCCCGAGTTCGGCATGCCAGCCTATCCCGAAGATGCAGTGGTTCCTGCGGGGTTTTGAGCCTCGGCGCGAGCCGCTGGAAGGTTGAGGGAAAAATGCCTTGCGCGCGTGGCGGCGCGGAATGAATGCGTGCATCGCCGTGGAAGAGCGGCCCTTCAGGGCCGCGTAAGTCGCGGGAAATCAGCGCGGGCTTTAGCCCCCATGGTCGTTCTTCCTTGGCACCATCCAAAGGCAGGAAAGAACAGTTTCTAAGCAATCTGCTAGAAGTTCGGCCGCGATTCGCTCGATGTCCCGCCCGCTGCTGGAACATAGCACTGGAGCGCGTAGTCCATCACCATGCGATCGGCATTGAACCGCCAGCCCAGGGTACGAATCGTCCGCTTCATGCGTTTGATCCAGCCCCGCGGCAGCCCGTCGCGATCGCGATGGTAGTAGAGCGGAATCACCTCTTCGCGCAGCACGCGCATCAGGTCTTCGCCATCGCGCGTGTCGTGAACATTCATATCGGAGTGCGTCCTGCCGCTCCCGATCGCAAAGCCGTTCATGGTGTCGTACGCCTCCGCCCACCAGCCGTCTAGCACCGACAGGTTTAGCCCGCCATTCAAAACGACCTTCTGGCCGCTGGTTCCCGATGCTTCCAGCGGACGCCGCGGATTGTTCAGCCACACGTCGACTCCCTGCACGAAATGCCGCCCGACGTTGATGTCGTAATCTTCCACGAACACAAACTTGTCGCAAAACTGAGGATCGCGCATCAACTGGGCGACCTGCTGCAGAACGCGCTTTCCCGGTTCGTCATTGGGGTGCGCCTTGCCCGCAAAAACAAACTGCACCGGACGCTTGGGATCATTCACCATCGAAGCGATTTTCTCCAGATCCGCCAGAATCAGATTCGCCCGTTTATACGTGGCAAAGCGCCGCGCAAACCCGATCGTCAGCGCATCCGGACTGAACAGGCGTTCCAGCCGCTGCAGTTCCTCGCGTGGTTCGTCCCGGCGGGCCGCCTGCTTCACCGCGCGCCGCCGGATATATTCGATCATGCGCGACTTCAGGTTCAGATGGGTCTCCCACAGTTCGCCGTCATCCACGCTTTCGATTCCATCCCAAATGTGGGACTCGCTGCTGTGCAGATTCCACCCCGTTCCGAGATGCCGGTCATACAGACGGAACATCTGCGGCGCCAGCCACGTCGGCACATGTACTCCGTTCGTGATGTGCCCGATCGGCACCGCGTCTTCCTGCTTGCCCGGCGTGAGGCTGGTCCACATCGCGCGCGACACTTCTCCATGCAGCGATGAGACCGCATTCGCCCGCCGCGAGAGCTTCAGCCCTAGCACGGTCATGCAGAAGCGTTCGTCGCTCTCCGGAATCTCCCGTCCCAACGCCATGAATTGTTCTTTCGAGAGTCCCAGCGCCTCGCGCAAAGGCCCAAGGTGGTCCTCGATCAGGTCCGCATCGAAGCGGTCGTGGCCCGCCGGCACCGGAGTGTGGGTCGTGAATACCACCTCGCGAGAAACCCGCGGCGCGGCCTTCTCGAAGCAGATCCCCTCCTCTTCCATCCTCATCCGGATCGCTTCCAGCACCGCAAATCCGCTGTGCCCTTCATTCAGGTGAAGCACGCCCGGGCTGATGCCGAGTGCCTTCAGAGCGCGCAGCCCGCCTACTCCAAGAAGCAATTCCTGGTGGACGCGCACGCGGCCGTCGCCCCCATACAAACGCGACGTGAGTTCGCGGTCCTCGGGGGCGTTTCCTTCCACGTCCGAGTCAAGCAGAAACAGATCACAACGCCCCACTCTTACGCGCCATACTTTTGCGCGGATCGAACCATGCCGGGTATCCACCTGCACCACGACCGGTCTGCCATTTTTCCCAATCGCGGTTTCCATCGCCAATTGGGCTACGTCGGTCTTCATGTACTGTTCCCGCTGCCAGCCATCGCGGTCCAGCCGTTGCCGGAAATATCCCTGCCCATAAAACAGGCCCACGCCCACCAGCGGAATCCCCAGATCGGAGGCGCTCTTGATGTGATCGCCCGCGAGGACTCCGAGTCCGCCGGAATAAACCGGCAGCGATTCGTGTACGCCAAATTCAGCCGAGAAATAAGCGACCGGGCGAGGCCGCAGCACGCCTGCCCGGCGCGCACCCCAGGTATGCTCGGTCTCCTGATACTCGCGCAGGCGGCGGTAAGCGTAGTTGATCCGGCTATGCAGTCCGAGCTCAGTCGCGCGCGCTTCCAGTTTCGCCAGCGGGAACTCGTTCAGCAGAGAAATGGGGCTGTGATTGAGCTGGCTCCAGCGCTGCGGATCCAGATCGCGAAACAACTGTGCCGAGTCATGATCCCAGCTCCACCAGAGATTGCGCGCCAGCGCCCACAGCCGCTCCTGCACCGGGGCGATAAACCGGTCCAGCGTCCGCGCCTCGCTCACCACCGGCGCAACCCGTTTCGCGGCCTCCGCCAGCAACCGGATCTCATTCTCCGGAAATGCCCGCGCCTCCACCGTCTGCACCACCAGCACACCCTGCAGCACTCCACGATCGATCAGCGGTACTCCCAGAAACGACTGGTACGGATCCTCCCCCGCTTCCGCAAAATACTTGAACCGTGGATGATTCCGTACCTGTTCCACCGCGACCGGGCGCACTTGTTCCGCCACCAGGCCAGTGAGGCCTTCATGGACTCCCATGCGCAGATTGCCAATACATTCCCGCCGCAACCCGAGGGTTGCCGCCAGCACCAGATTGGCGCGATCGGGCTCCAGCAGATACGCCGAACACACATCGGTGCCAAACCGCCGGGCAATCAACGCCACAACATTCATCAGGGTTTCGGCCGGCTGCCCTGGTTCCGCCGTCAGATTCGCGATTTCGTCCCACTCCAAAACGTAGTTCGCGTCAAGCGAACAAGCCGCGTGCCCCTGATCCAGATCCAACCCATTGGTTCGTTCCAATTTACGACCTCTTCCATGGAACAGATTATCAAGCGATGGAGCGACCAAAAGCGCTCCCTCTCACTACTATTCTATCGGGTGAAACCGGTAGGGATGCGCGCGGTATTTTGAAT
>OCTA010004270.1_pt1 | contig 12540 bp, 7 predicted proteins | sample 1538991 | NCBI WGS metagenome assembly OCTA01 (sample SAMEA3539302, study PRJEB22396) | soil metagenome | biome: tundra; feature: field; material: soil | place: USA | collected 2010-05 | depth 0.15 m
CGCTGCTGGACAATTTGATTGGAATACGTGAGGTGAAACTGGCCCAGGCGCATGAGCTCGGGCGAGCGCAGGGTGAGTTCCCAGGCGCGCACCAGCGCTCCATCGACGGCTATGGGAAAATACATATTCGATTCGCCGAGGTTGGAGTGATCGAGGAAGTTATTCACGCGATTCTTGACGTTGGCCACGTCGAGCAGCCAGCCCTTATACGGAATCTGCAGGCCGAACTGATGCTCCTCGTCGCGCTCGCTGGGCAGGGGCGTGAAGGTGTTTTCGCCCGACCCGAGGGTTTGCGCGTAGGTCAGTACGGCGCTGGAGACAGTTTCAATGGGCGCGGGCTGGAAGTAATGACCGTAAAAGCCGCGCAGAACCCAGTGCAGCCGCGGCACTTCGACGGTCGCGCCGATGCGGGGATAGATCGCCGACTCGTTCAATGCGGAGCGATAGATCGAGAATCGCTCGCCGCCGAGCAGTGTGATGTACGGGCCCAGGCGCAGGTGGTCGCTGAGATAAAACTCGACCAGCCTGGCGTTGGCGCTGGAGGCGGCGGAGTCCTCCGGCTTGCCGAAGGGCCGCAAGCCAAAGAGATCGTCCTCTGCCTGATAGAAGGTGTAAAGACCGGCGGAGAATTTGTTCGGCCCCACGTCCGCATGTGCATCTGCCTGCCCGCCCACATAGTTGGAGCTTTGATGCCAGGTAGTGGCGACAGGCTGGTCCGCTGGCAGCGAGTCATAGTCGGCCTGGTTAAAGTGGTAGAAGGGGGCGACGGAAAACAGCGCATTGGGCGAGAGAGTGTGGACCCAGTTTGCGAGCGCGAAAGAGTCACGCTCGGTCTGACCGTCGCGCAGGCCCCAGGACTCGTAATACTGGCTGGCCTGCTCCCAGTCGTTCGTGTTGGGGTCGTATGGAATCTGAAAGTAATCCTGGCGATATTGGGCGTTCAGGCGCAGTTGATCCTCGGGGGTCTGATTGCGAATCAGCGAGACAAAGCCGCTTTCCGAGTTCGTCGCATCGTGGTAAAGGGCAACGACCGGCGGAGCCAGGCCGTAGTCTGAGCGAGAGCCGGCAACGCTCGCGTACCAGGCGTTCTTTTCCGAGTGGTCGCCTAGGGAGAGTTGCGTTTCTCCGCTGTAATCATTGCCGGCGGAGAAGAGCACTTCGCCATCGCGGCTGCGCTCGAAGCCATTGCGTGGCAGCACATTAAATACTCCGTAAGTCCGGTCGCCCACATCCGCCGTATAACTGCCGCGCTGGGTTTCGAGCGCGTCAATGTCTTTGGGATCGATCTGCGGGCCGACGTTGGAAGCCAGCTTGGTGTTGGGAATCGCCACTCCGTCGATCAGCCAGGTGGTCTGGTGGCCGCCGCGCATGTGCAGCATGTCGTGGGCGATGTAGGCGCCGGGAACGTAATCGGTAATCATCTCCATGCCGATGGTGCGGCTGGCGCCGGGGGTTTCGTCAATATCGGCGCGGGTGATGAGCGTGGTGGGAGTTACCGAATCCGTGGCGGAGAGCGAGCTTGCCAATCCCTCGACGGTGACGCTCTGCATAGCTGGGGCTACCGGCAGCGCGATGTGCGCGACCGGGTTGGTGCCCGAGGCCAGAGTGAGCGGCTGAGTGACGGTGGCGAAGCCGGGGGCGGCGACGGTCAGGCGATAGACGCCGATGGGCGCCTGGGACAGTTCAAATTCCCCTTGGGTATCGGAAACGGCGTGGAGCGTGAAGGCGGAATCCGCGGCTTGCAGGGTGACATCCGCGCCGGCAATAGGCCGGTGCTGCGGATCGTGGACGACTCCATGCACGGTGGCAAAGACATTGGCCAACGCAGGGATGGATGCGGCTGCAACGAGAGCGGCAGCGAGAGCCGAATGCAGAATAGGAAAGAGGGAAGGGAAGCGCCGCATCTGGAATTTATGGTACAGGAAGACCGGTTCGGCGGCAGAGTCTGGGTAATCAGCGCGGCCGGTCAAGTATCATCGGGTTATCGCAAGATTTATCGATCCCCAAGAGGAATTGCCCATGTCCGAGTTGAATGTTTCCGCATCGCCGCAACAGCTTTCCGCGCAGGCGCCCCTGATGCGGCGTCCGCTGCGCATCGCTCTCTTTGGTTTTGGAACGGTGGCGAGTTCGGTGGCGCGAATTCTGGTCGAGTCCAGGCCCGAGGGCCTCGAATTGACGCATGTATACGTCCGCAGCGTGGCGCGCAGGCACGCGGATTGGGTTCCGTCGAGCGTGGTGTGGAGCGAGGACGCCGATGCTGTGCTGGCCTCCGACGTGGATGTGGTGGTGGAGCTGGCCGGCGGGCTTGATCCGGCGGGCGGCTGGGTACGCAAGGCGCTCTGCGCGGGCAAGAGCGTGGTCACCGCCAACAAGAAACTGATCTCCGTTCACGGCGTCGAGCTGGAGCGGTTGGCCGCGGCCGGGGGCGGAGACTTGAAGTACGGCGCGGCCGTGGCCGGCGGAATTCCGGTGATTCCGGGGCTGGAGCAAGGGCTGGCCGGGGATCGCATCGAGCGCATTGAAGGCATTCTGAACGGCACCTGCAACTTCATTCTGAGCAAGATGCAGGAGGGGGCGGAGTACGCTCCGGTACTTGCCGAGGCGCAGGCCAAGGGCTTTGCCGAGGCCGATCCGACCGAGGATGTGGGCGGCTTTGACGCGCGCGCCAAGCTGGCCATCCTGATGCGCCTGGCGTTGCGCGTCGAGGTAAACCCGGAGGAGATTGCGCCGCTGCCCATCACCTCGATTGCCGCCGTGGACTTCAGCTATGCGCGCGACCTGGGCTGCACCATCCGGCAGATTGCGCGGGCCGATCATGCCGAGGGAAAGATTGCCGCCTCGGTGGGACCGATGCTGGTGGACCTGCACTCGCCGCTGGCCTGGTCGCGAGGCACAGAGAACATGGTGGTCTTCTCCGGCCACTATGGCGGGGATGTGGTTTTCTCAGGGCACGGAGCGGGCGGGCATCCCACGGCGGTGGCCGTGGTCAGCGATCTGCTGGCTCTGGCGCACGGGTCGCAGCGAGTCAAGGTTCCGGCGGCGCCGTCGCGGTTGAGCGCCGAGTTCGAGGTTCCGCATTACATCCGCTTCATGGTCAACGACAAGCCGGGAATCATCGCCGATATTACCGTGGCGCTGGCCAGCGAGGGCATCAACATCCGCGCCATCGTGCAGAAGCCCGGCTTTCCCTCGCACGCGCTGCCCTTCGTGATGACCGTCGAGCCGTGCACATCACCGGCTCTCAAGCGGGCGATGGAGTGCCTCCGCGGCAAGGACTATTTGCTGGAAGAGCCGCTGGATCTGCAGATGCTGGAATAGCGAAACAGTTGTCAGTGGTCAGTGCTTGGCGCATTCCCATGCTTCTTATGAGAGGCTTTGGACGCAGGGCTATCCGCAGGGTCCGCCAGGGGAGAATAATTGAGGATCTTCATCGTGGAACCGAAACGATGGAAGTTGCGAAACTCGATATCATTCATATCCGACTCTCCGCTACCCTTTTTGAGGATGATTTGCGCGCCGACCGGCAGCAGGTAATCGTGCTTGTTGATGAGGACATAGTCGTAGTCCACGCTCACCGATGCCGCCTTGAAGGGGAACTTTCTCGGCACGTCGTCCACTACCTGGGTGATGCGGCGAACCGCCCGGGTTGAGCTGTCGATGAAGACCTGGCCGTGGTAGCCGGCCGTGACTACATCCGTAGGACTCATCCGGAGATGGAAGGAGGAGTTTTTCAGTTCCACGCGATAGTCGAATACCTGAACCGTCCCGTCGCCCAGCGCGCCGGTTTCCTTCCATTGAAAATCGGCCATCGATGTGGGCCGGAAGAGGCCTGAGATCGCCGCGCCGAACTCTCCGACCGACAGCACTCCTCGCGTGTCTCCGGTGTAGTCGTGGCTTTTGGAGCCGTTGAGCTCGAGTTCCAGCATAATGCGGTCCTCATCATGATTCACATAGGACAGGAGTTCCGTGAATTTGTCCTTGTGAATCCATTGACTCGTGCCTTTCTGATTGACAGACCGGTTGGTCACCTGTTCGCACATCAGGTTGGGCAGCGAGTCACGGTATTCCATTGCGTATGTGGTCGTATCCGCAAGGATGGACTTGAGTTCATCCGGCGACGGTTTCTGCATGGGGTTGGTGGGAAAGGTGATGACCAGCGGGCCGACGGGGTGAGACGAGTGATCCGGAAGAGATGGATCAGCATCCGCACTGGTTCCGGCCATCGTGAAGGTGACGCCGGTTTCCGCTGTCTTTCCGCCCTGGCTCAGGCTAGCCTTCACCTCGTACAGGCCATCCATGGGCGGATTGACCGAAAAGCTGGTCAGGTAGGAAGAATACTCCGCTCCGCTGGTTTGCCGGTTGATCATCGGCGCGCCGCCCAACGCTTTGCCATCGCGGAAGACCTGGATGCTGAGCGTGGGGGCTCCCGGCGCGCTGGGGTCTGAGTGAGCGGTGAAGAAGACCGAAACGTCTTTGACGCCGGGCGGCAACTGCCCGGAGAGATTGGGCGTCAGTTTATTGTTTTCATAGCGAAGCGGTTCCTGCGGGTCGTCGCCGGCGTGAACCGGATCCGTCTGCCGCACAAGAACCATGTTGCTCAACGAGGGCACGCCGGAGGCGCTGGGGATTTCGAAGGCGATGCGCTGCGCGCCGGCTTTGCCGCTGTTGTGGTCCAGAATGGCTGCTTCCAGTACGTATTGACCTACGAGAGCTGTAAAATGGCGCTGAAACGTGACAACTCCGTTTTTTATCTTTTCATTGTTTTTCAGGATTCCGCGGCGTGGAATATTCGAACTGAAGCGCTCTACTACCGTACCTGTCTTGTCTTTGATATCGGCAACAATCGACAGGTTCACTGAATCGACGTTCGTGTTGGGGTCTTCTCGAATCTCCAGATTGGAGTACGGCACCTCGATAGCCAGCGTATTGACATTCCCCTCGGGCCTGTCACCCATGCGCAGGATCGCGGCACGGAAGGCCAGATCGTTGGGCAACTGCGCCGCACCGAGAATCTTCAGCAGCGGCAACTCGAATGGCTCTGGAGCGGCGCCGCCGGCGTCGCGCGGAGGCAACGCAAAATAGCCCGTTTGCGTGCGTATCGTGAGCCCGGGCCGGAGGGACTTGACGGCAATCGGATGGAACTTCCCGTCGAATTCCGTGGGTGGGGAAGAATAAAATGCTTCGTAATACGTTGTCAGGTCCTGGATCATTCCTTCCAGAGACCTCTGCATTCCGTTCCCGGTGATGTAACTGCCACCCGTTCCCTCCGCCAATTGCTGCATATCGTTATTGTTCGATTCTTTGTCGGATGATTCCTGGCTATTGCTGGCATGCAGCATGCCCTGCGCGCTGATCCGCGCTCCCGTGCGATCGAGGGAACCCAGGTCGACGACGTAGAGGATCACCCTGGACAGTTCCGCCGATCCGATAATGGATTTGATCGCATTCCTGGCCTCTGAATCGACCTGCCGGTCCTGCAAGGAGGTGAAATAGATCACCGCCTTTCTTTGCGCGAGCGGTTGCTCCGCCTGGGCCAAGGCCAATAAGGCCGCCAGGGAAGGCCGGAGATGCTGATCCTGCGCAATGCGGCTGGAGTTCTTGAGCGCGGAATGCAGAGCCTGCGCCAGAGATCGATCTCTCGCGTTGATAGCTTTTCCCGATGAATCCACGCCGGTCATCGCCAGCGCGATCTGTTGCTGTTCCTGCGGGCTGACAGTGCTGCCGCTCCCGGATTTCAACGGCTCGGTGGCTGCGTGTACGGCCTCCTCAAGCACTTTGCGATCCGAGGTAAACCCACTTTGGAGCCAGAGCTGCCTATCGACATTCAGCACGGAAATAGAAAAGCCACTCGCCGGAATGATCTTGAGAATCTTCGCCGCGGTATCGCGCGCGATCTTCGTGATGGAGGGATCCGTTTCCTTGCTTGAGCCGGCAGCCGGGCTTGGACGGTCAAAGACCAGCGTGATCAGATGATCGCTATTCTGTTTGCCGGTCACAAGGCTAAGATCCTTGAGCGTGACCGGAGAATTACCATCGGTGACCGCAATCTCGCCCGGCTTCAGGTCGAGAACACGCTTGTCGTTCTTGTCCGTAACCACAAGATTGAGATAAACCTGATCGGCATTCTGCGGCGATTCAACCCCTGGGCTCACGGGTTGTGTCGCCGCTTGGCCGCAAGCCCACGGAACCGCTGCGGCAAAAACAAACAAAGCCAGCAGTCTTATGATGATGATCTGGCTCTCAGATACTTTTTTATGCACACCACACCTGCGCATTTTGAACACGGCTTCTCCCTGATTATGATTGGAATCTGATCGGCATGAATAGAGAAGGCTGGCCATCAGTTGACTCCTGACTTCGAATTAATTGGCCTCTACCGGTTTCTCAACATGGTCGATGACGAAAACCTGAACAGAAGCCATCGTGGAGTCGAGTTTGAGTCCTAACTGCCCCTGGATTGCGGCAGACAGCGGCGGCGGAGCGGTGGCGCCGGTTGGATGCGGAATCGTCACGCCCAAACCGGGAAACTGAGAGTCGTCGGGCGTCCAGTTGAGGGTGAATTTATATCTCCCCGTGATCCCGGTCCGATCGAGTACCGGGCGGTCGAGCACAACGGACTGCATCACAGTGATAAAGTCCTGTATGGATCCGCTGCGGACGTTCAACTTGCCCAGAGCCTGAAAGGACATATCGGGCAACTGGTTAGGATCTGCCGAGCTTTTGGCCAGTTTCGGCCCAGCTTGAGTCTTGCTCAGCGCATAGACCAAAAGCTCTTTCTTGTCGCGATGGAGGCTGAGTTTGAAGCGCTCGGCCAGCAGCTTCCGCACCAGGCTCTGAAGCTGACTGGGGTTGGGTTCGCCTGCGCCGCTAAATTTTGCGTTGATGTCGATTCGATCTTGATCCACCCAGGCGGGCGCGCCGATCAGTTGCTTGGGATGGATCTCGTAGGCATACGTAATGAGGTCGCTCAACGTCGCATTCACGGCCATCAGGCGGCCCTCTTGGACATTGAATCCTTTGCTCGACTCATCCGGCTGGCTGGGTTTGATGGTGGCAGTCACAATGCTGGGATCAAAGCCGGCAGGCATCGCCGGGCGCGGCTTGGGAATCTCCCAGGCCGTCTGGGGCGTTGCGCGGTTCAGGATTAAGGGATGCACAAAAGATAACTGGTTCAAAGTTCCGGCAATCGACATTCCATCCGGACTCAGTTTGCCCTCGAAGACCGCGCCGATGTCAGCGAGGGCAATCTTCACGTTTGCGCCATTTAAAGTAATGCTGGATATAGGTACGGAGGATGCGCTCTGGTCGATGGCGTAGAAGTTCCCGTTGTACTCTCCCGTCTTAGCCTTGGAAATCTCGAAGAGTCCGCGCAGGTCAAGGCCGGCGTGAAGCGTACACTGCCAGGCGCCCGCAAGCCCCTGCGTCGAGATTTGAGCATCGGCCTGTTTGATGTGCACCAGGCCGAAGACAACCGGGATGGAGATTGCAACGGTTGCCGCCAGCACCAGCAGCAGCTTTCGGCCGAGGTCGAGATTGTGCGATACCTTCTCGGTCATGATGCGTACTATACGGCGTTTTAGGTCCGATCCGGCAACGCCCGCGACGCAGGCCAGCGGCGACTCGATGCAGAATTTGCAGACGTTCAGGATGCTCTCGGCGTAGATGTCCGCATCGTTTCCTGACTGTAGAACGACCTCGTCGCAGGCCTGCTCGCGTTCCTCCAGGAGGCGAGTCTTGATCCACCACACCGCGGGATGGAACCAGAAGAGCGCTTCCACCACCATGTGGATAGCTGCCGTGAGATTGTCGCGCCGGCGGACGTGGCAGATCTCATGGGCGATGATGGCGTCGAGCTGCGCCGGGCTGAGGCGGTCATCAATGCCCTGCGGCAGCAGCAGAATGGGGCGGAAGATACCGAAGATTCCCGGCTCGATCAGCAGTGGCGAACAGAGAACCGGCACCTCGGCAGCTAGTGTCATGCGCGATGATGAGCGGATAGAGGCACGGATCCGCAACCACCCGCGCATCCACGAGAACACAACAAAAAGAAAGCCGCACAGCCAGGCCGCAAGCAGAATCACGGGCCATAGATTGCCCAGTCGCGAGGCGGCCGCGGCCGCCTCGGGCGCTGTGCTGGTATAAGGAACGGCGGCAGGCGATGCGGCCAGCGAAAAAGGCAAAGTGATTTGTTCCATTGCGGCTGCCAGCACCGGCCTTTGAATCGGTGTGGCGAACGCCGAGCGAAGGGATTCTCCGGCAGCGATGAGAAGCGAGAACGGGATCAGGTATTTGACCGAGGCAATCATCCATACCCAATAACGCATTCGAGCATGATTCTTGCGCAGGCTGAGCGAGAGCAGCCATGCAATCCCGGTCACGACGGTCGACTGCCATAGATGGTTGGCCAGGGCCGCGGTCCAGGCATCGTTCCAGAATGCCGGAAGCATCATGGCTGCTTCTCCTTGCGGGAAAGAGTTCGCAGCGCTCTCTCCGCATCCTTTACATCTTCAAGAGACAGCTTGCCCAGCTCGATCAGGTGCGCCATGACAGGCTGTGAGCGTCCTCCGAAGATGGCCAGCAGATCGTCGATGAGCCTTCGCTGGGCCGAATCGCGCGAGATCGAGGGAGCGAAAATGTGGAAGTTGCCGACTTTCTTCACGCGCTGCACGACCCCCTTCGCTTCCATTCTGTACACGGTAGTCTGGATGGTCGTGTAGGCGGGCTTTCGCTTCTCCGGGAACGACTCCTGAATTTCGCGGATCGAGGAGTCGCTTTTTGCCCAAAGCGCCTCCATAATCTGAAATTCAAGTTTTGATAATCGTGGCTCAGACATTCCGATCTCCTACTTCTATAGGAAGAACTACTATACCTGTATGCGATTGTCAATCGTTTTGTTATTGTTGCCAATCCAGATACCTCTCGTCGCTCAAACGGGATGCCATTCATCGGAATCATAGCTGCTGCTCAAGGCTCAATAGACGTGATTTCGATTCTATGAGCCGCAGATCATTCCAGAAGCCGGGAGTTCCCTTTCACACAGCACTGGGGTACTGCTCCAAGTATGTCAGATTGCGAAGGCGGTGGTGGGTGACGGATGGCACATTACGGTAGTAAGTCCTTACTTCTTGGCGGGCGTTACTGCTGCCGGTTCAGCCGGCTCAACCAGCGGATTCACTATCTGAATCGCACCGAAGCGCGGCGATGTTGCCAGATGCTCGGAGTAGAGGATGGATGCGCCGGCGCGCTCGGCGGCCTCAAGGATCAGGGCATCCCAAAAGGGAAACTTGTGGCGCATCACGATCTCCAGCGCTTCGTGGACCGAGGCGGGAGTGCTGGCAATCACCTCCCAGGTGGAGTAATCGCGAATCAACAGGCAGACTTCCTCGATGGGCAGGGGATTGCCGGCGTTGCGGCAGAGATGAATGCATAGCTCTTCAAGAACCTGCGTGCTCAACACACCCCAGCCGGAGGTCCAAAGCTGCTCCAGCAGCATCTGCGCGCGCAGATGCTTGGCGCCAGCTGAGCGGTCATGCGCATAGACCAGGATGTCGGTATCAACAAAGCACTTACCGCTCATGCAGTTCTCCCCGTGAGCGGATTGGATTCCAGCACAAGTCAAAGCCCGACCGCAACCGGGCTATGGCATTGCGGCGCGCCTGGTCGTATCCTCTGCGCTGGTGGACGGCCTGCTCCAGCCGGTCGGCGAGCAGGGCGCTGATGGAAGAGCCTTCCTCCGCGGCAAGGACACGGGCTTCGCGCAGCAAATCTTCTTCAATTTTTAATGTGACGTTTGATTTCATAAAGGCACAGATTCCCGTGTAGCACAATACTACGTGCGTACAAGTTGAAAGCGCAAGTCGAAAAGTCACGCCCAGGGCTAACGAACCAAAATAATCAATTCGGTCTCTTATAGCTTGTCGAGGTGCCGGAATCCTCCGGTACCCACCATCATGGAGGAGAAGATCATGAAGTTATAGCAGGCATGGAGCAGAGTGCTGGCGGCGAGAGAGCGCGTTTTGAGCCGCACCGCGCAGAGAATCAGGCTGACCACAATCAGCAGGAGGAGCGGTCCGAACGAATGGCCGGTCTGCTCGCCGTGCATCAGGGCGAAGGGCAGGCTGGTGAAGATGGAGGCGATCACCATGGCGGCGATGGACCATTGGGGATGGCCGTCCGCATCGAGCGGGCGGGGGCGTGTGTGCATGAAGCGTTCGCCAACCCAGTCGCAAGACGTGGCGAGGGCGGGCAGCAGAAAGCCGCGGAAGGCGATCTCCTCAAAGAAGGGCGCGATGGTGACGCCGAAGGCGAACATCATCCATGCGGCGCCGGGTGTGCGAAAAATCTCGTCGATTGGCGTGTTTTTTGGCCCGGGCAGCAGTAGATCGTCGAACAGGGCCAGCGCGAAGCAGCCCAGGGCGAGGACGGGCAGCCGCCAGGAGAGCCGCCACGCCGCCGCGCCGCGCCAGTGGACTCCGGCAAAGAAGCTCTGCTTCCAAAACAGCGGAAAAACAAGAAAGCCGAGAATAAAGGTAATGAGATAGATGGCCGCCTCGCTACCCAGAATGTAATGAACGTCGGTGGCGGCCTTTTCCATGGTTGTGACGCCAAAGAGATGGAAATGCAGGGCAACCATCATCAGCACCGTCGCGCAGACGAACCCTACGGCGCCGAAGGCCGCCAGCAGAACGAGATGGCCGAGATGCGGAATGCGCCGGGGCGCAACGGCCTCGGGCTGCGAGAAAGACTGGGACAGATCGGCAGGCGGAGCGCTGGAAGCAGTGGAATCCCAGGTCTCAGAAGCGAGAGCTGGGGTATCCGGATCTGTCGTGGACTCCCAGGTCCCAGAATCGGGACCTGGGGCACCCGGATCTGGTGCGGGCAATGGGTTCTCTTCCGGCTCGTGAGTGGCGTCTTCCTGGTCGCTCATGGCAGCACCGTCTTCTTTCTGCGGGAATAGGATTTCTTTTTGGCGGTCTTCTTTGCGGCTGTCGGTTTGCGTGGAACGGATTTCGCCGGTTTTGGTCGTGCGAAAGCCGGTTCGGGTTCATGGTCTCCCACTCTTTCCGCAGAAAAAAACTCAGATCCTTCGACTGCGCTCAGGAGCGGAAAGGATGGGGCACGGAGGTCGAATGGCTCGTCAGGTTCCGTTGCTTCAAGTCTTCCATTGTTGGAGGTGTAATAGCGTTTGAGAAACTGGCCGGTGTAAGAACCGCCAGTGGCGGCAATCTTCGCGGGCCGGCCCTCAGCCACCACGCGGCCGCCGTCTTCGCCGCCTTCCGGGCCGAGATCGAGAATCCAGTCGGCGTTGCGGATCACGTCCAGGTTGTGCTCGATGATGATCACCGTGTTGCCCAGGTCGGCGAGGCGGTGAAGAACTTCGAGGAGCTTGCGCACGTCGTCGAAGTGCAGGCCGGTGGTGGGTTCATCGAGCAGATAAAGCGTGCGGCCGGTCTGCCGCTTGCTCAGCTCCCGCGCCAGCTTCATGCGCTGCGCCTCGCCTCCCGACAATGTCGTCGCGCTCTGGCCGAGATGCACGTAGCCCAGGCCCACATCGACCAGGGTTTGCAGCTTCTGGCGAACCTGCGGCACGTCGGTCAGAACAATGAGCGCGTCTTCGATGGTCAGCTCCAGAATGTCGGCGATGGAGTGTCCCTTGAATTTTACGGCCAGCGTCTCCTGGTTGTAGCGCCTGCCGTTGCAGACCTCGCACTGCACGTAAACGTCGGGCATGAAGTTCATTTCAATGCGGCGCTGGCCGTCGCCCTGGCAGGCCTCGCAGCGGCCGCCGCCGACGTTGAAGCTGAAGCGCCCCGGCTTGTAGCCGCGCTCTCGGGCCTCGGGCAGCATGGCGAACAAATCCCGAATCGGCGCGAAGACCTGCGTGTACGTAGCCGGATTGGAGCGCGGCGTCCGCCCGATCGGCGATTGGTCGATGCGGACAACCTTGTCGATCTGCTCGGCGCCCGAGAGCGATTCGTGCGCGCCGGGCTCCTCGCGCGAGCCGTAGATCGTCTGCGCCAGCGAGCGGTAAAGTATGTCGTTGACCAGAGTGCTCTTGCCACTGCCGCTGACGCCGGTGACCACGGTCATCACGCCCAGCGGAATGCGCACATTCACGTCCTGCAAATTGTGCTCGCGCGCGCCCGAGACGGTGAGCCACTTGCCGGTGAGTGGGCGCGGCTTGGCGCGTTGCAGCATGGGAGCCGCGCCGCTGAGATAGCGTCCGGTGAGCGACTCCGGGCAGGCCATGATCTCCGCCGGCGTACCTTGAGCAACGACGTAGCCGCCCAGGCGGCCCGCGCCGGGGCCAAGGTCGAGGACGTAATCGGCGTGGCGGATCGTCTCTTCATCGTGCTCGACGACCAGCACCGTGTTGCCCAGGTCGCGCAGCCTTTCCAGAGCCTGAATCAGCCGGTTATTGTCGCGCTGGTGCAGGCCAATCGAGGGCTCGTCCAGAACATAAAGCACGCCGCGCAGCCGTGAGCCGATCTGCGTGGCCCGGCGAATGCGCTGGCCTTCGCCGCCCGAGAGCGTGGTGGC
>OCTA010004271.1_pt1 | contig 12538 bp, 6 predicted proteins | sample 1538991 | NCBI WGS metagenome assembly OCTA01 (sample SAMEA3539302, study PRJEB22396) | soil metagenome | biome: tundra; feature: field; material: soil | place: USA | collected 2010-05 | depth 0.15 m
ACGACCATGAGGCGGAGCGCCTCACCGGCGAAACCAAGCCGGATCGGATGCTCGCCTGGTTTCGCGAGCGCGGTGTTTGCGGGGTGGCGGTGAAGCTTGGACCGCAGGGCTCCGCCGCTTCTATTCAAGGCGAGTGCCGGACGGCGCCTTCCATTCCGGTGGCTCCGGTGGACACCACCGGGGCCGGCGATTGTTTCAATGCCGGTTTCCTTTATGGCATATTGCGCGGAATGCCCCTGGACGAATGCCTGCGTATTGGCAACATTTGCGGAGCGCTTTCGACACAAGCGGCTGGGGGAATCGCGGGATTCCCGACGCTGGAACAGCTTCGGGCCCGGCTGGGCTGAAATCGCCGGCCGTCAAGCCAGATAACCCAGCCCCTCGGGGTCGCTTTGTGTCAAAGCGTTTTTCAGGCTGCACGCAAGCTCCCACTGGCCGATGATCGGATACTCCAGCATGGCAAGCTCGGCCAACCGTCCGGACTTTTCGACCGCGGCGCGGATCGCGGTGCGCTCATAGGCCTTGACCGCCAGCACAAGCCCGCGCACCGATTCCGGCAGCGCGCCGGTGCGCTGCGGCACGGGACCGCACCGATCGATACGGCACGGCACTTCGACGATGTCATCGTCTTCCAGATCCTCGATCGCGCCGCGGTTGGGCACGTTGACCACTACCGTTTTCGGTTCGACAGACAGGAGCGCGGTGATCACCTCCAGAGCGATTCTGTGGTAGCCCGTGACGGTTTCGAACGGGTCGTACTCTTCTTGGGCCGCGGAGAAGGCCGAACCAGCCTCGGCTTCGAGCTTCATATACGACGCGTTGCGCTGGAGCAGATACTGCCGATAAGTTGCCAATGCCCGTGCCGGTTCCTGCTGCCGCAACCGGCCGAATAACTCGGTGTTCATTTTTTCCAGCTCCTCGCCGCGGCTCGCTCCGGCCCGCAATTGGTTCTCATGGGCCCGGCGCTGGCTGTAGTAGAAGAACAGGTATTCGGCGGGGATCAGGCCCAGGGTCCGGATTAAGGCAGGGTCGAAAAGCGCCGCGGGGTACAGACGGCGCAAGGCCACCTCATCGTCCAGGAGGCGCTGTGTTACGTCTTCGCCGCGTACCCGAATGCGCCGGACCCAGCCTAGGTGATTCAGACCAGCGTAGTCGAACTCCATCTCTTCGTACGGCGAGCCCAGAGCCGTCGAGATCTGATGGAAAAGCTCGGCGGGAGTGTCGCAAATCCCAATCACGCGCAGCCCCGTGTGGCGACTGAGCGCCTGCGTAATCAGGCCGGCCGGATTGGTGAAATTGATGAACCAGGCATCCGGCGAAATGCGTTCGACGGCGCGCGCGTGGTGCAGCGTTACAGGGATGGTGCGCAGAGCCATAGCAACGCCGCCGGGGCCGGTGGTCTCCTGCCCAGCGAGGCCGTGCTCGATGGCGATACGTTCATCGCGCGCGCGCGCCGATATGCCGCCGACGCGGATGCTGTTCAGAATAAACTCCGCTCCGCTGACGGCATCCTCTATCTTGGCGTAGGTCGCGATCCGTAAATCGGCCCCCAGGTTGCGGACGATTTCCCGCCCTATATTCGCCAGGATCTCGGTGCGGTCGAGGTCGATATCGAACAGCGCGAGTTCGGCGACGTCCAGCAAACGCTGCGATTGCGCGAGTCCGTAGATCAGGAGCGGCGTGCGGACGCCACCGCCTCCGATCATGGCTATCTTCCGGGCCATGCTGTTCTTGAACTCCTGGCGATCAGCGCTGCGGATTCTTGGGCAGGCTGATCATATTGGCGAAGATGCGGTAGGCGCCAGGCACGCCCTCCGGAAGTTGCCGGTAAAACGCATAGGCGTTGTATATGTAAATCCCTTTGCCGTACTTGGCATAAAGCAATCCACCTTTTTGCGGAGCCTGGCCTTCATCGTGCGTTTCCAGCAGGGCTTCGTACTGCGGGTCCCAGGTCTGTATCCATTTCGAGCCTCGCTCTTCCACCCAGCCGGCAAAGTCTTTCTGCGTGATCTTGTTGGGCCAATTGAAAACGGGGTTCGAGGGATTCAGAATAGTCACCTCCGATGCCTCGTCGGTTACTTCTTGGGGATTCCGGCCCATCACGTAAGGGTAGGGCCCGTAGTTGTGATCGTATTCCGGAGTGTTGTACTGGACGATAACCACGCCACCATTCTTGACGTATTCAAGGAGGCGGTTGTTATTGGTCTTTAGATCGTCGCGAGCCGCGTAGGCGCGAACACCCAAGAGGATGGCGTCGTATTTGCTCAGGTCGCCGGACGCAACGTCGGCAGGCGACAGGAAATTCACTTTGATGCCGAGAGGCTCCAGCGCGGAAGGCACGTCATCGCCGCTGCCCGTCACGTAACCAACCTTTAGATCCGGCGCCACCTTGACGTCCACGCCGGTGGTCTGGTACATGGCCGGCCGGTACAGGAAATAGGGACGCACGCCCGGGTAGCCGGTTACTTCGTAGCCCTCGCGATACTGCCTGCCGGAGTACTCCGCCACGGCCGTGACCTTGTAAGCCTCCTCGCTCAAACGGGTGGGTGTCACTTCAAAGGTGACGGACTGCTCCTGATCGTCAGCGGCCGTTGCAAATTCCGCGGAGGGCGGCGCCGATTTCCATCCCGCCGGCAATTCCAGCCGGATGCTCCCGCTGGCCGGCCCCTTGACATTACTGTGTACCTGAGCCGTAACCGCAAACGATTTGGCCCCAAGCGGCACGATGCCCTTGCGCGGGGAGAGCGCAACGCTGACGCCGGGCGCCAGGACCAGCGGTTCGTAGACGGTACCCCTGCCGGTCACGCGCCGGGTAGTCTGGACGTATTGACCGATGCGGATCGGAGCGCCGTCGTAGCTTACGTCAAGCCAGGCCGTCAGGGGGTAGGGAGGCAGCGACTGGTTCCGGTACCGGTCGTCGAGGATGTCGTACCAGGATTGCTCGATGTCCGGCCGGCTGAAATACGGCCTCGTGTACGTGACGTCCTGCGGCACTGTCACAGCGAAGTGCGTCTGGACCGGCCGGTTGCCGGTCAGGTCGGCCGCGGGCGGGGCGTCCGGTCCCGTGATGCTCCAGGCCTGCTTCTGGCCGTTGACTTCGAGGCTCAGCTTTTGCAGCTTGACCGGAGTTGAACTTTGATTGACCACCTGCACGTTCACGTTCAGGATTTCCCCCGGAATCGCGGTCCGGCTGGTTTCCGGATCGCCCATGCCCGGGCCCATTCGTCCACCTTGCTCGGCGGCAGGCCCGACCGCAGCGCTTACGGAGAGCCCCAGCGCCTCGCCCAGGGCATTGTTGAACTGGGCGCGCTTGATCTCGAGTTCGTGGCGGATGTCGAACTTGGCGTCGGCGGAAAGGTTGCTTTTCTCCACTGCGTCCAGTAGCTTCATGGTTGCCTTGAGGCCGGCCGCCAGCGCCGGGACCGTGCGGTCGGGCTGCGGCGCGGAGAACTCCGAAATGGCTTTTTCAACGGCCGTGTTGATATCCCGTAGGCCGGCCGGCAGGAAGCTGGTGTCGCCGCCCTTGGCCAGGGTCGCGATGCCCGCGAGGGAAACGTCGAGACCGTCGAAGAAAGTTTCCTCCTTGTCTTTGGCGGGCACTACGGAGCCCAAGCGGCGGTACGCGGCGGTGGCCTGTCCGGGTTTGGGTATTGACGGGCCGCCGTTCTGGGTTTTCTGGAAACCGAGACCTTCACGCGCAATCTGCGCATAGTTGGCGCCGAGCAGCGGATCGTAGTCTCCGACCGGAATCTCGACATTGGCCGTGGCAGGTTGGTCGCCGCGCCCGCCCATACCTCCGCCGCGCACGTAGCCTTTCAGCGGCGTCCAGGGCCGCAGGCCCGCCCGGATCTGTTCGGGGAACACGTTGGGATCGCCCGCGGCCTTGAGCACCTCGACCGCCACCCGGCCCGTGGCTTGATGGTTACCGTGGCCCGCGGCGGGACCATCCGGGTGTGAGGTGACGACGACCAGCGGCCGCTCCATGCGGACGATGCGGACGATGTCGTAGAAGTAGCGGTCGTGCGTCCAGTTCTTGAAGGTTTCCTCCAAGGTCTTGGAAAAGCCGTAATCCACCACCATCGACCAACGCTGCTCGACACCGTAATACTCGTCCGCCTTGAGCAGTTCCATGGTGCGAACGAGGCCCAGGGCATCGAAGTAATCATCCGACATCACGTTGGCGCCGCCTTCGCCGCGGTTGGTCTGTGACAGCACTACCCGCGCGCCGAGACCGCGCGATTCATAAGCCAGAACGCTGCCATCCTCGTCGTCCGGGTGAGCGGCCAGCCACACGATGCTGGCACGCGTATGCAGTTTCTTCAAGCTCTGCCACAGAGCCGCGGAACCGCGGTTAATGGAAAGCTCCTCCTGGTTGGTGGCGGGCCGAATGGAATTGTAGTAAGGCGGCTGGGCGCAAGCCATGACCGCCACCATGCCAAAGGCACAGAGAATTTTCGCGCGCATGATGAGACCTCGTTAGACTTTCGTCAGAACAGCAGTTTCGCGCCCAACTGGATCTGCCGCATGTTGGCGTTGCTGGACAGCGAAGTAATGGTGCCGAACGTCGCGGAGCCAAAGCTGGCGCCGGGCTGGCCGTAGTTGGGATGGTTCGCCACGTTGAAGAACTCTCCGCGCACCTGCAGGCGAAAGCGCTCCTTGAACTGGAAGTTCTTGAACAGCGAACAATCGAGGTTGGAAAAACTGGGCCCCCGGATGGTATCGCGGCCGGCATTGCCGAACTGATAGGAGGCTGCCGGGAGCGCCACGAAAGCCGCGGTATTAAAGTACTCCTTGAGCGAGCGTTGGCTTGCCGGCAGCTCTGCCGACGCGATCTGGTTGGGACGATCGCTGCCGCCGGTATTCACCTCCTGACTGGCCAGTCCGGAGGACAACGAAGCCGAGGAGGGCAGCCCGGTCCGGAACGTGTAGATGCCGTTAGTCTGCCAGCCGCCGATGATCGCATCCAGGATGGGGTTCATATTGGTAAAGAGCGCGCGCCCTCTCCCGATCGGAAGCTCATACACCGAACTGATGGTGATGTTATGCGTGAAGTCGTTCCCTGAGGGCCCCCGCGTGATCCCGTCCCAATCCAGCGGGTTATAGGAGGTGGCGGCGTCGTCGATCGACTTGGCGTAGGCATAGGAAGCCAGCAGCCAAAAGCCGTGATTCAGCCTTTTTTGGAACTTCGCCTGCAATGCCTCATACTTGGACCACTCACTGGAATCGCGCAGGTTGATGCTGGTGGCCAAAGGATCGAGCGCATAGAACGGCTGACGCGGAACGACGGCTCCCGGACCGGGCATTGGCAGGTTCAGGTTAAAGTGGTTGTTGCCAAACAGGTGGGTTCCTTTGTTGCCCACATACGAGACCTCGAGAACCGTATCCCTGGTGAGCTGGTGCTGGATGGTAAGGTTCCAGAACTGCACGTATCCCATCTTGTAGTTGGGATCGAAATACGTCGCCGATCCCACCAGCGGAACCGAAGCTTGATTCAGATTCGGCGGAACGGGGCTGGGAATGCCATTCGAAATCGAGTACTGCGCGCTGGGCGCGTAGATCGACGGCGGCGTAACCTGCTGGAAGCTGATGAACGGGTAGTTGTCGTTGAGAGTCCCGCCGGTGGCGCCGAATTTATCGGGGAAATAGGAAATGCCATATCCGCCGCGGAAGACCGTGCTGGAGTTCCATGCATAGGCGAAGCCGAAACGGGGCGCGAAGTTATTGGTGTCGAGGTTCACCAACGCCCGCGAGTTTCCACCGCGCCCCGCCAGCAGCATTTGGGCGGTATTCAGGTCGAAGTTCGACTGATTGTTGAACGCATCCGTCGTCGGGAAATACAGTTCGTAGCGAAGCCCCAGATTCAGCGTAAGCTTTTGGGTAACCTTAATGTCGTCCTCAACGAAGAAGAACGGCTCAGAAGTGCGGTTGGACGGAAAATCGTAGATCACGCCGCGGCTTTCCGTGGCCGGAAAACCGATAAGGGCGCTGGCGATTCCGAGCCCGGTCTTGGACGCGCCGGCATTCGAAGTGTAATTCTGATCGAAATTGAACTGGCCCCGGGGGCTGGCGAGAGAGATCTGGTAGAAGTCGGAGCGGATGCGGTGAATATCGGCGCCGAACTTGATGTGGTGCTTCCCGTGGATCCAGGTGACGTTGTCGATCCACTCGAACATGTTCTCGTAGCGCAGGGCCGGAATGGGCGCCTCGGTGCCGAGACCGCTCAGACCGGAAATCGAAATAATCGGCAATCCGGTGGAGATGGGTCCGAAGACGTTGATATTGGGGATGCCGATCTGCGTCGCCGTGTTCTGGCCATAATCGTAGCCGTAATAGGTGTCGCTGATGCGGCTGTAAGAAAACCGGGCTTCGTTAATGAGGTTGGGAGTAAAGATGTGAACGTCGCCCACCACGACGGATTGATCGCGCGAAGGGCCTTGGCCGGGCGCTCCTGGAACATTGCCGGTTGCAATAGGCCCGAACAGAGGAGGCAACGCGGTGAACGCATTGAAGATACTGTAGCGGCCGAACATAGTATCTTTGGAGGAGATGACGGCATCCACTCGAGTGTCCGCGCGCGTGACATGCTGCGTCTGAACCACGGGTCCCGTGTAGTTGTTGGCTACGCCGGTGCCGGAAGTAGAAACCACACCCGCCAGGTTGGGCAGGGGAAAAAGATTCAACAAAGCCTGGCCGACCGGATTGATGCGCGCCGCCGGAATTGAATTGTTGGGGAACGGAGTTCCGCTCGAAGGATCGTAAATGGTGCCCGCACCCTCGCTGGCCAGAAACACCCCACTTCGCTGACTGGCCGTGGGCACACTGGCGATATAGGTGGTGCCAGAGGCTTGGCGGAAGCCTTCATAGTCGCCGAAAATGAAAAAACGGTTCTTCACGATGGGCCCTCCCAGCGTGGCGCCCCACTCGTTCTGGCGCAGCGGGGGAAGCACGGCTGGATCGAATGGCCCGCGCCCGGAAAAATAGCTATTGCGAACAAACTCGAATGCGCTGCCGTGGATCTGGTTCGTTCCAGAACGCGTCTCGACGTTGATCACGGCACCGCCCGCGCGGCCAAACTCGGCGCTGAAATTGTCGGTCTGAATTTTGAATTCACTCAATGCTTCCGGCGGCGGCAGAATGGTGACGATTCCCTCCAAGACCTCGTTATTGTCGGCGCCGTCCACCTGGTAGTTGTTTTCGCTGTCGCGCTGCCCGTTGACGGCAAAGCTCGAGTTGCCTTGTGGAGCATCGAAGGTGCCCACCGGATTGGTGCGGATGGCGCCCGGAATCAGCGTCATCAAAGCGGTAAAGTTTCGGCCCGTCCCGCTGTTCAGGGGCAATTCCTCGATCGCCTTTTGCTGGACCACTTGCCCAAGCTCGGACGTGTCCGCTTTGACCAGGGGCGCCTCGGCGGTCACAGTCGTACTCTCGGTCATCGCTCCCACTTCGAGGGTAAACTCGATGCGGATCGTGTCGCCAACCGACAGAGTGATCCCCGTGCGATCCACTTTCTTGAATCCCTGTTTTTCAACCACTGCTCGATATTCACCCGGCAAGAGGAAGGGCGCAACGAAGTCCCCCTCCAGGTTCGTCGTCGCCTTGGAAGAGACGCCGGTACGGGTGTTGGTGACGGTAATCATGGCGCCTGGTATTACGGCGCCGCTCCGGTCGCGGATAATGCCATCCAATGTTGCCGTAGTACCTTGCGAAAATCCCAAACTTACCGTGAGGAACGCCAGTGCAATTGTGCGCGTCAGCATTTGGTGACTCCCTTTCGAGGTGGCGGCTGCCGGGGACAGCGGAATGCACGTCTCGCCGGCTGGGCCTGCAAACTAACCCCTGACCTTTCGTAAATTTAACCAGCTGAAACCCTTGAGTGTCGTTTAGGGATTATATGACTCCTTTAAGGGGTTGTCAACAAAAATTGTACACGTGTTCATTCGGCGAAGCAGCGGCCGCCCGCTTGAGCCAAAACCATGCGAGTCCTGGCATCCGAATCACGCCCCTTTTCCGTATTGACTTCCGATGGCAATTTACGTTAACAACATTGAAGGAGGGAATCGTGGAGAGCATGGTGGGGCAACGTGCGCATTTTAGGCTAATATCTGTCGGGTTGCCGATAGATCTGTTCCACGAGCTTTGTGCGGAGGAGACATCCTCAGGTAAATGAAGCGCCCAACCATAAGAGATATTGCCCAAGCCGCGCAGGTTTCACATGCGACGGTTTCGCGTGCGTTGCGCAACAGCTCACTGGTCAAATCGGAGACTACGGAAATCATCCGGCGTATTGCCGAGGAATCCGGCTATCGGCCCAGCGCCGCGGCGCGGAGCCTGGTGACCCGGAAAACCAATTTGATCGGTGTCGTCGTGACCAACATCGCCGATCCTTTCGTGGCTGAAATTGTGAGCGGCATTGAAGAGATGGCCGATGAACACGCATATTCCGTGTACCTCGCCAATTCCAATGCGGACTCGGATCGCGAGTTGCGGGTAGTCCGGGGCTTTGAGGAAAGGAGCGTGGACGGGATTATCGTCACCTCTTCCCGGGTGGGTGCGGTCTATGTCCCGTTGCTCTCCCAAATGCGCGTGCCCATCGTGCTGGTTAACAATCAGCATCCCGCCGAGTTCACGCATTCCGTGATGATCGCCAACTTCCAGGCCAGCCGCGAAATCACGCGGCACCTCATTCAACTCGGTCACAAGCGTATTGCTTATATCGGGGATAAGTCCGGCTACCAGTCGGACACCGACCGTTTTGGGGGATACCGTTCAGCGCTTGACGAATCAGATCTGCCGTTTACACCCGAATACGTCGTCCATGGCGACAGTAAGCCGGAATCCGGAAGAATCGCGACGGAACACCTGCTGCGGTTGGCGCAGCCCCCGACTGCCATATTCTGCTATAACGACATGACCGCTCTGGGCGCGCTGAAGGCAATTCGGACAGGGGGCCTGTGCGTTCCCGGCGACCTGTCGGTAGCAGGTTTCGATGACCTTTTTCTGGCTCAATACACCGAACCGCCGCTCACGACCATTCGCCAACCGAGGCACGAGATGGGCCGCTTAGCCATGGAGACGCTGCTCAAACTCATGAATGGATCCACTTCCGAGCAAAACTTCCAGGTTCCAGGGGAACTCATCATTCGGCAATCCACTGCGCCTCCCAAGGCCACGGAGCCCTAGTATCGCCCTATTCCCAGGCGCTCCGGGAATCGAAGCCGGAGTGGCATTGCGCACGCGATTGCACGCGTTTGCAAAGATCTCTCGACAAGTTCCGGGCACGGGGATATAATCGTCCCTCGCAGAGCCTTAAGATCCTGTTAACGGTGAGGAGAACAGATGGCAACACTTCGCGTTGGGAATGCTCCCTGCTCGTGGGGCAGACTCGAGTTTGAAGAAGCCAAGGGTGAGCAGATCGGGTTTGGCCAGATGCTGGACGAGTTGGCCGCAACCGGTTATACAGGCACGGAATTGGGCGATTGGGGCTATATGCCCACGGCCCCGGCGCTGCTGAAGCACGAACTCGAAAAGCGCGGTCTTGTCATGCTGGGCGCGTTCGTGCCGGTCGCGCTGAAGGATCCAGCCGCTCATGAAGCCGGGGTTGCTCATGCGGTCAGGACGGCACGGTTGCTGGTGTCGGTTGCGACCGAGCCAAAACCCTATCTTGTGCTGGCGGACAATAATGGCACGGTTCCAGAGCGAACTCGCAATGCCGGCCGGATCACCCCGGAATTGGGCCTGAGCCGGGAGGAATGGAAGGTGTTCGCCGAAGGGGCCAACAAGATCGCCCGGGCAGTCTGCGGGGAGACCGGGTTGCGGACGGTATTCCATCACCACTGCGCGGGGTATGTGGAGACGCCGGACGAGATAGAACGGTTTCTAGAATTGACGGACCACAAACTGATCGGCCTGGTATTCGATACGGGCCACTATGTGTACGGAGCGAAAGACTGTGACGTCCGCAGTGGGCTGGAGCGCTTCCAGCAGCGGGTGTGGTACGTCCATCTCAAGGACTGCCAGCCGGACGTGGCCCAGCGGGCACGGGCGGAGCAGTGGGACTACTTTCAGGCGCTTCGCGGCGGACTGTTTTGCGAGCTGGGCAAAGGGTGTGTGGATTATCCGGCGCTGTTGGGCTGCCTGAAGACGATCGGCTACGACGGCTACGTTCTGGTGGAACAGGACATCCTTCCCGGAATGGGCACACCCAGCGAGAGCGCGCGGCGAAGCCGTGAGTACCTGCGCTCCATTGAAAGCTGTTATGCCTGAGCAACGAGCAAAGGAGACCGTTTGAAAAGGAAACCGCATATTGGAATCATCGGGGCCAACCGGGCGGCGATCCGTCGGCGCCTTTGCTCGATGACTTTGGCTGCCGTTGCGGCCTGCGCCGTTCAGCCGGCCTTTCCAGCCAATCCTACCGCCGAGCTTTTGATGGATCTCATCCGTGTCAATACCAGCAATCCTCCGGGCAACGAGCGGAAACTGGACGAGTTGCTGGCAGCTAAGCTGAAGCCGCTGGGATTCGAGATCGATATCCTTCCGACTCCTGAGAGCGGAAAGTCGCACCTGATTGCCCGCCTGAAGGGCGATGGCAGCGCTCGACCGGTGTTGTTGGCTGCGCACGCCGACGTGGTTGGCGTCGAACGCGAGAAATGGTCTCTCGATCCCTTCGGCGGAATCATCCGCGATGGTTACGTATATGGCCGGGGCGCTATCGATTTCAAGGGCGGGGTCGCAGTCTTCGCGGAAGCCGTGATGCGGCTCGCGCGCGAAAAGGTGCCGCTCAAGCGCGACGTGATCTTCATGGTCGAAGCCGACGAGGAGAGCGCGCCATACAACACCTCGTGGCTCGCGGCTTCCCATTGGGACAAGATGGATTGCGAGTTTGCGTTAAATGAGGGCGGCTGGATCATGACGCACCCCGACGGTAAGGTTCGCTATGTGAGCATCTCCACCGCCGACAAATCGGGTATCACGCTGCTGTTGACGGCTCACGGCACCTCCACGCATTCGTCGATGCCGCTCCGCGATAATGCGATTTTCCGCCTCGCCCGGGCCCTCACCAGGCTGGCCGGCTACGATACGAAGCCGGAACTGACTCCCAGCACACGCGAGTTCTTCCTGACCTTGGCCAAAACCAGCGAGCCACCCATGTCCACGTACTTCTATAATCTGGTCAACAGTAAAGACCCCGCTCTGGTGGCGGAGGCCGACCGGGAAATCAGCAAGGACACGCTCCTGCACGCCATTATGCGCAATACTATCGCGCCGGTGCTGCTGCAGGCCGGATTCCGGACCAATGTCATTCCGGGATCGGCCGATGCCACCATCAACTTCCGCGTCATTCCGGGCACGACCGCCGAGGACCTTATCGCGGAGACCAGGCGGTTCGTCGACGATCCCGACATTGACGTGACCGTTGCGGCTTCCAGAAACCCCTCCGCGGCCCGCGTTGCCTCGACGGCGGCTGGCGCGCGGTCTTCATCGACCAATACTGCCTTGTATCGCGCTCTGGTGAACGGCGCGGGAAAGGTTTGGCCGGGCGTGCCCGTTACGCAGTATTTGTTTCAGGCCGGGACGGACGCCATTGCCTGGCGCAGCCGAGGGGTTCCGGTCTATGGCATCTATCCGTACCCCATTTCGAGTGACGATTTGATGCGTATGCACGGCAATGACGAGCGCGTTTCCGTCGACTCGCTGGCGCAGGGCACCGATTACATTTATCGTGTGCTGATGGAGGTCGCTGCAAAATAGATCAATTCCCGCCAAACCTCGCGCCGTCGCCGCCGCTTCAGTGAGGCTTGATGGTGATGCTCTGGTCGCCTTCGAAATACACCTGGTAGCGCGTGCCGGAGGGAGCCAGGACGCCTTTGTCGTGTTTGCCGGGAGGCTCGATCAGGCGATCTTCTTTTGCACCTCGGCCGGCGACGGCTGAGGCGCGGAGCTTCAGCCTGGTGCCGTCAAAGGCCTCCACGTCGGTGAGCTTGAACGTCGGCCTGGCGCGCATCACCAGCAGCTTTCTGCCGCCGCCACCGGCGACCACCTGGCCGGTCACCTTCGTGCCCTTGGCAACTATGACTACATCATCCACCTGAAAGTCCCGAGCCACCACGAAATGCAACTCCTGCCCGGCCGCCGGAATGGGCGGTACATCCTCGGTTAGAGTGATGCCGAGCGGCAAGCCTGCGTAGATGGTGATCGATTTGCTATTGGCCGGCGTGCCCGGCGCGGACCCATCCGGCGTTGCCGAAGCCACCACCGAATCCGGCGACGAAGCCGGCGCGGGCACCTGCGGGGTTGGAGGCGCAGGCCGCGCGGCGGCAGAACTCGAAGCGGCCTTGGGGTTGCGCATGGTTTCGATGAGTTCCGCGGCGGCGCCGGCCTGGCTCAGCCGGATAATCTCCGCAGTTGAGAGGTCGAACTTGCTATTCTTCGACGATCTCACGTGGCTGACAATCACCGAGGTGGGGACGTGGGCCTGGAGCATATCGAGCACGCCCTGGTTGGTCAGCACCGAATCCGCCGGTCGAGACACAGCGGCGCT
>OCTA010004273.1_pt1 | contig 12537 bp, 11 predicted proteins | sample 1538991 | NCBI WGS metagenome assembly OCTA01 (sample SAMEA3539302, study PRJEB22396) | soil metagenome | biome: tundra; feature: field; material: soil | place: USA | collected 2010-05 | depth 0.15 m
CCGGTGAGGAGCCGATCGTCGGCGGCCTGCCGGCGGTTCCGGGAATCATCGCCGCCATGGCTCTGTCGCCTGGCCTCGCGGTGCACCTCAGGGGCCTCGCCAACGAGCTGCTCGTGAAGGAATTTCCGGGTGCGACCCTGAGTCGCGCCGAACGCGAGTTCATCGCGACCGCGGTATCCGGCGCGAACGAGTGCTTCTATTGCATGGACTCTCACGGAGCCTTCGCGCTCGAACTCATGCGGCAAGAGCGGGATGCGAACGCGCCATTGGCCCGTGCTCTCGTCGAGGGCCTCAAGACGGGCCATGACGTCGGCTTGTCGAGCAAGATGCGCGCGCTCGTCGACATCGCTCGAACCGTCCAGCGCCGCTCCCGCGACCTCACGCGCGACGACGTGGCGAACGCGCTCCGCGCAGGGGCGACGGACGCGGACACGCAACTCACCGTCCTGATCGCGGCAGCGTTCTGCATGTACAACCGGATGGTCGACGGCCTCCGCGCGCGAACCCCCGAGAGCGCCGACGCCTACCGCGCGCGGGCCACGGAGATCGCGGCGCACGGCTACGCCGATCCGCGCGTCGCGTCGGTTCCGACGTGATTGTATTCGGGTCCACGAGGGTGCTCGATGCCTAGTCGATCTTCTGTAGGCAGGACGACAACGCGACTCCTCGCACGGTGTTCGTTTGGACTCGGCGTGGCCATGGCGGGCTTCTTCCTCGGCGCTTGCAGCTCGTCGAGCTCTGGTTCGCCGATCTCCGCGGAGGCATCCGACGACGGTTCGCTCGTCGATGGCTCGCTCGCCGACGGCACTGCGGACGGGTCGGGGCAGCCGCCCCCGGACGCGAGTCCGGTCGTCGACGCCGGTATGGACGTGGACGCCGCCCTCGAAGCCGCCACGGATGCCGACGTCTGCGCCTCCCCGCAGGTCCTTCGCTACGAATCCGCCGGCTGCGGAGCCGATGCGCTCCCGGTGTGCGGTAGGGCCGACCAGGACGCTTGCGCCATCGAAGTCTGCGGGTGCGACGGTCAGACGATCGTCAAATGCGACTACGCGAGCGCACCGTGGGCGCATATCGGATCGTGCTCGGACGCGGCCGATCCCTAGAGAAGAGCACCCTCAGCGGGGCGTCAGTGGCTGATTCACAGGTGCACGGTCTCGATGGCGCCCCATTTGTCGCAGAGGTATTCGGCCACGAGCCGCCGATGGCAGTGATGGGGCTTGTCTTCGCTGCACAAGAGGCAGGCGCCGTCGAGCTCGTCGCGAGGCACCGTGTCTTCGACGTGCCGGTTCGCCAGGAGCGCCAAGAAGCGCTGCGCGTATCGGTCCCAGCCGCCCCCGGCCTTTCTGTAGTCGTCGAGCATGTCCTGCGTCGGAGCGAGCTCCGGCCTGTGGACGTACGGCGTCGCGAGGAGCTCGCCCGTGAAGTAGCGGAGGTCGTCCTTCTTCGCGAAACCCGCAAGCTGCGAAATGTTGTTCAGCCTCACGTCCACGAGAGAGCGAACGCCGGCTTTCTTCAACCGGCCGAAGAACCCTTCGGCCGAGGTCTTCGTGAAGCCAATCGTGTAGAGCTTCACGCCGCGAGAATATCACGCCGCGGGCCTCGGGAGCGGCCGGGCCAGCGCATCTGGGCGAGTGAAGAGAGCGACCTCGTCGACGAGCTTCACCTGATGATCTACCCGGTCGTCCTCGGGACGGGAAAGCGCCTCTTCGCAGAGGCGAGCGACAAGAGGCGCCTGCAGCTCGAGGACACGAAGGTGCTCGGCGACGGCGTGGTGCTCCTCGTGTATGGGCGCGCCAGCGCGTGATGAGAGGTCGCCTCCGTCTTCGCTCCGATGCCACGGCATGTCGTCAGGATCGATCACGCGAGAGCGGTGTCCGTCAGGAGATCCCTCGAGGCGGATCGAGCCCTCGAGGACAAGACGAAGGCCTTCGTCGCGTCCCTGGGGGCGAACCTGCTCGCTTCCTTTGCCGGCAACCTCGACACGCTCGCGAAATTCGGCCTCACGCCGCGGCAGAAGCCGTTCGCGACGCCCGATGCGAAAGTCGCCGCAGCCGCCAAGGCCAAGGCCACTCGCGCCGCGCGTCATACGATGGGTCCGAAGCAGAAGGCGACGGTCAAGGGGACGGTCCCTTCGACCGCGTGAACGGGCCCGCGTCGGCCCGTCGCCACGCACGACGTCACGCCGCCGCGGCCTCCACGGGCATCGCCGCCCGAAGTGCCTTCCAGAAGCTCGTGACCGTTTGCCAGCGTTCCACTGGATAGATCGCGAGCGCGCGCACGAGAACGGCCTCGATGGCCTCTGGAATGCCCACGCCCGACATCAAGTACGGCGACGACCGACGGGCGCTCGCCTCGAAGAAGTCGGGAGGGCCTCCGGTGGGATCTCGCCCTGACAGCAGAGCGACGACGATCAGCGCCAGCGCGAACACGTCGGTCCAAGGGCCGGCGATCCCGAACGCTCGGCTGACCTGCTCCGGGACGCAATAGGCGCCCTGCGAAGCCGTCGCAGGGCTGGTGCTCGGAGACAGCTTGGTCGTCCATGTGTCGCTCTGCGCGTCGCCGACGACGAGGATGCGATCGGGGCTCACCCCCCGATAGCTCATGCCGCGCGCATGAGCCACGGCCAGCACATCCACAACGGGCTGCAGTAGAGCCATCGTATTCTCGAGGCTAAGCGCGGCCGTTCCGTCCGCTCGGCCGCGCCTCAGCAGCACATCGAGACCCTCGCCAGAGGCATCGGCTTCCACCGGTTTTCTCGTTGAATCCATGTCGATAGCAAGGTGGATAGCAAGCCGCGTGCGAGCGACTGCCGGCGTCGGCACGTGTGCTCCCCTGCGCGACTAAAATGCCACGCGTGGGGCGAATTCGCTTTCGCGCCCGGCTCGCGTGACTAGAGTCTCCAAGCTGTCCGAGAGGCGATGGCCGAGCGGCTCTCAACGCCGTTCGTGTTGGTGTCCCGTGCGGAATCCGCCGCGCGTCGCGCTTTTTCCCTCTCGATCACACATGGCCGTGGGCCTCCACGGCAGAGCCGCACTCACCGTGCGGCACGGCCGAGCCGTATTCAACGGCAGAGCCAATGGAGATGAGAAATAATGCGTCTATTTCCGATATCACGGGTCGGTTTGGCTATGGCCGGAATCTCGATCGGATCGATCGCCGCTGGCTGCGGAGGGGCTTCGTCTCCTTCGTCTCCTAGCGGCTCTTCCGTGAGCAGCGCCCTCTCGAGCGGCGCGCGGATCTGGCTCACGAGCGCGGTGCTCGCGCGGCTGCAACAGCGAGCCGCATCGGGCGACGCCGCGTGGACGTCGCTCTCGGCCCGCTGCGACGCCGACGCGACCGGAACGGTCAACCCACCGACCGGTGCCGCATACCCCGACGCGCCCGGCATCGGCCAGGGATACGAGGGCGACGGCTACGTTCCCGAGATCCTCGCGCTGGGGCTTTGCTATCAGACGGCTGCCGGCGTCGACGCCACGTCCGCGACGCGCTGGGCTCAAGCGGGGGCCCGCGTGCTCGCGGCCATGGCGACCCCGCCGGGCAGCGGCGGACAACCGCCGAGCACCGACGACGGATACGGCATCCGCAACTACGGCGTGGGGATGGCAGTCGGCTACGACTGGCTCCGCCCCGCCCTCGACGCGACGACGAAGGCGAGCGTCCAGGCGGCGCTCGACAGCTGGATCAGCTGGTACGACACGTCGGGTTTCATCAACACCGAGCCCATTGGCAACTACTTCGCGGGGTATCTCTTCGCCAAGGGCGCCGGAGCGATCGCGCTCGAGGGCGACGACGCGAACGCCACCACCTGGTGGAGCGACGTCACGACCCACCTCTGGGGGCAGCTCGCGGCACCGGCGTACGGCCAGGAGCTCTCTGGTGGCGGCTGGCCTGAAGGCTGGGAGTACGGGCCGCTGGCGGTGAGGAACATCGTCGGATTTCTCTGGGCGGCGAACACGGGCAAGGGAATGACGTGGTGGAACGACGTGCCGGCCGCCCACGCCGAGGCCGAGTACATCGGTCAGTTCGCCTGGCCGTCTCGCAATCACACGGACGACCGCGGCACGGTGCACTCAGGGGCCGGGCTCTCTCCGTCGGCCTCGACGGCAGCGATGATGGCGACGGTGATGCAGCAGCAAGGCGACACGTTCGCCTCGAGCGCGCGCGGCGTCGCGAACGACATCGTCGCCGTCACGAACGAGAGCATCGACCTCTGGCAGCAGTTCCTCTTCTGGGACCCGGGAGCCGCGGTGACCGCCTCTTCGTCGTTGCCGGCGTCGTACGTCGCGAGCGGTCCGGGACACGTCGCGATGCGCTCGTCGTGGGCGACCGACGCGACGTGGGCGTCGTTCTCGAGCGGTCCGTACACCGATGCGCCCGACTCCGGCGAACAACTCTTCGACCAGGGCGGACTCGCGATCGCGACCGGTGACCAGCCGGTCCTCGTGAACGCGACGGGATGGCTGCCCCAGGCAGCGGGCACGAACGGCGAGACGTTCGTCTACGACGACTCGTGGGGAAGCGAAACACGCTTGCTCAACAACACGTTCCATGTCGCCGGCACGAAGCAAGGCGCCATTGCGCTGCCCCAGTCGACGACGCACGTCGAGCGATTCGAAGACGGGGGCACCTACGTGCGCGCGCGCGGCGCCGCGATCGAGCAGATGTACACGCCCGGCGGGACGGTCACGCAGTTCGTCCGTGACGTCGCCTACGTGCGTCCGGGCACGTTCGTCGTCTACGATCGCACGACTTCCGCGAACGCAGGCGCCGATCAGTGGATGTCCTGGCACGTGCCCGGCACGCCCACGCAATCGACGTCGAGCAACGGAGCCCCTCGGTTCGACGTCCCTACGGGCGGGACGATCCGAGCGCTGCTCCCGGCGGGCGCCAGCACGGCGACCACGAACGTCTTGAACGTCATGACGCGCGTCGAGGTGCACTCGAGCGCCGCCACGCAGGACTGGCTGACCACGGTCACGACCGGCGGAGCTCCGGATGTCGAGCGGCTATCGGTCGCCGACGGCAACGTCACCTCGGGCGCGGTCGTGGGGGCCCACGTCATCGGAAGTCCGACGGAGAGCGTCGTTCTCTTCCCCTCCGACCATGCCGCGACGGGGCAGTCCACTGGCGCCGACTACGTGGTCGCTCAGGTGGGCAGCGCCGAGCATCTCCTGTTCGACGTCGCTTCGGGCGGCTACACCGTGACCGCGACGCCGAACGGCGCGGGCAAACTCGCCATCCACGTGGCGTCGGGAGGATCCCAGACCGTTACGGCCAATGGCACGCTCGCATTCACGGTGAGCGCAACCGGGGCGGTCACGACGATCGCACCGTCGTCCGCGTCGGCTGCTCCGGCCCCCGCAGCCCCGCCGGCGGCCGGCAACGACGCCGGTGCGGACGCAGGCGCGACCAGCGCGACCAGCGCGACCAGCGCGACGGGCACGCCGTCCGTCGGTGACGACTCCGGCACCGAGACGACGGGCACGCCGTCCGTCGGCGACGACTCCGGCACCGAGACGACGGGCACGCCGTCCGTCGTCGGCGACTCCGGCACCGAGACGACGGGCACGCCGTCCGTCGTCGGCGACTCCGGTACCGACGCCGAACCGACGGCCACGCCGGACAGCGGGCCCATGCTCACCCCCCGACACAAGCACTCCCGCCACAAAGGGGAGACAGTGACGCAGTAACGCTCGGGGGCCAGCGCAGCTACCTACCCCTAAGGAACGCCCGGCCCCGGATTCATGGCGCAATTCATGGGCGCGCGAGCTCCGGCGGGAGCCGCGCGCGCGCCCTTTTTCGCGGCGCGAGGCCCGGCGACAGAGCTCTGCACGAAGCTTGCTACGTGACACGCTCCGACAGCCTCTTACCCTCTTGGAGCGCCCTGGATCATGTGCGGAATCGTTGGCTACGTTGGCATCAAAGAGTGCGCGCCCATCCTCGTCGAAGGGCTTCGTCGGCTCGAATACCGGGGCTATGACTCCGCTGGGCTCGCGCTCCACACGGGCCGCGCGACGAACCCAGGCGGCGCGTCGAGCATCGAGATCGTCCGGGCGGTCGGCAAACTCGCGAACCTCGAGGTCGCGCTCAAGAAGAGCCCTCTTGCCGGCCACACTGGAATCGGACACACGCGCTGGGCGACGCACGGACGCCCCAGCGAGGCCAACGCGCACCCGCACGTCGCCGGGCGCGTGGCGGTCGTTCACAACGGGATCATCGAGAACCAAGTCGCCCTCCGGCGAGAGCTCGAGGCGAAGGGCGTCCGCTTCAGCAGCGACACCGACACCGAAATCGTCGCGCACCTCATCGACCAGGCGCTGAACGCCGGCGCCGCACGGCTCGTCGACGCCGTACGCGCCGCCCTCCAGAGGGTACGCGGCGCGTACGGGATCGCGGTCATCTCGACCGACGCGCCCGACGAGATTGTGGTTGCGAAGGCCGACAGCCCGCTCGTCATCGGAATCGGCGAGGGGGAGATGCTCTGCGCGAGCGACATCCCCGCGCTCCTCGCGCATACGCGAGACGTCGTGTTCTTGCAGGACGGTGATGTAGCCACGCTGACCCGAGGCGGCGTCGAGATCACCACCCTCGACGGAACGCCGGTGCACCGCGTGCCGAAGCGTATCGACTGGCAGCCCGCGCAAGCAGAGAAGGGCGGCTACAAGCACTTCATGCTCAAGGAGATCCACGAGCAGCCCCGCGCGGTCGAAGACACGCTGCGTGGCCGCGTCGATCTCAGCGAGGGCGACGTGGTCGCCGGAGAGATCGGCCTCAGCGAGGCCTTGGCCAAGAAGATTCAGCGCGTCTGCTTCGTGGCGTGCGGCACGAGCTCGCACGCCGCACTGGCCGGCCGCTACTGGATCGAGCAGCTCGCGCGGATCCCCGCGTCGGTCGAGATCGGGAGCGAAGTGCGCTACCGCGATGCCGTCTTCGGCGAGACCGATCTCGTCGTCGCCGTGAGCCAGAGCGGCGAGACGCTCGACACGCTCGCCGCGCTCAAGACGGCGAAGGCCAAGGGCGCGCATGTTCTCGCCGTGGCCAACGTCATCGACAGCGCCATCCCGCGCGCCAGCGACGCCGCGTTCTACACGCGCGCCGGCCCTGAGATCGGCGTGGCATCCACGAAGTGCTTCACGACCCAGCTGGTGGCGATGCTGCTCTTGGCCGTGTACCTCGGGCGTCGTCGCGGGACGCTCCCGAAAGAAGAGGCGCAGCGCGTGCTCGAGGCGCTCACGCGGTGCCCGCAGCAGATGCGAGACGTGCTCTCGAAGGCCGAAGACGTGCGGCAGATCGCCAAGCGCTACGTACGTACTCAGCACATGCTCTTTCTCGGCCGGGGCACCGGCTATCCGGTGGCCCTCGAGGGCGCTCTCAAGCTCAAGGAGATCTCGTACATCCACGCCGAGGGGTATGCCGCGGGTGAGATGAAGCACGGGCCCATCGCGCTCATCGACGAAGAGATGCCCGTCGTGGTCGTCGTCCCACGCGACAAGCACTACGAGAAGACGCTCTCGAACATGCAAGAGGTCAAGGCGCGCGAGGCGCAGCTCATTGCCGTCTGCACCGAGGGGGACCCGGACGTCCGCGCCATCCTCACGACGGACGTCGCACCGCGAAGCACGCGCGCCGGCGCGCTTCCGCCCGAGCCCGATCTCCTCGAGGTTCCCGAGGCCGAGCCCGAAGTGCTCCCTCTCTTGACGGTCCTGCCGCTCCAGCTGCTCGCCTACTACATGGCCGACCTGAAGGGCACCGACGTCGACCAGCCGCGGAATCTCGCGAAGACCGTGACTGTCGAGTGAGCGCCTTCGACCGCTTCGCGCGCGCACTTCGGCGTCGAGCTACCATCGCGTGATGTTCGCGATTCCGCGCGACTCGCGAGTGCGTGGCGTGCCATTTCCTAAACTATCCATTGGCCATCCGCATCCATGAAGAAGACCCATACGAACGGCGCCGCGGCGGTCCACGTGCGCAAACTCTTCGCTACGGACGGCATTCGCGGCGTCGCTAACGAGCACCCGATGACGCCGGAGCTCGCCCTCCAGCTGGGGCGCGCCGTGACGTTCGTCGCCGGCCGCGGCAAGAATCACGTTCCACGCGTGATCATCGGCAAAGACACGCGCCTCTCCGGCTACATGCTCGAGCAGGCGATCGCGAGCGGGGTCTGCGCGATGGGCGGCCGCGTGATGCTGTGTGGCCCGGTGCCCACGCCGGCCATCGCCCACTTGACCGTCAGCATGCGGGCCGACGCCGGCATCGTCATCAGCGCGAGCCACAATCCGTATCAAGACAACGGAATCAAGGTCTTCGGGGGCGACGGATTCAAGCTGCCCGACGAGACCGAGAGCGAGATCGAGCGCTTCATCGAAGACGATCGGCTGCTCGGAAAGCGGTCGACCGGGCCGGGAATCGGGCGCGCCGAGAAGCTCGAAGACGCGCGTGGACGCTATGTCGTCTTCCTGAAGCAGACGTTCCCGCGCGACCTCTCGCTCGACGGGATCCGCGTGGTCGTCGATGCGGCGCACGGGGCTGCATATCGCGTCGCGCCCCTCGTCTTGCAGGAGCTCGGGGCGCAGGTGACCGCGATCGGCGTCAAGCCGAACGGCGTGAACATCAACAAAGACGCTGGCGCGCTCCATCCGGAGAACATCCGCGGCGAAGTCGTGAAGCGGGGCGCGGTGATCGGGATCGCGCTCGACGGCGACGCCGACCGAGTCATCATGGTCGACGAGAAGGGCCAGGTCGTCGACGGCGATTGCGTCCTTGCCATGTGTGCGGCGCAGATGATCGCCGACGACACGCTCCGCAAGAAGACCGTGGTCGCGACGGTGATGTCCAACCTGGGCCTCGAGCACGCGATGACGCGCGTCGGCGGAAAGCTCGTGCGTACGCAGGTCGGCGATCGGTACGTGGTCGAGGCCATGCGCGCCGGCGGCTACAACCTCGGCGGCGAGCAATCCGGACACCTCATTTTCCTCGACCACGCGTCGACGGGCGACGGGCTGCTCGCCGGTCTCCAGGTCCTCGCCCTCATGCTTCGCACCGGTCTGCCGCTGAGCGAGCTGGCCCAGCGCGCCATGGAGCGGGTGCCGCAGGTGCTCGAGAACGTGACGCTTCCGGCGCGCCGGCCGCTCGACGAAATGCGACGCCTCGCCGCACTCACGGCGAAGGTCACGAAGGCCCTCGGGGTCGAGGGACGCGTCCTCGTGCGCTGGAGTGGCACCGAGGCGAAGCTGCGAATCATGCTCGAGGGACCGCGAGAAGACCGAATCGTCGCGTGGGCCAAGGAGCTCGCCGTCGCCGCCACCCAAGACTCCGCGTGAGGCCGGGACGGTCGATCTACGGCACGGCGGCGTCACGGACGCTCGATGGTGTCGCAAGCCCGTCGATGTCCTGCGTCGCCTTACCGGTGATGCTCGGCGTCGCGAGGCCGGCCGGCGGTGCGATGTCGCTCGGTCGCGGCCCGGTCTCCGCGCCGCCGAGGTCTCTCCCATCGGGGAGGTTCGCCGGTAGACGCCATAGATGCGTCGGGGCGAGCCCCGGCATCGCCAGGATCGTGAGAAAGAACGCGTTCGACACGTCCCGTCCGGTCATCTGCCGGCGAATGTCGAAGCGGTCGACCGTACCGTCGAGCGGCGTCGGCCCCGTTCCGTTCGTCAGCCCGATCTCGTAGCCGGACTTCTCGAGCGCGGTCCGCACCGGCGACGTCGCACCGAGTGGGTGGCCGACGGGATAGGCGATGGCCCGCGGGGCCTCGCCGAGCGCGCGGCGCAGGTCATCGCGAGACCCGTCGAGCTCGTCCCGAAGCTCGCTCTGGGTCAGGGTCTGCAGCACGCGATGATTGCGCGTGTGCGACTGCACGTCCATGCCCGCCTTTCGAAGCTCGCGCACCTGGTCCCAGGTCATGAGCAGCCGGTCCGCGAATCGCCTTTCGACCTCCGCCGACCACGGCACGTCCGCGGCACGACTCATCTCGGACAGGAAGCGTTGCAGCGGCAGCGACGGGTGGATCTTCACCACGCGCAGCACGGCGCGAATCGCGTCCTCTCGCGGGCCGGTGAGGTCCAGGCGCATGGGCACCGGAAATTCGAGCTGGAGCTCGCGACGAGGCGACGTCTTGATGACGTACGCGATCCTGTCCCACCAATGAATCCGCCGCTCTTCGATTAACGACGTCGCCACGAAGAACATCGCCTTGCAGTCGTGCTTCTTCAAGATCGGAAGCGCCGTCTCGAAATTGCTGAGATATCCGTCGTCGAACGTGATGGCGACCGGGTTCTTCGGCAGCGGACGACCTTGCGCAAAGGCGCACAACTCCGCCACTCCGACGACGTTGAAGTGCTTCTTCACGCCAATGATCTGGCGTTCGAACTCCTCGGGTGTGACATCCACGACGCCGTCGTCGAACGGCTCGACACCGCCGTTCGACGGAAACTGGTGGTACGTGAGGACGCTCAGCCAGGGGACGGGCGATCGATCGCGTAGCTTCATGACTGCCGAGAGCAACCCCGAACGTTCGAGAAAATCCGCAAGCCGCTGGCGTCTGGACATCGATGTTCCGTTCAGGAGAGCTCGAAAGCGCGGTCGAGTCGCAGAAGCTTGAATATGACAAGCGGCTGCGCCGTCACCCCGACGAACTTTACCTCCCCGCCGTTTGCGCGCACTCGCTTGTACAGCGAAACCATGACGCCAACGCCAGAGCTGTCGATGAGGCGGAGCTCGGAGAGATCCACGGTGACGACGCATTTACCCATCGAGGAAAGAGTGTCCAGGACGGCGCGAAGCTCCGGGCAGGACACCGCATCGAGCTCGCCGCGTACGCGAAGTACCGTCGAGCCGCCCTCTTGCTCGAGGACGTGATTCATGGCGACCTCCCGAGGATTGGCGCATGACTCGTACCGCCGTCGTTCGCTCGTTGAGCTCGAACCGCCCTCGGCGCATACCAGGCGATGGTCTCGCTCATGCCTCGAGCGACGTCGTGGGACGGCTCGTAGCCCAGCGCGTCGCGCGCGCGATCGATCGATGCGAACGAATGCGGAATGTCGCCGGCGCGCGGCGGCGCGAACTGAAGCGCCGCGCCGCTGGCATTCGGCTGGTGGACGGCGACGCCAGCCCGGATGGCCGCGAACAGCTCGAGGAGGGTCATCCGCGCGCCGCACGCCACGTTGAACACTCCGAGCTCCGTCTTCTCTTCGGGACTGCACGCAGCGAGGACGTTGGCCTGCACGACGTTGTCGATGAAGCAAAAATCCCGACTGGAGCTCCCGTCTCCGAAGACGACGCACGGTTCGCCTTTCAACAGGTTCTCCACCCAGCGGGGGATAACTGCGGCGTAGGGTCCGTCCGGATTTTGCCTCGGACCGAAGACATTGAAATACCGAAGCCCGACGCTACGGATCCCGTGGGTACGCTGGAACGTGGCCGCATACACTTCGTTGATGAACTTCGACGCCGCATAGGGTGAGAGCGGGCGGCCGATCCGCCCCTCGGTCTTCGGCTGGGCCGCTTCGTCCCCATACACCGAGCTCGACGACGCATAGACCAACCGCTCGACTCCGGCGCCGTGAGCAGCAAGGACCACGTTGACGAACCCGTCGACGTTGGCCGAATGCGTGCTGAGCGGGTCCGCCATCGAGCGCGGCACGGACGCCAGCGCGGCCTGGTGCAGCACGATCTCGGCTCCCTTCACCGCGTCGGCGCAGGTGTCGAACGATCGGATGTCTCCTTCGATGAAGCGAAACCGGGCCCGTGCCGCCGGCGACAGTGTCTTCAACGCCTCCGCGAGGTTGTCGCGCGTTCCCGTCGCGAAATTGTCGAGCGCGACTACGTGCTGGCCCCATCGAAGCAACTTCTCGGTCAAGTGCGAACCGATGAAGCCAGCGGCCCCGGTCACGAGGAAGTGGCGCGGTCTCGCGGACAGCCGCTCACGAAGTTCCTCGAAGCGACTCATGTCACAAGCTCCAGTATTGAATGTCGGGGCGAACCTCGTGCGTCCCGGTCGCGGCCTTGAGATCGAGGAACGCGCCGCCCTGTCGCAGCGGTGCAAGCAGGTCCTTCATCGGCCGCTGCAGGAACTCGCGGTGGGGAACGGCCAGCACCAGCGCGTCGAGTCCCTTGAGCTCGTCCCACGGAGCCGTGTGTATGCCGTACTCGTGGGTGGCGTCTTCGGGGCGGACGAGAGGGTCGTGCACGAGTGGATCGACGCCGAACTGCCGAAGCTCGGTGACGATATCGACCACCTTGGTATTGCGAACGTCGGGTACGTCTTGCTTGAAGGTGAGACCGAGAATTCCGACGCGCGCGCTCTTGATCGGCACGTCGGCGTGGGCGAGGAACTTGACCAGTCGTTGCGCTACGAACGGCCCCATCCCCTCGTTGATCCTCCGGCCCGCGAGGATGACCTGCGGATGGTAGCCGACCTTCTCGGCGAGCGCGGTGAGGTAGTACGGGTCGACCCCAAGGCAATGACCGCCGACCAGCCCAGGCTCGAAGCGCAGGAAGTTCCACTTCGTACCTGCCGCGCGGAGGACGTCGTGCGTG
>OCTA010004275.1_pt1 | contig 12532 bp, 9 predicted proteins | sample 1538991 | NCBI WGS metagenome assembly OCTA01 (sample SAMEA3539302, study PRJEB22396) | soil metagenome | biome: tundra; feature: field; material: soil | place: USA | collected 2010-05 | depth 0.15 m
AATCCCGCGTCACCTTGATGTCCGCCTCGCTCGGCGTCGGGTCGCCGCTCGGATGGTTGTGAACCAGGACAATTCCCGCCGCGTTCGCCACAATCGCCGCGCGAAACACCTCGCGCGGATGCACGAGAATCGTGTCGAGCAGACCCTGTGAAATGTCCTCCGCGCGAATCAATTTTTTCCGCACATTCAGCAGCAGCACCTGGAACGACTCCACATTTTTCAGCCGGTTCGTCTCGCGCATGAAGTTCACGACCGTCGCCGGATTGTCCAGCACCGGCGATTCCTCGCGCCGTTCCTGCTCCATGCGCCGCGCCAGCGCGAACGCCGCTATCAGCGTCACCGCCTTGTCCGGGCCGACGCCGGCAATTTGTTTCAATTCATCCACCTTCGCCAGCGCCAGCGCGTTCAGAGAACCGAATTTCTGCAAAATATTTTGCGCCACCTGCACCACGTTCGCGCCTTGCAGACCCGTCCGCAGCAGGATCGCGATCAACTCCGCGTGCGTCAGCGCATCCGGCCCGCGCGCCACGAGCCGTTCTCGCGGCCGCTCGCTCACCGGCTGGTCTTTGAGGCGAAAGCTGTCTGCCATGAAACATTTGTAAGCGAACCCGCCGCCAAACACACGCGGAAAATAGCGAGGCGATTTTAGTGTGACGAGAGGAATGGAAGGAAACTATGGCTCAACTCCGATAATCACTAACGGAACTGCCGGAACACCGCGTCCGTTTCGGATGATGTTGTAAAGTTCGCCTTCGTAATAACCAGGCCCAGAAGACATCTTTGATTGAAGAGACTTCATGGCAAGAATTTCGATGCCAACATCAATCTGATCACGAACATAAAATGCGAGATGCTTAACAAACAAATCGTAGGCCACAAAAGAATATTTTCCAAACTGAACTTCAATCGCTACACGATCTTTGACGAAATCTGTTTGATTGTAACTGAAGATGGGAGTCTCGCCCGCAACTTCAATTTCAGCTTATTGTTCCTCTGCCGTTTTCGAGAGTGTTTGCCTGATTAGCCCTTCGTTCTTTGTGACCCAATACCTCACTCGGCTTTCTGTCCAGCATTTATCGGCAAGCTTTTAGAACTGCGGTTTCGTCATAATCCGGGTTAAAATGAGAACGCCATCTGCGCTCGGTTCGCTTTGCTGAATCAAACGAATCAAAAACCTTGGCCTTGTATATGAAGCCACGCTCAACTTTTACTGCTAGCCATAATTTTTTAAGACTGCTTTTTTGTTTCATACCGCACCTTTCTTTAGTCTGTTATGCCAGTCCAGAACATTTTCATATTGCATAAATGTGCAAATTTCTGACAAGCCGCTCTTTGTGAATGTCGGGCGGTTGATCTGTCTCACATAAAGCGCACGACGCACATCGTTCGAGACAATGCTGAAACGCGGATGTAACTGCGGACTGACGAGATGAACGTCGTTGAATCTGAGAAGGCCAGAGTAAATCGTGGTTGTGTGTTCCACCTCGTAAAGCGCTGCAAGATCGTCCGCTCCCCTCCGCATCCAGACGACGTCCACTTCAGAAAGTATCGGCTCGATGGATTTGAAGCGTTCTGGCAAGCTATTGTGTAGAGGAAATTTCTCTGTCATGCTCCAATCGAGTCCGGTCCTGTCAGCTTGGGGATACCAAATATCGTGGCCTTTGACGAATCCGATGGCACCTAAAAGAGTTTGAACTTGTGCATGAGTTAATGCGCTCGCCTGTGAACTTGTCGTTGAATCCACGAGGAAATTCAATTCATTCCATCCGAAATAGCCGTCAACATTGAACCGGCCAGCATTTGCAATATACAACTCAGTTGAATCAGGGTTTGGGTAAACTTGAACCTTGAATTGTCCATCTTGCGCCGGTGTAAGCGCTGTAAAAACATCTTCAAATGCACCATAAGGAAGAAGAAGCGGCATTGGTTGCCCATCCCACAGGAAGCATATAATCGATCTATGCCCTTCAAGCCATCGAAGATCAGCCTGACGAAGTCCGAAAAATGTTCTGATTCCCGGATGAATTTTGGAATACCTGATGTATATCCGAGATGAAGTTTCCGGAATTTCAAAAAGAGATTGCGAAGCCGGGGATTTCTTCAATGATGGAAATCGCCGTTTTAATTCTTCCAGAAACTCTTGTTTGACGGGCTTCGGCATGGAGATTTAATTTCGCCAGAGGAATTCGTGTTCAAAATGCCAGATGATGCGATTCCGCATTTTCAACCCTAGGCCGGCAAAAATGGGATAGAGAAGCGAATCAATCGGGATGATAGCTCCGTCATCGACGAAGTTGCCAACCTGCCAGCAAATGCTTCCACCATCGGCCAAAACTCGCACGCACTCAGTTATCACTTCACGCTGTTCTTTGATGTAGTCATCCAAATGCAGCCGATTCTCATATTCCTTTCCCAAATTGTAGGGCGGTGAAGTTACGACTAATTGAATGACACCGCTGGGCATTCCGCGAAGCATTTCCCGGCAGTCGCCTTCATGAACAACAGCACGCGCAGTAGTTTTGAACCGTTCCGCAATATTGAAGCCATTTGTCATTTTGTGAAATGACTTTAATCCAGATTTTACGTTCCGCCAAGAACCAAGAAAAATTTCCCCAACTTCAACCGCGCGAAAAATCCATGTTTAAGGATGACCCGGTATTTCATTTCGCCTTGGGTTTGCGCCCGGCCCGGTAAGAGGTCAAGGTCGTGAACTGGCCGGCGGCGATTTCCGCGTGCGCCCGGTCGTGCAGGGCGTCATAATCGCGGATGTCGGCCAGTTCTTCCTCGGCGGCGCGAAGATGCTCGTAAGTCTGCAAGTCGAGCAACACACCGGTGCGCTTGCCTTTGGCATCGGTAAGAAACTGCTCTTCTTTGGCCGTCAGTGTCTTCATGGGGAAAAATCTAGCCGTTCTAAAATCTTTCGCAACTCGTTACTGATTTCTTGACTACGCCTGCGCGCGACAAATCAGTGTTTCATCCGTGTCCATCTGTGGCTAAAGTTTCCGCACGCATGGAACCGCCGCGCATCCGTGTTCGTTGTGAACGCAATCTTTGCAGCGAGGCTTGGGCCATCCCTCGCGATTCACGGCTTGATTCAATGGCGAAAGTGGAATAGCGTTTTTCAGTCATGAAAGTTCCGCTCTACCGCGAAATCAAAGAACAGGAAGCCAGCCGCCGCCGGATTGCCGCGAAGCAGCGGGGTTCCCGTTCCGCCATGGCGCGTCAGCGTCAAGTCTCGCTCGTGGGCGACGGGGCAAAATGGCGGATCACCAACCTTCCCCAAGTGCTGGCGGCGATGGCAAAATGGGCCTGACCTGTGGTCAACCATTTTACACTTCAACAATTCTCTGAAATTTTTCAGGTTCGGAATTTTGATGGCATTCCGTATGTGTTGATCGGCGGTCAAGCCGTTAATTACTGGGCGGAGTCTTACCTTGCCAAAGAGCCGGAACTGCGGAAACACGCTCCCTTCACGAGCGGAGACATTGACTTTCGGGGTGATCGCGATGATGTCCGCCACATTGCCAGCCAGCTCAAACTGCCGGCGGTATTCCCGGGCAAGGTCAGCATGACCGCACTTGCGGGGGCCATTCCTTTTCAGATCGGCAGGCAGTCATCCAACATTGAAGTCGTGCGCCTCATTCCCGGCGTGTCCGTCGCAACGGTGGACGCAATGGCAGTCGGCGCAGAATTAGGCGGCCGGCAAATCCGCGTGCTCGACCCAATCTCGTTGTTGTTATGCAAGGTTAATTTGGCACTGACCGTCTCGCAGACAGACCGCCAGGATGTCGAGCATCTGAAAATTCTGGTCTATTGTGTGCGCGGTTTTTTGCGCGACGCTTTGCAGACGGTGGAAGACGGCAACGCTCCGGCAAAGGGTTTTTTGGGTGCCGTCAACAAATTGTCAAGGCTGGCAAAATCAACTCGCGGTCGCAAGGCCGCCAAAAAATTCGAGCTTCGTTGGTTGGAAATTCTACCACTGACGGAAATCGCCCAGGCCAAAAACGAGAAAATTATTTCATTCCATAAAAACCAGTTGGTTCGTGGGTTTGATCTGGAATCCCCATAACCAAACTTTCCGCCAGGGCGAGTTTTGCCTTGCTCCTTCGCGTTCTCCGCGCAATTCATTTCAAAATTGCGCGCGACAAATCAGTGTTTCATCCGTGTCCATCTGCGGCTAAAATTTCCGCACGCATGGAACCGTCGCGCACTCAAAACGATTCGCTCACACCGTCCCAACGGCAGGCGGTCGCCGCGCGCGGCAACGTCCTCGTCATGGCCGGCGCGGGCACGGGTAAGACCAAGACCCTCGTCGCCCGTTGCCTCGACTGTCTCGACCGCGAACGCGCCTCGCTCGACGAACTGCTCATCGTCACCTTCACCGAAGCCGCCGCCGCCGAGCTGCGCCAGCGCCTTCGCAAAAGTCTGGAAGAAAAAACCGCCGCGTCGCCAAACGAAAATTTCTGGCCGGAACAAATCGCGCGTTTCGATCTCGCGCACATCGGCACGCTCCACAGCTTCTGCCTCAAGCTCGTCCGCGAACATTTTTACGAACTCGGCCTTGACCCGCAGCTCGCCATTCTCGACGAAGGCGAAGCCCGCCAGCTCGCCAACGAAACGCTGGACGAACAATTTCAAGCGCATTACGCCGGCGAAGATGAGTTTTCCATCGCCGTCCAAAACCTGATTCAAATCCACGGCGGCGGTCGCGACGAAAAAATCCGCGCGCTCATTTTGCGCCTGCACCATTATTCGCAAACCCGCCCGGACGCCGCCGGCTGGCTTGCGGCACAAATTCAAAAATTTTCCGCCACCGAGCCGGTCGAATGGCAGCACTGGCTGCTCAATGCGATTGCCGAATGGCACGATGAATGGCTTCCGGCTCTGGACAATTTAAAAAACGGAAATGAAAAAGCCGCTGAATTGACGGGCGTTTTATCATCTCCGGGGAGCGCGGGCGTCCCGCCTGCGAAATCCGGAGTCTCGCCGGATTTGTCCCCACACAAAAGCGTTCGGCGCGACGCCGAACGCTGCACGCCAGAGGCGTGCGCTCCCCCGTTCACGCGCGAACTCGCGGCGGAAATGTTGGAGCAAATCGTCTCCGCCGACGGCAAATGGCCGACAAAAAAGAAAACCGTCCTGCGCAAGCCGCTGGAAGATTTGTTCGACGAAGCCACGTTTCTCGCCGCGCTCGCGCCGGTCAAAGACGGCAACGATCCGCTCGCGGAAGACTGGAGTTGGATTCGCAGCCACATGGAAACTTTGCTGCGGCTCGCGCAGGAATTTGCGGCCAATTTTTTCGAGCGCAAACGGAGCGACGGCGTTCTGGATTTTCACGACCTCGAACAGTTCGCGTTGAAACTGCTCTGGGATTTTTCCGCCAACAAGCCGGCCGCCGTCGCCGAAATGTGGCGCAAAAAATTATGCTTCGTTTTTGTGGACGAATATCAGGACATCAACGCCGCGCAGGATAAAATCATCGCCGCGCTTTCACGCGACGGCACAGACGCAAACCGCTTTCTCGTCGGCGACGTGAAGCAGAGCATTTACCGCTTTCGACTGGCGGACCCAAAAATCTTCCGCGATTACTCAAAAAACTGGCGCGGCGGAAATGGCCGGGTCATTCCGCTTGCGGAAAATTTCCGCAGCCGCGAAGGCCTGCTGGATTTCGCGAACTCCATTTTCAGCCTGATTTTACGCGAGGAAATCGGCGGCGGGGCCTATGACGATGAGGCGAAGTTAAAATTTGGCTCGCCCAAAACGCGCATTCATTTGAGCGCTGCCAGCCATCCGGCACCGCGCACCGAACTTTTGTTGCGGCTCAAGCCTGGCCGCGACGAGGCGGTGGCGGACGATGAATTCGCCGACCTGGCCGACGCGGACAAGGAGGCGCGGCTCGTCGCGTTGCACCTGAAAAGATTGGTAGCGGACAAACATGAAATTTGGGATGACGAGAAAAAGATTGTTCGCGCCGTCGAATGGCGCGATGTGGCGGTGCTGCTGCGCTCGCCGTCGGGCAAGGCGGAGATTTTTGCGAAACAATTTGAACTGGCCGGCGTGCCGTTGTCCGCGGCGCGCGGCGGGTTTTTTGAGACGGCGGAAATTCTCGATCTCCTGAGCCTGCTGCAATTGCTGGACAACCCGCTGCAGGACGTGCCGTGCATTGCGGTGCTGCGCTCGCCGCTCGTCGGCCTCTCGCTGGACGAGCTGGCGGAAATCCGGCTGGCGGCGAAAGACAGGTATTTTTGGACGGCGCTGAACTCAATTCAAAATTCAAAATTCAAAATTCAAAACTTTCTGGAGCGGTTTGCGCGCTGGCGGAAACTGGCGAAACTGAATTCGCTCTCGGAATGTCTGGAGGCGGTGCTGGCGGAAACGCTCTACGCGGACTGGCTGCGGGCGCAGCCACGCGGCGCGCAACGGGCTGCGAACATTGAGCGTTTCCTGCATCTCGCGCAATCGTTCGACCAATTTCAGCGGCAAGGACTTTTTCGTTTTTTGAAATTCATCAAGGCGCAACAGGAGGCGGAAGTCGAACCAGAAGTCTCCGCCGCCGCCACGGAAAATGCCGTGCGGCTGATGAGCATTCATCAAAGCAAAGGCCTGGAATTTCCCGTCGTCGTGCTGCCGGACCTGGCAAAACAATTTAACGAGCAGGATCTGCGCGGCGAAATTATTTTTGACGAGGAATTCGGGCTGTGTCCGAAGGTGAAGCCGCCGCACACCGGGCGGCGTTATCCAAGTCTGCCGCACTGGCTCGCGCAGCGGCGGCAGAAACGCGAACTGCGCGGCGAGGAGCTGCGGCTGCTTTACGTCGCGCTGACACGCGCACGCGACACGCTGGTTTTGTCAGCGACGCTCACGGAAAAAAAATGGGAGACGCTTTGGACAAAACCGGAGCCGGTGACGCCGCAAAAAATCGCGGAGGCAAAAAGTTTTGCCGACTGGCTGGGCTTGTGGTTCGCGCAGAATGCGAATGGCGCGGACGCAACTGGCGGCGAAACATCGTTGTTGCGCTGGCGTCTGGTGGATGACGCGGAGCCGGGCGGCGATGCGATTCGTAGCAGCCGAGGTGACGAGGCTCAAACAAAAACAAATTTAGAGCCTCCTGACGCCGGCTGCTACGCGGGCACAATGGCGCTTGATGAGGCGACGACGCAAAAACTACGCGAGATGTTGAGTTGGGAATATCCGAATCAAAACGCCACGAAACGGAAAGCAAAGTCGTCGGTCACGGAACTGCGGCGGGCGGCGGAAGAACTGGACGAGGAAGCGGCGCAAGTTTTCACGCGACCAAAATTTGCGGGGGAAAAGCGGAAAACGGAAAACGGAAAACGGGGATTGAGCGCGACTGAAACCGGCACGGCGCATCATAAATTTCTCCAGCATTTCGCGCTGGAAAAAACCGGCGATCTCGCGGCGGAGGCGGAACGGCTGGTGAAAGAAAAATATTTGTCGGCGGACGAGCGCGCGGTTTTGGATCTGGACGCGCTGGCGGCGTTTTGGAATTCAGAACTCGGCGGAAAAATTCGGCTTCACGCGGCCGAGGTGCGGCGCGAGCTGCCATTCACCGCGCGCTTCAGCCCGGCGGAAATCGCCGAAATCACCGGCGCTAAAACCGAAGCCGGTCTGGAAAATGAATTTGTGGTTGTGCAGGGCGTGGCCGATCTGGTGGTGCTGCTGCCGGCGGAAATCTGGCTGGTGGATTTCAAAACGGACGAGATCGCCATTGGCGATTTGCCGGAGAAGATCAAAACCTACACGCCGCAGTTGCAGCTTTACGCGGCGGCGCTGGAGAAGATTTTTGCTTGCAAGGTCACGCTCCGGGCGCTGCATTTTCTGGCCGCGCGGCGGACGGAGAAAATTTAATCCGCTTCGAGCGAGAGCTGGGCGGGCGCGGCGGCTTCCGTTTTTTCCGGCGCAGTTTCCGCAGTTTCTTTCGCCGGTTCGGGCGCCGGCGCGTTCGCATCGTGCAGGCGCACGAGCGCGGGGCGGATGAGGCGGCCTTGAAACGTCATGCCGGGCGCGAGCGTTTCGGCGACGACGGCATCGGCAGGCGGATTTTCCACGCCGTGAGCGCGATGGCGCTGGGCGTCAAATTTTTCATCCGGCACGGCATTGAACGGCGTGAGGCCGACCCGGCGCGCGGCATCGCGGCAGGCGTTCTGAAAACTGCCGATCTGCTCGGCGAGTTCCGGCTGCCCGGAACGCGCAGCGGCGTTGTGCAGCGCAAAAATGTGATCGAGGATGCGCGCGACCACCTGCAGCCATTCGCCCTCGGCGCGGCGGAGTTTTTCGACTTCGAGCCGGAGCGCGCCCTTCTCGGTGTCGTTGAGCTTGAGCTGGAATTCATTGAACTCGCGGATTTCCGTGGCCATGCGTTCGGCGAGTTCACTGGCGGCGGCGACCGTTTTTTCCGTGTTGCCCTTCGTGTTTTCCTGCACGAGCGCCCATTGGCCGGTGGCGGCGGCGATGTCCGCGGAATATTTTTTCAAATCGTGCAACTGCTCCGCCACGGTGCCGACGGCGTTGACCTCGATCAATTTTTCCGTGGCGCGATAATCCAGAAGGAAGGGTAGGCAGCCGAGCAGCGCGCCGAGCGCGACGCAGCCGATGGAAAGATAAATTTCCGTTTGCGAAATCGGATGCGCGGCCTTGTAAATGACGGCGGCGGCGGCGATGACTAAAACCGCGTTGGCCAGCAAAAACGGCCACTTGGGAATTTTCCATTCGGGAGCTTCGTTCATGCCGCCAGTGTCCGAAAAATATCATTGAAGCGCAAGCCAGCGGCGCGTTTGGCGGCGACGTGATTTGCAATTCTTCGGTGTTTTGGTGGCATGGCGGCGGAGCGCGCCTGTCCTCGGGCGCAGCAAGGCCGAGCGTGGAGGCGGCGCGGAAAAGTTCCCAAGCGTGCGTGCGTGCAAATGTTGCTGCGCCCGGGGACGGGCGCGCTCCGTGCTTTCTCCTCGACTATCGGCGCGGAAAGAAAATCATTTGCGCATGCGAACCTGCGTCATCTTCAATCCCGTCGCGCGCGGCAACCAGGCGCGGCATTTCCGCCGATGGCTGGACGGTGTCGCGGCGGAATGTGCGCTCAAGCCCACCGCGGGCCCCGGCGATGCGCGGCGGCTGGGCACGGATGCCGTGGCGGAGAATTTTGAACTCATCATCGCCGCCGGCGGCGACGGGACGGTCAACGAGGTGCTGAACGGCATCGGTGACGCGCCGGATGGATTTGAACGCGCGCGGCTCGGCGTGCTGCCGCTCGGCACGGTCAATGTTTTCGCCAAGGAACTGAAAATTCCGGCGCACATTCCCGCCGCCTGGGAGATTTTGCGGCGCGGACGCGAATTGACGATTGACCTGCCGCGCGTGGAATTTTCCGCCAACGGCAAAACGGAACACCGTTATTTTGTGCAGCTCGCCGGGGCCGGTCTCGATGCCCGCGCGATTGAACTCGTGAACTGGCGGCTCAAGAAAAAAGCGGGACCGCTCGCGTATGTTGTCGCCGGCTTTCAGGCTCTCACCGAACGCCAGCCGAAAATCACCGTGCGGGCCGGCGGTCAAAACATTTCCGGGGAACTGGTCTTGATCGGCAACGGAAAACTTTACGGCGGCCAGTTTGAAATTTTTCCGGCGGCTGACTACACCAACGGCCTGCTGGACGCCTGCGTTGTTCCGCGCGTGAACCTGTGGACGCTGCTGCGCTGCGCGCCGGGGTTTCTGCTGCGGAATCGTCTGCCGGAAAAATATGTCCAACGGCTGCGCGCGGAAACATTTGAACTCACCAGCGAAACCCCGGCGGCATTTGAACTGGACGGCGAATGGGCCGGGCACCTGCCGGCGACGTTTTCCATCGAGCCGAAAAAACTGCGCGTTATTGTGCCGTGAAAATTAAGCTCCAAACTCCAAGCTCCAACATCCAGAGAAACCTCAAGCCCCAAGCACCAAAAAACGCCCGCACTTTGTTTGGAATCTGGAGTTTGGAGCTTCTCTGGAGCTTGGAGATTGGTGCTTGGATTTTTTTCGTTTGAAACTTCACCACTGACGCCAGCGTCTCAAAACAGAATGAAACTTCACCGCCGCCTTTTGTGCGCGCTCCTATTCTGCCCGCTGCTGGTCCGCGCCACCATCATCGGCACGAATGTTCCGGCGACGCCGTTGACGGCGGAGCGCGTGGCGGCGCAGCCCGCGTGGAAAATCTATTTTGAAAATTCCACGCGCCAGCGGCAGGCCGACCAGGATTTTTTGCGCGCGGAACTCAAGGCGCACGGATTGAAACAATCCACTTTGCCCCACAAGATGAATTCCGCGAAAGGCCTGGCGCTTGATCGCACAACCGACTGGTATGGCGGCGACGAAGCGCGGCGCATCGCGGACATCCTGCGGTCGTTCCAGACGCCGGCGGGTGGCTGGAGCAAGAATACCGATTTCACGCAGCACGTCCGCGCGCCGGGCGAAATGTTCGGCGTGGAAAACGGATCGCTCTGGCTGGGCACAAACGATTTTGACCAGCCGCAGGATGCAAGCTGGAGCTACGTCGGCACGTTCGACAACGACGCGACGACGACCGAGCTGCGTTTTCTGGCGAAGGTCATTTCGGCGAACGCCACGAACAGCGCCGCCTGGCGCGCGGCCTTTTCACGCGGACTGGATTACATTTTCGCCGCGCAATTTCCCAACGGCGGCTGGCCGCAGGTCTGGCCGTTGCAGGGCGGCTATCACGACGCCATCACCTTCAATGACGATGCGATGCTGCACGTCATTGAATTTTTGCGCGACGTGGCCGGCGGACAAGATGAATTTTCTTTTGCGCCGGCGGAATTACGCGCGAAGGCGGATGCGGGCTGGAAGCGCGGAGTGGATTGCATTCTCGCCGCGCAGATTGTAGCGAACGGCAAACGCACGGTCTGGTGCCAGCAGCACGACGCGGTCACGTTGCAGCCCACCTCCGCGAGAAATTACGAAATGCCATCGGCCACTTCGAGCGAAAGCGGGACGATGGTTTTGTTTCTGATGCAACTGCCGGATCCCGATTCAAATGTCGTCGCGGCCGTCCACGCGGCGGCGGCGTGGTTTGAGAAAACCAAAATCATGGACAAGGCTTTCCGCGTCGTCGGCACGGAAAGTCGCAAGCTCGTGGACGCGCCGGGCAGCGGGCCAATCTGGTCGCGCTATTATGAAATCGGAACCGACCGGCCGATTTTTGGCGACCGCGACAAGACGATTCACGATGATGTGAATGAAATTTCGCGCGAGCGGCGCAAGGGCTACGCGTGGTTCAAGGACACGCCAAAACGCGTGTTGGAACACTACGCGAAATGGGCGAAGCTGCATCCGCAGCAATAAGTTCCCGGCGGCAGCGGTGAGAAGCGGAAGGATCAGCGGTTGTGGCCTAACTCCATATTAGGCCACATGGTCATCTTTCTTCTTAAAACACTTGAGAACAAAGACCGAATATAAAAATGCTGGTATCATCAATGAGCATCCTAAGTCCACTATCAACGGAACCCATGCCCAATGTCTGACTCTCGGCTCTGGATAACTAATCATCGCAAGTGCAAAAAATATACCGCCAACAAATGGCACTAGCGAATTGGGCTTGCGCCAAATATACCATCGAATCACGATCCACCAATTACCGATAATAACCCAGCCGCCAAATAAGCCCAAAACAACTGACAAAATGGCTGATAAAATCAACATGGCGTGATGTGGCCTAACATGATATTAACCCGAATTCCGAAATCGGAATGGGGAGCGCACGCGTCCCGCGTGCGAGTTCGGGCGTCGCGCCCGAACTTTCGTCGGACACGCTGCCGCAAACTTCCAGCGGGGAAAAGTTGGTGCGCCGAGGTTTTCGGCGCGACGCCGAAAACCACACGCCAGAGGCGCGTGCTCCCTGAAACATCCCTTGGCAGCCGTTTTCTGTTTCGGAAATCAGGATTAACCCGAGCCGATGTGGCCTAATTCCAATAGGAGACAATCGGTCACGCTTGCAGCCGGAGTTCTTTGCTGGCTTTTGGTGGCGCATGGGGTTGGTTATTTCAAGTTCCAACCAAGGTTTTCAGCCTTTTGACGCGCGGATGCAAGCACAAAGTCGTCCGCTCCGGGTGGATGGGCGCGTCTCACTTTCTTGCAACGTCTCATTAACACCGGGCTTCAGCCCGGTGGAGAGCGAACCGATGTGGCCAAAGCCGTTTCAACGGCTTGGCCGGGAATCTCGCGGCGGCGGCATGGGAAACGGTTGAAACCGTTCTGTTGCCTCCCCGCAACCAACACCCGGCTGAAGCCGGGTGTTAATGAAACCAGAAATCGGTTGCAAGAAATTGAGATGCGCCCCTGGTGGATGCTTCGCCGCAGAAATAAATCCCAAGCACCAACCTCCAAGCTCCAGAGAAACATCAAGCGTCCAAGCACCAAACTGAACAGGCAGGGCGCAGTGGTATATAGCTAACTAGCATAACATTTACACAGATTGGAAATTGTCCGGGTCGGGTTTTTGGACTCGGGCAGGAGGCGGCGCAGGGCC
>OCTA010004276.1_pt1 | contig 12532 bp, 10 predicted proteins | sample 1538991 | NCBI WGS metagenome assembly OCTA01 (sample SAMEA3539302, study PRJEB22396) | soil metagenome | biome: tundra; feature: field; material: soil | place: USA | collected 2010-05 | depth 0.15 m
TGGCATTAGCAAAGCGAGACGAAGGGTCCAAGGTCAGTTCCGACATCAACGTCACCCCGATGGTGGACGTGATGCTGGTGCTGTTGATCATTTTCATGGTGGTCACGCCCATGTTGCAACACGGCGTCCCCGTGGACATGGCGAAAGTCAATAGTCCTAAGGATATGCACGACGCCGACAAGGAAGACGCGCTCCTGGTGGCCATCACGCGCGACGACAAGGTTTTCTTTGGTCCGGATAAGATCGAGGTCAATGAACTGACCGACAAGATCAAGGACAAGCTGGCTAACCGGACCGATAAAACCGTCTTTCTGAAGGCCGACCAGCGGGCGCATTTTGGCTGGGTGGTCGAAGTCGTCGACAACGTTCGCGCCGCCGGCGTGGACCAACTCGGTCTTTTGACCGATCAAAAGAAGTCGGGAGCCCTAGCTCCGCCGACCGGCGCGACCTCGCCGACTGGCGGACAGTAGCGCGTAAACGCAGTCAGCAGTCATAGGAGTTCGATATGAGTATGGCAGTCGGCCCCAAAGGGGGCCAGAACGCGAACATGAACGTCACGCCGCTGATTGACGTGTTGCTGGTGCTGCTGATCATTTTCATGGTGATTACGCCACTGACGCCGAAGGGCTTGGAAGCGTTGGTGCCCCAGCCGCCACCGAAGGATCAGAAGCAACCGCCGCCCACCGATCGCACCATCGTGGTGCAACTGATCGACCGCGGTTCGGGCAACACTCCGGGCGTCAAGATCAATCAGGACGACGTCACTTGGGAAACTCTGCAGGGCCGTCTGGAAGATATTTTCAAGACCCGCGCCGAAAAGATCATATTCGTGAAGGGCGATGACAATGTGCCCTTCGCCGACGTCGCCACCGTCATTGATATTGCGCATTCCGCCGGCGTCGAAAAAGTCGGATTGATTACGGCCAAAATCGAATCGGGTAACTAGAATCGTTCTACGATGGAGGGACGGGCGTCTCGCCCGTTCAGCCGGGCGGGGACGCCCGGCTCTCCACCTCTGATTTCCACACTCCGTGGTAAGGGAGATTCATAAAGCAATGAAAACGACTAAGAAACTTCTGGTGGTATTCGCGGCCGCATTAGTGATGCTCTGCAGCACTGGCTGCGCCAAGCTGAAGGCGCGCGACCACCTCAACAAGGGCGTGCAAGCTTTCAAGAACTCCAAATTCGAGCAGGCGATCGACCACTTCCAGCAAGCCGTCGTCCTCGACCCTACCCTGATCAATGCCCGCCTGTACCTGGCCACAGCTTTGGCCCAGCAGTACATTCCGGGCGTGGATGCTCCCGACAACAACCGCTTTGGTGAGCAGGCGATTGACCAGTACAAGCAAGTGCTGCAATCCGATCCCAGGAACATCAACAGCATAAAGGGCATCGCCTATCTCTACCTGCAGATGAAAAAGTTCCCCTTGGCGAAGGAGTACTACAAGAAAGCGTCCGAACTGGATCCGAACGACCCTGAGCCGTATTACTCGGTCGCGGTCATCGATTGGACGCAGACCTATGTGCCCCGTCAGGAAGAACGCGCCAAGCTTGGCATGAAGCCCGACGAGTCCCTGCCGGCCAAGGACAAGAAGGTTTGCGCCACGCTGAAGGAGCAAAACACCGCCAACGTTCAGGAAGGCATCGATAACCTGAATAAGGCGCTCAAACTTCGTCCTGACTACGACGACGCCATGGCCTACCTGAACCTGATGTACCGGGAACGTGCCGATATCCAGTGCGCCGACCCGGCAGCCCGCTCCGAGGATCTGAAGACGGCCGACGAGTGGGTCGACAAAACCATGGCCATCAAGAAACAGAAGGCTGAAAAACAGCCCAGCGGCCAGATTGTGGTGGATCAGAACAAGTAAATGCTAACGGAGGGACGGGCATCCTCGCCCGTCCCACGTTTGCATAGGGACAACCGCCCCCGACTGCCAAGCCGAGCGCTGCTCGACCGCCGTGAGCGGCACCACCAGCCACCAATCGAGACCCAGCCCCTAAAGGGGCGTTTCATCCCCAGGGACTTACGGCATCGCTGAAGCGATGCCCTGATACGAATCCCAAATCTACGAAGCTGAGTCCTTCCGCAGCTGCAAATCACAAACGCGAGTGATTTGCGTCATGCAGATTCCCGCTGCCGCAGGTAGAATCAGGGCGGCAAGTAGGCGCCGAGCCCGCGTCAGGCCAGAATGTTCAAGAAGATTCTGATCGCCAATCGGGGAGAGATCGCGGTGCGCGTGATACGCGCCTGCCGCGAAATGGGCATCGCGTCGGTCGTCGTCTATTCCGACGTTGACCGCGCCTCACTCCACGTCCGCAAATCCGACGAGGCCTACCCCATCGGCCCGGCTCCGGCGGCCGAATCTTATCTTCGGATGGACAAGATCCTCGACGTCGCCAAACGCTCCGGCGCCGAGGCCATCCATCCCGGCTACGGCTTCCTCTCGGAGAACGCGAAGTTCGCTCAGGCGTGCGCCGATGCGGGCGTGAAGTTCATCGGGCCCACTCCGGGGGCGATGGAAATGATGGGCTCGAAAACCCGCGCCCGTCAGGAGATGGAAAAAGCGGGCGTGCCCTTTGTTCCCGGAACCTCCCGCAGCCTCACTTCTCCGGGAGAAGGAGAAGAAGTCGCCGAGCGCGTGGGCTACCCCGTGATGCTGAAGGCAGCGGCCGGCGGCGGTGGCAAAGGCATGCGCCTGGTCCACACGCGCCAGGATTTTCGTTCCGCGCTCGAATCCGCGCAAAGCGAGGCGCAGCGTTCTTTTGGCGACAGCGAAGTCTATATCGAAAAGGCGATCGTCAACCCTCGTCACATCGAGATGCAGATACTGGCCGACGAACACGGCCATGCCGTCTGGCTCGGCGAGCGCGAGTGTTCCATCCAGCGCCGCCACCAGAAAGTTCTCGAAGAAGCGCCGTCGCCGATTGTCGACGCCGACATGCGGCGCCGCATGGGCGAAGTTGCCGTCAGAGTCGCGCAGGCGGCGAACTACACCAATGCCGGCACCGTCGAATTTCTGGTCGATCGGGAAAAGAATTTCTACTTCCTTGAGATGAACACGCGCCTGCAGGTGGAGCATCCCGTCACCGAGTTGACCACCGGACTCGATCTCGTGCACCTGCAGATACGGATCGCGGCTGGCGAGAAGCTGCCCTTCGCCCAGTCCGACGTGGCGATTCGCGGGCACGCCATAGAGTGCCGCATCTACGCCGAAGATCCCGACAACAATTATTTCCCCAGCCCCGGAAAGATCACGGTGCTGCTCCAGCCCTCGGGACCGGGAATCCGTCGCGATAGCGGCATGTACGAAGGCTGGAACGTTCCCATGGATTACGATCCGCTGCTCGCCAAACTGGTCGGCTACGGGACCGACCGGCATCAGGCGATCATGCGGCTCGATCGGGCGCTCTACGAATATTTCGTGGCCGGCATCAAGACCAATATTTCTCTTTTTCGGCGCATCCTGCGCGACGCCGATTTTCAGGCCGGAAAACTCGACACCGGATACCTGGATCGCCTGCTCGCGAAAGGCAACCAGTCTGTCCTGTCGAGCACGACGGGGGCGAAAACCGAGGCGGTTGACGAGACGACGATTGCCGCGATTGCCGCCGGAATGTTTGCCGTGCTCGACCCGGCCTCGCCCGTCGGCAAGAATGGGAACGGGGCCGGAGCAGGTTCAGGCCCGGCGGCATCGGGCGCGTCCAACTGGAAACAGAAAGGGCGGTCGGAAGCGCTGCGCTGATCTGGCAGTTCGTGGCGCACGTGAGATTGGTAACAGGGCATGCCTTCAGGCATGCCGCAAGGGCATGAGCAACAATGCGTTTGCAGGCGCTGGGTTTCGAAATTTGAGTTTCAGCACAGGCTCTTCATGGTTTATGAAATCATCATAGAAGGCAAACCCCACCGGCTGGAGCTGGCAAGGGCCGCCGCCGGTTGGGAGTGTCGCTTCGACGGGCAATCCGTCCCCATCGACGCGGTCATCCCGCGCCGCGACGTTTTGTCCCTATTAGTCAACGGCCACGCCTACGAAATCAAGCGCGAGCAGACGGCCACCGATCTCCACGTATGGGTGGGCAGTACACGCTTCGCGGTCGAGTTGCGCGATCCGCGTTCTTTGCGTTCGCGCCAGAAAGCTGGGGGAGACGAAAAAGGCCCGAAAAAAATTCTTGCCCCCATGCCCGGCCGCGTGGTGCGCCTGCTGGTCGCGGAAAATTCCGAAGTCGAAGCCGGCCAGGGCGTCGTCGTGGTCGAGGCCATGAAGATGCAAAACGAAATCAAGTCGCCCAAGAAAGGAGTCGTGAAAAAAATATCGGCGATCCCAGGCGCGGCCGTAAACCCCGGCGATGTGCTGGCCATCGTGGAATGAAGAGGCTTTACCCTACCGCCCCAGCACCTCCGTCATCTCAAACCTTTCACTGCCCGCGAGTACCCTAGAAGGGCGGAGGTGTCTTCGTGAAGCTGCGCCGCATTATCAGTTTTGCAACCCTGGCAATTTCGATACTCACGCTCGTCCTGGTGTTGAAACGGCCGGCGCCGGTTGCGCCCGTGCTCGCGCCCGCCGCGGCGGCTGCCAATGCGCAGTCTTTCCAGGAGAAGGTGAACCGGCTCGCGCAGCCCAGTGCGCCCGGTGAAGGAGAGAGCGACGTGCGCATAAATTCCGGCGAATTGTCGGCTGGGCTCGCGCAAGCTGCTGGACTGGCGCCGCCGACTGCGTCCGCGAACGATTCCACCGGCGCACCGGCCGCAAGCCCTGCGATGGAGTTTCCAGGCGCGGTTCCCAATATCAAGGATTACCAGGTCTCCGTGGATGGAGACATTGTGCGTGGACAATTTCTCACCCAGATCGCGGGCAAAGACGTCTACCTCACGCTGGCCGGACATCTCGGCTCGAAAGACGGTTACGCCACGTTCAATGCCACCGAGGTCAAAATCGGCGATCTCTCCGTGCCGGCATCGCTGGTCAACGAAGTATTGCAGAAAAAACTTGCCGAACAACGCGATCAGCTCAAGCTGCCCGATAACGTCAAAGATCTGAAAGTTGAAAACGGCGAACTGGTGTTCATGGAAAAATAGCGGCTACGAGTGAACCGATGTGGTTTTGATCGCAGGTCTTTGATCGCAGATCTTTGATCGCAGGTCTTTGATCGCAGATCGTGGCCCCAACCCAGCAACGGGAACTTAACGAAGCCCTGATTCAGTAACATCGAAAACCTTTTAACCACAGGGTACACGGGGGTGCACGGAGGACCCCGGGAACTTAATCAGACTTTCTTTACTCGAATGCGACCTCCCTGCAAAAAATGCCACCACCAAAATCTTCGACGTGTAAAGCAAAATTTGCCCAGCGTTGTACACCATGGTTTGCTTGCAACAGAGTCTTCTAATCTCCATCTAATCTGTTTCTAACCGGGTCGGCTTCAAATCAAACGTATGACGAGTTACCCGGTCCCGCCCAACTATGCCGACCGCATCCTGGTGGCGAGCCCCAGCCACGTGGTGCGCCAGCGCGTTCTCGAAAGTCTACGTTCTCCGGTCCGCCGCGTCGCACAGGCCAGCGGAGGCGCCGAAGCCCTGGTCCAGTTGGAGAGCGGCTCGTGGCAGGTACTCTTTCTTGATCGCCGCCTGCCCGACCTTGATTCCGAGGAATTGAGCCAAACCGTCCGCCAGCGCTTTCCCGGAATCGAAGTCGTGCTGCTCGATCCGGAAAATGACGCCGCACCCGTGGCCGCGGAAGAGAAGACCAACGCTCTTCCGGAAATGTGGCCCGCTCCCCAGGGGGACAGCAAGAACGACGACAGCAAGAACAAAAACCATAGCGAAGCCGAGCTTCTGCCCGCCGACCGCGCCCCGCAGTCCATTCTCGAAGATCCTTTGCCCGGAATGATCGGGAACTCGCGCATCATGCAACCCGTGTATCATCTGGCGCGTCTGCTGGCGCCGCGCACCACCACCGTCCTGATCACCGGCCCGACCGGCAGCGGCAAGGAGGTCGTCGCGCGCGCCCTTCATCACTTGAGCCCGCGCGCTGGGCGCGCGTTCACGGTGGTCAATTGTGCCGCCATCCCGGAGACTTTGCTCGAAGCCGAACTGTTCGGATACGCCCGCGGCGCTTTCACCGGAGCCATGCAATCCTACGCGGGAAGAATCCAGGCGGCGCAGGGAGGCACGCTGTTCCTCGACGAAATCGGCGAGATGCCGCTAAGCCTCCAGCCCAAGCTGCTCCGCTTCCTGGAGCAGAAAGAATTGCAGCGCCTGGGCAGCGCGGAAGTCGTGCGCGTAGATGCCCGCGTCGTTTCCGCCACCAACGCGCACCTGTTGTCCCTGGTTCGCGAGGGAAAGTTTCGCGAAGATTTGTACTACCGGCTTTCGGCCTTCCCCATCGAAATTCCGCCCTTGCGCGACCGGACCGAAGACATTCGGCCACTGGCAGCGCACTTTCTCGAAAAATATGTTTCCCGACCGCCCGCGCCGGAATTGTCCGCGGAGGCGCTCGAACTGCTAAAAACGCAGCCCTGGGCTGGGAACATTCGCGAGCTGCAGAACGTGATCGAACGCGCTCTGATCCTCTCGGAAGAGCAACCGGTGATTCTCCCCGAGCACCTGTGGCTGGCGGAGGCAAGCCTTGGCAACTCTCACTAGAGCTCGTGTGGGGACGGGCGCTTGACGTGTCTTCGGCGGAGACGCGGCAAGCCGCGTCTCTACTGGAAAGCAAACGCACTTCTTCGGTAACCTGCCCCGGTCGCGCAATAGGCCGTCTTCCTCCGCACCCCGCATAAGGGCGTTCTAAGGCAATTTCTGCCGGGCTGGCAGCGCCGTTGCAGGGTGATCCACATGTCCACCTCTTTTCCAATCCCACGCGATCCGGCACGCGATCCGGAGCATCCGCTGGCCCGCGCCTTTGCCTCATTCACCGAGGCGGCGGGTTCGCTCGAACGCACTTATGGGCAACTGCAGGGGCAGGTGGCTCATCTCCGCCAGGAACTCGAAGTCACGAACCGCGACCTCGCGGCCAGTGTCGAAGAAAACCGCCGCATCCGCGAACGCCAGCGGCGCATTCTGGAAGGCTTGCCGTGCGGCGTTCTGGTGATCGAAGCGGGAGCTCGGATTTCGGCTCTCAATCCGGAAACGGCGCGGCTGCTCGGCGGCTGCTTCGAATCGGCCGACGCGTTGCCCGCCGCGCTCCGGACGGCGCTCGACCGGGCTCGCCAGACGGGCGAAGAATCGGAATTGCCGCTCTCCTGGTTGGACTCTTGTTCTTCGAATCCATCCCCTTCGAATCCGTCCCATCCCATCTGGGTTGCCATCCGCCACGCCTGGCTGGAGCAGAGTCAAAGTCCGGCTCATGCCACTTCCGTCTTTATCCTGCGCGACGTGAGTGAGGCGAAAAAACTTGAGCAAGATCGCGAGCATCTCCGGCGGCAGCAGGCCCTGGTCGAAATGTCGGCGCTGCTGGCGCATGAAATCCGCAACCCGCTGGGCAGCCTCGAACTCTTCGCCGGACTCCTGGCCGAGGCGAATCTGGAAGGCGAAAGCCACCGCTGGATCGAACACGTGCAGGCGGGCCTCCGCACGCTTTCGTCTACCGTCAACAACGTGCTGCACCTGCACAACACGCCCCAGCCCGAACTCGCCCCCACCGACCTGGGCCAGCTTCTCGACTGGGCCTACGATTTTCTGTTGCCGCTGGCCAAGCAGGCGCGGGTCGAAATGCAGCTGATTAACGGCCTCCGTGGCGTCGTTATTTCCGCGGACCGGCATCGCCTCGAACAGGTATTGCTCAACCTGGCGCTCAACGCGTTTCGCTTCATGCCGGGCGGGGGATGGCTCTCGATTCGGGGAAGCGACGGTGGCGGCGACAATCTCGAAATTGTGGTGCGCGACACCGGGCCGGGCATTGCGGCGGACGACCTGCCACGAATTTTTGATGTGGGATTCAGCACCCGTGCCGGCAGTTCAGGACTCGGGCTCGCCGTCTGCCATCGCATCCTCGAACAACACGGCGGCTCGATCGAGGCCGAGAGCCGCCCCGGTCATGGCGCTACCTTCCGGCTCCGGGTTCCCCGCAGCGGGACGACGGCCGCGGAGGGAGTTGCAAGTCCGTCCCCAGATACGGGCGCGGATTCGCCCGAACTTGCCGCCGAACCTGCCGCTAGCTCCGGAGCCGGGCAATGAAGCGGCTCCTCATCGCCGACGACGATGCCGGCATGCGCGCCGCTCTGGAAGCCCGCTTTCAGCGCCGCGGATGGCTGGTCGATGTGGCCGGCCGCGCGTCTCATTCACCGCCTCAGCCGCCGCAAATCGGGTCGGTTTGTCGCGCTGAACTGCGCCGCGTTTCCCGAGACCCTGCTCGAAAGCGAATTGTTTGGACACGCCCGCGGCGCGTTCACTGGAGCCGTCGGCGCCCGCCCCGGCAAGTTTGAGACGGCGACCGGCGGCACCCTGCTGCTCGACGAGGTGGGCGAGATGCCGCTGGCGCTGCAGCCAAAACTGCTTCGGGCCCTGCAGGAGCGCGAGTTCGACCGCCTGGGATCGAACCAGACCGTGCGCGTCGATATTCGGGTAATTTCCACTTCGAACCGTCCGCTCGAAGCCGCCGTCGCCGAAGGCCGCTTCCGCGCCGATTCGATCGCGCGCAAAATCCTGCATCGCGAAACGCAGATCGATCCGCATGCTCTGGCCGGCATCGTGCGGTTCACGCTCGAAAAACTCGACACGGGCACCGACCACTTTCGATGAGGTGGCGCAGGCCACCATCGCGCTGAAACCGTAAGGACAAGGCTGGTGGAGAAACGCTGGCTCAGGGACGGCCGCACTCGGCCGTCCCTGGCAAGCGCAGTTCGGCGGGGCTACGGCAAGAATCCGCGGCCCTGCTCTGAGTTTTTTCATGAGAGCGCTCTTAGAAGAGCCGGTTGCGGCAGCTTGCCGATTTCTTCCGCGCCAGGGCTAGCCTCCAATCCCCTCATTCCACCGCGCTTCCTTCCATCGCCCTTTGGGTGGACTGGAAGTGAACCCCGGCATCCGGCTTGCAAACATCGGCAATATGCCGGATGTGCAGGTAAGTCCCGCGCCCATTCCTAAGAGCGCGGCCAAACATAATAAGGGCTGGCTGGCCGTGGTGCTTGTTCTGGGGCTGGGCGCGGCAGGCATCGTGGTCTGGGTCAACCGGCAGTCATCGGCCAGCGCCGAAGGCGCTGCGGAATCCACCCTCGCTCTTGAGACCTTTGTCGTCAATCTGACCGGCTCCGGCCAGCGCGCGTACCTGCGGGTTGGAATCACGCTTGGCCTGGCGCACCCACTCCCCCGCAATCAACCGGAGGCGGTGCTCACGGCGCTGGTGCGCGACACCATCCTCTCCGTACTCGCCACGGCCCAGCCCGAAGAACTGCTCAAGCTGGAAGGCAAGCGCCAGCTGAAAGAAGAACTTCTGAAAGCACTGCAGGAACGGCTGGTCAGCCTGGTGGACGCGCAGCAAGGCGGACAACTCCTCGCCCGCGTCAAAGCGCTACGCAGTTCGCTCGCCGTGCAACTGGGCTTCATCGTTCCGCCGATTCATATCACCGACAACGTCCGCCTCAAGCCGCGCGAATATGTCATTTCCCTGCGCGGCGTTGAAATCGCGCGCTGGGAAATGCTGGCGGATCAGGTCCTCGCCATCAGTTCCGAAGTTACCCCGCCCGCGCTGGCCGGAACCCCCACCCGGGAGCCCGCGTTCGGCGTCGCCGCTCTCTGGATTTCGCCCGCCCTCGAGTCCCAGGCCCTGACCTCCGGCTATGCCGTCGTCGACCAGACTTCCGTGCTCTCCACCCACCTCGCCGAAGTCATCCGTCAGCACGCCTACGAACTGCTGACCCGCCAGGAAAGCAAGCGCCTGCTCGACCGCCTCAGCGAGAGCCATCCCAAGCTGGTCGAAGAACTCGTTCCCAAAATCCTCAGCCTCGGCGAAGTGCAAAAAGTCTTGCAACAACTCCTGCGCGAGCAGGTTTCGGTGCGCGACCTCTCCACCATCCTCGAGACCCTGCTCGACGCTTCCGCCACCAGCAAACATCCCGTGCTGCTGGTCGAGGCCGCCCGCCAGGCGCTGGGTCGTGCCCTGGTGCGTCCGCTGCTCTCGGACGACGGCGGCCTGCGCGTGCTCACGCTCGATCACAATATTGAAGAGGAACTCAGCCGCGCCTTCAGCCCGCAGGCGCCGCCCGCAACCAGTACCGGATTGCAGCCCTCGTTCGTCCGCCGCATTCTCGATGGCTTGCGTCAGCTGGCCGGAGATCAGGTCGCGCAGACCGCGCCCATCCTGCTCTGCTCCACCCCCGCGCGCTTTCATCTGCGGCGATTGCTCGAACCCTTTCTCCCCAAAGTGGTCGTGCTCTCTCCCTTGGAAATTCCTCCCATGGTTACCGTGCAGTCGCTGGGGGTGGTGCGATGAAAGGGGGGCGCAGAAGACGTCGCTGACCCTCCGTGTAAGTCGTTGGTCATTAGTTGCCGGTCGTTCGGTGTATTGGATGCGAACGACGAGTTGGGGCTAACGACTAACGACTAACGACTAACGAAAAATTACGATTTAACGAAAGCAGGCCACTTCATGACCAATCATGCCGCCGAAGCTTATCGCAGCGTCCAGACCGACGCCGCGCGCGAGCGCGTTCTCATGGAACAGCTTCCCCAAGTCCGCTACATTGCCCGCCGCATTCACGCGCGGCTGCCCCGCCACGTTCCCTTCGAGGACCTGGTGCACGCCGGCGTCCTCGGACTGATCGACGCCCTCAACAAGTTCGATCTGTCCAAGCATGTGCAGTTCAGTTCTTACGCCAAGTTCCGTATCCGCGGCGCCATTCTCGACAGTCTTCGGGAGCTCGATTGGAGCCCGCGCGAATTGCGCCGCAAAGGCCGCCTGGTCGATTCCACCTACTGCCAGCTTTCCGGCAAGCTCGGACGCGCGCCCACCGAAAATGAAATCGTCCAGGAGATGGGCATCGGTTTGGGCGAGTTGCAATCCCTGCTCGCCGAGCTCGATGGTCTCGAACTCGGCAGCCTGCGTGTTGAGTCTTACCGCGACGGCAAAGAAGCAGATCTCACCGACCACATCCCCTCTACGCCCGACGAAACGCCATTTTTCCAATGTCTCCGCGCGGAAACGAAACGCTTGCTGGAGAAGGCCATTTCCGAGTTGCCGGAGAAGGAACAGCGCGTTCTCGCGCTTTACTACTATGAAGAACTCACCATGAAAGCAGTCGGAGCCGCGCTCGGGATTTGCGAATCGCGCGTTTCCCAGATTCATTCGCTGGCCATGGTTCGCCTGCGTGCCCGACTCAATTTCCTGACCGCCCCCGCCGCGCCCCTCGCTTGTGCCAAAGCTGCGGGAAGCCAAACGTGAATTGCTGCGATTAAGAGGTTATCTGACATGAGTAACATGAATGCAAGTCCACTTTCTGTAAACATCGCGGATGTACTGCTCGTATCCAATGATACGGTCACGATCAAGCAGCTCAGTGAATCGATGCAACAACTCGCCATGTCCCAAGAGGTATGTGTCGAGGTTCCCGCTGCGCTGGTCCTGTTGAACCGGCGAAAGTTCGATGCCGTAATTGTAGATCTCCAGCTGGGAGGTGAAGCGAACGCAGTCTTGGAAGAAGTGCGTCGCTCCCCTTCGAATCGAACGGCTGTGTTATTCGCTGTCAGCGACAGCGACGCCGCAACCGTCAGCGCGTTCAAGGCGGGGTCAAGTTTTGTACTCCGGAGACCTCTTTCCCTGACTTCGATCGGCCGACATTTGAAGGTCGCGTACGGTCTGATCCTACGGGAGCGCCGCCGCTACTTCCGCTGCCCGCTTGAGATTCCGGCGGCGATTTGCAGAGCTGGCATGCCGAAAGTTCATGGCCAGACCGTGAACATTAGCGAAAGTGGGATGGCCATCACCACCTCGGTTTCACTCCAACCCGGCGTCAAAGTGCAAGTGCACTTCACCCTTCCGGGTCACGAATCGTGGTTCGTGATTGGAGCAACGATCTGCTGGTGCAAAGAAACCTGCCTTGGATTGCGATTCACTTCCGTTTCACCGCACCTAACCTCTGAATTACAAGAGTGGCTCTTACAGCGTTTGGAAGAAAATCTTCCCAAGTCCCTCGCCGACAAATTTCGAGGCCTCGAGAACGATCCCCATTGAACGGGACGAGTCGCTGAGGACCTTCGTGGATAGCGTTCACGTTCGCCAAAGCCGTTTGTGTCTTGGCTTGTGTCCTAACCCTCCGCCCTGCTCACAGCGATAGCTTCCATCGCATTGCGCTTGGTTTCCATGCGCACGTGGCCGTACCACGCCAACATTAGACGGTTCACACGCTGATCGTCCGCTTACTACCCTCCTTTCGTAACGTTTCCCACACTCTTTCGTGCGCCAGAATGCTCAGATTTTGCAGGAGAATAGTCGTACCACATGAATCGGCAAGCATTCCAACAGGTGAGCCTGAACAGCCCCGAGACGATTCCGACCGAGATGCGTCGGATCGAAGGTCGTGAGTGGTGGCTGTGGGGGTT
>OCTA010004277.1_pt1 | contig 12529 bp, 11 predicted proteins | sample 1538991 | NCBI WGS metagenome assembly OCTA01 (sample SAMEA3539302, study PRJEB22396) | soil metagenome | biome: tundra; feature: field; material: soil | place: USA | collected 2010-05 | depth 0.15 m
TCTCACGTCCGCTCATCGGTGGCAGACCTCGCAACTGGTCAAATCTTTCGGGGTGCGAATCTTGTAGTGATTCAGCAGGAAGTGGCCCAACTCATTCTGGCTGGTAAATTTTTCGTACTTCGGCAGCGGGGGAACGCTGCTGCCTGCATTCACAGTTGCCCCCGCACCGCCAACCGTCGGCAGTTCAAGCGACGCAACCTCCGCACCGCCCTGAGCCGGATCCCTCGTCACGCAACTCACACTCTGGGCCGTCGGCACGCCCGTCTTCTCATCGCCCACCGCACACCACACCGGCCTGTCCTCGGCCGGCTTCTCCCAGGCCATGTTGTAAATCTCGCTCGTCGGCCGCAAGTTCTTTGCCGGATTCCGGTGGCAGTCCAGGCACCACTCCATCTGCAACGTGTTCTGCGCGTACATCAGCGGCATCTGGTCCACGCGCCCGTGGCAACTCGCGCAGCCCAGCCCCTTGTTCACGTGAATCTCGTGGCTGAAATAGACAAAATCAGGCAGGTCGTGAACCTTGATCCAAACCACCGACTGGCCCGTCGCCCAGCTCGAACGCACCGGCTCCAGCAATTGCGCGTTGGTCCAAATCTGTGCGTGGCAGTTCATGCAGGTCTTCGTAGGCGGTATTCCAGCGTAGCTCGACTTCTCCACCGTGACGTGACAATACTGGCATTGCAGCCCCAGTCCCTGCACGTGGTGCTTGTGGCTGAAGGGCACCGGCTGGTCCGGGCGCTGACCCTGCCGCGTCACCCAGGGCGAGCGCTGCAACTGGTCGAGCGTGACCCCCAGGGCGATCACGATCAGCCCCATCAACACCAGGCTCGCGCGAGCCAGAGCATTGGAGCTGCGATCGAATATCTGCGCCATGAATGCTTTCCCTGCTCGATTTTCGTTTTGAATGTGCCCGCCGTGATAGCGGTCACACAGGTTGTGTACAAAATTCGTTCTTGGGCAAAACTCACCCGAGAGGTGGAGAACCCCGCAAAATCAATATAGCAGCCGCAGACAGTTCCGCAACCGTCTCCAACCGGAAAACTTCAAAAAAAGTTTACTGCGAAACGGTTTTGTAATCCACTGAAAAGAATACCGCTTGTGATAAGTGTGAATGCTGGCGAAACAACCCCGCGCTCCTGGCTGCTTGCGTACCGGAAGCTGGGATATTGACCCCAAAATACCATGCGGATTCCTTCTTCCGCCACTCCACCCCGCGAATCTCCCTCTCCCCTTCCAGAACGCAATCACTAGAGCGCCGCCACATTCAGCGCCCCACCCGCGTAAATCGGCGGCGTAGGCAACCAGACGACTCGACCCCGGCCCACCAATCGCCCGTTTGCTCCCGAGCATAGCCGATAGTCCTCCAATTGCGGGATCTGCTTACGGGATCTGCGCATCGTGAATGAACTCAAAATTGCCTTTCCTCAGGCGACTCCGCGTAGGTCTCGGCAAAGGACTCGTCCGGCGATGTCGCGGGCCAGCCCACCATGACCAAAAATACATCGAGGATGAAAAGCGCAATGGCAACGTCGTTGAAGAGTGTCGCTTGGCGCAGATTCGGCCAGAGTTGATTGGCAGCCCAGAAGAGAAAGGCGACAGCCAGCATGATCGCCTTGGCGAATTCCATACGCGCGGGTCGATGCGCGATCTGGTAGATGATGTATGCAAAAGCGATCATGGCCAGTGAAAATGCCGCGAGAAAGTCGTGACTTCGGGCAGGAAACAACCGAGGAAAGGCGTCCCAAACGAACAGCACTCCGACGCCTGAAAGTGTGACGGCACCGAGGATTACAGGAAGGACCCTGTGGGTCCGGTCAAGACGGGTGTACATAGGCCATTATTGACCGCCCCGCGAAAGGAAACCATAAGGGCCTTAAGGGGCACCTCAAGATAGGCAGCCAAGGCAAGAACGGCGAACGCGCCCAGCGGGGTCGTTTGCCGCGTTTATCGCGCCAGTCTGCATAGAACTTGCCTTCTTTTTCAAACATTGTGACCTTTCTAGCACAGTCCCGATTTGTGGTTTGGACACCGTTGGACACCACGCCCTGTGCGGAATCGCCGCTTTATAGTTGGAGACTTGCTGTTTTGGACACTATGCTTGAGAATTCATAAAAGACGTTTCAGCCGGTTGCCCTCAGTGACAGATCATGCAGAAGCGGACTCGGGGTCCGGAGGGCGGGCGTCCTTCAAAGTTGATGCCCTGCAAAGGAAAGACCATGAAATACGCCGGATTGCTGGTCATGCCAGCCGGATTCTTTCTCTCCATCGCCGCGCTGGCGCTCTTTCCCGCTCCCGCACCGCGGGCGGCCTTCGTCCTTTGCGGCCTGGCCGTCGAAGCGCTCGGCCTGGGCGTCGCCGTACGCGGCCACATGGAAGCGCGCGGAGAAAGCCGCCCATGACTCCCATCGCGCCCTCAATCATCGCTCCCGCCATGACCGACGCTGCTTTTGCCCTTGCCCTCGCGCTCCTCTTACTCGCCCCGTTGGCCATCGCCGGCGTGGCCCTCATCAACACCGGGCTCGGCCGCTCACGCTCTGCCGCCCAGGCCCTCCTCGGCAACCTGGCCATCGTGGCCGTTACCGCCATCGTTTTCGCCCTCGTTGGCGGAGCCCTTGTCGGCAATCTCCCCGGAACGCCCGGCAGCGCAGGCCACATCTTTCAACTTGCCGGCAAGCCCTGGAACTGGCTCGGCGCCGGTCCGTTTCTGTTCGGCGGCCTCGCGGCTGCCCCCGCGCAGGCCCAACTCGCGCTGCTCTTTGAGTTCCTGGCCGTAGCCCTGGCCGCCCTCATCCCATGGGGCTCGGGAGCGGACCGCTTTCGCCTCACCTCCGGCTGCGCTGCGGCCGCGGTCCTGGCCGCGATCGTCTTTCCTCTCCTCGCACATTGGGTATGGGCCGGCGGATGGCTGTCGCAACTCGGCGTCAACTTCTCGCTCGGCGCCGGCTTTCTCGATCCCGGCGGCGCAGCCACCGTCCACGTCCTCGGCGGTCTCAGCGCTCTCGCCGTCATCTGGATCGCCGGCCCCCGCAAGGGAAAGTTTCCCAAGGAAGGCTTCGCTACCGCCCTCCCCGGCCACAACGCCGTCTACATCCTCTTAGGCTGCATGGTGTCTCTGGTCGGCTGGCTGGCCTGGAACGTCGCCGGCGCACTCGTCTGGCTCCATGCACCCATGACCGCTCTGCCGATCACCGCCATCAATACGCTGCTCTCCGCCTCCGCAGCCCTCGCGGCCACCTTCGCTGTAACCCGCGTCCGCTTCGGCAAGCCCGACGCCAGCCTCTGCGCCAACGCATGGCTTGCAGGACTCGTCGCCTCCAGCGCCTGCGCGGCCCTGGTCACGCCCGGCCAGGCGCTCGCCGTCGGCTTCATCGCCGGCATCGTCACCCCGCTCCTGGTCGAACTGCTTGAACTCGCCGTCTCCATCGACGATCCCTCCGGCGCCATCACCGTCCACGCCGCCGGAGGCCTTTTGGGCCTGCTTGCCGCCGGCATCTTCGCCCCCCAGCAAGGCCAGTTCGTCGCCCAGCTCGTCGGCATTGCCACGCTGCTGGGCTTCGTGCTCCCCCTCATCTACCTGCTCTTCTGGCTCCTCAATCGCGTGCTTCCCTTTCGTGTGGACCCAGACGGCGAGCGCATCGGCATGGACCTACACGAACTGGGCGGCGGCGCTTATCCCGAATTCGTCATCCACCGCGACGAATCCTACCGGTAAGCACATTAGGGTTTTCGTCGAGAATATGGCAACGATCCACATCTCGGCCTGGGACTGAAGACTTTGAGCCTGATCCTGGACTCCTGTACGCGGATCGCGGCCGAGCACGGTCGACAGTTATACAGTTTATGGATTCCGGTGCTGCCGGTTTTTGCAAACTATCGATCATGAGACTTTTAGATAAAGTTGCGCACAGATGCACAGTTACGCAGTTTAGGGACTTCTGTGCTATCGGCTGGAGCAAACTATTGATATTAGGCTAGTTATTTCAGGCTGCACAGTTAGACAGTCGAAAAACGATTGTTTGGGGGCGAATTGGCGCTGGCGAGCCTGAGGAAATCCGGGTTGGCGGCGGGAACCAAGGTAGTGATCGCGATGTTTTCCATGATTCGCAGTCCGGAGGCGCAGCGTGCTTTACCGCTCTTCCTTTCTAGCTAGATGCATTTTTGCAAATTGTGTAGACCGTAATTTTGTTGGTCTCCCACCCATTCCGCAAAAAACGCGGAATGGATGGGGCACGGAAGTCCATAGCAAAAGCTAAAATGCTCTAATCCAATTGTGCGCCGGCGGAGGGTTATTTTCCGCAGAGAGCGGATGGGAAGGTTGCGGTTTCCCAGGTCCTCCGCCGCGGCGGACGGAACCTGGGGCACACGGCTTTCACGCCGCCCTGGGCGAAACCTGCTTGAGCGCCGGACTTCCCGCAGCCCGCCGCAGATCGTACTCGTTCTGCAGATTGAGCCAGAACTGCGCCGGCAGGCCGAAATAAATCCCCAGCCGCAGCGCCGTATCGGCTGAAATCGCTCGCTTGCCGCGCACAATATCGCCCACCCGCGGCGCGGGCACGCAAAGATCCTTAGCCAGCCGGTAAGCCGTCAGCTCCAGCGGCTTCATGAACTCGGTCAGCAGAATCTCCCCAGGATGAATCAAAGCGGCAGTTTTAGGCATCTCGATCCTCTTCCTCCTAAGAATAGGCGATAACACGCCGCGCCGGAATTCACCGTGTACTTACGGCGAATGCGACCCAGTCGCTCGCAGGCTACCGGAGTCTTCGCCGCCATTCTTCGCTTCTATGAACAATCCGTTTGCAAAAAGCTGGGCTTGGGTGCATGATTTGGACGCCTCCCCAATGCAGTGTTGAATGGTTTTGAAAGTTAAGGAGAAGTCCCGTGCGCACGAACCCGCTTGCAGTAATACTTCTGGCGATTTGCCCTCTTCTTGTTGCTCAGCAACCCCAGCCCGTTCAAGAAACGTCTGCTGCGGCACAGCAAGCTGCGCCGGTCATTTCCTCTGGAGCTGCCCGAGCACAGTCGAATACCTTGCTTGACGGAACCCCGGTCAAGCTGCGCATCGGGCGAAACGTGTCATCAGCTGATGCAAAAGTTGGCGAGCACGTGGACTTCGAAGTACTGGAGGAAATTCAGGTGATGGGGGTGGTGGTGGTCGCCAAGGGCGCAACCGCATCGGCGACAGTCACTGAGGCACAGGCCAAGAGAAGATTGGGGCGTGAAGGCAAACTTGAAATGACCTTGGACTCCGTGCGGCTCGTGAACAACGAAAAAGCCGCATTGACGGCAACTGCTGGCGGAAAAGGCGGAACCCATACCGGCGCAATGGTAGGAGCAATGGTAGCGACAGCGGTCTTCACTCTGGGTGGTTCGGCGCTCTTCCTGCTCATGCATGGCAAAGACATCACCATTCCTAAAGGCGCGGAGACAACTGCGTACGTCAGGGGCGACATGCCACTCGACCTGACCAAGTTTGGGGTCGCTCCCCCGGCACCCGCGTCGACGCCCATGGCTGCTTCGACGCTCGCCCCGGCGGCACCCGCGCAGGCTTCTTTGAACATCGAATCCACCCCGCCCGGCGCCGACATCGAAATCGACGGCGCTTTTGTCGGCAACAGCCCATCCACGGTCTCTGTCGCTCCCGGCAGCCATCAGATCGCTGTCAAGAAGAAGGGTTTCAACAATTGGACCAAGACCCTCACCGTCACCGGAGGCACTGTGCACCTGAATGCGGAGTTGGAGCAGACTCCGGCGCAGTAGGGGATATGCTGAACGTGAATTTGCAACCCTGTCAGGCGAGGAGGCCCGGCATTCACCGCTCTATTTGCATTGTCTTCGCGCTTTTACTCGCCGTGGGCCCCTCTGCTCACGCCAAGAAACCAGACCATGAGTGGAGCGTCGGCAAGATTCTTGACGAGAATCGAGCTCGGTACTTTGCCGGAACGCTTAACAATTCGTCCGCTCAAACAACGGAGAACGGCACTTGGAACGGCAGCGCAAATAGCACATCGCTAGGCGACTCAACGAACACCCAGATCAACGGCGACTATTCCGGAACAAGAAGCACCTCAACTTCTGGTACGTCTGTGCCCATATACAGGGTGTACGACAACCTCGTTATCGAGGGAAACGACACCGTGTACGTCACGTCAGAACGAATTCGCTGGCGCTGGTCAAAGGGGGCGCACGTCGCCGTGAACGAGACGGTCAAATATTACGTTGAGGGCAGAAAGCTCCACGTTCTTGACAACGACGGCAAGGAACACACCGCCGAAATCACACAGGAGATCAGGAAGGCTCCACAAGCTGCCAGCCCCGCGGCGTCCACGCAGCCCGAGAATCAACCGTCGGTGACGGCTCTGACCGCTCTGGCCCCAGTCGCACAAGCCTCCGTCACAGTCGACTCGGTCCCATCCGGCGCGGACATCGAGATTGACGGCGCTTTTGTCGGCAACACTCCCTCCACGGTATCCGTCGCCCCCGGCAGCCATCAAATTGTCGTCAAGAAGAAGGGCTTCACCGACTGGACCAAGACCCTCAACGTCACCGGCGGCACGGTTCACTTGAACGCGGATCTGGAGCAGACTCCGGCGCAGCAATAACTACGTGAGCCGTGCCGCCTGGGCGAGAAAAGTGGATGCGGGGCTTTTCAGGGTGCGGAAAGCAGGATTCCGGCCCGCGATCATGCCGAAAGCGATTGCAAAAGGGTGGAGGTCTTTAGAGGCTGCGGAAAAATGGGGAACAGCGTGCGAATTACCCGAAAAGCGTCCCTCCGCGGCTAAAGCCGGCATTGATTCTGTTGGCTTTATGCGGGGGTTGAAACCCCCGCCTCCCTCCGGATCGAGTTTTTCCGCAGCTTTATGCGGGGGTTGAAACCCCCGCCTCCCTCCGTATCGCGTTTTTCCGCAGGCTGTAAACCCCCGTTGATTTTTCAGCCACTCTGTACGGGCTGAAGCCCGTACCCTTCAAATCGCGAGACGACCATCTGCGTGAAACACACCGCAAGGGTGGAAATTCACGAACCTCAACCGGCAGGGGCCGCAGGGACTCGCTGTGTGCTGGGCGCAACCCGTTTGAGCGCCGGACTTCCCGCCGATTTGCCTTGACAAACGGAATGGGACAGTGAACCCTGATCTCAGTAAAATTTCCCATTCTCACCTGCAAGGATGTCTCATGAACCTGAAAAAATCCGTTCTTGTTGCGGCAGTTCTCCTGGTCATCGCGTCCGTCTTCGCGGTGAGTCCGGCCAGCGCCCAGTCCGGCCCGGCGCGCAGGCCGCGCATCGCTGTGATGGACTTCGACTACGCCACCGTGCACACTTACAGTGCAGCCATCTTTGGCACCGATGTGGATATCGGCAAGGGAATCGCCGACCTCCTCGTCACCGGCCTGGTCAAGAACGGCAGCTTCTCGATCATCGAGCGCAAGGCACTGGACAAGGTGATGACCGAGCAGAACTTCTCGAATTCGAACCGCGCCGACCCGACCAGCGCGGCAAAGCTGGGCAAGCTGCTGGGCGTGGACGCGATCCTGGTGGGCAGCATCACCCAGTTCGGCAATGAAACCAAAAAGACCAACCTGGGCGGCGGCGGCGGCAACTGGGGCGGCTTTGGCGTCGGTGGCATCGGCCACTCCAACTCCAAGGCCAACGTGGGCATCACCGCACGGCTGGTCAACGTCGATACCGGCGAGATTATGGCCGTGGCCGAAGGCGCTGGCCAGTCATCCCGGTCCAGCACCTCGCTCTTGGGCGGCGGCGGCAATTGGCACGGGTTTGGCGGCGGCAACGCCGACTTCGGCAGCAGCGACTTCCAGAACACCATCATCGGCGAGGCCACCAAGTCGGCCGTTGACAAGCTGGCGGTCGACCTCATCTCCAACTCCTCGAAGGTGAGCGTGCGCACCATCACCGTCGAGGGCCTTGTGGCCGCCGTCGATGGCGGCCAGATCATTCTCAACGTGGGCGCCAGAGCCGGAGTGAAAGTGGGCGACCAGCTTCTAGTCGTCCGCGTCACCAGGGAGATCAAAGACCCGGCCACCGGCAGCGTCATCCGCCGCCTGACCAGTTCCATAGGCATCGTCAAGGCCACCGATGTAGACGACGCTTCGTCCGTGTGCACCCCGGTCTCCGGCTCCGGCTTCAAAGCCGGCGATAGTGTGAAATCCATCACGCAGTAACTCGCGCCCGATGGGCAATGCTTTGCAAAACGGCCATGGTCCATCCGGATCGTGGCCGTTCTGGTCGATGGCGCATTTCGATTCAGGCGTCGCACCCGGATGATAGGGTATTTCTGACGGCCCCTCATGCGCAGACGCACCCGCAAAACGCTCTGGATAGTGGCCGCGGTCCTACTGCTGCTGGCCGTGGCTGTCTTTCTGCGCTCCAAAGCCCCGCCTGAAGCCGCGCGCCTGCTCCCCGAGTCCGATGGAATCATCTACATCAACCTCAAGCCCTTCCGCGTCTTCCTGCACAAGAACCTCAAGCCGCCCCAACGCGTGCCCGAATACCAGCAGTTCGTCGACTCGACCGGCATCGACTGGGAGCAGGACCTCGATCAGGTCGCCATCGCCCTGCATAGCATGGGCGACCCCAACGGCCCCAACGGGGCAGTTGCTTATTCCATGGTCCTGGTGGGCAAGCTCACCGGCAAGCGCCTCAACGCCTGGCTTGAGGCCCACGCCGCCTCCCGCGAGTCCTACGCCGGCCACACCGTCTACTCCATCCCTGTCGAGGGCCGGACAGTAAGGATTGCGCAAATTGGGTATGACATGCTGGCCGTCTCCAACATGCCCACCCCCGAGCAGATCCACTCGATGCTCGACCGCCATCGCGCCGCCGCCCTGCCCTTTGCCGGCTCCACGCTGCTGGCCCAGCACTACCACGACGTGCCGCTGCTCTCGCTTGCCTGGGGCGTCGGCCAGATCGGCCTGCCCCTCAATGACAGCGGCGCCATTCATATCTTCGGCCTCGCCCTGCCGCTCGAAGCCGACTCTACCATCGTCGCCAGCGCCACTCCCGCCCTGTCGCTCGGGGGCTCACTCAACGTAAAAATCGAAGAAATCGCGCCCAGCGACGAGGTGGCCGCCAGCCAGGCTGCCGCCCTTGCCACGCTCGTCACCCTGGCCCGCGGATTCACCGCCCCGCTGGCGGGCAACGCCGCAAATGACGGCCTCAAACAGATCCTCAAGACCGCCGAAGTCAACCAGAAACGGAACCGTGTCGTGATCACCGCGACGCTCTCGCCCGCCCTGCTGGCCACGCTCGCGCAAGGCGATGATTCTCCGCCCGATTCCGCACCCGATTTCCCCACCCCTGCATCCAAGTAATCGTTAGCGCGCTTCCCCGCCGCCTGATTCCTTCACGATTTGCTCGAATTCAGACGCTTGGCCAAAACCAAATCGCTCCGCGAGAATCAGATCTGAGAGGTTCCATGAGTATTTTGCCCCGTTTGCCCCACTTCTTGAGGATTCCTGCCGTATTTTGCATCCTGCTGATGCCTTCGCTCAGCGCGCGCGCCACCGAACCCCCGGCGAAGCCCGCGCACAAACACCCCGTTCTCACCGGTCAGGCCGCATTCACCGACGCTGCCCACGAGGCCCCCGGCATCCGCCGCCATCTCACCGTCGCCGACCTGCCCGCCCCGGCTCCCAATGAATCCGTCGACAACGGCCCCACCCTTGTTCCACGGCCCGACAACGCCTGGCCCATCGCCCCCAAGGGCTTCAAGGTCGAGCTTTATGCCACCGGCCTGGACAATCCCCGCCTCATCCGCACCGCACCCAATGGCGACCTCTTCCTTGCCGAGAGCGAAACCGGCAAAATCAAGGTCTTCCGCGGCGAGGCCCCGGACGGCAAGGCCAAACAGGTCTCGGTCTTTTCGGCCGATATGCACCAGCCCTTCGGCATCGCTTTCTACCCCGCCGGACCCGATCCCAAGTGGCTTTACATCGGGAACACCGACGGCATCGTCCGCTTCCCCTACAAGAGCGGCGACCTCACGGCGAGCGGCCCTGCGGAGCACTTGGCCGACCTGCCCGGCGGCGGACGGCTCCGCGGCGGCGGCCATTGGACCCGTGACCTGGTCTTCTCGAAGGACGGCACCAAGCTGTTTGCCTCCGTCGGGTCGCATTCCAACGTGGACGACTCAGATACACACCCCGAGGAGTTCCACCGCGCCGATGTGCTTGAGTTCACCCCTGAAGGCAAGTTCATCAAGGTCTACGCCAGCGGCCTGCGTAACTGTGTAGGAGAAGCCATCAACCCCACCACCGGCGAACTCTGGTGCTCGACCAATGAACGGGATAGCCTGGGCAACAACCTGGTGCCCGACTATGTAACTCACGTCCGAGAGGACGGCTTCTACGGCTGGCCTTGGTTCTATTACGGCGGCCCCAGCGGCGGACTCCAGGACCCGCGCCACCCCGGCAAACACCCCGAGCTGCAATCCAAGGTCATCACCCCTGACATCCTGGTAAATCCCCACTTCGCCTCGCTCGAAATGCTCTTCTACGAGGGCTCCCAGTTTCCGGCCGAGTTCAAAGGCGAAGGATTCGCCGCCGAGCATGGCTCCTGGAACCGCGCCCAGCGAGGAGGCTACGAGGTCATCCGCCTACCCATGAAGAACGGCCACGCCACCGGCGAGTACGAAGACTTCTTAACTGGCTTCGTTACGCCCGATGGGCAGGTCTGGGGCCGGCCCGTGGGTGTTGCGCAAGCCAAAGACGGCTCCCTGTTCGTCTCCGACGACGGCTCCAGATCCATCTGGCACGTGAGTTACACCGGCAAGTAATCGGAATGTTTTGAAAGGTGCTGGGGTGCCCCAGGGTCTCAAACTTTAGACCTGGGAAAGCGGGTGCCTCGACCAGCCCCGTCCAGTCCATGCCACGCACAGGCCACACCTATTCCCTTGCTCAATCGTGCGTCGAACAGGCACAATACGCGCATCCCACCGAAAGCAGGCCCGATCCATGCACAAGCTATCGTTCGCTTCCCCGGCGCGGCTCCTGGCCGCCCTCCTGCCCGTCTGCCTGATCGCCGCCGCCGCCGCTCAGAACCCATCTGCAAGCCCCGCTGCGCCGGCCAAGCAAAATCCCACCAAGCCTAGTCCAAACGAAGAGTTCCTGGCCAAGGCCGGCAAACTCTACTACTCCACCGCAAAAACCGGGCTCAATGGCTTCGCGTGCGCCGTTCATCCGGATTGGCATACACTCTTCGTCAGCGCCAACAAGGGCGCCACGGTCGCCGACAACGATCCGCGCGTTGTCCTGCTCAAAACCGTCAAAATCACGCTCCACGGCCAACTGAAGGGCAGCTCAACCCTCGACTGGAACCAGGCTGCGAACCCGGCAAAACCCCTCGATCAGGACTCCACCACCATGCTCGATGGCATGCACAGTGCGACGAACCAGACTCTGCAAGGCTTCATGCAGTTCTGGACCCCCTTTGTGGACGGCTCCGTGATACCAGCCGACTCCGAAGGCCTGGAGATCGCTCAGACTGAGAACGGGCACAGGATTCACGTCGACGAGAGCGGCACATCGGTGACCGAGCTGTTTGACAACAGCCTCATCCTGCAACACTTTGACGTGGTTTCCGGCGGCACGACGGTCAATTTCGCTCCGTCCTATAAACCGACGCAGAAGGGCCTGCTGGTGAGCGCCTTCCAAGCCCACATCCAGCCGCCCGGAGTCGCGCCCGACAAAGCCACGGAGATGCACGTCGAGATCGAGTACCAGACCCTCGACGGCTCCCCCATTCCCGCCAAGATCAACATAGATGTGGCCCACAGCGGAACATTCAACTTCGTATTTGATGGCTGCACCGTCAACCCGTAGACCAAGCAGCCCAAAAAAAAACAAGAGCGGCTCCCGTCCTGCTGGGAGCCGCCTGACGATCACGATAAAAGAGCGCAAAAAACGCCCGGAAAGAGGGCGCGAAAAAACGCGCAAAAAAGACGCCTATTTGCCTCGTTTGACAACCGCATCGCTATCGAGGGTCGCAACCTGCTCGTAGGTGGTGCGCAGATACTTGTGCGGATTCACCGGAACATTGTGGACGCGCACTTCATAGTGAAGATGCGGACCGGTGGCCCGCCCCGACTGGCCCACGTAGCCGATCACTTGGCCCCGAATCACGTGCTGGCCGGGCAGCGCCACAACCGCCGAAAGATGCCCGTAGATCGTCAACACATCATGCCCGTGATCCAGCACCACCTCGCGCCCATACCCGGCGCCCATTGAGGCCCCGCTCACTTCGCCGTCCGCCGCCGCACGCACGGGCGTCCCATAGGTTGCCTCGATGTCAATGCCGGAATGGAACTTGCCTTCCCCGTTGAAGGGATCTTCCCGCTCACCGAAGCTCGAGCCCACGCGGCCTTCCACCGGCCAGATCGAAGGCGCATCGGCCAACTGCGTCCAGTCGCCGACAAAGCTGGATGTCAGCCCGCCCTCCAGTGCCTTGGAAACCTGCCCTGAGAGCGCCTGCGTCCGCAGAGCATAAAACTGATCGATCGAAAGCTTCACCTGCTGCTGG
>OCTA010004278.1_pt1 | contig 12529 bp, 9 predicted proteins | sample 1538991 | NCBI WGS metagenome assembly OCTA01 (sample SAMEA3539302, study PRJEB22396) | soil metagenome | biome: tundra; feature: field; material: soil | place: USA | collected 2010-05 | depth 0.15 m
CGTAATCGGTCAAGTTCGAGTGACCGAAGTCCGTTCCCTTGATGAGCGTCGTCATGGTCGCGTTCGCGTAGTCACCAGGGTTGAATCCACCACCGACCGCGAAGAGCGTCTCGCCGGTCGGGAAGTAGTTCGGTGAGAACGTCCAACCGCCGCCCCACATGCAGAGTTGGAAGCCGGCGCCACTGGAGCAGTCGGCCACCACACTGTTGAAGGACTCGGTCGACGTAGTGACCTTGATGCCGATTTCGTTCCAGTCCGCGACCTCGGCCGTGATCTCTTGGCTTAACGACGGCGTACCACTCGCGTACACGAAGGAGAAGTTCAACGTGTAGCCCTTGGTGATTCCCGCGCCGCACTGGCTCGAACCGTTTCCGGGATTGACGCAGGTCTGGACGCCGCTTTCGATCTTCCATCCGTGCGACGTGAGGAGCTTCTTCGCCGCGGTCAGATTGAACGGATACGGGTTGGCGATCGGCGCCGAGAACTTCGCCGGCACAATGGCGGGCAGTGCCGTGTAGGAGGGGAAGCCGTAGGCCTTGTCGACGTTCTTGATGACACCGAACTGGTCGGTGGCATCCTGGAGGGCCTGACGAATGTAGAGCTGATTCACAGCTGCCACCTTCGCGTCCTTCTTATTGAAGTTGAACGGCGCGTAGTTGAAGCCCCAGATGGTACCGGTCGAGAGGTTGTAGCGGCTCTTCAAGTTGCTCCAGTTGGGACCGACCTTGCCGGGTCCCGGCGCAGGCACGGTGAGCACGCCCGGGTCGACGAAACCGATGTCGACCTTCCCGGCCTGCAGGTCATTCTCTTCGGCCTGGGTGGTGGTGTACGCGATTTCCTTGACGTACGCGACCTTGGCCCTCACCGGTCCGGAGTACTTGTCGTTCGGCTGGAACGTCAGGTTGCCCAGGTTGTCGAAGGACGTCAAGCGCCACGGGCCGTCATCACCGCTCTGCCAGAGAGCGTCGGTGTACGAGGTGGTCTTGCTCGACAGGTTGTTCAAGTAGTTGTACACCGCCGTGCAGGCCGTATCCGTGGACTTCGCTCCCCAAAGACCGGTCGCGCAGTCGGACTTGGTCGTGGCCGAAGAACGGTCCCATTTGTCAGTGAAGGGCGTGATCTGGTTGAGATAGTTGTTGGTGATCCACAGCGGATTGACGGAGATCTTGAATTTGATGGTGACCGTCATGTCTTTCCCGGTGATGCTGGAGACCTGATCCGGGATGCCGTACCCGGGGTTGTAGCCCCAGAAGTCGGACGGCAGCGCCTTGTACATATTCAAGAAGAACATGACGGACTGCGCGTTGACGGTTTGGCCGTCCGCGAACTTCCAACCCTTCAGCTTCATCGTGACGGTCTTGTCGTGGTTCGAGTACACCGGGTTGAAGGCCATCGAGAGTGACGGGACGAGCGCGACGCTGCCGCCGAGCCCGAACCAGTACATGGGTCGGAACATCTCGTCCTGGAACTGGTTGATGTTGTCGACCGAGCAGTACTGGCACGACTCAAAGGGGAAGATCCAGTTGGGGTTCGCTCCCGCGCCTTCGGCAAACGTGATGGTGCCCGACGCCTTGCCGTTATTTGACGGTCCCGCCGCCTTGGGCTTACCCCCGGACACGACGACGATTACGACGATGATCAGGGCGACCACAACGAGGCCTGAGATGATTTGAATGAGGCGCTTCTTATTTGACATAAGAACACCTTAAGGACGCCTTGATCAATTCTCTCGTCAGCCGATCACCCAAATGACACTTCTCACTCATTTATAAGGTAACGAGTTCGGTCATCGGCATCCACGTATCGCAGACCACGAACGGCTTATGCACCGTGAAGCATCACTTCGCAGTCCAACGTCTATTAATTGTCATGGAATCCCGACAAAGCCACGATTTGGTCCCCGCAGGACGAGAATCACGTCGCGAACACCTTTTGTCCAAGCTCGACATTGGCGCGCTGTACATTCTCTGAGTGACTCGACGCACACATCACTGGCTGCGAAGAGGTTCACTAATGACCGTCGCCCTCAGTGCGTCACTCATTCTCGCGACGGCATCGACCACATCCGCCCACGACCAACCGGCGCTTTCTTCGACCACGACGACCGTCCCGAGCACGTGTTCTACCTCGACTCCCACGACGACGACAACGACGTCGACAACGACAACGACAACGACAACGTCGAGTACCACGTCAACGATTCCATCGACAACCGTCGCCACGACTGTCCCGGCGACGACGACGACGGTACCCACGTCGACCACGACGACGGTACCGACGTCGACCACGACCACAGTACCCACGTCCACGACGACCACGGTCCCGAAGAAGTTCGCGATCGCCTGGCCGGTGCACGACAGCGCCGCCGTCGCCATTCCGCGACTGTGCGTCACCGCGACGTCGTCGTTCCAACCACGAGTGCCGATTGCGAGTTTGACCAAGATGATGACCGCGTGGGTCGTCCTGCATCAGTTGCCTCTCACGTATCAACAGCGTGGACCGTGTCTCGTGGTCAGCGCGTACGACGTCGCGCAGTACAACTACGACGTCGCGTCCGGTCAATCGAACGCCCGCATCGTGTTGGGCGAGAGGATCTGCGAAGGGACGTTGTTGCGCGGACTACTCGTGCACTCCGCCGGTGACTATTCGCAACTGCTCCTCAGCATCATCGGCTGGAGCCCGGCCACGTTCGTGCGGGTGATGAACGCCAACGCGCGCGCCCTGGGACTCACTCGAACGCACTACGCGGACCTCACCGGCATATCCCGCGCCGACCAGTCGACGGCCGGGGACCAGGCGACGTTGGCGGTCGATCTTATGAATGGCGAGCCAATCGTGGATCACATCGTCGCGCTCACTCACGTGGCACTCCCCTATAACGGCGTCGTGGTGTCCTACACGCCGTGGATCGGTACGTCCAATGTCGTGGGCGTCAAGTCCGGTTTCACGAATCCCGCGGGCGGCTGTGACGTGATGGCGGTCAAGGTCACCATCGGCGCCACGACGTTCTTGACCTACGCGGTCGTACTGGGCCAGCGCGGTGGGAACGCGATTGACGTGGCGGGCAGCGACGCGTTGGCGTTGGAACACTCACTGCGTTCGTCGATCAAACAGGTGAGGACCGCGTCGGGCGTGCAACTCGTGTGGACCGGACCGGCCTCGGACGTGAAGGTTTGATCGCCTTAGGTCAGGGCCTGGTGGAGGTCCTCGAGTAGGTCCTCGGCGTCTTCGATGCCGACGCTCAGTCGAACGAGGTTTTCTGGGATCTCGAGCAACGATCCACTGGTCGACATGTGCGTCATTTGAGCCGGGATCTCGATGAGGCTCTCGACACCACCGAGTGACTCAGCCAGCGTGAAGACTTTCGTCTTCTCGACGAACTGCGTGGCGCGCACTGCACCCCCGGCCACTTCGACGCTCACCATTCCGCCGAAGCCCCGCATCTGATCGAGCGCCACTTTGTGGTTCGGATGGGTCTCCAGTCCCGGGTACCAGACACGTTCGATGTTCGGGTGCGAAACCAGCATGGCGGCCACCCGGGCGGCGTTCTCTTGATGACGGTCCATTCGAACCGCGAGGGTTCGGATGCCGCGCATTATCAAATAGCAGTCCAGCGGTCCGGGAATCGCTCCCACCGCGTACTGGAAGAACTTCAAGCGCGCCGCGAGATCCGCGTCGTTCGTGACGAGCATCCCCCCGATCGCGTCGGAGTGGCCTCCGAGATACTTGGTCGTCGAGTGCATCACGACGTCGGCGCCGAGCGCGAGCGGTGTTTGCAGATACGGCGTGGCGAAGGTGTTGTCGACAACGAGTTGGGCGCCGTGACGATGGGTGATGTCGGCCAGGGCCGCGATGTCGGCGATTCGCAACCACGGGTTACTCGGCGTCTCGGCCCACACGAGTTTCGTACCTTCTCGCCACGATGACGCGACCGCGTCGACGTCTGAGAGGTCGACGACGTCAGTCGCAATCCCCCACGGGCCGAATATCTTCGTCAACATCCGAAACGTTCCGCCGTAGGCGTCGGCCGACAGCATCACGCGGTCCCCGGGCGACAACGTGCGAAGCATCGAGTCCGTCGCCGCGAGGCCCGAGGAGAACGCGATCGCGAACTGTCCCCCCTCGAGACTCGCGAGGACCGTCTCGAGCGCCGCTCGCGTGGGATTGTCGCCTCGTCCGTAGTCGGCGAACTTAACGACGCCGACGGACTCTTGGGCGTAGGTCGACGTGAGGTAGACCGGCACATTGACGGCACCGGTTTCCAAGTCCGGCTCTTGTCCGGCGTGGATAGCACGGGTGGAGAAGTTCACGACAGTCCTTTCAACTTCGAAGCGGGTTCGGTCTTGGAGAGGAAGCCCAGGACGTCTGAGGCCGTGATGACGCCCCGGGGCCGTCCGTCGGCCAGGACCAACAACGCGGGCGTCGTGGCGAGGCGTCGCGTCACCGACTCGAGCGGCTCACCGACGCCGATCGTCTCGAGGATCGGTCCCATGACCGCCTCGATTGGGCGATCGAGCATCGTCGGATCCTTGAACCCCAACTCCATGAGGTCCAGCTCGATCGCCGTGCCGACGACCTCTTTGGCCGCCAACGGAAGTTCGTCGGTGACGGCGATGACCACTTGGGAGACGCCGCGCTCGCGCATCAGGTCGGTCACCTCGCGCACGCTGCGGTCGGTCGTCGCCAAGATCAGGTCGGTCGCGTTCGCGCCCTTTACGTCGAGGATGTCACCGGCGGTCGGACCGCTCGCAGTCGTCAAGAAGCCGTAGCCGCGCATCCAGTCGTCGTTGAAGATCTTCGAGATGTACCCGCGCCCGGTGTCGGGCACGAGGACGACCACGCACGATCCCTCGGGCGCGCTCTCGGCGACGCGCAGCGCCGCGACCACCGCGGTTCCACCGGATCCACCGATGAGCATCCCCTCTTCGTGCGTGACGCGCCGCGCCATCTCGAAGGCGTCGGCGTCGCTCACGGCGATCACCTCGTCCACGAGGCTCGGGTCGTAGTTCGCGGGCCAGAAGTCCTCGCCGACCCCTTCGGTGAGATACGGACGTCCTTCGCCGCCGGAGTAGACCGACCCTTCGGGGTCGGCCGCGATGATCTTGACCGCAGGGTTTTGTTCCTTGAGATACTTCGCGACGCCACAGATGGTGCCGCCGGTACCGGCCCCGGCCACGAAGTGCGTCACCGTGCCGTCAGTGTCGCGCCAGATCTCGGGCCCGGTCGTCGTGTAGTGCGCGTAGGGATTGGCCGGATTGGAGTACTGGTCCGGCCGGAACGCGCCAGGCGTCTCTCGGGTGAGTCGTTCGGCGGTCGAGTAGTACGAATCGGGGTCCTCCGGGGCGACCGCGGTCGGACAGACGATGACCTCGGCGCCGTACGCTTCCAGCAGTCGTACCTTTTCCGCCGCCATCTTGTCGCTCATCACGAAGATGCAGCGATAGCCGCGTTGCGCCGCGACGATGGCCAGGCCGACGCCGGTATTGCCGCTCGTCGGTTCGACGATGACACCCCCCGGCTTCAAGAGGCCATCGCGTTCGGCGGCGTCGATCATCGTGAGTGCGGGCCGGTCCTTCGAACTGCCGCCCGGGTTCATCGACTCCAGTTTCACCAGCACCTGAACGCCCTTCGGTGTCGTCAGTCGATTGAACCGAACGAGAGGCGTTTCGCCAATGAGGTCAAGCAGGGAGTTCGCTACGCGCATGGTTCCACCCTATTTGGGCGCGAGCTCGTGTCGTGGCGACCACGTCGATCACCTCAGGTTTCGCTGGCTCGCGCCGGGGTCGTCTCCATCGGAACTCCGCTCGCCCTGCTACGGCGAACGCGCCACTCGATGAAGCCGATGCTTATCCAGCCCACGAAGATGACCAGCCAGAAGGTCAGGAGTCGGTAGACGAGGACGACGGCCAGTGCGGGTACCTTCTTCGCTCCGTAGGCCACGAGGACGACGGTCAAACTGCCCTCGACGATGCCGATGCCGCCGGGAATCAGTGGTAGTGACGCCACGATTTGGGAGATTCCGAAGGCGAGCAACACACCGCTCCACGGAATCGGCGCGTGCACCGCACCGAAACAGCAGATCAGTACGAGGAAATCCGTCAGCCAGAGGGCCGTGGCCATTGTGACCAGCCACAGTGCCGCGCCGCGCGACAAGGGAATCTGTCGCATCCGCTCCAACGTGGACTCCACGCGCGCCAAGACGTCGCCCCGCGGGTGTCCCGTCACGCGCTGGACAACGCGCACCACCGAACCCAGGAATCCCAGGAGTAGATCTCGACGAACGAGGAGCGCCCCCGCGATCACGACGACGAACAAGCCCACGATGACCCCGCCCCGTGCTTGACCCCCCGAGTGACCGGCCAACGCGACGAGCACGCCGATGAGGAGGAGGAGCGACATACCGATCGCCTGAGCGATCAGGATCGTGAGGATCGTCCAGCCGGCGCTCGCCCCGCTCGCGCCGTGACGCCGAAAGAACCGGTACCGATAGGCGCTCGACACCGCCGGCTCGCCGGGGACGGTGTAGGCAATGGCGTTGTTGGCGAGCGACACGAGCGTGAGCGAAGCCAACGAGAGCTGGGCGCCGCTCCAACGAAGAACGCGTTGTTGGAGATAGCCGTATCCGACAATCGACAACACTTCAGCGACGACGGCGCTCGTGGCCCACGCAACGTTCAGGTGATCCAGGTGGTGAAGCGCAGCCGCGAACTCGCCACGTTTGCCGGCGAGCAACAGCAAGATGACTGCGCCGATCCCGACGCCGAGCGCGTATTGGATGATTATCCAGACGGTTCGACGTTTCCGCGACGGCGCCGGTTCGTCAGTCACGGATTCACACTACCGACGGCGAACCGTCGACCGGGACTGGCCGCGCGTTCGAAGTCATCGAATTCGTCAACCACTACGATTTGCCATGGCCCAGAGCGACTCCGCCGCAGCATTCACGCCGATCGAGCATCGCGTGCGAACGGCGATCATTGGTCTCGGCCGCGTGTACGAGCTCAACATACGTGCCTACTACGACAATCCCGACGCCGAGATTGTGGCGATCGTGGATCCGAGCGAACTTCGCCGCGCGCAACGCCAGGTCGATTGGCCCGAGGCGAGAGCCTTCGCATCCGTGGATGCACTGATAGGCCACGACATCGAACTCGACGCGGTGGAAGTACTGCTGCCGACGACACAGAACGAATACGTCGTCATGGCGTGTCTGGCGCGCGGTTGGCACGTGAATCTGCAAAAACCATTCGCGAACGACCTCGGAAGCGCGACGCGAATGATGAGATCGTCGCACCAGCACGGTGTGCAGCTTCGGGTGATGGAGAACTACCTCTTCTACGAGCCACTCCTCAAGTTGAAGGCGACCGTCGACTCGGGCGAACTCGGGTCGATCAGCGGCTATCACATGAAGATGGTCGCCAGCGGCCGAGGCGGATGGGAGGTACCCGGTGATTCGTACGAGTGGCGATTCCAGCAAGCTCGCGACGGACGTGGCCCGCTCTTCTTCGACGACGGCTGGCACAAACTGTCGACCGCCCTCTGGTTGTTCGGACCGGTACGAGAAGTGCGGGCCTGGATCGGTTCAACCGAAGTGATACCCGGCGTCGTGGTCGACGCGCCGACGACGGTCATCTGGGAACACGAGAACGGCGTTCGAGGCGTGTGGGACGTCACGCTGGCGATCGACATGTACCTGCGTTCGGACTACTACACCAACGACGAACGGTGGGAAGTCACCGGACAACGAGGCTACGCGCGAGTGAATCGCTGTACGGGGCGAGGAATCCAGGAGCCGAGTTTCGAGGTCTACCTCGACGGCGAGATGCGATCGTTTCACGCTCTCGACGACGACTGGGCGAGCAGCTTTCGCGATTCGGGTCGCTCTTGGCTCCGAACGCTGCGAACGGGAGAGGGCCCACTGCAGTGGGGGGCGGATCAAGCCATCGACGTGCTCCGATTCGCGCTCGCCGCTTATGAAAGCAGTGCCCAGGGGGGCGTCGGTGTGAATCCGAAGTCCCTCGAACACGGCGACGAGGAGCACTCCGAACGTTCGTGAGTTGTGCGATGGGCTCTACCAATGACGTTCGGCACCTCGTCGATCGCGGTGTCGATGGATTGATTATTCGCGAATCGAAATCGTCAATCGGTTGTGATGGATGAGAATGTGAGGAAGTGGAAAATGATCTCGACTTCGTCACTGCCCAACTAGCTGAAGCTGGGTTCATAGCCGCGCGCGACGAGGCTGAAGAACTGCTCGAATGCTCACACGACGATGACAACGTCCTGGCGTCAATGATCGAACGGCGAATGCGAGGTGAACCACTCGCCTGGATCACGGGTTCCGCGACGTTTTGCGGAGTGAAGATTCGAGTCGAGCACGGCGTGTACGTTCCGCGCTGGCAGAGTGAAGGGCTCGCACGCTTAGCCGTCTCACGTCTCCCCGAGCGCGGGACGGCCATCGATCTTTGTACCGGATCCGGGGCAATAGCGGCGACCCTTCTCACGCATCGACCGAACGCCCGAGTGGTCGCTTCAGATCTCGATGAACGGGCGGTCGCGTGTGCGACTTCCAATGGAGTGGAGGTCTACGGCGGCGACCTCTTCACGCCACTTCCCCACGAACTCTTCGGCGAAGTCGACGTCGTGGTGGGTGTCGTGCCGTACGTTCCCACTCCGAGCCTGTCGTTCTTGCCGCGCGACACCTTCATCTTTGAATCACGCACGTCGTATGACGGCGGCCCTGACGGACTCAATATCCTGCGTCGCGTGGTACGAGAAAGTCCGCGCTTCCTTCGATCTGGGGGCTGCTTGTTGGTCGAATTGGGTGGAGAACAAGCTGAACTTCTTCAGAGAGAGTTGACGAGATTTCGTTTCATTGACGTCAAGCTCTTGACCGATGATGACGGTGACGTCAGGGGCCTCGAGGCCACGCTGTCTGCGTAGCCGAGTGAATCTCATCCGAACGGCGTATTCGGTGACCAATTTTCGTCCTGTCGACGAGCCTCGGGGATCGACGTGGGGTGCTAGTACGAGTTGGGTCCTAGTGGTTTCCCTGCTTTCCTTGTGTCGCGGATTAAACGAAACTGTCGGCAGGTTTTCACAGACACGGGCACGCGGAGGTAATCAAGGCAATGAACCAAGCCCTGCGCGTCGCTTGGTATCGCAACCGTGCATGTTTTCGACAACGATTGACGAGTCTCGTGACGATGGTGCTGCTCATCGGCGCAATCGGAGGGCTGGCTCTTGCCTCGGTCGCGGGCGCACGGCGCACCGAATCATCGTTCCCGACGTACCTCGCCAGTACAAACCCGTCCCTCGTTGGCGTCTTCACGCGCTACGACGATCCCGGCTTGGGGGTCAACACCGGGTATGACCCACTGATACAGAAAGAGGTTGCGCGCTTGCCGCTCGTCACGAGGCTGACGTCCGGAATTATTTTCGACGGCAACATCAACCTCCCGGCGATCAAGGGAACCCATTCGAACGTGCTCGCCGGCGAGACGCCGCCCACCTTCATCGGGAGTTTCGACGGTGAGTTTTCCAAGGTGGACCGCGTCTCACTGGTGAAGGGAAGGCTCGCTGATCCCAATCGGCCAGGTGAAGCCGTTATGAACGTCCAGGCGGCGAATGAGATGGGCCTGAAGATTGGCTCGGTTATCCAGATCCCGGTTTACACCGACGCCCAGACTCGGTCCGCGAGGAGTGACTCGAAACTCCCCAAGCCATTCCTGGTCGCCAGTGTGAAGATGGTGGGCGAAGTAGCTCTTTCCAACAACATTGTCGAGAGCGATTTCGACGCGCTCGGTTCAGCGACCGTGATCTTCTCGCCAGCGCTCACTCGCCTCCTATCTACGAATTGTGCCACCGGCACCGAAACGTGGCTTCAACTGCGTGGTGGGAACCGAAGCGTCAAACGAGTGATTTCGGAAGTTCTTCATGTCGATCCGATCGCTAATTCTTTCGGCGGCGATCAACTCACGTCGAGCTTCGTTCCCGCCGTGCAACAAGCGATCGAACCCGAGGCGATTGCGCTCGCCGTGTTCGGCGGAATCGCCGGACTCTCGGTCGTACTTATCATCGCCCTGATGATCGGACGTTTCCTTCGAGTGGAAGCCGAGGAGACGGGAACCCTACGTGCGCTCGGCGCGAGCAGGCGAACGATGCGCTTCGACCAATTAATCGGCGTGTTCGGCGCGATCTTCGTCGGTGGACTCACGGCGGTCGCAACGGCGTTCGGGCTCTCGTCATTGAGTCCCATTGGACCCGTCCGACCGGTCTATCCGCATCCGGGCGTTACATTCGATTGGACCGTGCTCGGATTCGGTTTTCTCACGCTCGTGATCCTCTTGGGCGCCTTCGCGGCACTCGCGGCGAATCGAGGAATCAGAAGGATCACCTTGAAGAGCGCACTGCGACCGCCCAAACGTGAGCCGCTACTCGTGCGTTCCAGCGCCAACTCTGGGCTACCAATATCCGCCGTGACGGGCGTTCGTTTCGCACTGGCATCCGGAGAGGGCCGTAACGCAACTCCAGTGCGATCAGCGATACTGGGCACGGTCCTCGCCGTCACGGTTCTCGTGACCACGCTCACCTTCGGCGCCAGCCTTGACGGGCTCGTGTCTCGTCCTCCGCTGTACGGATGGAACTGGAACTACGCGATAATGGCGGGCTTCGCCGGGGCCGAGGATCTTCCCGCGCACCAAACCGCGTCGTTTCTCAACCGTGACCCGGACATTCAGGCCTGGTCGGGCGTGTTCATCATCGGCGCCAATCTCGACGGTCAATCGGTGGCGATGCTGACCGAGAGGCCCGGCGCACGGGTGGCGCCACCGATACTTTCGGGTCACAGCCTGAGCAAGAGCGACGAGGTCGTCCTTGGTTCGACGACGTTGGCCGAGCTCCACAAGCACGTTGGTGACACGGTGACGCTTTCCAACGGCGTCTCCAAGCCATCCACGTTGCTCATCGTCGGCACAGCGACGATGCCGGCGATTGAGGATGGCCTCGGCATGGGATCCGGAGCATGGGTGGCAACGAGTGACTTTCCCACGTCACTTCTCAATCTTCAGGACGCGCCAATCTTCGGCCCGAATGCGATTCTCGTTCGCACGCGCCCGGGAGTCACAGCCGCCGCGGCCCATCGTTCCCTCGAAAAGGTCAACCGAGAGATCAACGCGGTTCCCAAGGACGGTGGCCTCGCCGGTGGGGTGGTCACGGTGCTTCGCCCCGTGGAAATCGTGAACTTCCATTCAATGGGAACGACGCCCACCGTCTTCTCTGCGTGCCTCGCACTCGGGGCGATCGCGGCTCTCGGCTTCACCCTGGGTGCCTCGGTGCGACGACGACGGCGAGATTTGGCTCTTCTCAAGGCGTTGGGTTTCACGCAGCGACAACTCGCTTCGTCGATTGCCTCACAGGCAACGGTCGCCGCCGTGTTCGGCGCCGTCTTTGGCATACCGATCGGTATCTTCATTGGTCGTCAACTCTGGTTCATCTTCGCCCGGAGCATCGATGCCGTCCCGGATCCGTCCATACCGGTGTGGTCCATCGTGTTCGTCGGCGTGGGAACGATCCTCTTCGCCAACGTCGTCGCCGCGATACCTGGTCGGATTGCAGCACGGACCTCGACCGCCCTTGTTCTTCGAACCGAATAGGCGCTCGAACGTGACTGCTGGCGAAGCGATCAATGTCGTGACGAGGTAATCCAGTGCGAAACCACAATCAGCTCGATTGGTCATGTCTGAAAATGTCGTGACACTCTCGTCCGGCGTAGTACACGAGGACGAAGCCGGCGCTCGGATCGGCCCACCACCAACCGAACCCGGCGTTCAGCACGAGTCCGATCAAGACGGCCGAGGCGAGAATTCCGTCGACGAGGGTCACGCGACCCTCCGCTTGCAGGACACGATTGTCAAGCGCCCTACCCGTGCGTGACTTACCAACGGCCAAGGTGAACATCGCGACCGCGGTCATCGCGGTCCACACGATTCCGACGACGCTGTGGCCCGCCCGGTGATTGGAGGCGATGACGATTACTCCTTGGACGACGAGATACGTCGCGAGAAGAGCGAACGCCACGCCGATGAATCGCAACGCCCGACGCTGTCGCAGTTCGTTCGTCCCCTTGAGTTCCCAGATGACGACTACCGACGCACCGATCTCGATGAGACTGTCGAGACCGAATCCCGCGAGCGCCACGGACCGCGCGGCGAGCGCCGACCACGCCAAGATGAAGATCCCCACGACGTTCCATCCGAGCGTCGTGTATTCCAGACGCAGTCCTACGCGCAGGAGACTCACACGGTTCGAGGACGGCACGTACCGATTGTCCCATGCGATTCGAAAGATGCGGCCTGGCCATGGCCACTCAATGGGACAATGTGGGAATGCCGACCAACGCGAGTGGAACCGAGGGTCCGTATGGCTGAGGGCCGGGGCGTCTCGGATCACTCTCACTTCGTAACTTCGACGGGCGACATTCGCTTCGTTCTCGTCGCACTCGGTTTGATCTCGATTTTTCTGATCGGCG
>OCTA010004280.1_pt1 | contig 12524 bp, 5 predicted proteins | sample 1538991 | NCBI WGS metagenome assembly OCTA01 (sample SAMEA3539302, study PRJEB22396) | soil metagenome | biome: tundra; feature: field; material: soil | place: USA | collected 2010-05 | depth 0.15 m
TGCTCCGCAAGCCGTTTCTAGCCTCCGATGTCATGAATCAGATTCGCAGCCGCCTGCTGCCCGTGAGCGGCGTGGTGCGCGCGTAGCTACCGCGTGGTTGCGCGTGTGTTCCGTGATCCGCGTCCTGGTGATTCACAGGGACGCGCTGGAAGCCACTGACTGGGCCGCCCAAGTCGCGAAATCCTTACGCCCGACATTCTGCCGTGGCAATCCCGGGACAGCCTTTTGTGATGGACTGGAGCCACTGCTGCTCTACAGGTTTCCGCTTCTCGGCCTGTTTGGCGAGCCAGAAGGCAACCAGTCGCAATCCAGGTAACTTGCGATGGCGCCGATTTCGCTTGGGTCCCGGAGACCGCCGCGGCTGCAAGTTGATCCGGTTGTTTGGTGGCTTACAGAATAGGCGCTTACAGCAGCGGCTCCCCGTGGCAGAGGTGGCCCTCTCCTCTTTTCTTAAGCTTTTCCTGTAAGCGTTTTCCTCGCCCGGATTTTCTCTTGACACGAGATGGCGCCAATAGTAGAATCCCACTAGTTAACGTTTCAGGTATCGTACTCTGTACCGTACAGGTATGGTACTTCGTACCGTGGGCCAATGATCGTGGGTACGGTTTGCTCGTTGGCCACTGCGCTCGCGACGTGTTTGTAAAGGAGAAAGTTCGCGTAAGGAGACACCATGGCACCTTCAGCCAGAAAACAGTTTACGAAGTGTTCCCGCCTAACCGCACTTCTCGTGTTTGTTGGCCTGTGGGCGGTCGCGCCCCCAGCCTCAGCCCAGCAGGGGTCCGCCGGCGTCAACGGCGTGGTTACCGATCCGGTCGGAGCCTTCGTTGCCGGCGCGCAGATCGACCTGTTCAATGTCGACACCGGCGTGATGCGAAACACGACGGCGAATAGCGACGGCACCTACCTTTTCATCAACGTCGTACCGGGCAATTACACCGTCAAGGTCTCCAAATCGGGCTTCTCACCGGTGACCGAGTCAGGGGTCCATCTGGAAGTGAACCAGACCGCCACTTTCGACTTTCACCTCAAAGTCGGCGACACGCAAACCAGCGTCACCGTCGAAGCCTCCGCGGCGGCGGTGGAATCGTCTACGTCTGAACTGGGCACGGTGGTCAATCGGCAACAAGTCATCGAGCTTCCCCTGAACGGACGGAACTTCACGCAACTGCTGACCATCACCCCGGGCGTCGTCAACATCCACACAGACCAGAGCAGCGGCGGCGGTGGCGGGTTTGCCGGCAATGCGATTGGAAGCTTTGCCTTCCCCGCCGTCAATGGAGCCCGCGTCCGCAGTAATGGTTTCCTGCTGGACGGAATCAATAACCTGAACACGTTCCTTTCGATGTACAACTTCCAGCCCATCGTGGACGACATTCAGGAGTTCAAGACGCAGGGACATAATGACCTGGCCGAATACGGCGGCGTGACAGGCGGCATGGTCAGCGTGGTCAGCAAGAGCGGTACCAACGACTTTCACGGGACGATGTGGGAGTTCCTGCGCAATGAGCAGCTGGATGCCCGCGGTTTCTTCAATGCCGCCCGCACTCCGCTTCGCCAAAACCAGTTCGGACTGGCCGGCGGCGGCCCCGTGTGGATCCCCAAAGTCTATAACGGCAGGAACCGTACCTTCTTCTATGCGGCTTACGAAGGATACCGGCAGCGCCTGTTCAACGAAGCCGGCACACTGGGGGCCACGGATGCGATGCGAGGCGGAGATTTCAGCGCGCTGGGAGTCACCATTTACGATCCCCGGACCACCACCTTCAACGCCGCCACCAACACGTACTCGCGCGATCCCTTCGCGGGCAACCAGATCCCGTCGGGCGCCATGAGCCCGCTCGCGCTGGCTTATCAGAGCCTGATTCCCCACGCCGGAGCGCTCCTCAACGGCAACAACATCTACATACCGGCCCGCTCCAGCACCAATCAGGATTCGGGCTCCGTGCGGGCCGATCAGTATTTCGGAAATTCCGATCAGGTCATGTTCCGATACAGCCAGTATGTGCAGGACATGGTGACGCCGAACAACGTGATCGGCCAATCCACGTCGCACATCTACGGGCACAACATGGCCGTCCATGAGACCCACACGTTCGGCCCTACTTCGGTGCTGGACGTCTATTTCGGGCGCAACTTTGGAGACGACGTCTTGACCACGTCGGTGCCGGGTGAGAATGCTTCGTTCATCAGTAACCTGAAGAGCCTCGGGATGTCCACGCTTTTCAGCACGCTGGGCGGCGCCGTCTACGCGCCTTCCGTCTCGCTTGCGCAAGGCTACGTGAGTTTCCCCTATCAGGCACTGCAGGAGACCGGACTGGCCGATGTCTGGCAGTTTGGCGGCACCTTCGTGAAGAATGTCGGCAGGCATACGATCAAATTCGGCGCGGATTTCGAGAGCAACAACTTTGCCTCGCCCATCGGCTACGCCAACAACTCGTTCGCCACCACCCAAACCGCGGGTCTGGGCGCAAACCAGGGCATCGGGGGCAATTCCTGGGCATCCTTCCTGCTGGGAATTCCCAACGGCGCCGCGCTCCGCAATGTACACGAAGCCAATCACGGCGGCTGGTCGGACGCCTTCTTTGTGCAGGATCAGTGGAAGGTATCGAACCGGCTGACGGTCAACCTCGGGTTCCGCGATGAAGTCAAGATCCAGCCGATCTACGGTTCGGGCAAGGATCTCTATACGGGAGACGCGGATGCCGTGACCGGACAGTACATCCTGACGGCTGTTCCGCCGGACTGCTCGGCTACCGTCGGCGCGCCCTGCATGCCCCGGGGGATCTACGCGTCGAATGGACCCTCTCCCTACTCGGGACTTCCGCCGCATGTGATCGTGGCGTCCTCTAACCATAGGATCCTGCAGAACTCTTACGGGAACTGGGCCGGACGATTGGGTTTGGCATTCCGGCTTAACGATAAGACAGTTCTCCGGGGCGGCTACGGGCGCTTCTACGACTTATGGGGTGCGGTGACCCAATTGGCCCAGAATTTCGGCGGTAACTGGCCGGCCGTAGCCACCATCAACAACCCTTCTTTGAATCAGAATTCGATCGTATCCTCGATGGGGGATCCGCTGAGCCTCGGCAGCGGTGGCGGCCTGGTCTATCCCCGGGTTAGCTTCGATCAGGTGAGCCAGTGGATGGTCGATCCGAATTTCAAGACGCCCTATATGGACCAGTGGAACTTCGGCGTCCAGCGGCAACTCCCGGACAACACCGTTCTGGATGTGAACTACGTGGGTTCGGTGGGCCGGCGTCTGGACTGGGGTCCGGTGCAGAATGTGGCGACTCCCGGCCCGGGCGATCCCACGCAACGCCAGCCGTTCCCCTACATGTACCCGCAATGGTTCGACCAGAGCGTGGGCAACAGCCGGTACAATGCATTGCAGGTCTCCGTCAATAAACGTGCCAGCAACGGTTTGGCGTTCCTGCTGTCCTACACCCTGTCGCATGCCACCGACGATGGTTGCTCCGCCGATATCGGCGCCGACTGCAACACGCAGAACGTGTACAACCGCACGCAGGATGTACAGGTGGCCGCCTTCAATGAAAAGAGCGTTTTTTCCGGATCGTTTACCTTCCAATCGCCATTTGGAAGGCCGGGCCACAATAGTAATAAGGCCGTCAACATGGTGGCCGGCGGATGGCAGCTTAACGGGATCCTGCAACTCAATTCGGGACTGCCGTACACGGTGACCACCAGTACCGCGATCCTGAACAACGGCGGCTTTAACCAGGAGCGGGCCAACGTCACCGGCGATCCGAATTCCGGGGGCCATACGGTAGCGCAGTGGTTCAATACCGCGGCCTTTTCCAATCCAGCGCCCTACACGTTTGGTAACTCGAAGGGTAACTCCATGATTTCGGACTGGGGGAAGAATCTGGATATATCCCTCTTCCGGAAATTCGGCGTTGGCGCCGGCGAACATAAGTACTTCGAATTCCGCGCCGAAGCATTCAACGTCCTGAACAATGTCGTCTTCAACTCGCCGGACGCGAATTTGACGGATTCCAACTTCGGGCACGTGACAGGCCAGTTGAACCCGCCTCGTGAATTACAACTGGGCTTGAAGTTCTACTTCTGAGACGGCTTCCCTGAGTTGGTTTCTGGCGACGCCCATGCCGCGCGCACCATGCGCGGCATGGGCGTCGTTTTTGTTTCGCGGGTTTTAGGGATACGCTAAGTAATACAGGGATGAGCCAGCCGCCACCGAACCCCGGCCCTTTTTGCCGTCGCCGGCATACCCGTTTCAGCGTCCTGGGTGCAGCTCTGTGGTTGTTTGGGGTCCTCTGCATCCTCGGTCTGGCGCTGTTCGCCACTGCACAGGAAGCGCCGCCCCTGCCTGTTTTCCTGGACGTGACGGCGAAGTCGGGCATCGCATTTCAGCTTCTTTCCTCCCGCACCTCGCAGAAGTATCTCATTGAAACCATGCCCGGCGGTGTCGCCATGCTGGACTATGACGGCGATGGACTCCAGGACCTCTTCTTCGTCAACGGCGCGCGCCTGCGGGATCCTATGCCGGACGGCGACGCGCCCGACAAGAGCGAGCCGAAGTATTGGAATCGCCTGTACCACAACAATGGTGACGGGACATTTACCGATGTTACGGAGAAGGCCGGACTCCGCGGCCACTCCTACGGCATGGGGGTGGCGGTCGCCGACTATGACAACGACGGCTATCCCGATATCTATGTGACCAATTTCGGGGAGAACATCCTATACCATAACAACGGAAACGGCACCTTCACCGACGTGACCGGGAAAGCTGGTGTCGCCGGGGGCGGCTGGTCGTCCAGCGCGCTCTTCGTGGACTACGACCGCGACGGCTATCTCGATCTGTTTGTGGCGCGCTATCTGGACTGGGACTTTTCGAAGAACATGCCGTGCGGCGCTCCCGAGCGCGGGCAACCGGCTTACTGCCATCCTGACGTTTTCAAGTCCGTTACCTATCTTCTCTATCACAATAACCGGGATGGCACCTTCACCGGTGTGAGCGCGAAATCCGGGATTGCCGCCGCGCCCGGAAGGGGCCTCGGGAGCGCGTTCAACGACTACGACCATGACGGATGGCCCGATATTCTGGTCGCCAACGACGCCATCGCGGAGCAACTGTTCCACAACAATCGCGACGGAACCTTCTCCGAAGTCGGTCTAGCGGCTGGTCTGGCCTATGACGAAGACGGGCACGCATTCTCGGGAATGGGCGTAGCCTTCGAGGACTACGACAACGACGGCTGGCCGGACATCTTCATCGGCGACCTGGCGAATCAGAAGTACGCGCTTTTTCGTAACGTGAAGGGCGCATTTCAGTACGTATCGAACACGACCGGCGTGGCCCAGATGACCATGGCGCACTCCGGTTGGGGTACCGGCCTCATCGACTACGACAACGATGGCTGGAAAGACTTGTTTGTCGCCCAGTCGCACGTCATGGACAATATCGCGTATTTCCAGGGCAACGTGCGCTATCTCGAACCTCTCCTGCTTCTGCGCAATGTGCGGGGCCGCTTCGAGGACGTCTCCGCGCAGAGCGGACAGCCTTTCCGGAGCCTGCAGGCGGCCCGAGGCGCGGCCTTCGGCGATCTCGACAACGACGGCCAGATCGACATTGTTGTCAGTTGCCTCGACGGGAAACCGATGCTTCTCCACAATCGGGGAAGCCCCAATCACTGGCTGACCGTCAACACGGTGGGAACGGTCGGCAATCGCGATGGCATCGGCGCGCGCTTGCACCTGGTAAGCCAATCCGGCGCCAGCCAGTTCGCCACGGTGACAACCGGCGGCAGTTACTTCTCGGCCAGCGACAAGCGCGTGCATTTCGGCCTCGGCGCGGACAAGGCGATCCGGACGCTCGAGATTGCATGGCCCAGCGGCGCCGTGCAGACGCTGCACGACGTTGCCGTGGACCGCATCCTCACCGTGCGGGAACCGTCGAAGGAGAAGCAATAACGTGTCCTGCCCGCGATCAATGCCGCGGTGGATTGCAGTCGTGGGCGCGGTGGCCGCATGCGTGTGGGCGGTCCGGGCGCTGCCTCCCCCGCCGGGAGCAATCCGTTTCAAAGACATCGCGGAGCCTGCCGGGCTCCACTTCGTCACCGAGAACTCTCCGACTCCCCTGAAGCATCAACCCGAGACCATGCCGGCCGGTGTCGCGTTGCTCGATTACGATGGCGACGGCCTTCTCGATATCTACCTGGTCAACGGCGCCGAGATGCCGTCGCTGGTGAAGACCGGCCCGAAGTATTACAATCGCCTCTTCCATAACAACGGCAACGGCACCTTCAGCGACGTGACGGAGCGGGCGGGCGTGGCGGGAGCGGGCTACGGCATGGGCGTGGCGGTGGGCGACTACGATAACGACGGCTGGCCCGACATTTATCTCGCCAACGTCAACGGGAATCAGCTCTTCCACAACAACGGCGATGGCACGTTCAGCGACGTAACGGCGAAAGCGGGCGTCGGCGGCGCCATGCTGGAGGGCCGGAAGATGTGGTCGATCTCGGCGGGCTGGTTCGACTACAACAACGACGGCCTGCTGGATCTCTTCGTCTCCAACTACTGCCAGTGGGATCCCCAGCATGAGCCGGCTTGCCTGGGGCTCGATGGCCGCCGCGGCTATTGCCATCCCAAGAGCTTCGCGCCGCTGCCGAACACGCTCTATCGCAACAACGGAGACGGCACCTTCACCGATGTGTCGGCGGAGACGGGGATCGCCGCCGTACAGGGCAAGGGAATGGGCGTGGTCTTTGCCGACTACGACGGCGACGGATTCATGGACGTCTTCGTTGCCAACGATAACAGTCCCAACCTTCTGTTCCACAACCTGGGCGGGAAGAAGTTCGAGGAGGAGGCGTTTGCGGCTGGTGTGGCATACAACGAGGACGGCAACCAACTCGCGGGCATGGGCGCGGACTTTCGCGACGTGGATAACGACGGACTGCCGGACATCTGGCACACCGCCATTGAGAATGAGACTTTTCCGTTGTTCCGGAACCTTGGCGGAGGGCACTTCCGAAATGTCACTCAGGGGAGCCGGCTGGCCCAGTTGACGCGGGGAATGTCCGGTTGGTCGAACGGAGCCGCCGATCTGGATAACGACGGCTGGAAGGATCTGTTCGTGGCCCGCGGCAACGTCATGGACAACATCGAGTCCTACTCCAAACACTTTCGCTACGCGGAACCGAATGCCGTCTTCCGAAATCTGGGAAACGGGCAATTCGAAGACGCCAGCGCCACTGCCGGCCCGGATTTCACGCGTGCGGCGCCCCATCGTGGTCTGGCGTATGGCGATCTCGATAACGATGGCCGCATCGATCTTGTCGTGACCCAGTTGCGCGGTCCCGTCCAGTTGTTTCGCAACGTCTCGGAGAACCACAACCACTGGCTGTTGCTCAAACTGGTTGGCGTAAAGAGCAACCGGATGGGAATCGGCGCGCAGATCCGCGTCACCACCGGCGACGGAAAGAGGCAGTACGACGAGGTAACCACCAGCACTGGTTACGCGGCGTCGAGCGACCCCAGGGTGCACTTCGGCCTGGGTGGTTTCCCGGCCGCCCGCGAGATCGAGATTCGCTGGCCCTCCGGGATACGGCAGTCGCTGCTGGATGTGAAGGCGGATCGCGTGGTCACGGTGACGGAAACTGCGAGCGGTTCCCCGTCCCCAAAGTGATGCGGTTTCGCTCGTATTTATCGATGACGTTAACGATTCAAGAGACCTATTATACTGGTACCAAAAGGCCATGAATATCAAGGATGCGGTGAAAGCGGGCTGGGGGCGGAATGTGCCCGGTTGCGGGCTGGTTCTCGCCTGCGTCTTCGCCGCCTCTGCCGCACAACTGCCCGAGCAGTGCAAACCGCCGGCGTCCGGCGTCACAGCCATCCGCGACACCCCTTCCGCCAAGGTCTACGATGCGGTGGGCGCGTGGTTCGCCGAGCGGGGCAATCTGAAGTGTGCGGTAGCCGCTTTTGAAGAGGCGGTCCGGCTGGAGCCGCACTCCACCGAAGCCCACTACAACCTGGGGTTGGCGCGTGTGCGTGCGCAGCAGCTTCCGGCCGCGGCCAGCGAGTTTCGTCTGGCGCTGCGGTACCAACCCGGGATGACGATGGCGCACAATTCGCTGGGCTCCGTTCTCATGGAAATGGGGCAGGCCGCCGAAGCTGCAGCCGAGTTTCGGGAGGCGCTGAGAACCGACCCAAACTCCGTATATGCGTTGGATCACCTGGCGCAGGAACTGGCTTCCCAGCGGCGTTATTCCGCCGCCATCAAATACTGGAAAGAGGCCCTTGCGCTCCAGCCGGACTCACCCGAGATCGTGCTGTCCATGGGCATTGCCGCTTATCAGAGTGGCGACTCCAATGAGTCCATCCGCGTCCTCACTGCGTTGCTCAAGGCCCACCCCGGCATGAAGTCGGCCCATTTCAGCCTCGGGAACATCTATGCTCACGAGTCGCGTTTTCGCGAAGCCGCCGACGAGTACACCGAGGTAGTCCGCCTGGACCCCCAGGATCATGTGGCCCTGCTGGCGAAGGTGAAAGCGCTGACCACCGTATCCGCGTTTCAGGATGCGCTTGCACCTGCGCGGGATTACGTGAGGCAAAAACCGGCCGACCCCGAAGGACATTTGCTGCTGGGCTCAGTCTACAAAGGCCTGGGCGAGTACGAACCCGCGGAGTTGGAACTCAAACTTGCCGTGGCGGAACTGCCCAACGATCCGCAGGCTCAGTCTGAACTGGGCAGCGTGCTGGCGCGGAACCAGAAACCGCAGGAGGCACTCCCGCATCTGGAAAAAGCGCTGGTTCTCAAGCCCTCCGATTCGTCCGCGCAGTTCCAGCTTGCCGCCGTGCTGCGCGCGCTGGGTGACGACGCCAGGTCGGGTGAGGTCGCGAACCGGTTCAAGGCAAGCAAATCGGAAGAATTCAAGGTCAATCAGTTGGCGGCAAAGGGCAACCAGGCCAATGAACTGCTACAGGCCGGCCAGCCGGCGCGGGCGGCGGAGGTCTACCGCCAGATGCTCGGGATCGAACCCGGCAATGCGCGCACCGAGTACAACCTGGCGCTGGCGCTCGAAGCCGCGCACGATCCCAAAGGCCAGCGCGAGGCCCTCGAACGAGCCGCCCGTTTCGATCCGAAGTTGGCGATCGTCCAGGGCGAATTGGGCCGGCTCGACCTTGCCGCCGGCAATACCGCTCTCGCCGAAAAGCGGTTCGAAGCGGCGCTTGCCGACGATCCGCAACTCGTCTCGGCGCTCGGCAATCTGGGCGTCATTCGCGCCATGAAGGGCGACAACATAGGGGCCGAAAAGCTGTTTCGGCAAGCGATTGAAGACGACCCGAACTACGCCCAGGGGCATCTCAATCTGGGACTGATTCTCGCCCAGCTGCAGAAGTTCGCCGATGCGGAGGCGGAACTGGACAGCGCCATGAAGCTGGCGCCCGAGGATGTAGCCGCGCTCGCGGCGGCCGGCAAAGTCAAAGCACGCCTGGGAAAGAGCGGCGAAGGCATTGCGCTCCTGCGCAAGGTTGTGGCGCTCCAGCCGCAATCTGCAGCCGCGCATCTCGATCTCGCCATTGCTTTGGCCGACGGCTACGATCTGCCGGGCGCGTTGTCCGAAACCGGTGAAGCGGTTCGGCTGGCGCCTGAGTCCGCCGCGGCCCACTTCAACCATGGCCGGGTACTCTTCGATCTCGGCCGCAACCCGGAGGCGCAACCGGACTTCGAATCCGCCTGCCGGCTGGCTCCGCGGATGGCGGAACCTCACTATTATCTGGCCGTGATTGAGAAGCAGGCCGGCCGCTACCAGCAGGCCATCGACCTGCTGGAAACCGTCGTCAAACTGCAGCCGCGCAACGTGATGGCGTGGCACTCGCTCGGGCAGAGTCTCGAACATGAGTCCCGCACAGAGGCAGCCGTTGCGGCCTGGAAGCAGGCCGTGGCCCTTGACCCGAACTACGCCCAGGCGCTGTTCAGTCTGGCGCGCGCCCTCAAGCCGGCGAATCCCGAGGAGGCCGCGCGCCTCCTGGCCCGCTACGCCGATATCCAAAAGCAGCGCCGCATCGTCGACCAGGCCGGCACCCTCGCCAACGATGCTCTGGCCGCGATCGCGGCGCATGAGTGGCCCGAAGCCATCCGCCAACTCCAACAGGCGATCGAAGTCTGCGGCGAGTGCGTCATGAAGGCGGATCTGCACAAGAATCTCGGCCTCATCAATTGCCAGATGGGCGATATCGACAGTGGAGAAAAGGAACTTCGCTCGGCCCAGGCATTGAAGCCCGCCGACCCTGACATCGAACGGGCTCTCACCCTGATCGCGCAGGCGCGCGCACAGCGTGCCGCGTCCGTTCCGGAGAAGGCGCGTTGATGCGCCCCCGTCCTCTGCGCTCCACTTTCTACATCGCCGCGGCAACCGCTGCCCTCGCCTTGGCTTTCGGGTTGTCGCTGGAGCGTGAAGCCCTGTCGCAGATGATCTCATCGGGTGCCACGGACCGGCCGGTGCGCCCCCTCCCGCCGGGCATGAAGGCTCCGGCCGTCGATTTCAGGGACGTCGCCGCCCGGGCCGGGCTCAGCGCCGTGGTCGTCTCCGGCGAACTGGACCAGACCTTCGTGGTCGAAAACACGGGTACTGGCGTGGCCATCTTCGACTACGACAACGACGGCTTGCCGGACATCTTCCTGGTCCAGGGGGATCGCTTGAAGCCCGGTCCAACGCCCCTCACGCCCCATCTCTATCACAATCTCGGCGGGCTTCGCTTTGAGGACGTTACTCAGAAAGCCGGCATCGGGCACACCGGCTGGGGCCAGGGTGTGTGCGCCGGCGACGTGGATAACGACGGAAATGTGGACCTGTTCCTCGGCCAGTGGGGTCACAACGTTCTCCTCCACAATATGGGCAACGGTACCTTCCGCGACGAGACGCGCGAGCGCGGCCTGGACCGTCCCGGCTCGCGTTGGAGCACCGGCTGCGCCTTTATCGACTATGACCGGGATGGTTGGCTCGACCTCGTGGTGGCCAACTACATCGATTTCGACGCCCAGGAGACGCCCAAGCCGCGCGACCGCAGCGGCTGCAACTGGAAAGGCATCCCCGTACCCTGCGGCCCGCGGGGTCTCAAGGGCGAAACCATGACTCTCTATCACAACGACGGTCACGGCCATTTCACCGACGTCACCAAACAAGCCGGGGTCGAGACGCCGCGCGAGTATTACGGCTTCACCGTCCTGACCGGCGATTTCGACAACGATGGCTGGCCCGACTTCTACGTGACCTGCGATTCCACGCCCAGTCTCTACTTCCACAACAAACGCAACGGGACGTTCGAGGAAATTGGCCTCACCACGGGACTGGCCGTCAATGAGGATGGCAGGGAACAAGCGGGGATGGGAGCGACGGCCGCCGATTATGACGGCGATGGTTACCTCGACATCTTCAAGACCAACTTCTCCAGCGACACCAACACCCTCTACCGCAACATGGGCGATGGAACCTTCAGCGACGTCACCAGCCGCGCCGGCCTGGCCGTTCACACGCAGTACGTAAAATGGGGCGCCGCCTTTGTGGACATCGATAACGACGGCTGGAAGGACCTGTTCATCGCGGACGGGCACGTCTATCCCTTCATTGAAAAATACGGCTTGGGCGAAGAGTTTCACCAGCCTCGCCAGTTGTTCTGGAATCGGGGAGACGGGCAGTTCTTCGATATGTCCTCCACGGCGGGCCCCGGCATCACCGCGAAGCACTCCTCGCGAGGCATCGCCGTCGGGGATCTCGATAACGATGGCTCCCAGGAAATTGTCGTCGTCAATCTCTTCGAGCCTCCCTCGCTATTGAAGAACTTCGGCCCGCGCGGCAACTCTCTGCTGGTGCGGGCCGTGACCGCGTCCGGCCGCGACGCTCTGGGCGCGCGCCTCACCGTGACCACGGGCAAGCGCAAGCAGATCGACGAAGTGCGCAGTGGCGGCTATCACATTTCCCAGGGCGACTTTCGGGTCCACTTCGGCGTCGGCCAGGCAATCAAGGCCGACATCGGCATCCGTTGGCCGGCGGGCGCCGTCGAAACGTTCAAGGACGTCGAAACCAACCAATGGATCGTGGTGCGTGAGGGCAAGGGAATCGTCGAGCGGCACCGCTTCATCAAGGATTCCGGCCCTTTACTTCAACGGTAACGGTAACGGTTGCGTTGTTATTGGGCGAATGTTATAGTTCTGTCGGTCTCTATTATGCGACTCCATGCGCTACTCCTTCTCAGTCTGCTCGCCACTGCTTCGGCGCAGACTCCCAACCCGGATGATATGGTGTGGCAGAACGCCGTCCACAAGTTCGACCCCGCGCGCAAGGCGCTTCTCGGCCGCGTCGATGCGGGGGGACAGACCGGGCCGTTCCGCCCAAACTGGGAATCGCTCAAGAAATACCAGGTGCCGGCGTGGTACATGGACGCCAAGTTCGGCGTATTCCTTCATTGGGGCGTTTATTCGGTTCCGGCGTTTGGCAACGAATGGTACCCGCGGAATATGTACAACCAAGGAA
>OCTA010004281.1_pt1 | contig 12521 bp, 16 predicted proteins | sample 1538991 | NCBI WGS metagenome assembly OCTA01 (sample SAMEA3539302, study PRJEB22396) | soil metagenome | biome: tundra; feature: field; material: soil | place: USA | collected 2010-05 | depth 0.15 m
GGTATCCCGGTGAGGCGGCCCCGATCAGCAGCAGAATCACGATTGGGCTGAGCGCCAGCACCGCCGCTTCGACATGCATCGACGCCGCCCTCGAACGCGCCTTCTCCCGCGCCTCGAGGCGTTCTGAGAGAACCGTGGCGAGCTCGCGCAGCACGGGCGCAAGCCCGCCGGTCGGCAACTCGACCAGCGCGGCTCGCAACAGCAGCACAACCGAGTCCGCTGTGCGCTCGCCAGCTCCTCGCAGCCCGTCAAGCGCTGTGGAGAGATCACCGCCGCGTAGCCGCGCCCCGAACGCCGCCCACTCTCTGCGCAACGCGACCGGCCCTGACTCAGCGACCAAGGCGACCGCGGCGGGGAACGCGAGCCCTGCCTCGAGCGCGTCCGCGAGCTGCGCGAGCACCGCGGGCCACGCGCGCTCACGCTCAAGCAACCGTCGCTCGCGCTTGGAGCGCGCCCACGCGACCGGCGCATATGCGCCGCCCAGCGCCGCTGCGACGACGACGGCGGGCACATCCACGATCCACCACGCCAACAGCCCCGCCAGCAGCGCAGAACCCGCAATCGCGGCAACGAACACCTGCGCGGGGAGGCTCACCCCAGCACCGCCGAGCAGCACGCTCAAGTGCGCGTTGCGCGTCGGCGGCGAGAGCCGCACGCCAGCCACGGCGCCAAGCCAGATGAACCCAGCGCCAGCCGCGAAAATGAGACCGAGCAAGAAGCCCGTCATTGCCCGCCCCCGGACGTGGTGAGGAATGCGCGGACCTCGCTCACCGGATAGGCGATCGTTGTGCTCGTCGAGCGAGCGGGAAGGGAACCGCCTGCAGGGACTGGCCCGCTCGCCTGGTACGAGATTCCCCACGCCACGCTGGCCTGCACCTGATACCCGCCGGCTCCACAGCTCGAGGACACATTGGGGTCGTGACCCTGATCTCCAGGCAGACAGCGCGTCCTATACAGATGGCGCACCACGCCACTCGGAGCGGCCCCTGGACGGTAGGGCACCCCAGGGCCTCCGGTGAACGGTTGACCCTCACCAAAGTTCCACTGCACCGCGTTCGCGCTGGCCGTCACCGTGACCGTCTCGCCGCGCAGCGAGACAGACGATGACTGACTGCTCGGTGAAGGTTCAAGCCAGAACCATGAGTCCGCGCCGGTCAAGCCAGCCGTGTGCGCCGAGGGACTAGCGGCGATCTGGCCCGCTCGCAGATTCATGCTGCTGGCTGCGGCTTCGGCAATAGCGGCCGGGTTGATCGGTGGCTGAGCGTTTCCTTCCGTCCCAGGCCGCACTACGTTGAAACAGACACCATTGTTCGAGGCTTCATAGATACAACGCCGACCTTCGGCTGAATACCAAAATGACTTCGGACCGCCTGGGTGGGGATTCTTGTACAGCGGCGAGCTGGTAGAGATCGCCGGGAAGGGTTCCGGACTCGCTTCTGTAGCTGACGGGCTCCCGCCGCCACCGGAGTAGCTGACGGGCGCGTGGCTGGAACCAGAGCTGCCGTTCTGGCCGGGTGAATGGCGGCTGACATTGATCGACCCACCTGCTCCCGCTCCGTGTCCGCTTTCCGTCGCCTGGGAGTAGACATGGATACTCACCGAGCCGCTCGCGTACGACGGGACGATTGCAAGGAGCGTCATGAGCCCAAGCGTGATGAGCGCACGAGTCATTTGAGTAGCGTCACCTTCCACACCACAAAGCGTTCGCTGTCCCCGATCCGGCGGAGCTCCAGGCGCGCGCGTTCGCGCGCTGCCGAGGGGCTGCCCCGAGGGCGTCCGTTTGGATATGTCGGCAGGACCCGCTGAGTGTCGAGGATCGTCGCGGTCGCGCTGGTAAAGGACGGGTCGAGCGCCACCGTGAGCACGCGGAAGCTGTCGGAGAGAATCCGTACGCGAACTTTCTGCTGTTGACGTTCAGCGACCGACTTGCGCAGCGAAGCGAGGGCGGGACCTGCGGTTCCAGGCGGCGTTTCGGGCACGAAGTTTGTGACGAGCGCCCGCACGAGGACCCGATGGTCCTCGAGGACCGCCGTTCGTGCCGCCTGTTCGAGGGCAGCCGGTGTCGCCTGCTGGCTCGTCGTCGTTGCGCTGGTCGGAGGCGCCTGGGTGTGCGTGGCGGTGGTGTGCGTCTTACTACCGCCGCATCCGGCGACCGCGAGAGCCGCCACCAATACCGCCGTCGTGTGAGGGGCTAGGCGTCTCATTGTGGCGGGGTGAACCCCGCGGCTTGCAGGTCCTCGAGGAAGGCTGGTCCGGCACTGGCCCACCGCAGCTCCGATCCGGCCCCGGTGAACAGCGGGTTGAGTGTCATGCGGTGTCCCTCGATGCCGGCGACCTCGGCTATCTGGTCGATGCGTCTTGGCAGGAAGCGTCGTTCCCCGTTCTCGTAGCTGCGGGGCCGGTCGCAGTGGATGACGAGGTCGATCTCGCGCAGCCACTCCCGGGCCTGGTCGCCCTCGATCCGCGCGCCGGAGGTCAGGGCGAAGCGGGCGAGGTTGGTGAGGGCGTGCTCTGCGGTTTCGCCGTGGACGCTGGTCATGCCGGCGTGGCCGGTTGCGATTGCCCAGAGCATCGCCATCGTCTCCGGGCCGCGGCACTCACCGACGATGATCCGGTCGGGGTTCATGCGCAGCGCGTCGGCCACGAGGTCCTCGAGCGTGATGGCGGCCAGCCCGTCTGGGCTCGCGGGCCGGGCCTCATACCCGACGCAGTTGGGGAGCACGGCTGGGAGGTGCAGCTCGGCGGAGGACTCGCATACGACTACGCGCTCGGTGCCCGGGATCGAGCGGCCGAGCGCGTTGAGCAGTGTCGTCTTCCCGGCGGAGACCCTGCCGGCGACGAGAATGTTCTTGCCGGCCCGCACGGCGGCGGTGAGGAAGTCGGCGGCCTGCTCTGAGAGGAACCCGAGGCCGACGAGCTCCTGCATGGTGCCGGCGGCCAGCCGGAAGCGGCGGATAGAGCAGATCACATGGCCGTTTGAGGAGACGGGTGGGATCGCGGCGGTGAGCCGTGACCCGTCGGGTAGCCGCGCCTCCACCCTGGGGGTGATTCGGTCGAGGCGCTTGCCCTCGACCTGCTCCAGCAGGCGTTCCAGGAACGCGCGAACCTGCCGGTCATCGTGAAAGACGACGTCGGGCACGCGCTCGATGCGCTGCCCGTCATCGCGGAAGACGCGCTTGGGGGCGTTGACCATCCACTCCTGGGCAACAGCGTCTGAGAGCATCCGCTCGGCGAGCGCCCCGAGACCCACGAAGTCATCCCGGAGTGAGCGCGCCAGAGCGTCGCGGTCATGCTCGCTCAGCTCAGCGGCCTGACCGTTTAGCGCCTGCGCCTGGTAGCCGGCGAGCTCTTGGTCGATGATCTGGCTGGTGCGCTCGCGGCCTGCCTCGCTGGCGAGGTTGACCTCATCGGCGGTGAGCGCCCGTTCGACTCGCAGCCGCACGGCCTCGGCCGCGCTACCCGTCAGCTCGGGGCTGGTTAGCTCTGCCACGGCAGCGCCACCTCGTCCTCCTGGTGCTCGTGCCGGTGGCCGGAGGCTGTGAGACGGCGCTTTCGCCGCTTCGGCGTTGGCGTGGGCATGCTGTCTGGCAGGAACAGCTCGTCCAGCAGACTCGTGAGCGCACGGGTATAACCACTGCGCCTGCGTGCCGTGCCGAGCGGTGTCCCACGCCGCTGGATGCTCTTCAAGCCGCGCTCATCCCACGCCAGCCAGGCATCGACTGTGACACCGTGCTCTGCCAGGCGCACGGTGAGGGTCTGGGTGATCGAAGCCTTGCTCGAGCTGCCGGGGGCGCCGATCGCGTTCGCGACGATCCGCAGCCGCTCGGGTGCGATACCGAGCGTGTCAAGCAGCAGGTCGAGCTGGCGCAGGCCCTCGCGGACCTGGACGTCACGCGCGCCGAGAACCAGGAGCACCGCGTCGGCGCTGACGAGTGCTTCGCGATGGATCCTCGCGGCGCTGGGAACCTCCCGGCCGTCCGCGAGCAGGAACCCGACGTCGCAAACGGCGAGGGGGTACAGGGCGACGAGCTCGTGCAGCGCGCCGGCAAGCGCGCCGGGTGCTGCGAGCTCGCTGGTCGCCTCGGGGTCCGGTGGGGCGAGCAGCACCGCCGGCCACCCCTCGCGCTCGGTGAGCCAGCGCTCGAGTAGCTCTCCTAGCACGCCCTCGCCCGTCTGGGTGGCCCTGATGAGGCCGAGCAGAGAGCCCTGGCGTCCGTCGGCGCCGAGGCGCACATCCAGGCCGCCTCCCAGCGCGTCGCACTCGACGAGCACCGTGGGCCAGCGCCAGCTGGCGAGCGCGGCAAGCGACGCGGCGCACTCGCTCGCGCCCGGGGCGCCCTTGCTCCCCACGACCGCCACGATGCTCCCACCGTCCTCTCCGTGGCGCGCTGGCCGTGGCGGCGCGGACACGGCCAGCGGGGCCTGTGCGTGCTCCCCTTCGATGGCATGCAGCAGCTCCTCGCGGGAGATGGACGGGTCGATCGTCCTATCCACGCCCAGCATCGTGAGCGCCTGGCGTTCGCGGTCATCCAACGCGAGGCCGATCAGGCGCGCACCGGCCGCGCGCACACGCTCGCAGTGCGCGGGAGTGAGCCCCGATAGCTCAGGCGAGAGGAGCACCGCCTGGGGGTGTTCCTCTCCCACGCTTCGCTGTAGCTCGTCGGCCTCCACGGCGCTGCTGAGCAATTTGAGCGGCGAGTCGGTATCGAACAGCAGCCGCTCCACCCGCTGCTCGGCGATCGGGCTCAGCGCGAGGATGACCGTAGGGCGACCGGCGGTCATGGTGCGCCCCCTACGCTCGCCTGGCTGGCCGACGGGATCGGGGCGGTGGAGGCACCGGAGCCTTCCACGAGCAAGTCGAGCTTTGCATCCTCGTTGGCGAGCGCGAGCTGACTGGTCATCGAGGGTTCGCTGACAGCGACCGTGACCGGGACCGTGGCGGTGCTCGGATCCGCGTTCGGGCCGGCTTCGCCGACCGCCGTCACCTGCAGGCCACGCGCGACCGGGCGCGTGCTCGCCTGCCCACCACCGGCTCCAAAGGTCGCGAGCACCGTGACGCGATCCCCGGCCTGCAGGCCCGCCCCGGTGACCTGGAACTCCGGGATCGAGAGCGTCAGCGCAGGTGACTGCGCCTGCGGGCCAGTGAGCGCCCCGGCCGGCAGCGGCGCCCCCGCAGGTACCGCCGAGGCAAGCCGCCGCCCCACGGACTGTGAGAGGTCGCGCCCGGGGAGGAGCGCGGCGAGCACCGTAGAGTCCCCTGCGAGCTCTCCGGTGCGCAAGTCGCTGGCGCTGAGGACCGTGCCGGCCGCCAAGGCGTGGGTGCTCACGAGGATCGGCGTGCGCCGCGTGCTGGAGCTATAGACCGCCCAATAACCGATCAGCGCCACCAGTACGAGCACCACGCCTGTGAGCGGCAGCGGCTGAAGCAGACGTCGCGCACCCGACTCTTTCGGGGCGGCTGCCTCGGGAGCCTGCTGGGACTGCTCGCGCAGCCGCACCCGCGGGGCGCCACCGTTGCCCGCAGGGTGCTCGTCACGGCCGAGAGTACGGAGGCGAAGACGCGGTGTGTTCATGAGCCTATTCCTTCCAGGGAGCGCTGACAGACCACTGACAAATCACTGACACGCAGCCGACACGGACCCCGCCGCCGCACTTTCGGGCGAAGCAGGGCTCGGCTGCAGGGAGTAGTCCGTTCAGCTCGTGGAGCGCTGAAACGTCGCGGCCGGAGAGCTGGAGCGCTCGCCCGCCTCCGGCGGGGAAAGCACCATCCTGTCGATGTTGAAGGTTCATCCATGAGGTAAGCGGAGCTAGCGAGCGTTCATGGAAACAGATTTCCCCCCGGGTTCCTAACGCTCGAAACCATCCGGGTCGACGGCGCGACTCAGGCGCCCGCCGGGGGACAGTGGTGACCAACAACGAAACGCCTGCATCTCAGGAAAGTCCACAAAATGGAACACGCCGATTGTCACAGACTCTAAAAGTTTCCTAAAGGTGACTCGATCGCTGACTGGGAGATGCGTCAGCGATCTGTTAGTGCGGCGTTAGTCCTTCGAGGGAAGCTCCGGAGCGTGGGCTCCATGTCGCGATCCTGGCCCGAGCCTCTGCTCGATCTCGTTACGAGTCGCCTCGCGCTCCTCGCCGATCCGACCCGTGCCAAGCTGCTTCTCCTCTTGGAGCAGAAGGAGGCGACGGTTCAGGAGCTCGCTGACACGATGCCCAGCACCCCGCAGAACGTCTCCCGGCATCTGGGGATCCTGTACAGGGCGGGCATCGTCACCCGGCGCCGGGAAGGAACCCGTGTCCACTACTCGCTGACCGACTACTCAGCTTGCCGGCTGCTGGAGCAGGCTCTGTCCAGCCTCAGCGGACAGATCGAGGAGCTTGCCGACCTCGTAAGGCCCGCCGCCTAGCCGAAAACCTCGCGACGCCCATGCGGGCGGCGATCGGTCGAGGGATCCGAGGTTGCGGCTGGTCCTAGGCCGCCCTGGGGTGCCAGCCGCGACCCTTCTTCTCGAGCTTTCCGTCCTGCTCGAGTCCCGGAAGTACGCGGTAGAGGTAGTTCTGCTTGATGCCCATCTTCCCGGCCAGCTCGGGGATCGTGATTCCGGGCTGTCCCTGCACGAACAAGAGTGCCTGGGCGGCGCGTGTGCCGCTGCCTTTGCGCCGTCCGACGCGACCTTTGGGGCGTCCGGCGGGACGGCCTACTTTTTTGCGGCCCGGAGGACGGCCTGGTTTTTTGCGTGCAGTTTTGACCGGGGTGGCGGCCGGAGCGGTCACCGGGCTGGCGGCCGGGGCCGCTTCGCTTCGCACGGCTTTGGCGCTTCTCCGCGGGCGTCCCGGCCCACGGCGGCGAGGAGCGGAGTTGGTGGTGATGGCGGTGGGAGCCGATCCACCCAACTTGGCGAGTGCCGAAGCGGCGGCCTCGAGGCGGCTGTACTCGTCAACCAGCGGCTTGAGCTCCATCAGCCGGTCGGTGATCTCTTCGCGCTTATCGTCAAGGAAGTCCGTCACGGGCACGTCCTAAGCTCGGGTGCGGGAGACCAACGTATACAGGATGCGGCGAGTGGACCCCGAACGATCGCGGGGCAGCCGACGTAGGAGGGTCGCCGGCTGCCCTCACGGGCCGAACGAAATCGACGCGGTTCCGGGCCGCTTGAGGAACCCGCCCCGGCTCGCTTTTGGCGCTCCGGCTTGGATGGCGCGGCCTCACACCTCGTTGGCCTCGCTCTTTGCGGCTCGGTTCCGCGTCTGGGCAGAACATAGGCCCTTTCGAGGCGCGCGCGCAAGGGGGTCTCGTCGTGGCTTCCTGCATCTTGCGAAGGAAGCGTCTGCGGCTTGCGGCCTACGCCTCCCGCCCGGCTTGCCGGCTCCACGACGCGCGTGCTTCAGCTCAAAGCTGTGTGGGGCGCCTTGGTCCGAGATCTCTTGTCCGATCCGGCCAATGGCGCGATCGAGCGTATCGTCACTTGGCGATGTCCGACCAAACAGAACGATCTCAGCTGACCAGCTCCCGACCCGCGCGCCCGAGAGCCGCGCCAACCTCGCCGATGTGATGAGCATGAGGGGTCGACTCACGGATGGCGTGGCCGGCTTGCTTGCCCGGTCACGATCCTCGCCCGACGAGTTCGCCGACTTCTACGAGCAGACGTCAGCCCAGGTGCTCTGCTTCTTTGTGACGCGAACCGACGATCCGCAGCGGGCGATTGACCTGACGCACGAGACGTTCATGAAGGCTTTTGAGCACCGGCAGGAGTTTCGCGGCGCGAGCGACGAGCAGGCGGCCGCCTGGCTGTGGCGGATCGCGCGCAACGAGCTGGCGCAGTATTGGCGCTCGAGGTCGGTCGAGCTCGCCGCCGTTGAGCGGCTCGGGCTCGAGCGCGTCACTCTGAGTGACGGGGAAGTGCTGGACGGCGAGCGGTTTATCGCCGCAGGGGAGCTTCGCGAGCAGATACGACGCGCGCTCGAGGTCCTGCCTGAGGACCAGCGTGAGGTGGTCCGCTTGCGCTTCGTCGATGATCTCAGCTATGAGGAGATCGCCCAAAAGCTGGGAGTCTCAAACGACGCGGTGCGGACCCGCACATCGCGCGCTCTGCGCGCTCTGAGGAGCAGTGGTCACTTGGACGAGGCGATCGAGAGGTTCGAGGCGTGAGCCACGAGTCACGCGATCTGTGGCGCCCGCCCGCCCTCGAGCGGATCGGCGCGCAGCTGCGCGATCTCGAGCGCGCCGAGGCGACCCGGCGGCGCCGGCGGCGAATCTCGATCTCGGGCGGCCTCGTCGCCGCCCTCGTCGCGGCCTTCGCTTTCTTGGACATGGGTCAACTGGCCCGAGCGCTCTCGCCGGTCAATCGCGCTCCCGCGGCCGCCGCCGCGTCCGAATCGGTGCGTTTCGACTCCACGATCACGATCGCGGTCAACGGCGGCGAGCAGGGCCGGTTCAGCGAACACGGCGAAATCGACTTCGCACGACGGAACTACCGCACGACGCTCGAGTTGGGTCACGGCGAAGCGATCGAGCAGCGTCGCGTCGACGGGATCCTCTACATCGCCCAGCTACCTGGTGGGCGCAGTCAACGGGCACCGATCCGGTGGCAAGCGGCCCCCCTCGCTCACGAAGCCTCCACGACGTTCGCCTCAGCTCCCGAAAGCGAGGAGTTCACCAACCCGTTGGTCCTGCTCGACGAGCTTGCCGGGACCCGCGCTTCGGTCGCCGTCGTGGGACACGAAGATCTCCAGGGAGTGCCGACCACCCTCTATCGTCTCCAGACCAACCTCGCGTCCCTCCTGAGCGCCTCAAGCGCCACACGCAGCCAGCCGTCGTCTTACCGGGCCGTCGGCGCGACGCTGACGGTCTGGCTCGACCGTCACGGACGCCCTCGGCGGGTTGACGAGACTGTCGCGGGCGCATCCTCAGCCGGAGAGGCAAGCATCACCACCGTCACTGACTTCACCGGCTATGGACAGCCCGTCGCCGTGGGTGCGCCGACCAAAATATCGGTCAGATCAAAACGCAGCGTCGTCGGGCCCAGCCCGCTTGGCGCCTCCCCGAGCCGGGCCTTCGAGCGGCTGCTGTTCGCGCATCGCTAGGATGTCGGCTCGCAGAACTGGCCCCCGTTGACCGGAAGTCCGGCGGTCCCGAGCGTGCTGGCGTCGCTGCCCACCCATTCGAGGCCCGTCGGATATGGTCCGCCGACCACGGGGTTCGTGCCGTCGAACTTGAACGCCCCGCTGACGACCGACGCGCTCCGTGATGTTTTGTCGCTGCTAATGAGCCGCACGCTGACCGCACCGTTAGGCGCGAGCCCGGTGATCTCCATCAGGTTCTTGCCGGTCGAGCCGCATTCGTCTCCCACCGAGACGCCGTGCCCTTCCGCGATCTCTGCAGTCGTAGCACACGTTTCACCGGCGAAACGACTGCCAAGGCTGCGCACCAGGCACTTCGTGGCAGTGTTGGACACGAGGCCGACGCGCTCGCCGTTGGCGAGCGAGAACAGCGGCTTGGCTTGGGATGAGTTCAATCCGCTGGCCCGTAGTTGGCGTTCCGGGCCGGGAGCAACGGTCGCGGCCCGTTCACCGGGACCGGCATCGGTGCCGGAGTTTGCAGCGGCGTAGGCCCCTGCACCGCTCACGGCGAGCGCGGTTGCGGCCGAGACGGCGACCAGCAGGCTTTTGCGGCTTCCCATTGTCATCATCTGTTACCTTCCTGAAGTGGTCGTGACTTGCTGAGTCGTGGCACTCTGTGGGCTCCTACGTTCCCGCGTAGCCACCGACGACATGGGACGTACCGCTTTGGTTGTAGACGCGGGCCCACACGTATTCGCCCCCGAAGTATTTGACATTGCAGTAGCCGTACCCGTGACTTACTTCGTTGTGACCGCCGTTAAAGAGCTGACACGCGAGATACGGTGACCCTGTAGACGAGCCTTCGTTGAAGTAAAACGTGTGCGCGCCGCCTGATTGGATGTAACAGTTGGAGCCACAGATTGAGTAGCCGCCGTAGGATTCACTGAAAGCGGAGGCGGCGCCGGCGGTTGACAGGGCCAGCACAAACGCTGCGGCGAGCGAGATGGCGAGGACAGTCAGACGAGCGCGGAGCAATTTCCTCATGGGTGAGTTCTCCCTTCCGAGCTTAAGTTCCCCTATGTCGTGGCTTGGGGCGTGGGTCAGGCATGGCATGTCAGCGGGCTGAGCCCAGCCCGAGAACCTCATCGCCGTATAGATGCGCGAGGTCGAGATTTGTGACAACTTGCTACCGGGTGCTGGGAAACGCCGCCTCGGCCGGGCCGCTCATTCGCTCGTGCGCAGTTCCTCGACGATTGCGGACAGTCGGGTATATGCTCGTCAGCCTGAAGTGGCTAACAGGAGGAGCCGATGGAGAGGATCACAGGGACGTCAGGGGTGCGATCCGCCGATCAGCCACGCGGCGGCAGCTGCGCGTCGGTCGGCCGTCCGTCTTCGGTGTCCAGCTCGTCGGCGAGCTGATGGACGGTGGCGTTAAGCCCTGCGAGGAACCGCAGGACGGTGTGCCAGCGCACGCCACGTCGTCCACGCTCGACTTGGGAGACGTAGGTCGGGTCGATGCCGAGGCGGCCGGCGAGTTGCTCCTGGGTGATCCCGGTTTGCGCGCGCAGTGCGGCGAGCGCACGGCCGAGTTGGCGCTGGCTCTCGGTCTCATCGACCGCGTAGGGGGCTTTTGGCACAGCGCTACCGTCGCGCGACCAGCTCCTGTCCGCCAGGGCACTTTTAGTCAGGTTGGCGGGCGGCTACGTCTGCTTGGCAAGCTCGTCGGCCAGGTCCTGGGGTGTGGCGTCCAAGTTGGTCAGAAAGCGCATGACCGTGTACCAGCTGACGCCTCGCTCGCCCTTCTCGATTCGACGGATGTAGCGATAGTCCATGTGCATGCGGTTCCCGAGCTCCTCTTGGGTGAGGGGCGTGCGCTCCCGAAGCCGCCGCAGCGCGGTGCCCATGCTGGTCTTGACTTGGATTGGATCGAGGGTCTCCGGAGTCTTCGCCACGGCCTAACGGTGCCGTTGCTAGACTCCGCCCGCCAGGGTAATATCAGTCAGGTTGAGATTCGGTCGGACAGGCTCGATGGGAGCAGGAGAGGACGAGGGGCGGAAATGAAAGGGCTGCCGGAAGGGTCAGGTTCGCGGGCGCGAAGCGGGTGCCCCTGTGCCCGGCGCGGCGCATCTCGGTGCGGTGCCGTGTTTCGCTGCGGCTGGGGTGGCCGGCTCGCGCGTCAGCCACGCGGCGGCAGGGGCGCGTTGGTCGGCCGCCGGTCCTCGGTCTCGAGTTCGTCGGCTCGCTGGGCCAGTTCAGCGAGCGACCATCCGAGAGCACGAGCGATGCAGTCGGCCACGTGCCAGGTCGGATTGGCTTTGCCCGCTTCGATCTCACGAAGTCTGCGCACGCTGATTCCCGCCGCGTCGGCGAGTGCCTCCTGCTTCAGGTTCTCCTCAAGTCGGCGTAGGCCGATCGCGCGGCCCGATCGCGACTTGTGGTGTTGGGCTGCGCGGCACACCCGAAGCCTCAGGGTACGACGCTCTCGTGACCAGGAACTATAGTGCCGGTATGGGCATTCGCGCGCCAGTCCCCCTGTGCAGCGGCTCCGTCAGCTTGGAGGCGATCCAGTCTCGCCCGTTGGCGGTTGCGTGCCTTCGCGTTCTTCAACCCGGCGAACCAGCTCGGCGTGGGACCAGCCGAGGGCACGGGCGATGCGGCCCGCTAGCCCGTAGCTGGGGTTCTCGCCGGCCTCTATCCTGGATATCTGAGCCTGGCTGCTGTCTGCGGCGAGCCCTATCTGTTCTTGGCTCTTGTCGAGTTCGACGCGGCGGTCTCGGATCACGTCGCCGAGGGCGACCTGCGGGTCTGGGCGTTGGGGCATCGCCCGGAACCCTCGGAGTTTCGCGCGCCAATTACCATACGTTTATGGATGACACGGGTCGGTCGGTGGGCGGCTTCACTGCTCGCACGGGGGCGCGAACACCTGCTTGCCGCTACTCGATGTCCCGCAGCAGGTCGGCCGGCGTGGTTCCGAGAGCTCGGGCGAGTCGCAGGAGCATGTTCGTTGTCGGGTCGCGGCGGGTGTTCTCAATCTTGTTGATGTGCGAGAGGTCAACCCCGCTGATCCGGGATAGGGCCACTTGCGAGATACCAGCCGCCTCGCGCGCCGCGCGTAGGTTGGCTGCTAGCTGAGGCAAGGGCTCATGGGACACCACACCACGGGTTTTCCGGCTCCGCCAACCTGCACCTGTGGCGCATACACCATAGGCCGGAGGGTGTGCCCGGTTCGGCCAGGCACGCAACCCGTTTCGAGCGGCGCAGCTTAGGGGTCGAGCATCGGATGCCGGCAGCCCCGACCACATCGATGCCTCCAGCGTTGACCCAGGAGCGGACGGTCCAGATCGAGCCGTTGTACGTGAAGCTGCCGGGTGGGCGGCGCGGCGCTCACGGCCTGAGCAAAGACCAAGTGGCCGCTGACCAGCGCCGGCGCTTGCAGGGAGCGATGATCGTGGCGGTCGATC
>OCTA010004282.1_pt1 | contig 12519 bp, 9 predicted proteins | sample 1538991 | NCBI WGS metagenome assembly OCTA01 (sample SAMEA3539302, study PRJEB22396) | soil metagenome | biome: tundra; feature: field; material: soil | place: USA | collected 2010-05 | depth 0.15 m
GCGATGCGCCGCAGCTTGAGAAAACTGTCGATGGCCGGCCGGTCGTTGCGCATTTGCGACTCCTGAGTCCGATTCTCTCGAAACCATCGTAGCCTGGAGAGAAGCGGGCACGCGAGCGGCGGATTGAAACATTGGAGTGGGCCGGATTGGTCTAAATCACCGAGACGACAATTGACAGATTCGTCTCATGCGCCCGCCGAACGCCATGCCGACATTCCGATGAGCGTGCAGGCGGACGCTGCGGAGGTTTCCCATGAGAGCATTACTCGTAGCTTTCATTCTTACCGCCAGCGGCGCATCCGCCGCCGCACCGGGCGAACAGCAACTTGCAGCCTACCTCGAAGAGCACGGTAAATCCCCCGAGGATTACGTGATTTCGAAGTTCGCCGATCACCAGATCGTCTTCTTAGGCGAGTATCATCGCATCCGCCACGATGTGGAATTGGTACAAAAACTGGTCCCACGCCTGTACAAGGCGGGCATTCACAACCTGGGCATCGAATTTGGCGCCGAGGAACTGCAGACCGAGGCCGATCGCCTGGTGACCGCCGATGTATACGACCCCATCCTGGCGCGCTCGCTGATGTTCCGGTGGGAGCCGTCGTGGGGCTACCACGAATACATTGAGCTGTACCACGCCGCATGGGATGTGAATCGCAGCCGGCCGAGGGGCGCGGCGCCGTTTCGTATCGTGAACCTGGGTTACCGCGTCGACTTTTCGCAACTTCAAGGCGAGCGCACGCCCGAAGTCATGCGCAAGGTATTCGCCCGCGGCGATACGGACGTTTTCATGGCGGATGTGATCCGGCGCGAGTTTCTCGATAAGGGCGAGAAGGCACTCATCTATTCGGGGAGTCACCATGCTTTCACGCGTTATCGGCAGCCGATCTACAACCCGGATACCAAGCAGGTTGTGAGGCGCATGGATGATCGCATGGGAAATCTCGTATATCAACGTGCGCCCGACAAGGTTTTCACGATTCTGCTGCATTACCCCGTCGATTCGCTGAGCCAGCCATCGAAGATGATCCGGCCCGGCAACGGGATGATCGACCGCGTCATGGAGACACGCTTCGCCGGCCGCAGCTTCGGGTTCGATATCGCCGGCAGCCCGTTTGGCGACCTGCCGGATCCCGACAGCTATTACTCCGGCAGGGATGCCGGCTTTACGCTAAAAGAATGGTGCGACGGCTACATCTACACGAAGCCACTGCGTGAATATGCGGGAGTTACCGTCGAACCCGATTTCATCACGGAGGTCAATCTAAGAGAAGCGGTCGCCCAGATTGCCAATCCCGAAGTGCGGCCTAAGGTCACCAGCGCCAAACTGTACATGGAGGCTCTCGCAGACGACACAAACTTCCACGAGAGATTCCTGCGGGTTGTGCCTCCGCTGGAACCCGCGAAGTAACTTGTAGTGCGGGCAGCGCCGAGATTCTCGGCGCTGCCCGGGGTCAACATCTGGTGCGGCGAAACGTCCCGAGTGCGGCATCAGGCCGAATACACGAGTTCGCCGTCGAGCCAGGTGCGGAGGATGCAGATTGACTTGGCGGCCGGTTCGTAGTCGAATTCCACGACATCGGCGCGCTCGCCGGGTTGCAAGCCGCGCCACCGGCCGGCGATGCGTCCGACGCGGGCGGGATTGCGCGTGGCCAGGGTCAGCGCTTCGCTCAGGCTGAGATTGGCCAGCCGCATCAGGTTCCCGATGCCCTGGTCCATGCGCAAGGCGCTGCCGGCGAGACGGTCGCTGCCGCGCAGGGTCACGCGGCCTCCGGCGTGCAGTGTCACCTCGACCTCGCCCAGCATGTACGGTCCGGGCTCGCAGCCGGCGGGCGCGACGGCGTCGGTGATGGCCAGCGAGCGTTCGAGGCCTTTGGCGCGCAGGGCGACGTTCAGGAAATCGCGGTCCAGGTGAATGCCATCGACGATCAGCGAGGCCGCCAAACGGTTCTCGGCCAACTGTTGCCAGAGGTAGTTGGGATGGCGGGGCAACTCCCAGTTAGCACCGTTGCCGAGGTGCGTCGAGAGCGTTGCGCCGGCGCGCACGGCGTCCTCGATCTGGCTGTGCGTGGCCTGGAGATGGCCGATGGCGACGACCACGCCCTCACTGACCAAGTGCTCGATGTAGCGCGGCGTTTCGGGCCATTCCGGAGAGACCGTGACCAGCCGGACGTGGCCGTCCGCGGCGTCCTGCCAGCGATTGAATTCCTCGATATCCGGAGGGCGCACCCAGCGCCGGGGATGGGCGCCGCGCGGGCCGTCGTGCGGCGAAATGTGCGGCCCTTCGACGTGGAAGCCTTCGAAGGCGTGGCCGTGGCGGAGCTCGCGCCGGGCGCGGGCGAGGTTGCCCAAGGCCCCCAGCATGGCTTCGGGCGAGCCGGTAATGACGGTCGGGAAAAGGCGCGTGACGCCGGTGCTGAAAAGAACTTCGAGCGAGCGGGCGATCTCGTCCTGGGGCGCGTCGGGATTGCAGTAGTCGACGCCGGCGAAGCCATTCACCTGGACGTCAATGAAGCCGGGCGCGAGGTAGGTGTGGGCCGGGGGCGGGGCAATCAGCTCCTCGACGCCGTCCAGGAGGACGCCGCCGGAAAGCTCGACGCACGCGCCGGAGAAGGCGTGCAATCCCAAACATTTCATGACAACACCGTTTTATTCACAGTTTTACCACAAGGAGTGGCTCGAAACTTATTGAAAAATAAGCACATTCAAATGCCAAAAACGCTGTGCGAAACGGCTGGCGGGCCTTTCGCAGCCAACCCGTCTGTGGTTACATTATGAGCACGTCCGGGCCGCCGTCCGCTCCATGCTTTCTGAATCTCGGGGGAGGTTGAGATTGGGAGCGGGCTTGGCGGCCCGGTCAATTTTCGGACTCGCTTCTGAGCATCACGCACACTCATTTTAGATCCGCCTGCTGGGTAGCGCGGGGAGACACCTGCGGCGTCCTCGGCGGAAGCCTTGGTGTCGCCCTCGGGCTGTGGGCTGGGTGGTTGTGCTCGGAGACGAATGGGCCTCGCTGTCCCCCGCGCGCAAGGGGTTGGCGGACAGTCCGTGGTTTTCGCCGAGACCGCTGGAGTCCACACGGCGCAGAAGAGGTCGTGGGTGGATAGAGAGAATTGTGCGCGCCTCGGACAGCCTGGAAATAGGGATTTGCGGATGCTGTCCCGGTTTTTCATGAGAAATGCGGTTAGGCCGGAACTGGTTCGGCGGCGGGAACTGGCGTGAGCCAGCCATGCTTGTCCGGCGCGTGTCCGGTGACCACGTCGAAGAACGCTTTCTGCAGCCGCTCGGTGATGGGACCGCGGCGGCCGGAGCCGATGGAAATCTTGTCGACACTGCGGATGGGCGTGACTTCGGCGGCGGTGCCGGTGAAGAAGACTTCGTCGGCGATGTAGAGCATCTCGCGCGGAATCTCGGTCTCGATGACCGGGATATCGAGCTCGCGGGCGAGCGTCAGGACGGAGTCGCGGGTGATGCCGGGCAGGACGCTGGAGGCCATCGGCGGAGTGTGGATCCGGCCGTCGCGCACGACGAAGATGTTCTCACCGGAGCCTTCGCTGATCTTGCCGCTGTCGTCGAGGGCGATACCTTCGGCGTAGCCGTCGAGGTGCGCCTGCATGCGAACGAGTTGGGAATTCATGTAGTTGCCGGCGGCCTTGGCGAGCGCGGGCAACGTATTGGGCGCGATGCGCGTCCAAGAGGAGACGGCGACGTCGACGCCCTGGGCCAGAGCCTCTTCGCCGAGGTACTTGCCCCACTCCCAGCAGGCCAGGTAGACCTCGGTGGGATTGCCGAAGGGCAACACGCCGATATTGCCGTAGCCGCGCAGGACGATGGGCCGGATGTAGCAGGAACGCAGATGGTTGACGCGCACCAGTTCCACCTGCGCCGCGATCAGTTGCTCGAGCGTGTAGGGAACCTCGATGCGGTAGATTTTGGCCGAATCGAGCAGGCGGCGCGTATGTTCCTTCAGGCGAAAAACGGCTGGCCCGATGACGGTTTCGTAGCACCGCACGCCTTCAAAGACGGCGCTGGCATAGCTGACGACGTGGGAGAGCACGTGAATGCGCGCGTCATCCCAGGCGATGAACGCGCCGTTGTGCCATATTTTTTCTGTGGGCGTCATGTTGTCATTATGACAGCAGGCCGAAGCGCCGGAACTTGGTGAGGGGTGGCGAAGACATCAAAAAAAATGTGGAAGCGGTCGGTGGCGCTGATCGTGATATGCGCCATGCCCGCGCTCGCCGCGGCGCAGAAGAAGATGCCCAAGCCGGGTTGGAACCTGTTCAAGAAGCAGCAGGACATCGAACTGGGCCGCGAATACGCGCAGCAGGTGGAACGGCAGATGTATGTCGTTCCCAACAAGGAACTGAACGACTACGTGACGCGGGTCGGCATGCGGCTGGTGCGGCAGGGCGGGCTGGAGGATTACCCGTACTATTTCAAAGTGGTCCAGGACGACAGCATCAACGCCTTCGCGCTGCCGGGAGGGCCGACGTACGTCCATACGGGGCTGCTGAAGGCGGCGGAGAACGAAGCGCAACTGGCGGGCGTACTGGCGCACGAGCTGTCGCACGTGGTGCTGCGGCACGGCACGCATCAGGCCAGCCGGGCGGTGGCGCTGCAGGCGCCGGCGATGGTGCTCGGCGGGCTGGTCGGGCGCAGCGGATTGTCGGCGCTGCTGGCGCAGATGGGCATCGGGCTGGGCGCGAATTCGGTACTGATCGGGTTTTCCCGCAGCATGGAAAGCGAGGCCGACCTGCTGGGCGCGTACACGATGGCGAAAGCGGGCTACAACCCGCTGGAATTGGCGCGGTTTTTCGAGAAGCTGGAAGCCGAGCGCGGCAACCCGAACTGGCTGGTGTCACGATTTCTCTCCGACCACCCCAGTCCGGGCAATCGTATTCAGGCACTGGAGGAGCAACTGCCCTACTTGCCGCGCGGGCCATATAACGCGGAAGAGGGCGACCTGGTCCACATCCAGCAGGTGGTGGCGCAGCTCAGCGTCCCCAAGGGCGGCCTCCCGCGCGGTGAAAACCAGGAGCCGGCGGGGACGGGCCCGGCCGCGGGACAGGTGGATGCGCCGGTTATCAGCCTGAGCGGGGGCGTGCGCGAATACACGGGCAGTCTGCAGGGCGGGGCAGTCGCCTTCTCCTATCCCGAGGAGTGGCTGGCGCAGCCCAACCCCGACGGGTCGCTGCGGGTGACCGGGGAAAACGGGATGGTGGGCAGTGCGCTGGGCTACGGGGTGCTCGTGAATGCGGTGCCCGCGCGCAACGGCAGAGTGGAGTTGCCGGCCGACACGAAGGCTTACCTGCAGAGCCTGGCGCAATCGGACCACAACGTGAAGACCGAGTCCGAACCGGCGGAACTCACCGCCGGTGACTCGGCGGCGCTGGCAACCCGGTTGAGTTCGGACTCGCCCTATGCTGGAGGACGCCGTGAGATCGACATGGTGGTGACGGTGGACTGTGGTCCAACCCTGGTCGTGCTGATCTGTGTGGCGCCAGCAGCGCAATTCACGCACCTCGAGGACGCCTTCCAGGCCCTGATTCGCAGTCTGAGGTTCAACCGCTAGATGGCTCTGCCCGCCACTCCCGTCAGGGCGCTGCTGTTCGATTTCGACGGGGTGCTGGCCGACACCGAACCGCTCCATTGGCGGGCGTGGCGCGAGATCGTGGCGCCTTTCGGAATTAACCTGGATTGGGTGACTTTTCAAACCACGTGCATAGGCGTCACAGATTCAGCCATGTTGCACAAATTGTGCGCATTAGCATTGAAACCTGTCACGCCGGATGAACTAAGAGTGCATTACCCACAGAAAAGGAAGCTGTTTCATGATCTGGTAGGCGGTCGGTCGCTGATTCCACCGGATCTGGTTTCACTTCTTAAATCATTGACTCAGTATCGATTAGGGGTCGTCACTTCCAGTAATTTGGCAGAGATTGAGCCCATCCTGGAGAAAGAACGACTCTTGCAGGTGCTAGGGACGGTTATCTATGGCAACAACGTGCGCCACCACAAGCCCGACCCGGAGCCATATCTTATTGCTATGGAAAGGCTTGGCGCTGCCGCCTGCGATACGGTCGTATTCGAGGACTCGGCCGCGGGCATGCAAAGCGCCCGCGCGGCCGGCTGCCGGGTGGTCCAGGTGCGCGATGTGGCGCAGGTTGCGGCGCAGGTGCGGGGTGCGGTGAAAGAGAATTTCGACCGGCGCCATGACCTCCTATAAGGCTGCGCGTTAGAGTTGGAAGGATCCCAATGCAACCAGCAGAGTAGTCGCCAGGGGCCAGCCTGGTTCATTGCCGGGCTTCTTTCCCATTCCATTTCATTTCTGATAATCGATATTATGTAAACTCACGAACCCGGGAGACAACTCACCGCCTCCTGGTCATTCCATCCACTCCTCGCCCACTCCCTTTATTCAATCACCAGCAGCCCACCCGATTGCCCCGCTTGCGGTTTCTCATCTCCGCCACCGTGGCCGCCGCTGTGGGGGCGCCGCGCGATGCAGAGCCGGCATTCGCTTGCGGCAAAATCGGACCGCTGCATCGTAAATAGTTGAAATTTCCACCAACAAAAACCCCATCTCCGGCGTCTACTCGTTACGATAGGGATTCGCGGCTTGGGAAGCCGATGAATGCGTTTGGTCATCATATCGAGTGGTTTTATTCCGCCTGCATCCAATCCGCTCAAAGTGCCCTGGACCGGGACTTTTCTGACCGCGATGGCAGTCCTGGCAGCCATGATCTCGTTGCCGGGCTGTTCGCGGCCCGCACCGCGCCCCGCTGGGCCAGCTGAGCCGGCCACCGCCGCGCATTTTCCGCCGGCGGCGGCTGCTCCAGCCGTGCAGGGCCAGAGAGCGCACACGATCCGCGCGACCGGGCTGATCCGAGCGCTGGAGTCCCAGTCAATCCGGGTGCCCCAGCTCGCCGGCACCGGAATTCGTCTGACCGTGGTGCACATCATCACCAACGGCAGCAAGGTCGCGAAGGACGACGTGCTGGCCCAATTCGACCCCACGTCCCTTGTGGATACAGAACGCGACGCCAAGGCCAAGCTGGACGACCTGTCGCATCAATTCGATCAGAAGAAGGCGCAGGTCTCCAGCGACGGCACCACCCGCGAGGCCCTGATCCGCTCCGCCGAAGCGGATCTCGAAAAGGCTCTGCTGCAGCTAAGAAAGGGCCCGATTCTGAGCGAAATCGACCGCCTGAAAAACCAGGCCCGTGCCGAGAACGCCAAGCTGAGTCTGGCCAGCCTCAAGAAATCGGATGAGTTCCACAAACGCGCCGAGACGGCCATGGTGCGGATCCAGGAACTGAAGGTCGAACGCCAGCGGGTCACGCTGGAACGGACCCGCTCGAACCTGGAGAAACTACAGATCCGCGCGCCGCAGGATGGCATGGTGGCTCTGGAGAACACCTGGCGTTCCGGCTCGATGGGTCCTGCGCGCGAGGGCGATGAGCTGTATCCGGGGATGCCCCTGATTAAGATCTTCAATCCGTCGCGCATGGTGGTGGAGGCGACGGTCAACGAGTCCGATGTGGCCTGGCTGGGCAAAGCAGCGCACACGCGGCTCTTTCTCGACGCCTATCCGGGCGCGGTTTTCGACGCCGATCTCGAATCGGCGAGCCCCGTGGCGACCAGCGGTTTCGACACGCCCGTCCGCGCCTTCACCGCGATGTTCCGCATCCGGCAGCAGGACCCCCGGCTACTGCCCGATCTCTCCGCCGCCCTGGAAATCGAGACCTCCGCGGCCGTGGCGGAACGCGCGCCGGCCGGAGTTGAGAAAGCCAGGCAGAAACCATGAGCGGCGGCGTAGTTCCCTACCCCAAAGTGCGGCGCCGCCGGAGCAGTTGGCTGGCGGGCGGTTTTGTGCTGGTGCTGGCGGGCGTGCTGGCGTTTGTCTTCTTGCGACCGGGCGCGGCCACGCCGGCTGCGGCCGTTCCGACGGCCACGGCGCGCAAAGGCGAGTTTCTGGTGATCATCACCTGCCGCGGCGAGCTTGTCGCCGACCGTTCCGTGCAGATCAACGCGCCGTTCAACGTCCCCAACCTGCAGATCGTCTGGCTGGCGCAGCAGGGTGCGCCCGTTAAGGCCGGCGACCTGATCGTGCGCTTCGATGCCAGTGCCGCCGAGCGCCAGTTGAAAGAGCAGGAGGCCGCTCTCAAGCAGGCTCAGGCGTCGCTCGATCAGGCCATCGCCGAGGGGCACATCAAGGCCGAGCAGGACAAGCTCGAACTCGCCGCCATGAAGCAGGCCGCCGAAAAGGCCCGCCTGGAAGCCTCGAAAAAGGAGATCCTCAGCGCCATTCAGGGTGAGGAGAACCGGATCGATCTGGGTCTGGCGGAGGAGAAGGTGAAGGTGCAGCAGGCGACCGTGGAGCTGAACCTGGCCTCCAGCCGATCCAACATTGCGTCTTTGGAGAGCCAGCGCAACAAGGCCCGCGATGAAGCCGAGCTGACCCGCAGCCGCCTGGCCAAGATGGCGCTGCCGACGCCGGCCGCGGGCATCGTCAACCTGCTGATGAATCATTCGCAGGGGTGGATGAATGCCAAGCCTTTCAAGGTTGGCGACAACGTCTGGCCCGGCAGCGGAATTGCCGAGATTCCCGACCTCGCGAGCCTGCGCCTGAAGGGCAAGGCTGAAGAGATCGACCGTGGCCGGATGCTCGTGGCGCAGCCGGTGCGGGTGCTGCTCGACCCGTTCCCCGAGAAGACGTTCATAGGCCAGCTCGAGTCCATCTCCCCGCTGGCCGAGGCGACCTTTGAGTGGCCCCCCTCGCGAACGTTTCGCGTGCTGGCCTCGCTGGGCGCGCCCGACGCGCGCCTGCGCCCGGGTATGAATGGACGGATGGACGTGGTCGTGGACCGCATTCCCGATGCGATCAGCGTCCCGGCCAAAGCGGTTTTCGCTCGCGACGGCCGGCCCATCGTGCTGGTGCCCGGCAAGGACGGACTGCGGCGCGTGCGGGTCGAGGTCCTGGCCCGCAACCCCGACGAGGTGGCTATCCGTGGGATTGAGGCCGGCACGCAGGTGGCCCTGGTGGATGCGCTGGCCTCTGGGCAGAACAAGAAGAGCGAGGGCCAGGGCTTCGAGGTGAAGGCCCGATGAAGCGGCTTCGTCAAGCTCTCGCGCTGGCCTGCGTTGTGGCCGTTCTCATCGCGCTGGCTTTTTTGGCACCCCGGTTCAAGCAGTTCCTTTCACCGGCTTCCGCGACCGTCACGCCGACCACGCAGGTGCGGCGCGGCGACGTCACCTTTACCGTGTATGCCAACGGCAGTTTGCAGGGTGGCAATTCGAAGATGGTGGTCGCGCCCATGACAGGCAACAATTCGCTGACCATCACGGAACTCGGCAAGTCGGGCGATCTGGTTCATGAAGGCGACGTGGTCGCGCGTTTCGACACCACCGAGGAGACCTACAAGTTACGCGAAGCCGAAGCCGACATGGAGGAGGCCGAGCAGCAGGTGATTCAGGCCGAAGCCGAAGCCGCGGCCAAGGAAGAGGAGCTGGCGAACGAGCTGGTCACCGCCCGCGGCACGCTGTCGGATGCCGAACTGGAGGCCCGCCGCAATCCCCTGCTGGCGGCCATCGCCGCCCGCCAGAACGAGCTGGCGGTCCAGGGCGCCCGCGAACGGTTGGCCAAGCTGGAACACGATTATCCCGAACGCAAAGCCGCCGCCAAGGCTAGCATCAACATCCAGCAGGCCGCCCGGGAGAAGGCCAAGATTCAGGTCGAAATGGCGCACCGCAACATCGACATGATGACCGTCAAGGCCACCGCCAGTGGGTACGTGAACGTGGAAAAGAACATGAATCAGAACATGATTTACAGCGGCATGACGCTGCCGTTGTACCAGGTCGGCGACCAGACGCGCCCGGGCATGGCCATCGCGCAGATCCCCGACATGAGTCATTGGGAGGTCAGCGCGGAGGTCGCCGAAACCGACCGCGGCCACCTCTCGATCGCCCAACCGGCCGAGGTCCACGTCGTCGCCCTGCCCAACCGCACTTTCCAGGCCCACGTCAAGGATCTGGGCGGCACCACCGGCAACTTCTGGGAACGCCACTTCGAATGCCGGCTGTCGCTCGACAACCCCATTCCGGAACTCCGCCCCGGCATGAGCGCGCGCATCCTCATCACCACCGAAACCCTCAGGAACGCCTTGTGGCTGCCGGCGCAGGCGCTGTTTGAAAGCGACGGCCGCACTTTTGTCTACCTGCGCAGCGGCAGAAGTTTCGCTCAGAAGGACGTGCAACTGGTGCGCCGCAGCGAAAGCAAAGTCGTCGTGACCGGTCTCAAGGAGGGCGATGAGGTCTCCCTCGCCAGTCCCGACCAGCAGGAAGCCGGATCGAAGAAAGGCGGCGCCGGTAACGCTGCGAAGGCGGTGGCCAAGTGAGCAGCCCCGTTCAGCCCTTCGACCCTTCCTCGTCCGGCCGTGTCACGCGCGGCCTCTTCAGCGACCTGGCCGAGGCCTTCGGCAACCTGCGCGCACAGAAAACCCGCACTTTCCTCACCGCGCTGGGCATCGTCTTCGGCGTCGGCTCCGTCATCGGCATGCTGGCCATCGGCGCCGGCGCGCGCGAGCAGTCGCTGCAATTCATCGAACGCCTCGGCGTGCGCAACATCCTCGTGGAATCCGTCCCCATGAACAGCCCCGAGGAACGCCAGCAGCGGCGCAAGATCAGTCCGGGTCTGACCGAACGCGACGTGCGCGTGCTCGAATCGAACATCGATGGTCTCGAAGTGCTCTCGCCGCGCCGCTCGCTGCACCCGGCGCGCGTGCTGCCCAAGCCTTCGGGTCCGATTCCGGAACTGTTCGGAGTGCGCTCTTCCTTCGAGATCATCCACAACCTGAGAGTCGACGAGGGACGATTTATCAGCCCGGCCGACGATGACGCCAGCGCGCCGGTGTGCGTGCTCGGGGCCCTGGCCAAGGTCAATCTGCTGGGCTACACCAGCGCCCTCGGTAAATTCGTCAAGGTCAACGACTGCTGGCTGGAGGTGGTGGGCGTGCTCGGCGAGCAGCTCAGCGAGGGCGCAGCGCAGGGCGGCCGCACCACCGATCTCAACAGCACGATTTTCGTCCCGTTGAATACCTTCAAGTACCGGTTCTGGGATACCAACAGCGACATGAAGGACGATCTCGATGGCGTCGACCTGCGTCTGAAGGCCGGCCAGGACAGCGTGACCACCGCCAAGATCGTCACCGCCGTGCTCAACTCCACGCACCGTAATGCCGACGATTTCACGGTCACCATTCCGGCCGCGCTGCTGGCGCAACAGCAGCGCACGCAGACCATCTTCACTTACGTGATGGTCGCCATCGCCGCCATCTCGCTCCTGGTGGGCGGTATCGGCATTATGAACATCGTCCTCGCCACCGTCATGGAGCGCACGCGCGAGATCGGCATCCGCCGCGCGATGGGCGCGCGCAAATCGGACATCGTGCGCCAGTTCCTCACCGAATCCGTGCTCATCTCACTCTCCGGCGGATTGCTGGGCATCGCCTTCGGCTTCTTCCTTTCCTGGTGCATAGCTCTGGCCGCCGAATGGAAGACCATCATCACCATCGGCTCGGTCGTCGTCGCCTTCGGAGTTTCCGCGGCCGTGGGCGTGCTTTTCGGAATCTATCCGGCCTTCAAGGCCGCGCAGATCGATCCGATTGAGGCGCTGCGGTATGAGTAAGCCGTGGCACCGCGCGGCGCCGATGAGCCGTTTCGCTCCCACGCAGCAGTTGATTACAAGGGTTCGTTCCATGCATCCGACTCGATCTCTGGCACTCTTCTTTATAGGCGTAAGCCTGGCCCTGGCACAGTCGCAGTCGGTGGCCACGGGGCCGCAGGCCGATGCCAAGGCCCCCTGGTTGGGCACGACGGCCTGGTTCCGCAAGACCTTTTTTTATGACAGCGTGCACGTCACTCTGCGCGATCCCACTCGCCTGCGCGACTTTGTCGTGGAAGGCCAGTTGAACCTGTCGTTGAAGAACTACCTCGACCTGGTGATGGCCAACAACACCGACATCGAAATCCAGCGCCTGCAGCTCGAATATCCGAAAGACGCCATCCAGCGCGCCTTTTCGATCTTCGATCCCTACCTCTCCAGTGGTTTCTCGGCTACGCGTTCCAAGTCTCCGACGACGAGCGATTTGCAGGGCGCAAGCGTGCTCTCTACTTTGGTGCAGCCGTTCAATCTCAATTTGTCCGAAACACTGCCCACCGGCACTCAGGTCAACGCTTCCGTATCGACCGCCAAGAGTTCCACCAACAGCGGCTTCTACTTCTATAACCCCGCCTTCTCCACCGGCCTGACGCTGGGCTTCACCCAGCCTCTGCTGCGCGGCCGCGGCAGCGCCGTCACGCATTTGCCGATCACCATCGCCAAGGCGCAGCGCCGCGCCGCCGACTTCGCCTTCCGCAGCCAGCTGATCGGCCTGCTCTCCTCCGCCGAGAACGCCTATTGGGATCTGGTCAGCGCGCGCGAACACGTGAAGGTCCAGCAGCAATCGCTCGACC
>OCTA010004283.1_pt1 | contig 12519 bp, 11 predicted proteins | sample 1538991 | NCBI WGS metagenome assembly OCTA01 (sample SAMEA3539302, study PRJEB22396) | soil metagenome | biome: tundra; feature: field; material: soil | place: USA | collected 2010-05 | depth 0.15 m
GACGCTCTTCCGATCTGAAGATCGTCGCCGCGATCGAAGACCTTGTCTCAAAAGCCGGCAAGGCAAAGCGGGCCTTTACCGCGCCTGAGTTTGACGAAGCCTACTACGGAGAGTTGAAGTCGAAGGTCGGCGATCGTCTCAAGGATGCTCTCGACACCAAGACTCATGGAAAGACTGAAAGCTATGCGCTCATCAAGCAGATCAAGGATGAGCTTGCGACTGCGCTTCCCGCCGACGATCCGAATGCCAAGAAGAAGCTGGCGACTTACTACGAGCATCTGCGTGAACGGACCTTCCGGGAGCAGGTGACGAAGGATCGCATCCGTCCCGACCGCCGGGCTTTCGACGAGATTCGCGAAATCACGATTGAGACCAGCGTGCTGCCGAGAACGCACGGATCGGCGCTGTTCACACGCGGTGAAACTCAGGCATTGGTTACCGCCACCCTGGGCACTGCGGACGACGGACAGCGTCTGGAGAGCTATGAAGGCGAGAAGAAGAAGAACTTCATGCTCCACTACAATTTTCCGCCATTCAGTGTAGGCGAAACTGGGCGCATGACCGGCACAGGCCGTCGCGAGATCGGCCACGGCGCATTGGCTGAGCGAGCGATCGCAGCGGTATTGCCTTCTGCGGAAGAATCGCCTTACAGCATCCGAATCGTGTCTGACATTCTGGAGTCCAATGGTTCTTCTTCGATGGCTTCGGTTTGCGGCGCGAGTCTGGCGCTCTACGACTCAGGCATTGCCCTCAAGGGTTCTGTAGCTGGAGTCGCCATGGGACTGGTCAAGGAAGGCGATGACTATGCCATCCTTACCGATATCGCCGGCGCGGAAGATCACTACGGCGACATGGACTTCAAAGTTGCCGGTACCCGTAACGGCATCACGGCTCTTCAGATGGACATCAAGATCGGCGGTCTGACGCGCGAGATTCTGCAGCAGGCCATGGAACAGGCGCGCCGGGGACGGCTATTTCTGCTCGACAAGATGGATGCTGTTCTGGCCGGACCGCGCACGGAGCGCTCGGCGTATGCGCCCCGCATCGAGACTGTCATGATCCCAACCGACAAGATCCGCGATCTGATCGGCAAGGGCGGCGCAACCATCCGCGGCATCATCGAGCAGACCGGCGCCAAGATCGATGTCGACGATACGGGTCGAGTCAGCGTGGCCTCAAGCGATGCTGAGGGTCTGAAGAAGGCACTTGAAATTATTGGCAACCTCACCGCAGTGCCTGAGATTGGCAAGGTCTACTTGGGCAAAGTCGTGCGACTTGCCGAGTTTGGCGCCTTCGTCGAATTGTTCCCTGGGACAGATGGCTTGCTCCATATCTCCGAAATCGCAGAACATCGGGTAAAGGAAGTAAAGGACGAGTTGCGTGAAGGCGATCAAGTCATGGTCAAAGTTCTGGCCATCGAGGGCAATCGCATCAAGCTCAGCCGCAAAGCTCTGATCAAAGAGCAAAAGGCTAAGCTCGCGCAGACCGCACCGGCGGAAGCTAGTGCTTCGGAAACGGAGGAGTCTGAAACTGACGCTCCGGCTAAGCCCCGCGTCGACTCTGAGGACCGGCAACCGAGGTCCAACCAGAGCACAATCCTCATCGAAGGCGGAGACGACTTTGACGATGAAGACGGCGAAGAGATCAACGAAGATAACGAGCCGAACTTCAATCGCGTTGAGGGAGGAACCCCGGTAGCGGCGGGCGCGCCAACCGCAGGTGGACGTCCACCGGTCAACAACAATCGTCGTCGTCGTCGTCGTAGAGGCGGACGCGGTCCTGGCAGTGGTCCCGGCGGAGGCCAGGCGTAGGATACATCTCAATCAAGCATTAAAATGGGCCCTGACCGATTCGGTCAGGGCCCAGATTTTTGATTGACGCGCACAACCCGATCGGACGCTAATTCTGAAAACCCTCTACTGACGAAGCCTAAGGCCGCCGCTTCGCTCCTCCGACATGGTCTCCTTCATCGGAGACTTGGGGTTTCCTGGACCACCCGGGTCGGGACCAGTTTCATTGTCTCGCTTGTTGTCATACATTCGCAGATCAGCGACGACGCAGAGTGCTTCCATGTCAGCGGCGTCGTCAGGGTAAATCGAAACCCCTACACTCGCGCCAACCTTGACGGTCCGTCCTTCGAGAACGACAGGATTCTTCAACAACTCCAACAGGGATCGGCCGACCTGTGCCGCAGTTGATCTGCTTGTGGGTTCTTCCAAAATGATCGAGAACTCATCGCCTCCGGTGCGGGCGACGGTGTCCGAACGTCGGATTCTCGACGAGAAAACCTGAGCGACATGGCGCAACAACAAGTCACCAACGTGGTGGCCGAGGGTGTCGTTGACCTGCTTGAAATGGTCAAGATCCACCATCAGCAAGGCGGCCTGAGATTTTGTGCGACGAGCGCGTTCAAGAGCGCTTGTCAGCCGATCGTGAAAGAGACGACGATTGGGCAGCCCGGTCAGATCGTCATGCAAAGCGAGATGCTTGTTGTATTCGATCTGATTCTCGAGCAGGAGAAGGATCATACCTACCGCGACTACGTACTTGGGCAGATTCCACACTTCGCTTTCTACAACCGCATGTGGCAGCCAGACCCCAAGCAACTGCGACAAGACGAACACTGATGACCAACTGAAGAATCCTGCCACGGTAATGAATGCGCCAGCAGTCGTGCTTCTGCAGATATACCAGAAGTGAAGCGCGGTCGAGAAATAGATCGTGAACAGGATTGCGTTCATTGCCGTGTCCGGGTCCGCATGCCGGCGCAGGGCAACGAGAAGGAAAACTGCAAGGGAGCAATTGAGAACGAGCGTCAGTGAACGGAGAGGATGATGAAAGCGATGAATCCTGGCCAGGATGACGGCAAGGGGACCCGCAGCGTAGAGGACAGCCGCTGGAGCCCAAAGCCGTTCGAGACCCGGAACAATCAGAACCGTGATGTTGAGAGTGTTGACAAAAAGGAGAACTCCCAGCATCCAGGGACTCGATGGCTCCTGGTGATAAGGGATCGATGCCCACAGGAAAAGGATGCCAGACCACGCGAGTGAGACCAGCGCAACTAGAAGCGCAACAAGTCCCATCACTCCCGGCAACGGTGCGAACAACAATGCCGTGAAGTGCAGCATGATCAGCAGCCACGCGGTAAGCCAATGCCCGGACGAGCGGATTTGACTCTGTCGCGCCACGGACGCAAACGCGCACGCGAGCAGCGCGATCGCAACGATGTCGGGCAGCTTAGTCCAATCCACGTACCCACCTCGGGCTCAAAGAAAATGAAAATGGCTTAACAATAGAATCCGCTATTTGTCTGCTCTTTGCGCACTTGATGGAGCCTATTGGCCAAACCTTTGTGTAAACTTGCGTAACCTAATGCAATTGCAACGATGCCGGGTTAGATGACTCCCCGTATTTTTTGGCTAGCTACACCATTGCAAGGTGGCTAGACTAAGGCTAATGGCAGCCAGCTTGTACATCGTCGTGGAAGGGGATGACCCGGGTTTTGACATCTTTGTCAACGGCCACGCACTGGCTCGGAACGAAGATTCCCTGGAACGACTTGCCGAGCGACTCCGGGTAAGTCCTCTGCTGGAGTTTTTTTCTGCCGATGAGAACTCCATGGCGCTCCTCCTCGACCAAGGTGCCGGAGATCCAGACTGGGCGAAACACCTTCCACAACCACAGTGGTTTGACCCTGTCAGCGGGCTCATCACTGTTCGCTCTTTGATCGCCTTTCTCAAAGATGATCCTGCCGCTCTGGGGTCTGAAACCGCGCCCGTTTCGAGCGAACTCAAAGAGTACGAGCGCGTCCTGGGCAAGGCGGCGGAGCGCTCCCTCCGCTGGCATCTGGCGGTGAGCTGGCGATAGCCATGGTCCGGCCTCAGGTAGTAAGAGCCTCTTCTTCTTGAGAGACGGGAGCATTTGCTACTCGCTCTATGCGGGCTCCCACGCCATGAAGCTTCTGTTCAATGCGCTCGTAGCCTCGATCCATGTGATAAACGCGATCGAGCACGGACCGACCATCCGCAACAAGAGCGGCAAGCACCAACGATGCTGATGCCCGCAGGTCGGAGCACATGACAGCCGCAGCGGAAAGCGGCGCTGGACCGCGGACGGTTGCAATACGGCCATCCACCTTGATGTGGGCGCCCATGCGTATTAATTCCTGCACATGCATGAAGCGATTTTCGAAGATGTTTTCATGTACGAGACTTACACCTTCGGACTGCGTGGCCAGCGCCATGTATTGAGCCTGCATGTCGGTGGGGAATCCCGGATACTCTTCGGTGGAAATATCTGCGGCTTGTAGCGGACCGATGGCTCGCACGCGGACCGCTTCCGTCCCCAGCAAATCAACCCGCGCACCCACTTCCCGCAGTTTGTCCAGCACCGCGCCGAGGTGTGCAGGATTACATCCTTCGACCGTAAGGTCGCCGTGAGTGATCGCTCCGGCAATTAGGAAAGTTCCAGCCTCAATGCGATCTGGATTGATGCGGTAATTCGCTCCGTGCAGACGTTCCACTCCACGCACAACGATCGTCAATGTCCCGGCCCCTTCAATCCTCGCGCCCATGGCTGTCAGCAGCGCAGCCAGATCTGTAACTTCAGGCTCGCGTGCACAGTTCTCCATCAGGGTCTCGCCCTCAGCGAGGACAGCAGCCATGAGCAAGTCTTCAGTCCCAGTGACAGTTATTTTGTCAAAGACAAGGTGAGCGCCCTTCAACCGCTCTGCACGCGCTTCAAGATAGCCGTGCTCCTGAATGATGGTCGCACCCATCTTTTCCAGCCCCTTGATATGCAGATCGATGGGTCGCCCACCAATTGCGCATCCGCCCGGCATGGCTACGCGCGCCATTCCGGTGCGAGCAACCAGTGGGCCCAGCACCAGCGAACTGGCTCTCATGGTTTTTACGATTTCGTATTTCGCCACCGGATCCGAAAGGGTGGCACAGCGAATCCTTGTGTGAGGATTTGCAGGGCCGTCAACGAGTTCTACTTCGGCGCCCATGGAGGCAAGCAGTTTGCGTTCCGTCTCAATATCGCGAACGTGCGGGATGTTCTCGAGTACGATCTCATCCTCGGTGAGAATGGCCGCTGCCATACAGGGAAGTGCCGAATTTTTCGCGCCCGAAACATGAATGGTGCCGACGAGCGGTGCGCCCCCGGAGATCAGGAATTTATCCATCGGGAATCAACAACTCCTAGGGTTCTAGTGTAAATGCCAGTCTGCGCGTGAGTCGCACGGACCTTCCGATTCGCAACTAGATCGAACCAGGTGTGTCTATACCGAGCAACAGGGCAGGATTCACATCTGACCGACGGAGGTTTCAAATTATGTACACCAAAAGTCTTTCCATTGTTTTGGGAGCATTGCTTTCCACTGGGATCGTGGTTGCACAGTTGCAGGATCAGACTCAACCTCAGGCTCAAAACGCTCAGGCGGCGAATGCGCCCAGTAGCATGGCAAACACACATGCTGCTCCCAATCCAGATCGGCAGGCGAAACATCTTCGCAAAAAGCTTGGATTGACTCGTGAACAAACGGCTCAGATCAAGCCGATCCTCGCGGCACGGGTGCAGGAGGTTCAAAGCATCCGATCCGATTCATCTTTAACGCCTCAAGATCGCCGATCCAAGATGCAGGGCATTCAGCAAGATAGCAAGAACAAAATTGAAGCAGTGTTGAATGACCAGCAGAAACAGCAGTTCGAACAGATGTTGCAGGAACGGCGTGCAAAGCGAACGCAGCCTCCACAAGGTCAGTGAACGTGCGTTCAAGAGCGTTCTTCGACGTTTTCAGCAATCAGAAGAGCGCCCGCATGCCGGGCGAGTTGAGAAACGCTATGAGTCAGCTGATCGTGATGGGGAAGATCTTTTTAGATATCTGATAAAAATTGATGATCCGAATCTAAAGTTCCAACACGTTATCTTCGATCGCAAGACGTACGTTGCCGTCTGACTTGGCCAAGCGGCGAACGGCTTCAGGTTTGTCTACTTTGGCCTTGAGCATTACCAGCGCCACAGGCACACTGCGGCCAGCACTCTTAATGGTTTCTACAGCGACGGCGCGATCGATATTGCATGCACCCATCAGGATGCGGATGCCACGTTCCATCAGCTTGGAATTCTGCATGTGCACGTTAACCATGAGGTTTTCGTACACGTAGCCGAGCCGCGTCATGGCACCAGTTGTAATCATATTCAGCACCATCTTCTGAGAGGTGCCAGCTTTCATGCGCGTGGAACCGGAAACGACCTCGGGTCCAACCTCGGCAACGATGGCAATGTCAGCAGCTGCTGCCAAGGGGGTACCATGGTTGCAGGTTACAGCGGCGGTGCGTGCTCCCCGTGCGCGGGCATAGGCGACGGCCGCTACAACATAAGGTGTCCGGCCGGAAGCGGAGAGTCCAATGACAACGTCTTTGCGAGTGGGGCGGCGCCGCGCAATATCGCGCTGACCGAGTTCTTCAGAGTCCTCGTTGACTTCGACTGCGGATGCCAGCGCCTTGGGGCCGCCGGCCATGATGTATTGAACCTGTCCCGGAGCCGTCGAATAAGTAGGAGGACATTCAGAAGAGTCGAGGGCGGCGATGCGTCCGCTGGAGCCAGCGCCTATATAAATTAATCGACCACCGTCGCGAAGGCTGCGCGCAACCTGATCAATGACTTGAGCGATTTCCGGAATAGCTTTCTTCACGGCTGCTGCGATTTTTGAATCTTCGTGGTTAATAATGCGTGCGATCTCGAGAGCAGACTTGGTATCGAAACCTTGCGAAGCTTCGTTCTGGCTTTCGGTCGTCAACTGCTGGAGCAGGGAGGCCTGATCTTTCTTAGTGTTATGTGCTTCAGGGCCAGCCGTCTCCTGAACCGTTGAATTAATAAGCATGCGTATATCCCCAACTATTAATTGTATCTGGAAAGCTCGCAACCCGAAGGGAATTCTACTTCACGACGGGTATGAGGTATCTGGTTACGTATCACCAAAGTACCATTACGCAGCGAAGCGTCAAGGAGAGCACATCGCGTCTTCGATCCTTAGATTCAAAATGGTACCGCTACCATTTGTTGAGTATGGGATACAGCGTCTTACAGAGCTTCACGAATAGCGTCATGAAACGCCGGCCGTAGCTCGCGAATAAGCTGGCTTTTGCGGTCAGGCCAAGTACGGTTGGTGAGCAGCGCGATCGCTACGTGCGCTTCCAGATCGATCCATAACGAGCATCCGCTATACCCCAGGTGGCCGATCGAATGCGTTGAAAAATAATTCCCGGCTGAGGACTTTGCTGACGGGGTATCCCATCCCAGCGCGCGAGAACTGCCTTCTGGAGCCTGTCGCTGCGCGAAGCGGTAAACGGTTGAGGCTTCAAAAAGCTGTCCGTCTAGGGAAGCAGAAGGATTGATGGATTCCAGAATTGCGTGAGCGAATCGCAGCACGTCGGGCACACTCGAAAAAATTCCCGCATGCCCGGCGACTCCCTTGAGTACACATGCATTTTCATCTTGCACTTCGCCCTGAATGGCGCGACCGCGAAAGGTCGCATCCTCCTCGGTAGGCGGAATAGCGTGGCGGAGTTCTGAGGGAGGGTTGAATCCGGTGGCGCTCATGCCGAGCGGCTCAAAGATTTCGCGGCCAGCCCAGTTTTGAATGGATTTTCCCGTTAATACTTCCAGGCCCTTACCAAGCAGGATGAATCCGGGATCGGAGTATTCGGCACGCGCTCCGGGCTCCGCCTGTAAAGGAAGTTCAAGGCATGCGCGCAAGAGACCTGTCGGTGTTAACGCACTGCGAAAAAACTCGACGTAGCCCGGCAAACCCGAACTGTGGGCCAGCAGATGTCGAACTTTGACATAGCGCGCATTAGAGCCACGCGCCCTGCCAACAATAAACCCTGGCAGCAGCTCAGCTAGAGGCGTATCCAGATCCAGTAAGCTGCGCTGAGTCAGAAGCATGGCAGCTGCTGTCGTGGCCAGGACCTTAGTGAGGCTGGCCACGTCGAAAATGGTGTCAGGAGCTACCTGTGGAGCTCCAGCTTCGTATGTAAAGCGTCCCAAAGCATCGCTCAGGACGACTCGGCCTGAGGCAAGGACGCCGAATGCGCAGCCAGGAAACGCTCCTGCGGCAATTCCATCGGAAAGCACGCGATATGCCTCCCCGAATCTCGGTTGGGTGATGGGTGCGGCGGCCAATGGAGAGGAATCGAGAGTCATCGCTTTTTCGCATCCTATCGCGAATTGGAACGCGCTGCGGTGATGGTGCTGTATTTATCGCCAGATGGCGTACGATTATCGCTATCTTCTGTCGTTGGCCGGTCGTCTATTGAATAGCAAAGGGTGGAGGGAAAGATGCGTGCCTTCGAAAAGCCGTTAACTGCTGCCGTGGTGGCAAGTGTGCTGGTCGCAGCGGCTGGTTCAGCCTTTAGTCAACAGGCGCCTGGCCCGGGCAATTCTTCGCCCGCAGCGCAACAAAATACGGCCACGAGTCAGCTGTCGACGTCCGGAGACGAAAAATCTCCAGACTCCATTGTGCCGGCCGGCGCTTCCGCGAAAAAGACTTACACCGTGCCGGCCGGGACCAAGGTTTTGCTGCAGGTGCGCAGTGCTATCAATACCAAGAGCGCCAAGCCCGGCGACGGGGTCTACCTCGCCTCCACTTTCCCAGTCGTGGTCGGGAATCGGGTGATGATCCCGGCAGGCGTCTACGTGCAGGGAGTGGTGGATCGCGTTGAGCGCGCCGGTCATGTTAAGGGCAGATCACAGCTCGATATGCACTTTACTTCGATCATCTTTCCCAATGGTTCGGTGGTTGAAATTCCTGGTCTAGTGAATAGCTTGCCTGGTGCGAAAAAGCAATCGGTCAAGGATGACGGCGAAGGAACCATCGAGCAGGCAGGCGACAAAGGCAGAAATGCCGGCGAAGTTGCCAAGATCGCGGTGCCAACAGGTGGTTCAGTGGGCGCGATCGGGGGGCTCGGTTCAGGTCACCCTCTCGCCGGAGGTATTGCGGGCATCGGCGCTGGACTTGCAGCGGCAGGGCTGGTTTCGCTTTTCACCCGTGGCGCGGATGTGAATATTGAGAACGGAACCCAGGTAGAGATGGTGTTGCAACGGCCATTGATTCTCGAGGAACAAAATTTGCCTGGAGTGACAGGGGCAGGGACGACGACGGCGCTTGTCCCCGCAGACAATCAGGCCAAACCAATGGAAAAACCAAACCGGGCCCGCGTACTGTGCCCCCCGGGAGGGCTCGGTTGCGAGTAATCTAGAAACAAATGGAAATCGTCCCCGAAAACGCGCCCCAGACCGTGACAGCCCCGGCGCTCCAAGAAGTAGCAGTCGGCCCCGCACAAGTTTCGGAAGTCGCATCGCCCTCTAAAACCAGCCTCGCGCTGTGGATGCGCGACGTGATCATCTCCGTGGCCGCTTCCGTCCTGATCATCACCTTCCTGTATCAGCCCGTCCGCGTCGAGGGAACAAGCATGCTGCCTCGGCTTGAAAACCATGACCGGCTTTTTATCAATAAATTTGTGTACCGCATCGCGCCCATCAACCGCGGCGATGTAGTCGTATTTCACTATCCGCGCGACCCTGAAAAGAGTTACATCAAGCGCGTAATTGCTCTACCCGGCGATCACCTCTCGATCGAACGCGGCCAGGTCTGGCTGGACGGAAAGCCGCTGACCGAACCGTATGTTCCCGAGGAATTTCGAGACCTGCATTCGATGACTGAAACAGTCATACCCCCTGACACCTACTTCATGATGGGCGACCACCGTTCAATCTCCTCGGATAGCAGGGAGTTTGGTCCCGTGGAGCGTGACCTGATTTACGGCAAGGCCGTCTTCGTTTATTGGCCTTCTCGGGACGCCGGTGTCGTGCACTAACGTTCCGGACCGGGCGACCTCATTGCGCATTTGGTCCTCTACTAAAACGTTTGCGCAAGGTATCGACATCTTATCGTGGGCAGTGCTGGGTGGTTCTCCATGACACCGACAGCCCTTCCTACCCTACTCTGAGAATTGCGGATCGCCTGACGCCGGGAAGACCGGTCGGAGCCGTCTGCTTTCGCTCGATGTGTTGCGCGGCCTGATGCTGATGGGCATGGTGCTCGGTGTCCGACGCGCGCAAAGCCTTGGGCCTGGCCGGTGCAGGTGCCGCATCTATGCCGCTCGGCCTTGCACTAAACCCATTCATTCCGATTAACAAGCAGATCTGGACGGGCAGCTTTGTCTTGTTCAGCGGCGGGTTAGTTTGCTGGCCTAGCATTGCTGTTCTGGTCGATCGACCGCTGGCGCTGGAGATGGGAACTCACTTCGGCGCTGGTCTTCGGCAGCGATGCTGTGTTGGGATTCGCACTAGCGAACATGCTCAATCCGCTGGAAGCTTGTTTCATTTTCACGACGCAAACGGTCGCGTCCAGACCCTTCGAGGCGTCATTTTTCAGGGATTTGCGCACTGGACCAATCCTTACAACGCCTCCTTAGCGTACGCACTTCTATTTGTGGTGTCGGACCTGAGAAATTCACGGTTCTTTTACACGAAGGGATTTTTTTTGCGCCTGTAGAGGCAATTCCATAGGCCCGGGGCCTAATCTCGTCTATTTTCCGTTTGATCTACTTGTCGAGCGAGGGCAGAAGATTATGGGCTTGCCTCTGTCTGAGCGGAGAGACGCTTTACGGTCTCTGATCAAGCCTTCTCCTATCATTTGCGTCTCAGAGGTGGGAACTTCGGCCGCTACGGTGCTGGACTTTGTAACGAGCCATGGACTTGAGGGAGTGGTTGCCAAGCGCGCTGGAGGGAAATATCTATCTGGCCGGAGCAGCGGCCTCTGGGTCAAATATAAGACCAACCACAGTGAGGAATTTGTGGTGGGCGGGTATGTCCCCAGTCACCTCGGGATCGATTCACTGATTGTGGGGCACTACGATGGAGCAAAACTAATGTATGCGGGCCGGGTCCGTGCAGGCTTTGTGCCTGCCAGCCGGCGACGGGTTTTCGAGGCCATCAACCATTTGAAGACCGTAACGTGCCCTTTCTCAAATCTTCCAGACAAAGGTAGCGGTCGATGGGGAGATGGCCTGACAGCAGAAAAAATGAAGAAATGCGTGTGGCTGAAGCCGGAAGCTGTGGCTGAAATTCAGTTCAGGGAATGGACTCCTGGAAATCGTCTGCGGCACACAATATTCATCCGGTTACGGCCGGACAAGTCGGCTCACACGATATGCCGTGCGAATCAATCAAGCAGGTCTTAGTTTGAAGCGATATGTTTTCCATTCTTCCCGCATAGCGCAAGCCTGCCGCCTAGACTGCTTTTGCGACATAGCTGCGACAAAACGCCCCAAACAAACCTACCCAACTCCGTGATCACCGGCAATCTGGCAAGTTTGATCTGTTTCCATTAACTCCTGTGAAAATATTTGATTCTCGATAACTTATATGCCACGACGCAGCATCTAATTTGACACTGCTCCTTTTACCGCAATTTATCCGGCAACAGGAGTAGCCGCGCCTGGGGAAAGCGCGGATGAACCTGGGGACACCACAAGAGATCACATCGTACTGGTCAATTTTCGACTAGTTGAGAAATTGTGTGCGTTCGCGGCCAGTCTCTGAAAAGGGTTGGATCCGCACCTGTTTCCCCGAGTCTCGAAGACGACACTACATCGTTCCTACCCGATGGACATGCCTATCCGAGCATGATGATTTGCCATGTCGTTGCATCCGGGATGTGACGACCAACCAAAGCCCTAGGGGACCATCCATGAAGAGCGCTTATCGCGTATTGTTTCTACTCCTCGCGTTCACTACGTCTGCGTTTGCGACCGTAACGGTCACCACTCCTACCGCCGGCACGACAGTTACTTCGCCGGTACAGTATTTCGCGTCAGCGACGACCTCTACCTGTTCTAAAGGTGTGGCGTCGATGGGAATCTACGTCAACAACCAGCTTGTTTACGTGGTGGCCGGGGTAAATCTCAGTACGCAGATTCCCATGGCTGCCGGAGCTGAGCACACCGTAGTCGAAGAATGGGACAAATGCGGAGGCGCGTCCTACACCACGATCAACCTCACGGTCGCGGCCTCGACGACCCAGCCCGCAGTGACCCTAGTTGCCAATCCCGCTTCAATCACGGCCGGGCAGTCATCGGTATTGACGGTAACTGCAACGAACTCCACTGGGATCACAATCACTGGAACTGATGGCAGTACAGCTTCCTTGGCCGCGACCGGTGGAACACTGACGGTGACACCCGGCTCGACCACGAAGTACACCGCTACAGCGACGGGCGCAGCTGGCACCGCAACAGCGACCGCAACCGTGACGGTAACACCGTATCCCGCGCCCACCGTGAAGATCACCGCGAATCCAATATCTGTGACCGCAGGCAGTTCGTCGATCTTAACCGTAACGGCCGCGAACGCCACCCAGGTAACACTGACGGGTACCGACAAGACCACCTACTCGCTCACGGCCACCGGTGGAACCGAGGCAGTCATCCCCGCAACAACCACGACCTACAC
>OCTA010004284.1_pt1 | contig 12517 bp, 8 predicted proteins | sample 1538991 | NCBI WGS metagenome assembly OCTA01 (sample SAMEA3539302, study PRJEB22396) | soil metagenome | biome: tundra; feature: field; material: soil | place: USA | collected 2010-05 | depth 0.15 m
GTTAGGGTTTTATTTCATAGACGCTGCCGACACCGTAAGCTCCACCCTGTGCGGTGCCATAGAGATTGCCATCAGAATAGAGCAGAAGGCCGCCGTACGGGAATTTGGACTGTCCGGGAGATTCTGTGAAGCTGTAGAGAAAGCTTTCAGTCCAAGTACCACCCGTTCCGGGCGCGAGCCCAAAAACGGTGCCGGTGTCGGAAGCCCCTCCAAGAGAGGTCGTCCCGTAAAGGGTGCCGTTGACCTCGGTTAAGGCCGCCCTGGACTGTGCCCCGTCGATTGCCTGACTAAAGGAATGGATGAGAGTCTCCTTCCATCCTCCTCCAGTCTGGCGCGCCACCTCGAACACCGCACCCGAGCCGCTTGCTCCACCGTTAAAAGTGGTTCCATAAAGTCTGCCGGGAATGCCTGAGGCAAGGATCACGCCTGCATAGGGATTTTCGCCATCGGAAGAAGACCGCGAGAACGCATGGAGGATTCTCTCCTGCAAACTGCCATTGCCTTGGCGGGCTAGCGCAAACACCGTTCCCTCGGAATGTGCCCCGCCGTTATAAGTAGTGCCATAGAGATGTCCCAAATTATCCATCGTGAGCGGCCCGTTTGGGTTCTGCCCATCAGTCCCATTACCGAAGCTGTGGAGGATTTCTTCCGCCCAGCTCCCATTCGTATTCTTTCTCAAAACAAAGGCGGTACCAAGCCCGTAAGCGCCTCCGTCGCCGGTTACTCCATAGAGGTTTCCTCGCGCATCGAAGATCAGGCCGCCCTCGGGGTAAATCCCATCTCCATCCTTGTTGAAAGTGTGAAGGACGGTGGAAGCCCATGTGCCTCCTGTTAACGGGCTCAACTCAAACGCGACGCCGTAGTTGTAAGCGCCCCCGAATGTGGCGACTCCGTACAGATTCCCGGAGCTGTCAAGAACTAGACGAGACTGAAGGTTCTCGTTTGTTCCATCCGCACCGTTAAAGCTGAGCAGAATTTGTTCGACCCAGCTGCCGTCCGCCTGAGGCGAGAGCTCGAACACCGTACCCACTTCATACTCTCCTCCTTCAGTCGTGGTCCCGTACAAGTTGCCGGCGGAGTCAGCAATAAGACTACTGTACGGGGTGAATCCGTCAGTAGAGGCTTCGATAAAGCTGTAGATGACGTTCGCTTGGGAGTTTGCCTGAGTCGCGGCGACGAGCGCGAATGCAGCTAGCAACGCAAGGGAAAGACTAAGTGAGAGACAGCGTTTATGGCTTTGCATCGTGGCCTCCTTTTGTCGCGATGTGACTTTACGGTTATCGCTGTGAGAGTGTGGGATTCAAATCGACTGAGACGGTGCTTCCGCAGCGCGAGACCGCGCGGCCACGCCTGTTAGCGGGAGTACTTCCGAGCAACCTTACCTCAATTTTCAAGGAAGTCAAGCTCTGGAACAGTTTGGTAGTGGGTTCGTCCTGGGGCTGCGGTGATTGCCACGCTGCTTGCCATTGTTGCTGCTTTACTCGGCCCAGCCGAGTAGCCATTGAACCGGGAGACCACTACTCAGTCACGCTTAATCTGGAATCATTCCGGGCCAAAAGTCGGCTTCGAGGAGATCTCCCCGAAACCCGTTTTTGGCCCAATCAATGGACGTTGATAGTTCGGTGGCCAGTCTCCGAAAAGCCCATATTTGAGCCCATTGACGCCGTGCTGCTGAGAGAGCAGCGTTGATAACTTCCGGGCGGGCTGCATCTGGTTAGCATCAGTAAACTGGCATCCTCGTGGTCTCCGGTGTGTCAATGGTGTGCACATGGGGTCCCACCACGACTCTCATTCCCCTCGAAACCATGGAACTGAGCTGACCGAACAGATAGATTGCTGTTCCGAACGTATCTCGGGAGTCCATCCCGCTTTCCCGCGATTCCCTCCCAAGAGAGTAACGTGAAACGATTTCGGACCGCCGATCACAATACTCGAGACTGATGGGCTCAGTAAGAAGGGTTAGGACCCTCCTCCACTCGAACGACGTCCCACTGAGTTCCACAGGCTATGTTCATCTAAGGGGAATGCCATGACAGCGCCGACGACAGTCCGCATCTACAAACCAGTTTCGTGGACCCTGATTGCTAGTTCGCTTCTTATTGTGTCCCTAATCCTAGTTAGCCTGGCTTGTAAGCCAAAGGCTCATTTACATGAAGGACAAGTTCACGGATTTGTCGTCACTGAATTCGCAAATGTGGCGGGAGTGCCGGCAGAACAAATTGCTGTGCCTGACCTATCGGTGTACCTCAAACACACGACCAGTGGAAAGAGGACCGCTGCGGTAACGACGAACGCGCTTGGCCACTTTGCGACCGGAGAGGAAAAACCGGGAACGTATTACGTCTGCGTCGAAGCCAACGGGTTTGTCCCCGCATGTGATCCGAAGGTCACTACGATCAGCTCCGGGACCGTGATTCTCGATCACAATGTCGTGATCGCGCCCGAGCAGGGTGTGGTACAGGGCCAGGTCCTGTTGAAAGACGGGAAGCCCTGTTACCAGGACAGCCAACATTTCGGAACGTTCGTTGTGACCAAGGTTTCTCTTCACGACAGCAGCGGGAAGTTGCTGAATCAGATAAGAACGGTCAACACGAATGGTTATTATGTGCTGCCACATGTGCCCGGAGCTGGATCTTATCAAATCCGCGCTGACTGCGACGGGTTCAAGACTTCGCAGTCCGTTAGCTTGTCGGGGCTGCAACTGACGGGCGGAGCGCCAGTCAACCTGCAATTGGTAAACTCGCGGCCCCACATCAGTTCCGTCACCGCCGTGGCCAGCGGAGTGATGGTGCAACAAGCGGCGCCCGGCAGCACGCTGACGGTTCGCGTGGCCGCCTATGATCCCGACGGAGACCCACTGCATTACAAGTGGGGCGACGGCACGGGGAGCTTCCCCAGCCAGGATTCCTCCACGGTTCAATGGACCTTATCCTCCACCCCGGCGATGAATATCCTCTGGGTAGAAGTCAGGGACGGCAAGGGTGGATACGCACGCGAGCACGTCTCGATCTCAACTTCGTCCTGGCAACCGGTCTTTGGAGGGAGAGTGGTAGACCGTGCTACGGCGCGTCCGGTGAGTGGAGCGGTGATCACGATCAATGGCGCACACGTGATCTCGGCAGAGGATGGGAGCTTCGCGATTGCGGGGAGAGGCAAGGACTATCGCGCGGAAACAGGCCTGGAGCTGACCTCACGCTACGTGGTCAATGTCCACAAACCCGGCTACGCTTTGCTCTCTCGCGTCGTGTACTCGCGCACTCCGCAGATGCAGCTTCTGCTCGACCGCGCAGCCAGAACGACCTGCACCCCGGGTTCGGTGTGCGCGGCGAGCGAACAAGGAAAGCTCATTACCACGCATGTGCAGATTGCCCCCAACTCCATCGTCGATCAGAACGGAAATCCCGCCAGCGCGCCGATCAATGTCGACGTTCATGGCTACGACATCACAGTGCCGGATCCGATCCCGGGCGACTATGCCGCGACCGACAAGAACGGCAAAAGAGTCACCATGACGACGTATGGAGCGATCAATGTTGACCTTACGGACGGTAACGGGAACAGTTACAACCTGGCTCCGGGAAAAACCGCGCAGATCTCCATCCCGGTAAATACGGCCTTCCTGGGCCACGGGACGCCTCCCGCAACGCTGCCGTTGTGGAGTTACAACGAGCGCACGGGAGCGTGGCAAGAGGAAGCTACGGCAATTTATGATCCCGTGGCGAAGGCCTATGTCGGAAATGTGCCGCACTTCTCAGCGTGGAATGCCGACGCAATCTTTAGCGGCACCGCCTGTGTCTTCATCGGTATCGACAGCTCTACCGGGCCGGAAGTGCCGTTCCAGTTGCACGCGGTGGTCACCGCAGCGAACAACGTGCGGCATCCGGACTTCACGGTTGACTCCACCGACGTGCCCAACTTCACGTTTTATCGGATGATCCCGGGCTCGACCGTGCAAATCGAGGTGCATCCTGCGACCGGCCCAGACGTAGTGATGGGAACTTTCACCGTCAACGCCGGCTCGGTTATCAACTCCATCTACGATGGTCCGCCGTATTTCGGCATTCCTCCCGATCCGGCCACCGAATGCAATGGCTATGACAATACTCTGGGGCCGGGGCATCAGCCGGTGATCAGCCTAACGATTCCGACCGGGCAATCGTATCTCTCGTTGAACGGCCCCAATCCGGCTCCGAGCTTGTCAGTAACGCAATCGTACTGGCAGAGCGTAGGGGCACTGGACGCCACCAATAATCCGATCACGACCCCTGGGGGCCGCGGAAACTTCACGGTCTGGAAACAGACAAACGGCATCACGCAAGGCGCTGGGGGAACGAACTCACCCGGCGAGGTGGAGGCGATCTATTTCAACAATGGAGACCTCCAACTCGGGCGAGATATGCATTGCCTGCAAACCGGTTCCAACGTCGCCTGTTATGTGACCAACTACGGTACATTGCAGGGGCCATCGCAGCCGGCCATACTCGACGCGGAAAGCAAGAGCAGCCCCGTGGCCACTGTAGCCATGGAATACAACTCGACCCTAGGCAGCAATGCGGTAAGGTTCTATGCATTCGACGCCACTGGCGCTCTTTTCACCAACCCCATCCTGGATAGTCAGGGACACAAATTCCTGCCGCAGAACTGCATGGCGTGCCATGGTGGAACCTACAACTCGACGACGAACAATGTGGACAACGCCAGTTTCCTTGCGTTCGACATCTATTCCTTCCTTTATGACAACACGGCCAGTCCCTTTGGGACGACGCCCCCTGGCGGCGTTCCGTCCTTTGGTACGGTCAAAGTCAATCAGGAAGAGCCATTCCGCCAATTGAATGCGATGATGGTGGCGACAAATCCAAATGCGACAAACACAAATCAGCCGATCATCAATCTGATCAACAGCTGGTATGCCGGATGTGGAGGCGTGAACACGGCGGGTTGCACGGTGACGGACACGTATGCTCCACCGCCGCCCTCGCCCGGATGGACTGGGCACGGCCCGCTGTATCAGACAATCCCACGGGTCTACTGCCGCACCTGCCACGTGGCTGAAGGCACTGGCACGACCGGATACCCAGATTGGACGCAGTACGCCGACTTTAACAACCCCGGGTTCATCGGCTTCGTCGCTTGTCCACCGACGAATCCTACACCCTCAATGCCTCACGCGGAGGTGCCCTTCAAGCGCTTCTGGCTGAGCACGAACCCATCGGCACCGCAGTATTTGGCGGATCCGGTGCAGGGCATCAACATCACCGCCGGTTGTACGCGATAGAACGGCTCAGAGAATCCCCGCCGGGAAAGACCGGCGGGGATTCGCAAGAAACGATTTTCGCAGGCAAGCCTTCCCCTTCATGTGAGAACGCACAACGTCCACCGCTGACGAGTCCAAACCGATCGTCAGGATCGCAGAGTACCGGCCTTACTAGCTCCCCCAGGCGGTTTTTACCGGAACTCGTGAAGTCCGAACCTTCAATTCAAGGAGAATCTCAATGCCCGGACAGCCAAGTTTCTATTTCACCCTCTTCAAGAAGTTTCAAGTGATCGACCACGTGCCAGACGGAACCGTCCACGGAGCACCCGGAGGAGGCGGCACAGGGTTCGATTTGACCGATCCCAACGCTGCAAACGGCGTTTTCTCCGCGACTCCCGGGGTGCTGGCGCCTGCAGACTCGAACCCCGCGCACAGTCCGTTGTGGGCGCTGTTTAATTCCAAGGCCGTGGGGAATGCCGATTTCTCCCCTGTAACGATTTCGGGCGGCCCGAGATCGGGTACGACTTGGCCAACCATGCCACCGGGAACGCCACAGGCTTGGACTGACTTTCAGGTGACGCCGGGCTCGAACAGACTGCTCGACGTTTTCGGGAACTGGATTTCGGCGGGGCAGACCAACGATGTTCCGACCACCGCCCTTGGCACCAAGCCGGGGCCGATTGCTGGACAGCTCGACGCAGGAGTTTCCTTGTTCGTCTGCAGCATGCCCGGGGATGACGGCTTCCGGCCGGGCGCGGTGCCTTCGAACTACTGGGCGACATCATTGATCTTTCTGGTTGATCCGAGCAGCGGGGCTACGGTCTTTCCGTCCACCTTGACGGCCGGCAGCGAATACGATCTTGTCGCGGTGGTCGGGAACCGCGGCAATACTGATGCCGGCAACTACTTGCCTACTCCGGGAACTGGAGTCGAAGTCTCCGGCATTGTCATGGTGTGGAATACCGTGGATAGTCCGGGCGTGGAGCTCCCGTCTCTCTCGAACTTGGACGTCACAGACGTCAACCCACTGTACAACCAGTATTTCCTGAAATCCGGCCAATACGATGTTGTCGGATTTCGGCTCAATGTCCAGACGGTCTACGACGGAATCATCGCGGCCATCAATCAAGCCGTGGCCGGCGGGACTTTGAATCTGGGGGGGCTCACCGCCGACGAATGGGTGCACGCGCAGCCCGCCCATCTCTGTTCGAAGGTTGTAATCCGAGAGCAGGGCGGTATATTCCCGAGTTTTGGCGATACGCCCGTCAACAACAAGGCTCTAGCGCAGAAGAACCTGGCGCCCTTTGACATCAATGTTCAGGATGATGGAGTTGTGCCCAATATCAATTGGAAGAACTTTGTCGTCGGCCAACCTTTCTTTCTACGGTTGCCGGGAGCTGGGGCGAATCGGCTCTCGATCGAGACGGAACTGTCTCGCGAAGCGTTTCAGATCTACGTCGGGATTACTCAGGACACGTACGACCGCTTTTTCCGGGACCCCAAGAGAGGTGGGGCGATCAAGGGCTTCAAGCAGCTTTCCTGCGAGGAACTCTGCCGCAGCAAACTGGGTGATCGGGCCAAGCCGTTCCCGCAGGCGGTTGTACTCCGGTGGGAGGGCCCTGACAATATGATCGAGCTGCCGGCCATGCCCGAAAAGCTCTACCTCGGAATGTCTCTTGGCATCGAGTACAACGTCAAGAAGATCAAGCCCGGCATCCTGGGTGAGGTCACTCTCTTTCACCGCTGCATGATCCCGAGACTGAAACCCGGGACACGCTGCTTTGAGATCGAAGACACGGTTGCCGGAGGGTTCACGATCATTGTGAGAGCCAACGATCCGAACCAGATACCGCAAAGAAAGCACAAGAAGCCTTAATGCTTGGGGATTCCCCCGCTCGATCTATGGAGCCAGGCGGGGGAATTCCCATGTTCTCTTGCAGTCGAGTCCAGCCCGCCCAGATTGCCCCTAGGGCGCTACGCACTGCGAATAGCTTCTGTAACGTTTGGCGCGTTTTCCAACACTATCTACATGTGGAATACATGCCTTCCACAATCCCTTCTACTGGGCAGCGTTTCAACTCTACAGCCGAGTGAAGGTTGAAGGGCTAGAGCTCAGCGCCGTTGAATTACTATGCGATTCCAGACCAGTCAGTTACTAAAGACCCTGCTTGGTTCGGGACCAGTTGTTCGCGGTTGATACGGCTTCCGAAAACCCGACTGACGGCCGATCAGTCGGACGCTCTCTCGTCCGCACGTGAAATCTGATCATTCGAGTTGGCTGTGCGCTAGTTGCGTGCCGGATTTTAGGTTCAGGCGCTCGCAAGCTGGCATCAGGTAAGTCTGGATCATGAATGACACTATCACGAGGGCCCAAGTGCCAGCCCACACCCATCGGATCAAAATTGTCACGCAGGGAAATCGATGCGGCGGAGATCCGGAGAGCGATTAGCCAACGAGCGGTGACCACCCGAGTCGTCGAGGGTGGCATTGGAAAACGCGATGCGGAGTCATCAGTTCAATTCGAACCACCGCCCCGCCCGTTAGTACAACCGCGGCCCCAAGACGCCAAGCCGGTTCGCTTTGGTGTGCCAAACTCTATCGATCTAAAGATTTGGAAGCTGCTGGATCCGCACACTAACCGAGTCGGGGCCTCTCATTCGGCAGTTATTGTGCTCCATCTCTTGCCTCGCAATCGGTGCGGCGCTGAATCGGAAATGCGTACCGACCTGCAACGGCTGAAGCGAGACTCCGATTCGTAAAGACCTACCCTCTACCCGTAGATCGCTCCCAGTTTCCAGAGGTGCCTAAATGAATTTCTACTCTTTGTCAGTGCGAGGAGTTCCGAGTTAAAACCCAACATGCCTGAGAATCACATGTTCTCGTCACAAGAGGAATTGATAGCCGATGCCTACCATCGCCAGGAGGAACGGATTGCCTACGACAAGAGCAGAGACGCGGAGGCGATGTCGGTGAGAGATGGCGCGGCATGAAGATTTTCACAATTGGATTTACCAAGAAGTCAGCTGAATCGTTCTTCACGCGACTTAAGAATGCAAGGGTAGCCCGACTCGTTGACGTTCCCTGAACAACGTCTCGCTTCCTCTGGAGCACTATTATCTGTCCGGGATCCGACTGTCAACCGACATTAGAAATGTCCCCCTGTTTACGACATATTGAGACGGAATAGACACCGAGCAGACCATCGCCGAAATCGAGCGCCTTGAGCGCATCTTCGCGGTGCCCGACACGAGACCGCTGAGCGCAAGCCTCGTGTAACTCCTTTCCCTGGTTGCTCATAACCCGCGTGATAACTATTGATATTTCCTAAGGACTCCTGATGTCCGTCTTTGGCAGGATGCCTAGCGTTCGGTGGACGCGGTAGAAGCCGATCCAAACGGGGCAAGCGATCATTCACGACTTCGGCATTGGGTAAACCTTTGGAGGCGTGGCTTGGCCGCCCACAATCGGACCGAAATTACCGTCGAAACCGACCGGGTTCTGATCATCTGGCGGCGCCGGACGATCAGAACCTAGGCCAGGAGTGCGGCTGTGAGCGGACATGGTGGGTCCACAAGAGGCCGAGCCCGTCGCAAGTGGAGAGGACGGAGAATCGCGCCACTTCGGAGACCCGCTTCAAATCAGAGGAAAATTGACTGGAGGATTTTTCATGCGCAGAGCGATTCTGTTGATTGCGATAGCTATGGCCGCGAGTCTCGCAGCCGCTCAAGATCAGAGCAACACTCTCGTCCCGGATTCGAGTATCGAGAAGCCGGGCGACATCGGCCTTCGGATGCACACGAATTACTACATGCGGGTTCCTGATCCACAAGTTACTCCGAACTCCCCGCCGCCGGGGACAACGATAGAGACCCCCGGATCGATCGCCTGCATCTATGACTTGGTATCCTCACCTGTCGCGGGTTGCCCGGTTGCCACCGCCACGAAACTGGCGACGGGCGGCAGTCAGACGATTGTCCTGGTGGACGCCTATGACGATCCGAGCGCGGCTGCCGATCTCAAAACGTTCTCCACCCAGTGGGGTCTGCCGGCAGCCAATTTCACGGTGCAGTATGCCACCGGCACGAAACCCCCCAATGCCTGCGCCTCTGGCTGGGAAGGCGAAGAGGCGCTGGACGTGCAATGGGCCCACGCGATGGCGCCAAAAGCCAAGATCGTGTTGATGGAAGCTGCTTCCAACTCCACTACCGATTTGTTCGCCGCCGTTCTTGCTGCGAATGCGTACATCGCCACGCATGGCAGTGGCAAGGGTGAAGTCTCCATGAGTTGGGGAGGCGGTGAGTACTCCCTTGAAGGGCTCAATGACGTGTTTCTTCTCCAACCTTATGTCGTCTACTTTGCTTCGTCCGGCGATAACTCCGGCGTGATCTACCCCAGCGCCTCGCCGTATGTAATCTCGGCTGGCGGTACCCAGATCGATCGGAACAGCTCGGGGAATTACACCAAACAGGTCGGCTCGACCACTTGCGGGGCGGGTTGCGGAGGCGGCAAAAGCAAATATGAGGGCATCCCCTCCTACCAGAGCAGCGTGTCCGGCGTTGTGGGCACGGCGCGGGGTACGCCCGACATGGCGTCGGACTCCAGCTCAAATTCCCCCGTATGGGTCTATGACTCCAGCTGTTATAACTCGTGGCTGGATGTTTGGGGCACGAGCGTGGCGGCGCCGACGCTCGCCGGCGTGATCAACAGTGCAGGATCGTTCAAGTTGGACAGCAACAGCGAACTCACGGAAGTCTACAACAATCGGACCAAGACTGCCGCCTATACCGATATCACTTCCGGCAGTTGTGCGACGCATAGCGCAAAATCGGGATACGATTTGTGCACGGGCGTGGGCGTAGTGAAAGGGAAGACACATAAGTAGAGGGGGCGGCGCTATTTTGGAGTGAGTCGGAGGTGTGGGCGCACGGCGCTCTCACCTTCCATTTTTCCGAAAGGAATGAGCCTCGGACTAAGGCCTCGCTTCAGTCACCATTCCTTGCATTGATTCTGGGAACTTTGCTCGGCATCGTTGCCGCGATTGCCACGATGGGAATTTGGAGTGCGACCGTTGCAGCGAGGGTCGTCGCAATCATTGCGTTTGGTCTATTGGGGAGAACTTCTATGACGCCATTACGTGGGCACATCACGCAGCAGCAAAACAGAGAGAGATTTCAGAAATTCGGAATGTTCTTGGTCGCATTGCTGGCTTGTTCTGGGGCGGCCAATTCGCAGGCGTGGTTTCCCCCGGATACTCCGCCACCATTTAATGCCGGCAGCGCTCTGCAACTCACCGATGGGAACATCATGGTGCAGGAAAGTTCGACCTCGAACTGGTGGAAACTGACACCGAATAACTTCGGCCTCTACCACTCAGGGACGTGGTCCAAACTGGCGTCCTTCCCGGCCTCCATGAACTACGCCCCCCGTCTTTTCGCGTCTGCCGTGTTGCCGGATGGTCGCGTCATCATAGAAGGTGGCGAATACAACAACGGTATCAAGAACTGGACCCACAAAGGCGCGATCTATGACCCGGTCGCGAATTTCTGGACGCCCGTAAATCCCCCCACAGGATGGACCACGATCGGTGATGCACAAAGCGTCGTGCTGCCCGACGGGACGTTTATGCTGGCCAATAAATGTCCCGTTCCATGTACGGGAGGAACCATCAAAGCTAAGGCGGCTCTGCTCGACGCAGCCAACTTAACCTGGACTGTCCTCAATGGGACGGGCGGCTACATCGGAAAACTCGATGAGAACACTGAGGAAGGATGGACTCTGCTGCCCAACGGAGACCTGCTGACGGTCGACACTTACATCTGTGAGATATCTTGTTATACCCCCAACGGCATGAACTCGGAGATCTACAAGCCCATTACAGGAGTGTGGAGCAGCGCCGGAAGTACAGTTGTGCAACTCTGGGACTCCCAAGCCGCATGCGGCGAGGCAACCAAGTATGAAGTCGGCCCTGCGGCGCTACGGCCCGACGGCACGGTTTTCGCTACCGGCGCCAACGGCTGCGCCGGCGAGCCCGCCCACACCGCGATCTATGACACCACAACCGGGACATGGACACCGGGTCCGAACATCCCGATGGGCACCCAAGGCTCGTTCAACGATCTGGCTGACGCTCCCGCGGCCGTTCTGCCGGACGGCAACGTGCTGATTGATAGCAGCCCTGGCATCGACAAAGGCCCCTCCACATTGTTCGAGTTCAATGGGACAGGATTCATCACCATTCCCCAACCTGGTCTTGGTCCTGCGGTCAGCTCCGAGAGCGGGCGTATGCTCGTCACTCCAATTGGCACCATCTTATTCATCCAGGCCGCCACGACTAACATGTGGTTCTATCAGACTAGTGGGACGTACCAGTCATCGTGGCAGCCCAACATCTGTTCTTCCTGCTTCCCGGCCACGGTTTCCGTGGGTGGGACCTACACCGTGAGCGGCACCCAGTTCAACGGCCTGACGCAAGGGGCTTTCTACGGCGATGATTACCAGTCGGCCACCAACTACCCTCTGGTGCGGATCACGAACGACCAGACGCAGCATGTGTTCTATGCTCGTACGCACGGTTTCAGCACCATGGGCGTGGCCACAGGCGCCGAGATCGTCAGCACCAAGTTCGATGTATTGTCTGGCACGGAGACAGGACCGAGCACGATGGTGGTTGCAGCCAATGGCATCCCCTCGAATGTCGTCGACATTATGGTGAAGTGATCGCCGCTGGTTCGCGCCGGCGATTGCACGGCCCTTGACGTATAGGAAAAATAAATAACCCAGACGGAATCGGGACGGCACCTAGCTCGTAGCTGTCTGGGGAGCTTTGCTGGCGGGATTGCGGTGCGGATTCTAGTCGTGGAGAACCACATTCAGGAGTCAAAGCCATGAGTAGCAGAAAGGGCGATGAGCCTAGGCGCGCCACCCCGTGAGGTCTTCCGAAGCGGGGAAAAGGCTCTGGCTAGGACTCACAGGACCGCTGCAGGACTGCAACTATTTGCAGATTGACAAGGCCGCCGCGGCGAAACATAATTCGGCCGCCTTTTGGGTACGTCTTCCTTCTGTCCATGCCTGGGACGTAATCTCCATACCGGGCTTTTTGCTTAAAGCGTTCGGTTCCGTCTGCAGAGCAAGTCCACGAATTTCCAAAAGAAGAAGTAGGAGAGTTTCTATGAGACCATTGCATGTGCACATCACGCAGCAAAACCAAAACAGAGAGAGGTTTCAGAAATTCGGAATGTTCTTGGTCGCATTGCTAGCCCGCTG
>OCTA010004287.1_pt1 | contig 12512 bp, 12 predicted proteins | sample 1538991 | NCBI WGS metagenome assembly OCTA01 (sample SAMEA3539302, study PRJEB22396) | soil metagenome | biome: tundra; feature: field; material: soil | place: USA | collected 2010-05 | depth 0.15 m
GAAATCCCGCGTAACGGGAACAAAATTCTCGTTGCGCGCCGCATAACGGTCTAAGGCGTTACTTGCCCGCGATCCAATGAAGATGCCTGGCAGTTCAATGCAAGAGGTCTACGCGCGCAGACAAGCACGGGATTGGTCCAGCAGGCTCTACCACGCGCTCCAACCGCCTGCTCCATTCGTTCGGAACCCTGGTGAGCCACTCCATTTTCCCTTGGGTCGTTGGAATCTCTACGTCGGCGGTGCTGGCTCGAAGCCCGAAGGATACGTCAACCTGGACCTGTTCCCCCTGCCTGGAGTGGACGTGGCCGCCGATGCCGAACATCTACCCTTCCCGTCTGGCCTGTTTCAGTGCATCGAGTGCGACGCCGTCCTGGAGCATGTGCGGCAACCCGGCCAAGTTATGCGGGAGATGACTCGTGTGCTGGCACCCGGCGGCTATATGCACCTTGTCACGCCGTTCTGCCACCCGTTTCACGAGTACCCGAGCGATTACAGACGCTTTACGCTGGACGGGCTCAAGCAGCTCGCGGGCAATGAACTAGAAGTGGTTGCCGAAGGCTGGCGGACCGGTCCCACCGCAACCATGCTGGTATTCTTACTGGAGTATGTCAAGCTTTGGTTCCCCTGGCGCGCATGGCGCGTGGTTGCACACGGCGTATTAGGCTGGCTCTTGTTTCCGGTCCGCTACCTCGACCTGGTATTCTTCCGATCGCCGCGGGTCGGGGTCATCGGCAACCACTGCTACTTATGGTTGCGTAAGCGATAGGACGGCGTTGGCCGCCGCGACGGGCGGCACACCGGGCCAACTGTTCCAGCCCATCGGCGGGGTGGCCGCCACGCGATCTCATTCAGCCTCCTCGCGTGCGATTGTCGCATAGGAGGGGTGGCGTTCGATGGCTCTCCCTACTAACACTAACGCATGGTCATCGGCACCGTAATGCGGTAGACTTTCTAAGACGCTCGGATACGTCCCGAGAGGAGATAAACATGGCCACGAAGATTAACTACAAAGCGATTGACGGAATCATCCAGCGGAACATCAAGGCGTTTGCGAAGCGCGGCGTCATGACCGTTCGGCCCGGATACAAAATGTAACATTGAGGAATTCAGGTTGGCGAATTCAGAAGCACATTCCAACACTTGCCGCAAGTTTCGCCCGCCCGTTCAGAGTTGGAGGTGACGTTTGATCGATGCGAGCCGTCCCTTGCGACGTCAAGCTTTCTCGGGCGGAAAATTGGGGATCTCATATCGAGCCGCTCTGCTCAGATCCTTGAGACGTCTGTAAGCGCCGTAAATCTAGGACAGGCTGCCATTTCGTTCAATTTCCTCATCCCGTTGCTTGTGGTTCATGGGATGCACGTTTTTGCCCGCGAGAAAGGCATCGATATAGTGAAGGGCCGCATAGAACAATATGGCGACCGCCCAGTCAATACAAATGGGGAGATCGCGATTAAGGGCAAGTGCGAGTTGCTCAGTCTGCTTGGCCCTACTTAGATGCTCGTAACGTTGGGGCACGGATTGGCCGCTCCGGTCCGTTGCCAGACTTGCACGCAGGACCCAACGAGTTCATCGACAGACCGGCCTCGGAGGGCTATGACGTTGAAATCGAAATGCAAATCCGAATGTTGGCGGATGACCGATGTTTCCTCGTCATCCACGTCGATGATCGTGAAAACGTCAACGACATCGCCCGAAGGAACCATGTAAACGCCACAAACACCGCTTACGCCGGCGAAAGCACTAACCAGGCTGTGTTCTATTCGGTCCTTGGCCATAGTTCCCATGGGTCTCGATGCTTCACTATATCATGTCTAAACACATGCTCATTTCCAGGCGTCCAGCACCAAGTGGTCCCGATTCCGAATGCCCAGTCGGCGCAGATAGCGGTCGGCGAGGAGCACGAAGCGGTAAGTCGTCTGCGCGCCGAAGCGGCGATAGATGTAGCGCATGCCACGCGTCCACGGCAGGTTCTCCGTACGCACGCGCGTGAAGTTGGCGACGGCCGCCAACTGGCGCAGGGAGGTGGTGGTGAAAGGGCGGATGTGCGTGTAGTCCGCGTAGAAGGCGACCATATCCACCGGCGTGGGCACCACGATCGTACACCGGCCGCCGGGTTTCAGCACGCGATGAAACTCCACGATGGCGCGCTCGGGATCGGGCAGATGCTCGAACAGCCAGCAGCAGAATACGCCTTCGAAATAAGCATCCGGGAAGGGAATCTCATAAGCGCTGCCCAGGGTGATCTTGAGCTGCTGTGCGGAGTAATACTCGACCAAGTCCGGCGCGTTATCGATGGCGATGATGCCGCTCGGGTTCTGGCGGGTGAACCAGCAGCGGCCCGGTCCCACGTCGGCGACGGGCCGCTTGCCCTGGAATCTCGATTCATACCAGAATCTGCCCCATACCATTTCGATCTGGCCGACGATCCCTTCGCCGGTGGTGAGAATGTGTTGGCCGTAAGGCGTTTCAGGCATGCGCGTCGTCAACTCTCTGCGACAATTCCGAATGCATCAATGGCTCCTTGCCGCGCCCGCGCTCCGAGCAGCACAGTGCCGGCCGCGACCGGTTGGCTAGGTGCAGTCGGAGCGGCGTTCCCCTCAGCGAGGGCTTCTCGATATGTTAGACCTATGACGTTGATTCTCACGCTCGGTAACTCCGGCCAGGTTTATACAGGTTTCCGACCGGCGCCTGTCCTGGGACGGTCACGTCCTAGAGGACGAGTCCAGTAAAGCAGGTCTTCTAACCTGCCTGAATGCACGCCTCGCATTTGGCTTCACTGGTTTGGCGGGGTGGGGAAGCTTCAGAACACGCGACTGGCTGCTGGAAGCCCTCCTTGAATGTGGCCCTCCTGACTACGCGCGGGAGAGAGCTTACAACGTCTGAGAGAGCGCGCCTCCCACACCTTTCTGGAGCACCCCGTTCTTGCGCACATCGCCCCGAAAGGACCGGCGCTTCTCGATCATGTTTTCAGGATACCTGTATCATCATGACCCACCTCAACCGGGTTACGCAATCATGACGAATTTTCAGAACTTCCAAAGCGGCCAGGACGATGCTGAGGCCTGGCAGCAATTCTCATTGTCTGCGACGCGCCCGGTGGCCGGTGTTCTCGATCCAGCGTTCATACAGCGAGTGGGGAGTCGGCCTGCAATGACCCGAGACGATGAGTTCGCACTTCGGGAATTGCTGGAAACTCGAAAGCCCGCAGAGGCGATCATTGGCAAGGCGGTCGAGTTGGTCCGTCAAATGGCAGATCGCCCCGCTGCAAACAACACCATTGGTAAACAGCTTCCCGTCTTGCGCATCCCTCGCTCTCCGGAACAGGGCGTTTTGGACGGGTACTACTCCAATGTGAACAGCAATGCTGTCTACATGCATGACAGCGTAATTCTGTATCCTTCCAATAGGCGGGCGATGAAGGACCTCCAGTTCCGCAAGATCGGTGGCCCGAACGCACAAAGGCCGGTCGTTGTGTCCAAGGTCGGTCGTAACCACCGCTGCCCGTGCGGAAGCGGCAAGAACAAGAACTGCCACGGTAAAGGCTCTTATCCCCCCCCGCTTCAGCCCCCCGTGACGACGGGCTGCCCCCGCTGGGGATGCGGTTTCGTAGGAGCCTCTGGCCTTCAGCGTTGCGGCCGATCCTTGACGGGTGCCTTCAGAGCATCGGCCCTTTTCTCCAGCCCGGACAGCAGTTGCGACACCGTGACCGCAGGCGCCTTCGCAATCGGGACAAGATTCGTAAAGCTTACGTTGCTCTCGCCCCGCTCGACGGCGCCGATCCGGTCCGGTGAGCGGAGCACAACATCGGTCCGGGTCATGCTTAAAATAGAGTGAATGGCTCAAAGTACCGAAGAGTTTTACAGGATTCAAAAACTACCTCCTTACGTGTTTGCCGTGATCAACGAAATGCGGGCGCGGGCGCGCGCCGCGCAACAGGACGTGATCGATCTGGGTATGGGCAATCCCGATGGCGCCACGCCGCGCGTGGTGGTCGGGAAGATGGTGGAAGCCGTCCGCAATGCGCGCAACCACCGCTATTCGGCTTCGCGCGGCATCCCTCGGCTGCGCGAGGAAATCACCCGGCGGTACCAGACGAACTACGGCGTGGAACTCGATCCCGAGACGGAAGCGATTGTCACCATCGGCGCCAAGGACGCCCTGGCGCATTTGCTCTTTGCGGTGGTCGGACCGGGCGATGCGGTGGTCTCGCCGAATCCGGCATACCCCATTCATCAATACGGCGTGATCATGGCCGAAGGCCACGCCTGCCTGCTCCCCATGCCTAGCCCGGCGGAATTCCTGAACAGGCTCGAGGACCTGTACCGGACCTCCACGCGCCAACCCAAGCTGATTTTGATCTCGTTTCCGCATAACCCTACCACGACTTGCGTGGATCTCGATTTCTTTCGCGAGATCGTGGGTATGGCCAGCCGCTACGGCACGCTGGTGGTCCACGACTTCGCCTATGCCGACCTGGGCTTCGATGGCTACAAGCCGCCCAGCATCCTGCAGGTGGAAGGCGCCAAAGAAGTGGCGGTCGAGATCTTCTCGATGTCCAAGAGTTACAACATGGCGGGCTGGCGCGTGGGTTACTGCCTGGGCAATCCGCGCATGATCGGGGCGCTGGCGCGTATCAAGAGCTACCTGGATTATGGCGTCTTCCAGCCCATCCAGATCGCGTCCATCATCGCCCTGCGCGAGTGCGAGGAGGATACGCGCAAGATCTGCGCCATCTACCAGAAGCGGCGCGACGTGCTGGTGAACGGTTTGCATCGCGCCGGTTGGCCCGTGGAGAAACCGCGCGGCTCGATGTTCGTGTGGGCGCCCCTGCCCGAGCGCTATCGCGCGGACGGCTCCCTGGAGTTCGCCAAACTGCTGATGAAGGAGGCGCTGGTGGCTGTCTCGCCGGGCATCGGCTTCGGCCCCCTGGGCGAAGGCTACGTGCGCTTCGCGCTGGTGGAAAACGAGCATCGCATCCGGCAAGCGACGCGGTCCATTGGCAAGTTTTTGAAGGAGTGAAATCCTGAATGGGGCCAATCTGTTTGTATCCGGCTGGCCGAAAAATCTCCGGAATTTCGCCGCTGCACGTTGTTCCGCCACCCTGTTAACACTCGAGCCACCTCATGGCGTCCTTTGTATAGAAAGGTGGCGAATATGGTTCAAAGGGATGGTAGGAACGGCAACCGCAGGCAATTTCTCAAATTGGCGGGCCACTTGGGCGCCGGCGCTGGTATCTTAGCCCTGGCGGCAACCCGGTTGGAGGCCGAGGAGCCGTTCGACTCGCTGCCTCCCGGCCTCTGGCGGAACGCGCGCCACAATGGGCTGTGCATGATCCGGCGTCCGGCGCCAAGTCGGTTGTCGTGGCGGACCGAGATCGCCGGGAATGACGAGCCGGGTCGACGTTTGATTGTCAGGGGAGCGGTTCTAGCTCCGGATGGCAAGACGCCCGTTGTAGGTGTGACTGTCTATGCATACAACACAGACGCCGAAGGCTACTATGGCGAGAACCGGGCGGAGTATCCGCCGCGCCTCTATGGCTGGATGAGGACCGATGCCGATGGCCGCTTTGAGCTGCGCACCATCCTGCCGGGTCCCTACCCGGGAATGCACGTTCCGGCGCACATTCATTTTTCACTGTGGGGAGCGGGTTATCCTCTCCAATGGGTGGACGAGCTACGGTTTGAAGGCGACCGTTACATTACTCCCGCGATGCTGAGAGAGGCCGCGGACCAAGGCGAGTTCCGTACGATTCAACGGTTAGCCCGAGGAGAAGATGGAGCGCTTCGTTGCGGCATTAAGATCAGGCTCCAGCCGCATAGTAACTTCGCATAACCTGCGGCCTGGAGAAAGCGGGATAAGGAGAACGTCATAGCGCACGATACAGGTGAATTGCGGCATGTGGTCGGCGCTGCGCGCGCCGGCGACGATAGCGCCTTTAGCGAATTGTACCGCCGGTTCTTCCGGATGGTGCATGCCGTTCTCTTATCGCGGGTGCCTCCGGCGGATGTAGACGATCTTACACAGGAGGTCTTTCTGCAAGCGTGGCGCCAGCTTCGTTCATTGCGCGACCCATTGGCGTTCGGGGGATGGCTCCGGCGCATCGCTCTCCACCAATCGGCCGATCATCTGCGGCGCGGGCACTACACGGAGCAGTTGGACTCCGATGCTGCGAGCTCGCCCGCTCTTGCGCCGCATGATGGAGAGGCATGGTTTTTGTTGGCGGAGGTTCGCCGCTTGCCGGAGGCGTATCGAGAGACCTTGGTCCTGCGGTTCGTCGAAGGATTGACAGGACCCGAGATAGCCGAACTGACCGGTCTCACGCCCGGCTCGGTGAGAGTGAATCTGCATCGGGGCGTGGAAATGCTTCGCGCCCGGTTGAAGGGAGGGACTCGATAGTGGAACCGGATCAGAGCGGGTATTTATGGGACAAGACCGGGGCGCCGGATCCCGAGTTACAGCGGTGGGAACAGTTACTCGGGCGCTTCTCTCGGGAAGCACCGGAGTTAGCCTTTCCGGCGCGTGAAAGCCGGGCTGCAACGCGCTGGTATTACTGGCTCGCTGCCGCTGCCTGTCTGTTGCTAGCAGGGGGCGTAGGCCTGCGTGTTGCATGGCAGCCCGGTCCCGACTGGAAGGTAGTAACGTTGTCGGGCACTCCGCTGATCGATAGCCGGCCCATCGCCTCACACGGCCGGATTGGCGTTGGCGGACTCCTGGAGACTGACAAACTCTCGCGGGCGAAGCTTCGTTTGGGTCTGATGGGAGTCGTAGAAATAGAGCCGAATACGAGAGTGCGGCTCATTGCCACCCGGGAAGGCCGTCACCGGATCGCGCTCCAAAGCGGAACCCTCGCGGCGCGCCTTTGGGCGCCGCCTAGGACGCTCTCCGTGGATACGCCGTCCGCAACCGCGATCGATCTCGGTTGTGCGTTTATCGTGCAGGTTGACGAAAAAGGATCGGGATTGTTGCACGTCACGTCGGGATGGGTCCAGTTCCAACTTGAGGATCGTCAGGCAATCGTACCGGCAGGTGCCGTTGCGCTGACCCGGCCGGGCGTGGGTCCGGGAACGCCATTCTTCGAGGATGGGAGCAGCGCGTTCCGGTCGGCGCTGGAGCGGCTGGATTTTGGCGAGACCGGCTATCGGGACACTGGCGCGCTCGGCGTAGTGCTCTCCCATGCGCGTTCCAAAGATGTTTTGAGCCTGCTAAGCCTGTTTCCGCGGCTGCCGCCGTCCGAGCGAGGCATGCTGTTCGATCGCGCTTCGCAGTTTGTACCGCCGCCCGCCGGATTGACTCGTGAGGATGCCATCGGTGGAACGAACCAACCGGGAATGGACGCGTGGTGGAAAAAGCTCGGACTGGGTGACGCGAAGAACTGGCTGGTCAACTGGCGGGACGTCTTTCGTTGAGGTAGGACAGAACTCCAGGCAAACTCCAGGCCTGTCCTGACTAAAAGAAGACGCTGGTATGTTGTTTCAGATGTGGGTAGGCGTGATCGCAGGATTGGCATGCGTGACGAGCACACGACCAGTGTTTGGCGCAATAAAGATGTCATCGGAAGCCAATCCATTGGCGAGCCCCTGAAGTCTTGACCGAGCGCTTGCGCGGTGGCCCTTTCTCACTGCACAGCCATAGTAACGGTGTTCGACGCCGCGCCACTGACGGAAATCACAACCGGCACCGCAGGTCCGGTGGCTGACCCGGCAGGCACGTACGCGTTCACTTGGTAGAGGCCCACGGCGCCGGGTGCGAGTCCGGAGAACTGTACGTTGGCCTGCGCTCCGCCGATCATCACTGTTGGCGTCGTGGCCGTCCACACAAGGGAGTCGGTGGGAGCTGGTGAACCGGTGGCGGGCCGATTGGTGACTTCCCCGAGGCCGGTGCAGTAGATCTGGACGACCGCGCCCGCGGTCGTTGGATTGGAGGAGCCGACCAGGCGATAGGATGAGTCCAGGATCGCGCCCGGCCCGGTCCCTTGGCCGTTCGTGGTGAAGATTGCTGGCGCGAAGGGCGCTAGATTCACAGTCTGCGCGGCGCCGAACAGACCATCCAGGGTCGCGGCCAGTGTGGTCCGCGATTGCCCTGCCAACTCCCACGGCACCTGCAGGTTCACCTGGCCGCCCGAGGCGTAGAACAAAGGTGCCAGCGTTCCGCCGCCGAACTCAAGGGAAAGCCCCAGTAGCCCGGTGGAAAGCGGCAAGTTTGCGTCCGCCGCCGACGAGGTGAGAAGGAAGTTCCCAAAAGCCGAAGCAATGCTGCCGGGCGCTACCGGCGCTCGATAGTAGGCCGCGTTCACGACACCGCCGGCGTTGATCGACGGTCCGGAGCCGGTAGGTACCTGCGGAATCCCCCACGCGGCGGCGGCGAACCCGGGAACCGGCACCGGGGTGGGGAATGTATAGCTCAGCGCTGGGATGTTCACGGTCTGACCGGAAAACTGCGCTTGAGAGGCGGGTGACGTGACACCGGTCAGGGCGCCATTGACAACGGTGAATGTGTAGTCTCCCAGAGTGAGCGAACTGGACGCCGAGGAAACGGGCGCCAGAACCCTTTCGAGGGTATTCCCGTTTTGATAGCCCTGGTGGTAATAGAGACTCAATTGCAGCGTGGACGGATCGGTGAAGAGGGAAGCAACGAGCAGCGTTTTCTCCAACAGAATGGGATGGCCCAGCGAGGCGCGATAGATTGCCTCCTCCGGAACTGAACTGCTCTCGTTGGGATTCAGTCGGGGAGTGGCGGAGTCTCCGACCCAGTTTCCGAAGATCGTGGCGAAATCCTCAAACTCACTCATGGCCCCCCAGGGGTTGGCCGAGGGAGGCCGTGGATAGACTAATTCATAACAGTCGTCCCACATGGGGTCTGCTACGCTCTGAGCCCACAGACTGTCCCACTCCTGAATGAGAGGGCTCCGGGACGCCCCCAGCCCCGAAAAGACCGATAGTCCGATCTCATGGCCAAGACTTCCATTGTAGGCAGTTGCGTTACCTTCGATACCAGTCCAAGTAACGCTACGGCCCACCAAGGTATAACTCCCGTATCCCATCATAAAAGCGACCGGTCCGTTAAGAATTGCCTGCTCAAACTGCAGCAGCGGCGGAGGGATGAGATTCAGGAACGCCCTCAGATCCGCCAGACCGGTCGGCGTCCAGACATTGTTTGTGGCCGTCGGTACGAAGGTCTCATAGAACTTGATCTCGTGGCCGAGCGCAGTCTCGTAGTCCATAACCTCAGGCAGATCCCCGTTAATGGCTTCTGCCCACATCGACTGCCACGCCTGACCGCTAGCATATTGCAACACCTGCGCGCGAAGCGCGAGCAGGGAAGCTCCGCCTGAGCCCTGCATGGAGTCGGCCATCGCGCCGAGCGAAGCAGCCAGGTCCACGGAGCGCTGGATGTCCTGCACGAAAGTAAGGTCTGGCTGCAGCAGGGAAAGATAGCTGAAATCAGCGTCGGGTCCGGGAGCGTACGTACCGCCTGCCGGCGACGGCATGCTATCGGGACGAAATGGAGGTAGTCCGCTGCCGGCGAGCGCGGAATCGCCGGCCGCGGCAAGGCCCGCAGCACCCGGGATCGGAGGCGTTAACGGGGCGGAAACCGGATCGAACCAGTCGAGTCCGGCATCGGGCGACCCACGGTCCGCTCCGCATATGCTAGCCGGGCGGCTGTACACACTGGCCTGGGCCGTTTCGGCCTTCAGCTCGCGGATCGCCTGATTGCCCCAGTCGGAGATGTAGACATTACCATTGGAATCGACCGCGACCGACCAGGGCGTGTTCAACTGCGCGGACTTCGCAGCGCCGCCGTCGCCCGAATAACCCGGGACGCCATTCCCGGCAATGGTCGTAATCGTGCCATCGGTTGCGACTTCGCGCACCCGCTGGTTCACTGTGTCGGCGATATACAGATTGCCGGAAGCATAAGCCACCGACCAGGGCGCACTCAGTTGTGCGCCGGTCGCGGCTCCGCCATCGCCGCTGTAGCCAAAAATACCGTTGCCCGCCACCACCGCAATCGTGCCGTCCGGTTTCACCTTTCGAATGCAAGCGTTCCCTGTGTCCGCGATATATACGTTACCGGAGGAATCGACCGCCACGCCCTCAGGAAGGTAGAGCGTCGTCGAGTTCGCTGTCGTCTGATCGCTCAGAAAAACATCCGACACAGACGCGCTGCCGCCGGCAATCGTGGAGACCTGGCCGGCCGGTGTAATCTCCAGCACGCAGCCGTGCCCTGAGTCCGCTATGTAGAGATCCCCTTGAGAATCGACGGCCAGACCTGCCGGATCGAGAAGCCCCACGCCAGCGGCCGAACCGCTGCCCGGGCAAACATTAGTGCCGCCCCCGGCGATGGTGCTGATGGCCTGTCCCGGAGTCACTCGCCGGATGACATTGTTCCCGGAATCCGAAATGTATAAGTTTCCGTTGGAATCGACGGCCACAGCAGCAGGGCCGTTCAACTGCGCTCCAACGGCCGATCCGCCATCGCCAGCGTACCCCGGCGCCCCATTACCTGCGACGATGGTTAACGTCCCATCCGTGCCGAGCTTCCGCACGACATGGTTGCCCGTCTCCGCGAAATAGAGGTTCCCGCTGGGATCCGTCGCCAAACCCTCCGGGAACTGGAGTTGGGCTTGCAATGCAACGGCGCTGGCCGGCAGCGCAACGCCGCCCTCGATGGTGGTGATCGTTCCGCCCGCTGCGATCTTCCGTATGCGGCTGTCGCCCCCATACAGGTAAAGGTTGCCGGTCGAGTCTACGGTCAGGCCCCAGACTGCGATCCGTGCGCTGGTTGCCGGGCCGTTATCGCCCGAGTACCCCTGTGTACCCGTGCCCGCGATGGTCGAAATCGTTCCACTGGGCGACACCACGCGAATCCGGCTGTTCCCGCTGTCGGCGATGTAACGGTTGCCCGAGGAATCCATTGCCACAGCCGAGGGTTGGTTGAGCTGCGCTGCCGTGGCCTGTCCGCCGTCGCCCCCGAAACTAAACGATCCGTTGCCCGCGACGGTCGAGATCATACCGTTTGCCCTCACCATCCGCACGCGGCTGTCCATGCGGTCGGCGATATAGAGGTTTCCCTGCGAATCTACGGCGACGCTCCCGGCGAAGCTGATATTCCCGCTGATCGCTGGTCCGCCATCGCCCAGCCCATATCCGGTATCCCCATCCCCAGCGAAGGTGGTGATGATCCCACTCGGCGAGACCATGCGAATGCGATAGTTGCCTTGATCGGCAATGTACAGGTTACCTGCGAGATCGATGGCTACGCCGGCGGGATGGTTCAACTGCGCACTGGTCGCGGGGCCGCCATCCCCGCCGTAACCTGGCACTCCATTGCCCGCAAAGGTCGTGATCGTTCCGCTCGTGGAGAGCTGCAGGACCCGACTGCTACCGCTGTCCGCGATATAGAGATTTCCTGACTTGTCCATCGCTAGCCCTTGCGGGGAGTTCAGTGGCGTGCTGGCCGCGGCGCCGCCGGCCACGAGAATAAGAACGCCCCTCTTGTCGATCCTGAAAACGGAGTCTTCGCTGGCCGAACTGAAGTAGATATTGCCGGCGGGATCGACGGTGCAGCCGGTAGCGGCTCCCATAGAGGCTTGCGTAGCGGGGATGGACGTCTGCGGGGCCGCGCCGCCTGCCACGGTCTCGATTGTGTATTGGGCCAGGGCGGGCAATGTCACGGAGCACGCCGCAAGCGCGGCGATGCACCGGGAGGTCCTTACGGACATCGTCAGCTACCTCTCGTGTGAAACCAAAATGCAGACAAATTGTATCAAGAGTCAGTTGGTTCCGCTGACAAATTGGGTTTTTCCATGAGCCATTCCTTTGCAAAATAGGGACTTATCGACCTGGCCTTTTGGTGGGGAGGCCCGATGCCGGGTGCCCTGGGCCCGGTCTCTCAGGCCACCAGCCGCTGGCCCGCGTTTTTTTCACACTCCGCAGCGGCCATGGCGTGTTCACCGAACTGCCTAATAGGCTAACCCGCTGAAAACAATAGCCAAGCCTTCAGCGACTACGCAAGTTCATGGAAACGCGGTGCTACCCTTAAATCGGACTAGAGAATCTCGCGGTCCGAACGGCTCCCCGCACTCACAACGTGTTCTGCTGGGAACCACCTTGTTCTTTGACAATTTGTCCCCACACCTGGAATGTGCTTCCCGCCGGACGGAACCCTATGCCCTTCCGTAGGCCCTTCAACCCAATCTTGAGATATGCTCGATAACTACCACAAATTCCAGTAACTTACGGGCACAGAATTTCAAAATGGCGTCGTTCGGACGATTCACCTCTGCTGCCGCACCTTCTCCCACCGCCCACTCCCCGCCGACCGCAGCACCGCGTCAGTGACATAATCCGTGGCCAGGCCATCACGGAACGAAGGTCCGGGAATCCGCCCTTCCCCCAAGCCCGCCAAAAAATCGGCCGCCTGGTGTACGAACGTATGTTCGTAACCGATCTGCAGTCCCGGCACCCACCAGTTCTTCATATAAGGATGGTCGCCGTCGGTGACATGAATCG
>OCTA010004288.1_pt1 | contig 12512 bp, 6 predicted proteins | sample 1538991 | NCBI WGS metagenome assembly OCTA01 (sample SAMEA3539302, study PRJEB22396) | soil metagenome | biome: tundra; feature: field; material: soil | place: USA | collected 2010-05 | depth 0.15 m
ATTGCGATGGCCTCGGTCCATTACGGCATGAGCGCCTGCATCAGTGCCACGGCAGCCATTTATCTCTTCTTCGGCGTGCTGCTCTTCTGGAACGCTCGCAACCTCATCGAGCGTAAGCCGGCCGCAATCGAAGCCGTCCCGCGATGATTCAGTAGCGCCCCTTCTACTTCGGCAGCACCTGCATCCCAGTAATTGCGAACGTCGCCGTCTGCTCCGCTGGCGACGTATCATTCGGCTGGCTGCCCCCGACAAAGATCTTGTAAGCACCCGGCCGCACAGCGCGAACGCCATCGGCCGACACCGTACTCAGATCGCGCGCGTCCAGCATAAACCGCACATGCCGAACTTCTCCAGCCCTGAGCGAAACGCGCTGGAAACCGATGAGAGAATGTCGCGGCGCATCAACTCCCTGCGGCGGCGTCACATAAAGCTCCACGACTTCATCACCCGCTCGTACGCCAGCATTGTGAACATCAGCTTCGACGAAGAGTGGTTGACTCGCTACAATCTGCGATGAAGAAAGGTGCGTCTTCGCATACTTAAAGTGCGTGTAGCTAAGGCCATATCCGAACTCATAAAGTGGCGAACCGGAGAAGTAACGATACGTGCGATTACGCATTGAGTAGTCGTCGAACGCCGGAAGCTGGTCCGCGGATGCGTAAAAGGTTACAGGTAGACGCCCAGCCGGAGAATAGTCTCCGAGCAACACGTCCGCAATCGCCGTTCCACCTTCCTCTCCTGGATACCACGTCTCAAGAACGGCGTTCGCATGCTCCTGCGCCCACCGCGACGCCACCGCACTTCCGCTCATCAAAACCACGACTAGCGGCTTGCCTGTTGCCGCGACTGCCTCCAGCATCTGCTGCTGAACCAGTGGCAAGTCCAGGCTGGTGCGGTCGCCTCCGTTGAAGCCGGGAATCTTCAACTGCAGTTCCTCCCCCTCCAACTCAGGCGAGAGCCCCACAAACGCAATCACGACGTCGGCACTGCGCGCTGCCTCGACTGCCTGCGCACGCAGCGTGTCAACCGGCGGTTCCCAGCGCAGTGTCACCCCAGCAGCAAAGAGCGGCGAACGATGGACGTATTCGAAACGAAACGCATGCGGCTTCGCGTCGGCGAATTGCAACCGCATCACTCCGGGCTTCCAACGCCTTCCATTCAGCATCTCGATGCTCTCGCTAGCAACTAGCGCGCCGTCGAGATATACACGGAAATGCTCTTCATCGTCACAGGGCCAACACTGAGGCGTCTGAATATCGAGGGTGTAATCGCCCCGTCCAGGCGCCGCAACCGTACCACTCCATCGCACCGAGAACGCCTTCGCATCAACGCCAGCAGCAGGACTCGCCGCATTCCAGTCAAAGTCGATCTGCTCATCTGTGCGTGTCAGCGCAGGCTTTCCGGAAAGATCCGTGTTGCTGAAGTACTCGCCGATCAGGCCGTTAACGGGAGACCCCGCCGCCAGATGGAACAGAGTCCGTGGAGCTACCACCGGCAACTCCTCCACCAGCGGAGATCCCTGTGCGTACGCCACCTTCGCCTGCCCCGCGAACCTTTGCTCCAGTGCATCCAGCGGCACCACCGGAGCCGATGGAACCCCGTTATAGTTGCCCTCCAACACGTTCAGTGCAGCAGCATTCGGCCCAATTACGGCGATCGTGCGCAGCCCCTTTTTCAGAGGCAGAAAACCTTTGTCGTTCTTCAGCAACACGATAGATTCATGCGCTGCATCCCGCGCTAGTAGCCGATGAACGTGCGAATTATTCTCGGAGAAGGGAACCTGCGCGCGCCTATCGGCCTCGTCTTTCCCCAGCGTGCCCAGCAGAAATCGTGCCGCAAAAAGCCGGCGTACCGCAGTATCGACTTCGCTCTCCTGAATCAGGCCGTCTCGCACGGCATCCGCAAGATGCCTGTACTCCGTGCCGCACGTTGTATCTGTTCCCGCGCGAACGGCTAGCGCAGATGCGTGTTCCTGGTCTTGCGCAAAGTGATTCCCGTCGGCGCTAGCCATGTCATAAACCGCGCCGCAATCCGACGTGACGAAGCCGCGGAAGTGCCAGGCTTCACGCAGCGTGTTCGCGAGCAGCTTCCCATTGGCGCACGCAGGCGTTCCATCGAGTTTGTTGTAAGCGCACATCAACGAACCCGCATGACCTTCGGTGACGCTCGCGCGGAATGCGGGCAGATACGTCTCCTCGAGATCCTTTGGCGTCGGCGTCGCGTCGAAGTGATGGCGCGACGACTCCGGCCCACTATGCACCGCAAAATGTTTCGGCGTGGCAATCATCATAGGACGGTTCGGGTCGTCCCCTTGCAATCCGCGCGGAAACACCGTCGCGTAACCGGACCGTGCAATGCCGTGCAAGCCTTCGTTCCACCAGTTATAGGCAGGGATGCCCAGATGCGGAATCGCAGGCGAGGCATTCTGCATCTGCGAGATCTTTTCCTCAAGCGTCATTCCGGAGACCAACTCCGCAGCCTTCGTCTCCGCCCGGTGCCTGGCATCCTGCGCAGCAACCGGCGCGCCAGCAGGGGATTGCGCCACGCCCGAAACCGCGGGAAAGAGAAGGCATAGAACCATGCCGGAATACAAAGCCTTGCGCATCAGTCCGCCCATTTTGGATTAGGATTAGAATCTCGGTAAAACTGCTTATAAATCGATAATTACTCCACAAAAGTGATTGTATTATATATAACTGAACACAATAGCTGAATTCAGCGACATGCCTGCGGACATCAATGCCGATCCTCGTCCCCGCAGCGAATGGGGTCGCCGGGATCTGCCCGGCCAGCGGACTACATTCTCGCATGCCATGTTGCGCGAGATATTCGAGCAGCCCTGCGCCATCGCTGACACTTTAGCCCACTATCTCGCCCATGGCAGCTTCATCGAGGAGAGATTCGCGGCCGCTGGCACGTGGCTCGATGCGCACGATGAAATTGTGATCGCAGCGAGTGGGTCCAGCAGACACGCCGGCCTCGCGGCGGAGATCATGTTCGAAGATCTGAGCGGCATCCCCGTCGACGTGGAGTATGCGAGCGAGTACGCCTGCCGTTCCGGCCGCGCGCAAAAGAACACCGCACTCACGGTGATTTCGCAATCGGGAGAGACGGGAGACACGCTGTTCGCCTTGCGCAGGGGAATTGAGTCGGGTCGTGGCACGCTGGCCATCACCAATGTCACGGGATCCTCGATGGCGCGCGAAGCAGGCGTTTCGCTGCCCACGTGCGCCGGAGTGGAGAAAGCCATTCCCGCAACTAAGAGCTTTGTCACCCAACTGGTGGTGCTACAACTGTTAGCCCTCTTTGCCGCTCAGGAGCGAGGTTCCCTGGAGCCGCTTGCAGTGTCGCAAAAGCTTGCCGAACTTCAGGCGATTCCTGCCATGCTCTCTGCGCAGATCAGCCTTTGGGAACGAGAGATCGAACAGATCGCCACCCGCTATCGCAGCGCCGCTACATTCCTCTATCTCGGTCGCGGCGTCCACTATGCAATCGCCCGCGAGGGCGCGCTCAAGTTAAAGGAATCGTCGTATCTCCATGCTGAAGGCTATCCTGCCGGCGAATTGAAGCATGGGCCCAATGCGTTGGTCAGCGATTCGGTGCCACTGGTCGTCCTCGCTACGGTCGATCATCGCGATTCGGAATCGGTTCTGCGCTACCAAAAGACAGTGCATCTGCTCAGCGATCTGAGAATGCAGGGCGCAAACGTCCTCGCCATCATCAATCGCGGCGACGGTGAGGTGCGGCAACTGGTTTCGCATGCAGTGGAAGTAGATCCCGTGTCCGAGCATCTTCTGCCGCTTTGCGAGGTAGTGCCGCTGCAGATGTTTGCCTATTTCATCGCAGTGCAGCGGGGAGTTGACGTGGACCGGCCGCGTAATCTAGTGAAGTCGGTGGTCACCGAATAGACTTCAGGTCATGCTTGTGGACTGCGGAGCCGCACGGATAACATGTCGTATTTCCTCGCTATCGACGCCGGCGGAACCAAGACCGAGTGTGTTCTCGGTGATGAGACGCGTGAACTCGCGCGTACGCGCACGGGCACCATCAAGCTTCTGCGCGTCGGTCCGGAACAGGCTGGCGCCAACCTCGCATCCGTGCTTGCCCAACTGTCCGAAGTCTGTGGAGTCGATCTGCGCAACATCACGCGCACCTGCATTGGAACTTCAGGCGCCAGCGTGCCTCTGGTAGCGGATTGGATTCGGCATGCGCTCGCCCATTCGGTCGGTGGTGACCTTATACTCTGTGGCGATCAAGAGATTGCGCTTGATGCGGCGTTTCACGGTGGCGGCGGCGTGCTGGTTCTCGCTGGCACCGGCTCGAACATTGCCGGACGCTCCCGCGATGGGCGCCTAATCAACATTGGTGGCTGATGCTGATTGACCGTGTGCAGGCGGAGTGGAAGCTGGAGTCGCTGACGGATGTCATTCAGCACGCCAACGCCATCCCACAGCCGGACTTTTCGCAACTGGCAAGGCTTGCCGCGGACTGTGCTCAGCAGGGAGACGCTGTTGCCACCGAGGTCCTGGATCGTGGCGGTCGTGAATTGGCTCACCTTGCCCAACTCGTGATCGAGCGCCTGCGCGAAATGGATGGCGACGATTTTGTGCTGCCCGCAGTCGCCATCGCCGGCAGCGTGCTGCGCAGTATCGCGCCGGTCCGCCAAGCTATGGCCGAGTCCTTGCTGCGCATCTATCCCGGCATCCGCATCCTGCCAGAGGTGGTTGATCCGACCCTCGGGGCCCTATGGCGCGCCCGCACCAGTTGACGCATCATTCGGCTGCGGAATCAGCCATACCTCGGCTACCTGACGCCCGCGCCCCCCGCCGCCTACGCCCGCAGGACGGTTCCACTTCAGATCCAAATCACCTCCGTGCGTGGCTGCGATAGGCAGGTCAACCTCCACCGTCTCCGTGTTCGATTTGCGTAGGCGTGGCGGATGAATCTCGATGGAGCCGTTCGCGACCAGTTGTAGCGCAAGCGTGTAATCTTCGCCGGCGTAGGTGATCCGAAGCTTGTAGTGCGTCGCAGTATTTAGTCCGTGGTAGAGCAGTTCCAGAGGCTCTTCATACAGCGTCTCCGCGTAGTCGATCCAGGAAATGCGCCAGCCGTCCTCCGTAGTCTTATCCGCGATGCCATCGATCGCCGAGTGATACATCTCCGGGTCGAGTTCAAATCCGGCGCGACGTACAAGATGTGGCTCGTGTTCGGGATTACCGAGGTCATCGTAGATACTCCCAGGTGTTGGGTCCTGCCAATGCGCCAGCGCCTCCAGCCCTGCCACGCGATCACCTTCGTTAGGAAGCTCGCTTATCTCTGCGAACTGCCGCGACAAATAGACACGATCATTCAGCGGAACGTCGATGCGGTCCAGGTTAGCGCCGCGTTCAATTCCGGACGCGCCGTATTTTTCTACGCTGAGCTGAATGCGTACATGCCGGTTCAGGCGATCTGCGAGATCGAAGACATGCGCGCGTAACTCCGCGGTCGGCGCCGGCATTGGCATACGCAGAGCATCGCTTGCGGCGGCCATCGTTTTGGCACTACCAGCGGTAGATGCCAGTCGCAGCAGATCGTTCGTACGAAGTTCCTGTCCTGACTCGGCGATCAGCCGCGTCCTCACATACGCGTCGTAATACGCGCGGTAGAGCGTTGACTCGAAGCGCCAATTGTTCCTTTGCTCTGCGGTCGCGCCAGCTTCCAGTGTTTGGAATGCTCGGAGCGTCTCGTTCACGCTGGAATTCTCCGCCAGCGGCCCGCGCCAGTTGTGCTCCAATGCAAGCAACCCTTCCGCAAAGGCGTCACTCGATTGGACACCGACGCGCGGTCCAATAAAGAAGCGACTATAGTTGCGCAGCGTCTCTACCGGATTAGCTTGAGAAGACCATCCAAGCTGCGCCCACAGGAACTTATTCACATCGTCGTTGACGCCTTCGGAGTAGGTAACAAAGCCCGAGTGCAGCGAGGCAAAGTGTCGATAGATGTGGGTCATATCCAGCGGTCGCGGATCGATTGGCTCGCGCCCCTCGGTCATCGCATAAGCCGGATCCCAGCTTGGCACGGGGAACTGCGCGTGCATTGTGTGCCCAATGTCCGGATAGAAGAGCAGCCGATATTGCGCAGGGATTCGTGCACGCTGTGTCTCAAAACTATCGCGCGACTGCGGCCCGAAGAAAACGCCAGTCAGCCATTGTGGGCGCTGTTGCAGAAGAGCATAAAACTCTTCGTAACGAGCACCGTCGAACCCCTGCGCCGAGACCCACACCTTCGCCTGCGGGTGAATCTTCCGCAAGATCGCCGATTCTTTCTCCAGGAGCGGGAAGAGGACTTTTGGGGGAGTGTGTCCCGGATCGCCACCCGGAACGTACAGCGCATCGACACGCGGCATCGCTCGGACGAGTTCTTCGAAGTCCTTCAGTTCGGCCGCAACATTCGCGCGGCTGCTATAGTCGTTGCGCATCTCCGGATAGTAGAGCCCGCAATCCAGGCCATATTTGTCTAGAATGCCCGAAATACCGAGGACCGTTTCGAGCGCGGGCGCAGGGTAAAGCGGACTGACTGGCCTGTCGTCGGACACTGGCGCGATGAGTTGGATTTCGTTGGTGCCGAACAGCGCGAGTTCGCGAACATGCTGGTCGAACATCGGGAGCGTCCAGGCGTCGTACGTATTGTTCTTGAATCGGTAGCCGATCTGATGGCCGCGCAGCGGAACTTGCGGAGCGGTCGTGATATTGATCGGCCCATTCAGAGCCGCACGTCCAGGGCTGAGTTCCATCTTGCGCAAAACATATCCGACTCCGAAGAGCAGCCCGCGACTGTCATTGGCTGCCACCACAAGGATCGTGGTCCGGCCCCGAACAAGCGTGCGGATCGCGAAGCCCTCTGCCGGAGTCGCGCTGGCCTGCGCAGTAGAGGCAAGCCACTCGCTCTTGAATCCTGCCGGCAAGAGAGAAACGACTTGACCTCGGCGCGCCGCCACAATAGCCGCGGAGCTCCCACGCGGAAATTTGGCTTCTGTCTCCCAGCGAACCGATGTGCGGCGCTCGGCTTCCTCCGCCAGAACCTGCACCGCATTGGATTCCACCCGATCAGCCTGTGAACTGACTACGATATTTGCGTGCGTAAAATCCTGAGATAGGCATTCGGTCGACAGAAATAAGGAAACTGCGAACAGGAACGCCCGGTACGCGAGTTCGTGGCGAACCAAGGGTAGTTTTCGAATGAACCAAGATGCTGTATCTCATAGTAAACAGTGATCCTAATTGCAATTGGATTTGGAATAATTCAAGATACTTGAGCTGGGGAAGAGGGACGCCTAATCGCATTTATGTCGACATACTGTATTCTGATCGAGAAAATAGTTTACGCCCGCGTTAATTTTCGCTTGCTATTTCCGATTTCAAGGTATAGCTTTTGTTGGAAATTGACCAATCCAAGCGATATCAATCATAAACATTTTTACATGTCGACAAGTTGACAATTTCTGGACATTCCGTCGAGGAAATGCGGGGTGTCAGCAGGCCTGGGCTTCAATAACTAGCAAATTTGGAGGAAGTATGCGCAATCAACCAGTAGCATACCGGATGTGGACGGCAGTTCTCGTACTTCTCTTCTGCCTACCGGCGGTTAGCCAAACCGTCACCGGAGACATCGGCGGAACCGTCGCTGACACCACCGGCGCTGTGATAGTCGGAGCCCAGGTAATGGCCACCAATGTGGCCTCGAACATGAGTTCCTCCGCCGTCACCAATAAAGAGGGGATTTACAGTATCCGCTTCCTCCCTATCGGCACCTACAAGGTGTCTGTTTCGGCCGATGGCTTTGGCACACAAACATTTCCGCCGTTCCTTCTGGAGGTAGCGCAGGTCGCCCAGGTGAATGTGAAGATGAAGGTGGGGAACAAGACCGACGTCGTCACTGTCGAAGCCAACGTGGCCCCGATTTTGAATACGGAAAACGGCATGATCAGCACCACGATCTCCGAGACCCTGATTAATGACCTCCCGGTCAATGGGCACAACACCACCGAGCTAACGCAGGTGATGCCGGGCAGCAGCGTGGCCGACGGCAACCAGTGGAACGGCTCCGTCAGCAGCCCGAACAACTCCGGCGAGCGTGTCCAGAGCTTTGCGACGTTGCCCAATATCAACGGCAACCGTACCTATTCGACCAATTTCACGCTGGACGGCATTAGCATCGTCGACACAGGCGCCAACATTAGCAACGGGTTCGGTGCTCCCGGGTACAACATTCCTCCCGAAGCGCTCAAGGAAGTAACCATCCTATCGGTAGTGCCTCCCGCCGAATACGGCGACGGTGCCACGCAAATCCTCTCGGTTTTGAAGGACGGATCCAACAAGTACCATGGCAGCGGCGGTGTCTGGCTGCAGAATTGGGAGATGGACGCGAACACTTTTGGCAACAAACGCGTCCTACCAGGCAATGCGTTTGCGCCACGTGGCCACTACACGCAGACAAACTATAACGCCACATTTGGGGGCCCAGTTCCCTTCATGCGGAACAAGCTGTTCTTCTTTGCCGACTACGAAGCGTATCGCCTGCCGTCAGCCGGCCAAAGCAGGATCAACGTTCCGCTGAATGCGTGGCGCGGCAACACCACCAGCAGCGATCCGGCGGACAGTAGCGTCTCCCCGTTGACTGGATACGCCTACTTCGGTTCCGCGGTTCCGCAGTTGTACGATTCGCAGAACGCCTTCGCACCCTTTAATCAGACCATCGGCGGCATCCTGTACAAGAATCTGGTACCCATCAGGAACCCGGTTGCGAAGTATATCTTCGCAAATACCAGCCTGCTGCCGCTGCCCAACGTAGCGCCGTCCGCAGCCCCAATCCAGGGCAACTATGCCGCCAATACCAAAAAGCTTACCCGGAACGACCAGGCCGATATGAAGATCGACTGGACGCCAACCGACAAAGACAAGTTCTTCGTGCGCTGGTCTCAGGGTGAAGCCGACGACTATCCTTCACAGGAGGTTACCCCGGTTGCCTTTCAGGGAGACAACGACTTTCCATTCCTGCAGGCTGCCATGAACTATACCCGGGTTTTCACGCCTGCGATCATCAACGAATTTCGCGCAGGTTATACCCGGATGGCGTACAAATCGTTCAACCTCGATCTGTCCGGACTCTTCAAGAATGGCGAATCCACGGTCGGGATTCCGTGGCCGAATGCTGTATCCGGCTTTAGCGCGCAGAACTATAACCAGAGCACCAACAGCACTGGCGCGGGTTCTATCGGCACGGCGGCCGCCGGCAACGTCGGCATCGATAACCAGTTCAGTTACGGAGACGATCTCACCTGGCAGCATGGAAGGCACGTCAGCAAGTTCGGCGCGCAGCTCTTCCGGTCTCAGAACAACTTCTTCCTGAATACCGGAAGCGGTCTGCTGGGTAGCTTCGGCTATTCAGGCGCGTTCACGGGCGATCCGGCGGCTGGACAGTCTATCGGATATGACTATGCCGACTATCTTCTGGATTACGTCCAGAGCTACTCCGTCTCGCTGCAGACTGGCGATGTTGGTACGCGCGCATACCGCTTTGCTGTCTTTGCGCAGGACGACTTCAAGCTCACTCCGACCTTCACCTTCACGTACGGCTTGCGTTGGGAGTATGACCAGCCAATGTATGAGGTCAACAACAAAATATCGAACATCAACCCCACAACCGGAGCCCTGCAGTTGGCTGGCGTAAATGGAAACAGCCGCTCACTCTATAAGCCGACGTATGGCGATTTCGACCCAAGGCTTGGATTTGCCTGGAGTCTAAGCCCCAGGCTGGTGGTACGCGGCGGCTTTGGCCTTAGCACTTACATGGACTACAACGTGCTCGGCTCGCATCACACTGGCAACGCACCGTTCCATATCGGGTATTCGGGATCGGCAACTGCTCCGACGTCAACCTCCAGCGGCTCGCCCTTCCTTGTCACCAACGGATTCTCGACAACAGGCAGTACTCCCAGCGTTAGCTTTACCACCTGGGACGTCTTGAAGCCGCTAGTGGAGACACAGTTCAGCTTCGTGACGGAATACGCCATCACCAACAAACAGAGCGTCTCCCTACAGTATGTTGGCAACACGGCGCAGCATCTCAGTGATCAGCGCAACATCAACCAGGAGACCTTGGTCGCCACCGCGTCCAGCGCTCCATTCGACACCACTGTAGTCAGTACTCCCAGCGGCAACGTCACAATCGGCACTTCTGCGGTGACGAAGTTTGAGACGGAAGCCTATTCAAATTTCAATGCCGGCGAAGCCACCTACCGTGTTCGCCCATCGCATGGGTTTGAGATCGCAATCAACTACACCTATTCCAAAGCGCTGGGCGATACGTCGGGGCCGGTTGCAGTCAACGACAATAACGTCGCGGGCGGCAATCCCCAGAACAGCTACTGTCTGCGATGCGAATACGGCCCGTCCGCGAGCGATAGTCGCCACATGCTGAATAGCAACTTCGTTTACGATTTGCCGTTCGGCCGCGGGAAGCAGTTCGGATCAAAGATGCCAATCTGGCTGGATGAAATAGTCGGTGGGTGGAAAGCCTCTGGCACGGCGGTACTGTTTTCGGGTCAGCCGAATACGATTACCGCAAACGGCAGCTCGGGGGCAGCTGGTGCAGGAACCCTACGTGCCAACCACTATAGGACGATGAAGATCAATGGGCGCAAGGATGGCTTCTATGTCACGCAGAATACCGCATCTGGCATTGCTGCCGCCGACGGTCCAACTGGTGCTGGCAACACATACGTCATCGCCGGCGCCTGGGGAACGGATCCTTCGGCAACCCATTCGGGCACAGTCGGTGCAGGCTGCGGTCTCTCTGGTGTTGGCAACGGCGCAACCAGCGACGACGGCATTTGCGCCTATGGTCAACCAAACCTGGCAACGGCTGGCACTGCGCCGATCTTCGGTACAGCCAGCGTCGGTTCGGAGCGCGCACAAGGTTTCCGCGATGTAAGCGCTTCGGTGCAGAAATCGTGGAAGTTGTATGAGACCCATGAGCTCCAGTTCATTACCGAGGCATACAACGTGGGCAACATCACCAGCTATAACAACGAGGGCCGCACCACAGGAGGCGGTAGCACCTGGGGCTACGTCCAAAGCACTCGTTCGCAGCAGCGTCAGTTGGAACTGGAACTGAAGTATAAGTTCTAAATTCCGTTCCTCCATCGAGCGCCGGACAGGCCTGTACGCAGCCTGTCCGGCGTATCCTTTCACGGTTGAAGATCCACTGCCATCCGCTTCCCGACTCCCCGAGGTACTGTGGAATAGTGCAGAGGAGACGCCTTTGCCGCTTTCATTGCTATCGCAAGAAAGGCACAGATGACCCAGCCAAGGTCACTCCGCGTTACGCCGAAGGGTATCCTTGCGGTACTGGCTTTTGCGCTGTCGCTGTCGGCAAACTCCGCTTCCTCGCAGAACTTCAGCGAGGTGAAGCCGTCGCCGCAACAGGTCGCATGGCAGGACCTTGAATTCGGCGTGATCGTGCATTTTGGCACCAACACCTTTTTGGATCGCGAATGGGGAGACGGCACCGCCGACCCTGCGGTCTTCAATCCCACGCAGGCAGACCCCGACCAGTGGGTTCGTGCGGCGAAGGCAGCAGGAGCGAAGTACATCGTTCTGGTAGCTAAGCACCACGATGGATTCGCCCTGTGGCCGACCAAGCAGACGGACTACAGCGTGAAGAACAGTCCATGGCTAGGCGGCAAGGGAGATCTGGTAAGAATGACCTCCGGAGCAGCTCGGAGCAATGGCCTCAAGTTCGGTGTCTATCTCTCCCCGTGGGACCGCCACGAGCCGAAATACAGCAACTCTACCGAGTACGACAAGTATTACCTCGATCAGTTGGACGAGCTAGCTTCGAACTACGGCGACCTGACCGAGTTTTGGCTGGATGGCGCAGGCAGCGCCGGTCATGTCTACAATTTCCCGCGCATCATTGAGTGGCTCCGCATGTACCAGCCCAACACGGTAGTCTTCGCCGATACCGCCCTGTTCGAATACGGTGACGCGCGCTGGGTAGGCAACGAGACCGGCACCATCCCGTATGAAAACTGGAACGTCGTCGATCGGCACGGCTACCTGCGCTGGAGACCTATAGAAGTCGATACGCCGTTGCACGCAGGCCACTGGTTTTGGCATCCCAATGATCTGCCGAAGAGCGTGGACGAGTTGATGAAAACCTACGAGCAATCGGTTGGACGGGGCGGGCAGTTGATGCTGGGCCTTGCGCCAGACCGGCGAGGACTGCTCTCCGATGAAGACGTTGCACGGTTGAAGGAGTTCGGCGAGGCCATTCGCAAACGGTATGCCAACAACCTGGCACTGCATCATCTGCCTACAGATAGCAATGGAGAGAACGCGCTCGATGGCAACCCGGACACTTTCTGGTCGACGCCTGAGGGCTCGCATCATGCAACGCTGGAAGTAAATTTCGACAAGCCCGTCACCTTCGATCGCGCACTCACCATGGAGTGGCTCAACGACGGACAG
>OCTA010004291.1_pt1 | contig 12509 bp, 10 predicted proteins | sample 1538991 | NCBI WGS metagenome assembly OCTA01 (sample SAMEA3539302, study PRJEB22396) | soil metagenome | biome: tundra; feature: field; material: soil | place: USA | collected 2010-05 | depth 0.15 m
CAGGCCCTTCACCAGCCGGTCCTGGGCCGTCAAAAATCCGCGCTCCACTCTTCCCTTCGCCTGGTCCGTCAACTACAGCGTATAGCGACCATGCCGACGGTACTTTCGAAGTCACCCATCCACATCATCCGCTAAGGGGCCAGAGTTTCACGCTGGTCATCTACCGCCACAACTGGGGCGAGGATCGCGTTTACTTCCACGATAGCGGAGGCCGCCTACGTTCGATCCCAGCGTGCTGGACGACAGTGGTGGCAGCAGATCCCTTTGTGACTTTGGCTGCGGGCCGGTGCTTGTTCCGCTACGAAGATCTGCTGAAGTTGGCCGACTTGCTGGAGAAAGTTCGATGACGCCGGGGATATTCGAGTGTAAAGAGAATAACGCCGTATCTGTAAAGGGAATGATGCCGGGTTGGTTTTTGGCGACTGTGTGTTGTCTGGCCATTAAGTGCGTATCTTGTCCAATAAACACGAGTCGTGCACGACAAAAAGAGCTTGACAACGATTTAATATGGAGCATAATTATCTTTACGGGCACATCGGAGGATTTGCGAGTCGCCAATGAACGACAAAGATGCCAAGTTCCGCACGCTCCACCAACAGGGCACGCTGAACCCGCGCCCGAAAGAGGTACGCGACGAATTGTTCCGTCAGGACGATTTCTTCGACCCGCGCGATTTGGTCCAGGTCAAGTACGAGATGCTGCGCCGGGTGCAATCCGAGGGCAAGTCCGTGACGGATGCGGCGGCGAACTTCGGGTTTTCCCGGCCATCGTTCTATCAAGCGTTATCGGCCTTCGAGCAAGATGGCCTTGCCGGCCTGGTGCCACACAAACGCGGTCCAAAGCAGGCGCACAAGCTCACCGACAAAGTCCTCTCGTTCATCGGGGAGGTGCGTCAGAAAGAACCATCTGTTCGATTGCCGGACCTGGTGAAACTGATCCAGGAACGCTTCGGCACGAAGGTTCATCCACGAAGCATCGAGCGCAGTTTGCTGCGTCATCAAAAAAAACCCGCTGAGCGAAACCGCCGACGCGACGCCCGCTCGTCAGGATCTGGTTTCTCGGTACGAACAACTGCGCCGCGATGTCATCGGCTCGCCGGCTCACCGCGGCGAAGGCTTGGGCTTCGCGCTTTTTCTCCGGCGTGGAATGACAGCCTGGATGCAGGCCTGGTCGGAATGCGCTGGCAATGTCGAACCGGCTCCGCGTTCCCAACCCGTCATCGATGAACCTATCCCAAGTGACATACGGTCGCAGATCACCACGCTGCTGGCCGGCATGATTCTCTGTCTGCAACAGGAGGCAACCTCATGACAGGCGCCGCACACCAAAAAGTGAATGCCGGCCATCTCAAGCGAAATGCCTATCTTTACGTCCGGCAATCCACACTTCGCCAGGTGTTGGAAAACACCGAAAGCACCAAGCGGCAGTACGGTCTGCGCCAGCATGCCGTGGCCTTGGGCTGGCCCGTGGAGCGAATCATCGTTATCGACAGTGATCTCGGTCAGTCCGGAGCATCCGCTGTCGATCGAGAAGGGTTTCAGAAACTGGTCACGGAAGTCGGCTTGGGCAAAGCGGGCATTGTGCTGGGCCTGGAGGTTTCCCGTCTGGCGCGAAATTCCACCGACTGGCACCGGCTTCTGGAGATCTGCGCTCTGACCGACACGCTCATTCTCGATGAAGACGGTGTGTATGACCCATCGCACTTCAATGATCGTCTGCTGCTGGGCCTGAAGGGGACCATGAGCGAAGCAGAACTGCACGTGCTCCGGGCTCGCCTGCAAGGTGGAATCATGAACAAAGCCCGCCGCGGCGAGTTGCAGTGTCCATTGCCGGTTGGCTTTGTCTACAACGCCAACAACGAGCCGGTGCTGGACCCCGACAAACAGGTTCAAGAAAGCATTCGATTCTTTTTCGAGACCTTCCGGCGCACCGCGTCGGCTTGCGCGGTAGTCAAAGCCTTCCGCCAGAAGGGGCTTCTATTTCCACGGCGGCTAAAGAAGGGACCCAACAAGGGCGACCTGGTGTGGGCGGAACTCCCCCACAGCCGGGCGCTGCACATTCTTCACAATCCGCGTTATACGGGCGCATTCGTTTACGGCCGCAGCCGAACCCGCAACAACCCCAATGGAGGCACCTCCTACACGAAGTTGCCGCGCGAACAATGGATGCTACTCAAGGATGCTCATCCCGGCTACATCTCCTGGGAGCAGTACGAAGAGAACCTGCTGCGCCTCCGGGAGAATGCTCAAGCGGTTGGAGCCGATCGCCGCAAGAGTCCTCCGCGCGAGGGCCCAGCGTTGTTGCAGGGATTGGTGGTCTGTGGAATCTGCGGGAGCCGGATGACGGTCCGGTACCACACGCGCCAAGACCGTCTTGTGCCCGAATACGTGTGCCAGCGCGACGGCATCGAGCATGCCATATCGATATGCCAGCGCGTCATCGGAGACCACATCGATAACGCCGTCGGCCGACTTCTGGTGGAGAGCGTGGCTCCACTGGCACTCGAAGTCACTCTATCGGTTCAACAGGAACTCCAGGCGAGAATCGAGGAAGTGGATAAGCTCCGAAAAAAACAAGTGGAACGTGCGCGCTACGAGGCTGACATGGCTCAGCGCCGCTACCTTCACGTGGATCCCGCGAACCGTCTCGTCGCGGACTCGCTTGAGGCGGACTGGAACGAAAAGTTGCGCGCACTGACCCAGGCACAGGAACAATACGAACAGCAGCGGCGGCAGGACCGCGCCGCCATTGATGACCAGCAGCGCGCCTGCATCAACGCGCTAGCCAGCGACTTCCCACGGCTCTGGCAAGATCCAAAGACCCCAGACCGGGAGCGGAAACGCATGGTCCGCCTACTGCTCGCCGACGTGACCCTCACGCGAGGGAGTGGAATCACGGTTCATGTCCGTTTCAACGGCGGAGCCACGAAAACGCTGGAGTTGCCCAGGCCCCTGACAGCCTGGGAACTCAGAACAACACCGGCGGAAGTTGTCGCCGAAATCGATCGGCTAACCGATCAGTACACCGATAAAGAGATCGTCGAGATCCTTAACCAACGCGGAGCGCTATCCGGCTGCGGCCAGCAGTTCAACAGCCGGATCGTCGCGCGCCTCCGCCATGAACACCAGCTCAAACCGCGCTATGATCGGCTACGCGAGAAGGGCTTGTTGACGCTCGAAGAAATGTCGGCGCGATTGGACATCGGTCCCAAGTGCGTGATCACTTGGCGGAACCACGGCCTGCTCCACGGCTATCCGGTGAACGATCGAGACGACTTCCAGCATCATGAACGTCAAGCGCCGATATCCTTCCAGCGGATTCTTCAAATGGAAATTGATGATCGCCTCCTTCTCCCACTGCTCCAACCAAAAATCCCCGGGGAATCCAACCGTTGTGCTCGTTCGCCTTGCCGTATCGTTCCCGCCACCCGTAGAACTTGCTGGCGGTAATACCGAGCCATCTAATGAACCGTCCGACGCCAATCTCCGTCTTCTCCGACCAGCGCCGAACGTAATCCACGATCTGGTCCCGCACGTCGTGCGGCACCCAGACCCCGTTTAGATCTCCCCAAGACTGTTTTTTAACGCGACATGCTCCGCCATCAGCTCCGCCAGGACCTCGTCCTTGGTCTGGATCTTCTTTTCCAGATACTCGATGCGTTGCTGCTGGGGTTGCGGATTGGGCCGGGCCTTATTCTCGAAGGCCGCCGCTCCGTTCTCGAAGAGCTCCTTCTGCCACCGGTAGAAGACCGTTGGCTGCAGGCCCAGTTCCTCGCAGAGCTTGGAGATCGGTTCCTAGTTCAGCAAATGCCGTCTCAGAATAGCGACTGTTTCGCCGGTGGTGTAGTGCTTCCGTATCGTTTTCACGCGTTTCTCCGTTATCTTAACGGAAGAGCGCCCTCTCCATTTCCAACTGGGGCGGAACACTGGAACTTCGGGTTGGACTACGGTACGACGACCGTGGCCCTGCCAGACGTAGATTAAACCGCTTGTCAGCTTACGAACCGCCCCTTCAACTTCAGGAAGGGCCTCTCGACGATCCAGTAAGAGACGCTCGCCGCCGCAATAACAGCCAACAATACCACCGGAAGCGAGAGCCATAGCCACCCAGCGGCCCATTTTCGGACAGGACCAATCACAACTTGCTGATACAGGTAAATCGAATACGAAATCGTGCCGAGATACTGCACCCCTGGCCAATTCAAGATGGCACCTAAGCCGCCATGTTCAAATGCAAGGCACTGCGTGATAAGCACGGCCACAAGCACCGGATCGATAGCGAACCCTATCAGGTCGCGGTAGCGCATTGTCGAGGTGTCAGCGAAGGCGGACGATAGCGTCAATAATCCGATGGTCACAAAGGGTAGCCAGCGCGTCGCGCAGGCGACGCGCCACGTCGAGACCATCATACCGTTTCGCAACACCATGGCCAGCAGGCAGCCGATCAACAGGTGGTCGCCCCGAGTGTCAAGTGCTTCATAAATGTAACCTTGGTCCCGGTTCAACCCGAGGACCAACACTATGCGGTACAGCCAAACGGCCACGATAGCCGCTGCAAGGAAGCCTATCCTGGCCGGTGTACGTTTCAGTAGAAGAAACGTGACCGGCCATAGCAGATAAAACTGCTCCTCTATTCCCAACGACCAGGTGTGACTTAGACCCGTACCGGGATCGCCGAAAAGCGCCTGGTAATAGTTGTTGAGGTAGAAGAAGGAGGCAATTGCCTGAGGCACAATAATCTTCTTATTAAAGAGATACAGTGCACCGGCCCAGAGAAACCAGAAAGCATAAAACGCTGGGAAGATCCTTAAGCTCCTGCGAATATAGAAGAACTTCAGGCAGATTTTCCCGAAGCGCTCTTCCTCTTTGATCAGCAGCCACGTGATGAGGAAACCGCTGAGAACAAAGAAGGCGAGGACACCGAGGCCGCCTGGACACCATGTATACCCGTAATGGTAGAAGACAACCAAAAGGGCCGCGGCAGCTCGCAGCCCGTCAATCCCCGGCAGGTGATTTGAGTGAAGTCCTGCGGACAGAGCGGGTGGCAGCGAGTCGAGCGGGTCTATCTTCATAAAATGCCACCTTCCTGCCCAGAGGCCATCACGCGCAGACTAGATTAACACAACGCCCCATGACTCCGCAGATTCTCAAAGGGCAACATCCATCGAGGCGTCCAAGCCATTCGCCTGGACCAAGCCCGCGGAGGAGATAGCTCGGGCGCTCTTGTTGTTGGCAGCTCCGCCGGACGCCGTCTGGGGGCTATCGGTAGAGCGGGCTCTCACTCGCGGACACCACTGCAACGCTGAAGCGGCGCCATGTCCGGCGCGGCCGAGATACCGAGCTGCAATTCTTGTGTGGCCACACTTCTCTACCCGGAGGACCAGAGGTCCCGTCAACGCACACATGCTTCAGCCCGGGCCTTCCTAACTCTAACCGTAACCAGTCGGCCGTTGTTGTCGGGGAAACGGCTCCGGACCGTTTACCTATTCTGACCTATTCTATAAAGTTCCCGGTACAGCCCCAACCACTCCTGATGAATGTTTGGCCAGGAGTAACGCTCACATTCTTTTCGCGCGGCGACGGTGATCCGCTGGGCCAGCCCTTCCTCTTCGAGCAGCCGTATGGCGGCTCGCGCCATCGCCTCGTGGTCATTCACGTCCACCAGTAGGGCGGTCTCCCCATCACGCGCGATGTACGGGATACCGCCCGCTTTGGTCGCCACCACCGGCAATCCGGACGCATAGCATTCCAGCAACGAGCCCGGCATATTGTCGATGTTGGGACTGGTCAGATAGATATCCGCTGCATCGTAGGATTCGGCAATGCGCTCACGGGGGACGACGCCGACGAAGACAACATTCCGTAGGCCCCAGTCTTTGACGATCTGCTCAAGTGTGGAGCGCAACGGACCGCCGTGAGCGATGGTCAGGGATGCCTCCGGGTAACGCGCCTGAATGATACGGAACGCCTTTAAGGTGCAGGGAACGTTGTACAGAGGCTCAAGACCTCGGTTATGCAGGAACATCGGCCGAAGCGGCCCGCGTTCCCGATAGCGGTATTGGGACGGGTCGATACTGTTGAAAATTGACAGAGCGCAATAGCCAAACTTGGCGAAGATGTCCACCAGAAACTCGGACGGTGTGACGATCCGGTCGGCCAGGCACAGCAGGCGGGAACTGCGCCAATGTGCCAGATGTTGCGCAGCTCGCCCGTCGTGATAATGCACGATGATCTTCTTCCCGGACAAGCGGCCGATCATGATCACCGGGGCCGCGCTCAGTAGGAATGAGTAACTTGAACCCGAAAACGAATGCAGAATATCGTAGCGGGGGGCGGTGCAGATCACCCTGCACAGAAAATACCCGGTCGTCACAATAGTTCGCAAGTACTTGACCCGCTGCAGCGGACGGAGCAACTTCGGGAGACTGGGATTAATAGGGAGGAAATCGATCCGCACGGAGGGATCGCGACCCAGCAGGCCCCACAGCACCTTCGCCTGTATAGACTGCCCCCCGACGATCTCTGTGGACGGAGCAATTAGCAATACACGTATCCGTCGATCTTTCACAATCTGTTTGCCTGCTCCTGTAGGGTTGTTAACGATCTTGTTAGTACAGCCTCAAACTGTTCGGCAACTCTCTGCCAGGAGAACCGCTCCTCGACCAGACGCAAAGCTGCTCTTCCCATCCGCTCCTGCTCCTCGGAGGAGTCCAAAAGGGTCAGGCAGCGATCCGCAAAATCGTCGGCGGTGTCGGCCAAGTGAATGGTCTCTCCCGCCCGGACTTCCAGCCCTTCGGCGCCGATGGTGGTTGATACCACCGGCGTCCCGGCGGCCATCGATTCGTATATTTTCAGGCGCGTTCCGCCGCCGATGCGAAGCGGTACAATAGATGCCTTCGTCCCCCAAAGGTAGGGGCGGATATCCGGAACCGTGCCGGTCACCGTGATTCGTTGATCCTGGCTTGCCATCTCCCGCACTAAAGGCGCGGGATCCCGCCCTACTATAGCGAGCGTCACCTCCGGACGACGTCGACGGATGCGTGGGAGGATTTCCCCGACGAAGTAGGACATGCCGTCAACGTTGGGCAGCCAGTCCATCGAACCGACGAAGACCAAATCGGCCGACGGAGCTACGGTGTCGGGGCGGCGAAAGTATTCCAGGTTCACTCCGGTCGGAATTGCCGTCACCCTATCGATCCCAAATTCTCTGCGCATTGTTTCCGCGTCTGCCTCCGAAACAGCGATGACGTGGCGTACCCTGCGGCAGATGTCCCTTTCATATTGGAACAGCCTCTTCGACTGGACGCGGAAATACCAGCGGCGCAGGGGATCCCGCGCTGTGTCGGCGTAGCGGCGGAATATTATCGTCTCCACGTTGTGCTGGAACAGTACCCAATTTTCGATTGCTGGGACGTTGACGCTGGGCGTAAGGAAGTCGCAGACCAGGCTGTCGAACTTCTCTTCGCGCACCAGCCGCTCCAATAACTGTCGCATTTCCGCTGAGCGTCTTCGATCGATCAGCACCGGCCGCCGCGAAATCATATTTCTTGCTAGCTCCACAAAGAACTTGGCCGTGAACCGACGTGTGAGCGGATACCGGCAGCCGTATGCCTTGGCAGAATACTCACCGGCTCGTTGTATCCCGTCTGGCGTAAGCGGGTTGTCATAAGCGACGTAATGGATCTCATGCCGGCGGCTGAGGCATCGCAGCATTTCCAGAGTTCGTATCTGTCCTCCCTTGGTCGTGGGATGAAGAAAAATGTTGTTGATCCAGAGAATCTTCATGGTTGTGTTTTCAAAGACCAATAGTCGGGACGATGCGGGCGTCGAGGGAGAAAAGCCGCCAGCCCGCTGAGCCAGCATTGGAACCCGATCTCCGAGATCGCCGGCACATCCACCAAGCGCGGCAGAAGCATCTGATTAGACGCGCGGCTCGCCAAACCAGATACGCAGGTCGTGGCAGACTCAACGCCCCATTCGCGGAGCCATGGCACAAACTCCGGCAGGTATCCACCGCCGGGATAGCAAAAGTGCCTGGCGTGCGAACCGGTCATCGCATAGATACGTGCCTGATTTTCATCGATCTCGCGAAGAAAGGCATCCTTCTGCCGGTATACCCTGTGCCGGTGCGTGTGCAGTTGAATATCTACGCCCGCCGCAGCAACTTCGCGGACCTCCTCGGCTGTCATCAACGTGAACAGTCGCCGGGAGCACAGCGCCGCATAGTCCACCCCCGTATGCGAGGCGAGTTCCGCCAGCAGTCCATCCTTCTGACAGCCGGACAATCCCTCCAGGCGGCAATACTCTTGAACGCGCTGCGTCACTTCCGCCAGCCCGCCGGCACCCAGCCGCACGGGCGCCGAAAACAGGCGCGGCCAGTCGAGGAGACGCCCGCTGGCTTTCCATAAAAGATAGGCCAGTGCTGGATCGAAGACGGGACGATTGAAGTCGGAGTAGTATGTTGTCAGGTATACCGTTACCGGATAGCCGAATTTCTGAAACATTGGAAATCCAATGCGGTAGAAATCGTAGCCCCCATCGTCAACCGTGATGACGACGCTGCGCGGCGGCAGATTGCCGGCATACAACCGAGTGAGCGCCTGGGCCAACGGAAGTACCACACACCGGCTCTTCTGAAGCAACTCGAGGCGCCTCGCGAATACTTCGGAAGGCATGTATAACGGAGGCCGCCAGAGGTGTTCGTCTTCCATAGCGATGCCGTGATAGCAGAGGATCAGCAGCCTCTCTTGCCGCCATCGGCTCTCCAGCAGTATCCGGGAGACGCCCAGCCTGAGTGCCACTTCCAAAACCCTGGTCTTAATGCGCTTCAACATCAATCCCGACCAGGAACGCTATTCCATTCGATTCGCGGCAGGCTGGTGGACCTCCACCCGTGGCAAATATTGGCGGGCCGAGCACCCGACAAGCGGACCAGACAATCGCTGCCGTAGCCAACCACGGTCACCGCTTCAACCGCAGGCACGGGCGCCAAATCTACGACCGCGGCCAGTACCGCGGGCAGCGCAGCGCGCATAGTCACATGCAGAACCGGTGCCGGCGCCTTCCGGCCATACACAGTAGAGCGCCACCCGTGGTCCCCACCCTCTTCCAGCGAGGCCCGCTCGGATAGCGTCAGGCGGCAAAGGGAATCCTTCGTGCCGAGATGCCAGAACTGCTCAATCAAGTGGTCAGCAGGCGGTCCATTGACCTCATCGACAATAATCAGCAGGTCTGGTTTGAGAAACAGGATGCGACGGCGGTGAGTAAAGCCTGCATAGGTGCAGGAGGCATCTAGAAAATCGCTTTCCAGCAGACAGTTCCACACGACATTTCCGACCTGCGGCCGGCCCAACCAGCGGAACGGTCCAGCCGATGTCGCCTGGTCTTTTCCATCCACCCGCAGGGTGTTGTGTGCCGCCGAACCACGAAACCAGTCGCGCCAGCGGCGGTCGGAAAGGTAGGTGAACGTGGCAGCATCCACGAGAATCTCCTCGCAGCCGCGCCTCACCACACAGCTCAACGTGTCCGAATGACTGTGTCCGGCGCTGCCGTACCCGAAAGGGCCCGCGTCGGCCACAATATGCGCATCGCCGGCCTCCAGCACCGCTATGCCTGCCTGCGGGAAAAAGCGGGAGCCCGCAGACTCTCGATGCGTGGGAGCCGGAGGCCGAAACGGCTGATCGCCCAGCCACCAGATCCCTTGTTCACAGAAGTCCTCGTTGTTGTGGATCCAGTCTGGCCGATTGAACAGCGCTGCGCTCGTGGCTAATGTGGCACGGCCGAACCATTCTCGGGGACCGTAGGGGTGAAACAAACGCCCGCCGTCATCATCGCCGAAAAATGGCAGCACCTGTTGCGGGCCCATTAACGCATCCAAGTACTGAGCCATGCGGACTAGCTTTTCGGCAAACTGGGGAGGTGTTTTGGTTAGCAGAAAATGCCATAAAAACATATCGAGCGCGTAAACGTGGTAATAACTCGACTGTTCAAAGTGGCTTCCGTCATCGTGGACTTGGCGCTCCATTTGCTGGACGACCAACGCCCCGCCAGTCTCCTGCCATTTGCGCGCCCGGGGAAACTGTGGAAACAGGACCCCCAGGGCATGTAAGACAACCGCTTCTCCCAAAAGATGCGTATTGGGAGAAAAAAAGACCGAGAGATTTCGCTCGAGATAACAGCCGTGGCGGAAAAGCCCAGTCAGAACCCGCTGTCGGCACGCGGGCTCCAGGCTGCTGCCCACCAGGTGATAAATCCATATCCAGGAAAGAGCGCGGAATGAGACTTCGAGCGCGCTCGTCCAGTTGATCCCGCGGCCATACGGGTTTGCCGCGAACCAGGTATCCAGATCACCATGGATTCGCCGGAGATATTCCTCTCGCCCCGTAAGACAAAAAGCCTGCGCAAGCATCACTAGGTACTGATGCCGGTTCAGCTCCCAAATCACCTTGTGATCGCCCACTTGGGCGAAATCCAGATAGGGAATGCGGCGGAAGTAGTTCGGCGGGCTGGTTTTCTGGTGAATATAATCGCGCCGCCAGTCGATCACCGGCCCGGTTTCAACGGTATATCCAAGGAGCGGAAAGCGGTGCTCCAAAACCAGGTTCGCCAGCCGCTCGATTTCAGATGCGAAGGCTGTTCCCTGCAACCGCATGGCGATCGCGGACGGATTGGGCAATCCCTGTAGCGGTGACGGCGGCACCTTGACGATCAGGGGTTCTTGGAAAAACAGGTGGAGATTCGCCGCCTCCTGCCGGAGACGGAATGAAATCTCGGCTAGGGTACGCATGGGCCGCCCATATATAACTACTGTATATCATTTGGACAGGCGCGACGTGGTTACACAACATCAAGCGAACACCCAATGAGTGGCGTTCGTCAGACCTGGGCTGCAATGCCTGATGGCCACGCGCGCCGCATACCAACGCGGTCTGACTCAACGCAGCCCATCGCGCACGAGTTTCGGCCTATCGCGAAGGACCGTGCGGCGCTTTCTGCAGGCCCACAGAATTCCTAGAAGGCGCCGGGCGGCGCCGAACTGGGTCTGGAACCGCATTTGCTGGCCGTAAGCGGCTGCGCTTCGCGTTCCACGCTGAAAACAGACGAACCAGCGGCCAGCCTCGCGCTTAACCGTCACGGTCTTGACCGTACCTTCCACGGGCCGGTGCAGGTTCACCTTGATATGCCCCGCGCCCTGGATGCGCAGATTGCCGTTCGGCAGCAGACGGCAACCGTCTCCATAGGACGGAAACGTGATGCTGTCGTAGCGCCGCGCGGAGCGGTAGCGCGGAAAGCCAGGTTTGTCACCCTGCTTACACCGCGCGAAGAAAAGCGGAGAAGGTTTTGTTGACCCGGCGCAGCACGTCCTGGAGCACGAGAAGTTTGCCAGCGTCAGGCAGCCGTCGGCGCGCATCGCTTTCAACTGGTTCGCCTGATCGTAATAGTTGATCGACTTGTGGCACGTCTTCCATGCGTCCCGGCGCTCCTGGACTGCGGCATTGTAGAGCGAGCAGGCGTCACGGAATTCGCCAGTCAGAAACTCAACCTGCGCCTTCGTAGGCATCAACCGGTATTTGAAGGTGAGGCGCATCTACTTCCTCTTCTGCCCTTCGATGTATTTGCGGACCACGGATTCACTCACGGAGCCAACAGAACCGGCGTAGTAGCTTCGACTCCAGAGGGTCGACAGCCGCGACTTGAGAAACGGGAACTCTTCACGGAGTGTGTGCGAAGTGAAGCCCTTCAGCCCGTTAACGATTTCGGCCACGCAGATCGTCGGGCCACCCTCCACGAACAAATGCACGTGATCGAGCATGACCTCCATGACGTGAATCGTCAGGTCCAACTCTGTCGCTGGCTTTGAGCAATCGATCCGCCGCCTGAAGCTGCCCTGCCGTTCAACCCAACCGCAGAAGCACCCCCTCCCACTCACCATGATGTGCGGAAGAACCCATTTTTTGTTACCGGCGCTGGCTGAATGATCACCCGGCAGCAATCTGGCAGTTGTCCACTTCTTGCCAGCGAAAGAGCGCGGACGCTTTGATTTGGCTCCGGCACACCATCGTGGGTCCGTTTCACCAGAAGCAGCCCCCCCCCGTCTGAACTGATTCTGAATCGCTTAGCCACTATTTCTACTATTTCTACATTTCTTGTGACACTGCAGGACCACAAGACCATATCGGTATGTGTAGGGCTATACCCCTAGACGTCCCACAACAAAAATACTACATAGCGGCAAAACATTGCCGAGGGGCAAACTTTTGCCGCTTCGGCTCCGATATGGAGAGTTAGGCATTCTGTAACGGCGTCATTTCTCGCCAGGAGCACACATGCTGAGAACGGCTTTCTTGTGTTCGCTATTTTTGCAGCTGTTCGCGACTTCCCCCCTCTTGGGACTCGTAACTTATCAGCCGGGTGTTGCCAACTGCAGCGACCACCCATGCACGTTGGCTATAACTTGCCCGACCTCCACCTGTGCCGCTACGGAGCTTCAGACCGCGCTCGATTCGGCGT
>OCTA010004292.1_pt1 | contig 12508 bp, 14 predicted proteins | sample 1538991 | NCBI WGS metagenome assembly OCTA01 (sample SAMEA3539302, study PRJEB22396) | soil metagenome | biome: tundra; feature: field; material: soil | place: USA | collected 2010-05 | depth 0.15 m
GGAGACGGCCGGCTCGCGGCGCGGGCGCGCACGGGAATTCAGCTGGCAGATCCCGTAGGCCTGGAAGCCGAGCAGCCGCCGTGCGGCGCGGGAGAACGGGCCCGGTGCCCGGCCGGCCAGGGTGCCGGAGGAGTCCTCGCGCCAGCTGGCCACGCTGACCAGGACCACGGCCGCGAACGGGACGCCAGCGATGACGACGCCGACGGCGACTAGCAAATGGATCATCATGCCTCCTCGGGGCGGTATCTGGTGGTCACATCGCTCCCGGCGTGTCGGCCGCCGCTCGGACCGGCGACGGCATTACCATCGATTAGCATGTCACCACTGATAAGACTCATACCAATCAGTGGTGTGTTTGAAACGACGTAGCAGGGTTACATTCCACCTATCCAGATGGTGAGCATCATGGGTACCTCCCAGGAGAGCCGGAGCGCACCGTGGCTGACGCGAAGTACCAGCAGATCGCCGATCGCCTGCGCGACCAGGTCGCCTCAGGCGCGCTGAAGCCCGGCCAGCGCCTGCCCAGCGAGCCGGATCTGGTGCAGGAATTCAGCTCCTCCCGCAACACGGTCCGGCTTGCCCTGGCGCTGCTGACCAACCAGGGGCTGGTGGTGACCCGGCAGGGCCTGGGCACCTTCGTGCAGGAACCAGCGCGGCCCTTCACCGCCCTGCTGTCCCGGGTGAAGGCTCTACCGGGCGGTCAGCACGTCTCCACGGGCCTGCCGGTGGTCGGCTCAGCCGACAGTGAGCCGCAGACGGTGCGGTTCATGGTGGAGCAGGTGACCGCCTCGGCCAGCGTCGCGGAGAAGCTGGAGATCCGGCGCGGGGACCCGGTGGTCATCCGCCGCACCCTGCAGCACATCGAAGACGTGCCCTGGCTGATGATCAACTCCTATTTCCCGATGGACCTGGCCAGCGGAACTGCCCTGGAGCAGGCGACCTACATCGAGGAGGGCAGCATCAAGCTGCTCGCCGATCTGGGATATGCCCAGGTCGGTTTCGTCGACGAGATCGGCGCGCGGATGCCCGATGCCAGCGAGTACGACTTCTTCCGGCTGTCCAGCGGCACACCGGTGATCGTGGTGAACCGGACGGCCTACAACGAGGAGCGGCCGATCGGGCTGACCCGCTACGTCTACCGCGGCGACCGGGTCAGGCTCGCGCATGAGGTGGGCGCCATCCCGGCCAGGTACCGCAGCGGATAGCCGGCCCGCCGCGGCTCCTGACCGGTCCGAAGCGCCATCCAGAACGGCTACCGTTTGCACGTGTACGCACTGCTGCTGGTCGCGGCTTCGGTCGGGCTGTCCAACTTCGCCGCCGCCATCGGAATCGGGACCACCGGAGTGGACGCGCGAACGCGGCTGCGAGTGGGACTGGTCTTCGGGGTCTTCGAGACGGGAATGCCCGTCCTCGGACTGCTCATCGGCGATCACTTTGCCGCCGGGCTCGGCCACGCCGGGCGATGGATCGGCGCGTCATTGCTGATCGCCGTCGGCGTCTACGGGCTGGTCAAGTCGATCAGGCGGGCCCGCATCGGCTCCGAGCCGCGTCCGCATCCACCGGGCGGCATCCGGCTGCTGGTCACCGGACTCGCGCTCAGCATTGACAATCTCGTCATCGGCTTCGCGCTCGGCACCTACCAGGTGCCGATCGTGACGGGCACCCTCGTAATCGGCGCCGTCAGCGTCGCCCTCTCGCTGCTCGGCCTGGAAGTCGGCGCCCGGATCGGCCGGCACGCGGGCGAGCGGGGCGAGCAGCTTGGCGGGCTGATCCTGATTTCCGTCGGCATCCTCGTTGGCACCGGAAGCCTGACCTGACGGGCACCCGCCTCGTTCGGCAGGGACTGGTCCGCCGGGACGGGCTCGCCGGGGATCAGTGCTGTGCTCGCGGTCAGTCCGCTGCTAGCCGCAGCGCCGCCTTTGGCCAGCAGCGCACGGCATGGCGTACCGCGTCGGCGGGGCGGGCCGGCACGTCGGCGATGAGAATGTGCAGATTGTCGCCGACGGACTCGAAGACCTCGGGTACCAGGCCTGCGCACACGGCGTTGGCCTCGCGGGCCTGACGGTCAACCGTGACCCGCGCGAACCGCTCCGTTCTGCCATACCGGCTCTGCCTTATCGCCGGTAGCGCGCGGGCACTGCGCTGCAAGAAATGCCGCGCAGGAAATGCCGCGCGGAAGGAGTAGAGCACGTCCCGGCGCGCGCGGGCAAGCCGGCAGGCGGGAGACTGGGCCCATGCAGACCGACCTTCCCGCTGAGCTGAGGCGCGCTGCCGAGGCGGCCAGGGGATTCATGCCGCCAGCCGAGGGGCTGGCGCTCTTCGAGACCGCCGCCGCCTACGCCGGTGTCGGCCCGATCACCGAGATCGGCACCTACTGCGGCAAGTCCACGATCTACCTGGCAGCGGCCGCCAGCCAGGCGGGCCAGCTGGTAGTGACCGTCGACCATCACCACGGGTCAGAGGAGAACCAGCCTGGCTGGGAGTACCACGACCCCGAGATCGTCGACCCGGCCACTGGCAGGCTCGATACGCTGCCGCATTTCCGCGCTACCGTGGCCGCGGCCGGACTCGAGAAGCACATCATCGCCATCGTCGGGGCCTCGGCGGACGTCGGCCGGGTCTGGCGAACCCCGCTCGGGATGCTGTTCATCGACGGCGGCCACACCGAGGCGGCAGCGGTCGCCGACTACGAGAGCTGGGCGCCGTGGGTGGCCCACGGCGGCGCGCTGGCGATCCACGACGTGTTCCCTGACCCGGCCGATGGCGGCCGGGCGCCCTACAAGATTTACCTGCGCGCGCTGGCCGCCGGGGCGTTCGCCGAAGTGCGGGTAACCGGGTCGCTACGGGTGCTGGAGCGGACCCGGGCCGGCATCGGCTGACCGGGCGCGCGGATCGCACCCGCAGGCCGCGCCGTCGACCGGCGCCGTGATCGCGGGCCCGGCAGCCGCCTCCCGGAAGATGCCCGAGCCGCGGGTCGCACCCGACAGCGTGTCGGCGGCGAGGATGACAGCAGCAGCCGTCCAGCTGCTCTGCTCAGCGGGGAAGTGGGCCCGGTTGGCGAACTGCCAGCCGGTCCAGTAGGCGCCGCCCCGATCACGCAGGTGCTGCATCTGCGCTAGCTGGTCCAGGGCGCGTGCGCGGTCGCCGATTGCATCCAGCGCCATCGCCAGCTCGCAGGTCTCCGCGCCGGTTACCCAGGGCTCGTCGCTGACGCAGCGCGCGCCGAGGCCCGGCACGACGAACGTCTGCCAGCCGGCCCCGAGCCGCGCCGCGGCGGCGCTGCCCCGGACCGGACCGCCGAGCACCGGGTAGTACCAGTCCATCGAGTACCGGCTCTTGTCGGCAAACGCTTCCGGGTGGCAGGCCACCGCGTGTCCGAGCTGGTCGGCGGCGAGTTCCCAGTCCGGCTGCGCCTCGCCCAGGTAGTCGGCGAGCGCGATCGCGCAGCGCAGGCTCTGGTAGATGCTCGAGCTGCACGTCAGCAGCGCGTAGTCAGCCGGCGTCCCGTCGGCGTGGCGCCGCCAGATGATCTCGCCGCGGGGCGCCTGCAGGCCAAGGGTGAACTCGATGCCAGCCCGGACAACCGGCCACATCAGCTCGGCGAACGCGACATCGTTGGTGACCAGCAGCTCATGCCAGACGCCGACGGCCGGATAGGCAGCGTGGTTACTCTCGGCCGCTGCGTCGGCGACGGCGCCGTCGGCCGCGCGCTTGGCCCAGGAACCGTCGCCGAGCTGCGTGGCGCGCAGCCACTCATAGCCCTGCCGGGCCGGGCCGCGCAGCCCGCAGGCGGTCAGCGCCATCGCGCACTCGACGTGGTTCCAGGCGTCGACGTGGCCGTCAGGCCAGCCGATTGCCCCGTCGGGCTGCTGCATGGCCGCGATGCTCTTGCCGGTCGCCAGCACCTGGTCGGCCGTGAGGATGCCGGCGACTTCCGGCAGCAGATGCCGGCGGCGGGCCGCGAGCTCAGGCCGCGGCATGGGCCCGCTCTCGCCAGGCCGCGCCACCCCGGCGGCCGGCCACGACCGGTGGGCCGGGCTGCGGCGCGGTGCGGTCGTCGAGCGCGCCAGCCGGCTGCTTGGTCGCATAGACGACGATGCTCTTGCCGATGAGCGGGTTCAGCGCGCTGTCGGCAAGCCGGGTTACCGCAGGCCGCCGCATGATGTCCCAGACCAGCATGCGCTGATAGGCGCTGGCCAGCGGGTGGTCATCGTCGTGCACCCCGACCGCGCACTTCAGCCACCAGTACGGCGAGTGCAGCGCGTGCGCGTAGTGGTGGCCGCCGACCCCAAGGCCGGCCCTGGCCAGCTTCGTCTCCAGCTCGCGCCGGGTGAAGATGCGGACATGACCGCCCGGGGTGTTGTGGTAGTCGTCGGAAAGCCGCCAGCAGATCCGCTCCGGCAGCCACGCGGGGACCGTGACGGCGGCCACCCCGCCGGGCCGCAGCACCCGGGCTATCTCGTTCATGGCCAGCTGGTCGGCGGGGATGTGCTCGAGCACCTCCGCGGCGATCACCTTGTCAAATGAGCCGTCGGGAAACGGCATCGCCGTCGCGTCGCCGGCCACCGCCCGGCCGGATCCGCCGGACGCTGTCTCGCCCGCCTGCGCCATCGCGGCACACATGGCGCTGACCTCGCGCAGCTCTGCCTCGCTGGTGTCCAGCGCGACCACCCGGGCACCGCGGCGCAGCGCCTCGAACGCATGCCGCCCGGCGCCGCAGCCGAGATCCAGCAGGCGGTCGCCGGGGCTGACGCGCAGGCGGCAGAAGTCAACGGTCAGCACGGGCTGCTCCCTCGATCGCGCGCCGGTACTCGCCGACCGTGGCCCGGGCGACCGCCGACCAGGCGAAGCGCTCCTGCACCCGCCGCAGGGCAGCGGCTGACAGCCGCTGGCGCTCGCGCTCGGAGTCGTGCAGCCGCCGCAGCGCCGCCGCCAGTTCCTCGGGGTCGCCGGGTGTGACCAGCAGCGCGGCATCCCCGGTCACCTCCGGCAGAGCGCCAGTCCGGCTGGCGACCAGCGGCGTCCCTGAGGCCATGTGCTCGACCGCGGGCAGCGAGAATCCCTCATACAGCGACGGCACCACGGCGATCTCGGCGCTCGCGGCCAGCTCCGCCCGCTCGGTGTCGCTGATCCCGCTGACGAACTCCACCTTCTCGCCGAGAGCAAGCTCGGCCACGAGCTGCTCGGTCGGGCCGCCGGGAGCGGGCCTGCCGACGACAGTGAGGGTCGCCTCCCGTTCCGTAATGAGCTTTGCGAACGCCAGCAGCAGCGTCGAGACCCCTTTCAGGGGCGAGTCCGCGCTGGCGACCGACACGATCCGGCCCGCAGCGCGCGGCGCCTGCCGCGGGTGGAACAGGCGGGTATCGACGCCGAGCGGGATGACGCGGACGCTGTCCGGCGGCACCTTGAAATCCCTGCAGATGTCCTCGCGGCTTGACTGCGAGCTGGTGAGGACCGGCCCGACCCGGCGGGCGACCCGGCCCTGCATCCGCACGAAGGAGTACCAGCGGCGCTTGGACAGCCGGGAAAGCCCGCGGGCGGCGGCCAGCTCGATCCGCCGGTCCACGCTGATCGGGTGATGGATGCTGGTGACCAGCGGCAGGCCGAGGCGGCTGATGCCCAGCAGGCCGTAAGCCAGGACCTGATTGTCGTGCACAACATCGAAATCGGCCCGCCGGGCCGCGAGCGCGCGCCGCGCTCGCAGGCTGAACGTCAGCGGCTCGGGGAAGGCTCCCGTCCACATGGAGGCGACCTCGAGCAGGTCGATCCAGTCGCGGTACTCGCGCAGGCGCGGAGTGCGGAACGGATCGTCGTCGCGGTACAGATCCAGGCTCGGGATGGTGCGCAGCAGCGGGCCCGGCTCCAGATCAGGGTAGGGCTGGCCGGAAAAGACCTCGACGTGGTGGCCGAGCGCGGACAGTTCGCGGGACAGATGCCTGAGGTAGATGCCCTGCCCGCCGCAGTGCGGCTTGCTCCGGTAGGACATTAGTGCCACGCGCAGCGGGCGGTCTGCCGCTGCCGGCCCGCCGGCGGGCTGCCGGGCGGCGGCATCCGGGAGCACGTCCGCGGCTGGCCCGCCGCGCCGGGCTCGGGGGGACGTCCCCCGGGCTGACAAGGTGCTCACGCAGGTCTGCGCCTCCTCCGCTTCCGCTGGCTGCCCGGTCATGCCCAAGGCGCGCCCGCGTGACCCTTAAGCAGCGAACATTACCAGCAGGAATCTTGCGTCTATCCGCGCCCCAGCGGTAAGTCGGGATGTGCCCGGGTACCAGCGCTGTCGGTAACGACGTGGTGCGCAATAAGGGTTGGGGCGTCCTTGCCTGAGGTGGCCGTGCTACGGGTTGATCACCCGGGGTTACCAGGCTGCGGCGCGGTCGGATACCAGTGAGCCGATCGCCTGGATGGTTTCCGGCAGGTCGCCGCGCCTGCCGGTCCAGCGTTGCAGGGACCGCCAGTTCTTGCTGTCGGCGATGGCGTGCTCGACGCAGATCCGGGTCGATGACTGGGCGTGACGGGCCTGCTCCCACGCTTGGAGCACCTCCGGGGCCGCGTCCTTGGCGGGCTTCTTCGGCGGGACGCTGACCTGGCCGGGGTGGTCGCGGTGCAGGCCCCGGTAGCCGGCGTCCATCTCGCATTTGACTGCGGGGAACTGATCGAGCAGGTCATCGATGCCGCCGGTCTGCAGGGCGGTCTGGTCGTGCTGGCGGCCGGGCCGGAACGTCCCGTCCCGTCCCATAGGGTCCGCCCGCGCTCATCGCAGGCCCTGGTGAACCTGATGGTGTTCATCTTCTTCTTCCCGGACACGAACGCCCGCCGGCCAGGCCGGTGCGCCGGGGGGCGGCGGACCTGGATCTCGCTGCCGTCGATCCGCAGCGTGATCCCGCTGGCGGCGGCGCAGGCGAACACGTCGGCCAGGGTGGACAGCCGCTGGCCCTGCGGGGTGGCATACCCCCGCCCGGCCAGCAGCGGCCGGACCTCCCGCACGGCGCGGGTCACCGTGGAGCGGTGCACGCCGTACATCACCGCCAGCGCGGCGTGCGGGACCTGCAGCCGCAGCACCGCCAGCGTGACCAGCACCCGGTCGGTGAACACCAGCTCATGATCCCGGCCGGCGCCTGCCGCCCGGCGGCGCTCGCGGCCGCGGCGGCGGCGCAGGTCAGACTCCCGGCCCGCCTGCCACGGGCCGGCCAGCTCAGCCACAAGCCGGCCCGGGTGATGACGGGAGATCCCGGTGAAGGCAGAATGACTCAAGGCCGCACGGGCCCATGATCGCTTAGACACCGACCCATGATCTTGTGCGGCCGTTCGCTATCCGGCGACCGACACGCCACGATCATCCTGCCTCGTCCATGATCACCCAATTGCGCACCACGTCGTAAGCTGCCGCGACGTAGGCCGCAGCGGCCGCCCGGCGGCCGGCCCAGATGAGTGGAGGCACCGCTGACACGACGAGCCCTGGTCACCGGGATCACCGGGCAGGACGGGTCCTACCTCGCCGAGCACCTGCTGGCGCAGGGGTATGAGGTGTGGGGGCTGGTGCGCGGCCAGGCCAACCCGCGGGTGCGCCAGCTCCGCCAGCTGCTGGGGACATCCGCCTGGTCCGCGGTGACCTGCTCGATCAGGGCAGCCTGATCTCCGCGGTCGAGCGCGTCCAGCCCGATGAGGTCTATAACCTGGCTGCCATCTCGTATGTGCCGCTGTCCTGGCAGCAGGCCGAGCTTACCGCCGAGGTGACAGGACTTGGCGTGCTCCGGGTGCTGGAGGCGATCCGGGTCTGCAGCGGCGTCAGCGCGTCGCGGAGCCCGGCGCGCGGGCAGATCAGCTTCTATCAGGCATCGTCGTCGGAAATGTTTGGCATGGTCCGGGAGTCGCCGCAGACCGAGCAGACCCCGTTCCATCCCTGCAGCCCGTACGGCGTGGCCAAGGCCTACGGCCACTTCCTGACCCAGAACTACCGGGAGTCCCATGGCATGTTCGCTGTTTCCGGGATCTTGTTCAACCACGAGTCGCCGCGCCGCGGCGCCGAGTTCGTGACCCGGAAGATCTCGCTCGGGGTCGCCAAGATCAGGCTGGGCTATGAGCGCCAGCTGCGGCTCGGGAACCTGTCCGCGCGGCGGGACTGGGGCTTCGCCGGCGACTACGCGCAGGCCATGCATCTCATGCTCGGCCAGGACTCGCCCGCTGACTACGTGATCGGCACCGGCGTCACGCATTCGGTGGAGGAGCTGCTCGACCGGGCGTTCCGGACAGCCGGGCTGGACTGGCGCGACCACGTGCTGACCGACGCTTCCTTCATCAGGCCGCCGAGGTCGATCAGCTGTGCGCGGATCCGTCCCTGGCGCGCGACCAGCTCGGCTGGGAGCCGAAGATCGGCTTTGAGGAGCTGGTGACCATGATGGTCGAGGCTGACCTGAAGCTGCTGTCGGCCTCCGGCGGGCATGCCGAGGATTCGTTCGGCGGTTCAGAGGCCTGGTAACCACCCGGCGGAACTAACTCGGGCGGCCCGGCGAGGCTGCCTCGGGCGAGCCCGTCAGGACGTGCCGACGCCGGCGCCGACCAGGTGGCCGATGCAGAAGGTCAGGCCAGCGGCGACAGCGGCGAGCATTAGCTGGCGCAGCGCGCCGCGCAGGAACGGCCGGGCAGTGATCCGCGCCACCACGCCGCCGCCAACGAAGGCGGCGATGGCCGCGAGCACGAGGGCGGCGCCGAGCGAGGAGTAACCCAGCAGGTAGGGCAGCAGCGGGATCAGCGCGCCGACGGCGAAAGTCACCAGGGAAGCGGCGGCCGCGGCCACCGGCGAGGGCAGCTCGGTGTGGTCGACCCCGAGCTCCTCCCGGACGTGCAGGCCCAGTGCCTCCTCCGGGTGCTCGGAGACCTGCTGGGCGACCCGGTCAGCCAGGTCGGCGTCCACGCCCCGCTGCCGGAATACCGCGGCCAGCTCGCGCCGCTCGGCATCGGGATGGTTCTCCAGCTCGCTGCGCTCCTTGCGGACTTCCGCGGCGACCAGCTCGTTTTGCGAGGAGACGGAGACGAACTCGCCGGCTGCCATCGAGAACGCGCCGGCGGCGAGGCCGGCCAGGCCGGTCAGCACCAGGGTGTGCGCCGAGCCGCCGCCGCCGCCGACGCCGGCGATCAGGGATACGTTAGTGACCAGGCCGTCCATCGCGCCGAAGACGGCAGGCCGAAGCCAGCCACCGGACACGTCTCTGTGCTGGTGACCGTGCGCCTCGCTCTGGACTTCGCCTTGAGCAGTCATCGTCACGTGCCTCGGGTTTCGGGTGGATGGCCGCCGGTCGCGGCGCCCGGACAGGCTCTCGAGGCGCGGACAGGCTCTGCAGCAGGGCCCGGCGAGGCTCTGCAGCCGGGCCCGGCGAACCTACGGAAACGAGCCGCCGCCGCCCATTATTCCGTAGTTGCTGCCTGCCAGGCCCTTTCGGCCGGGATCAGCGGCCGGCAGCCGGCCCGCGGCCGGCGACTTAGCCCGGCGCTCTAGCGCTGCGGTCTAGCCCAGCGCGCGGGCAGGGTGCGTGGGCAGCCCAGCCGCCTTCCAGGCCGTGAAACCACCCTCAAGGTCGGTGGCCTCGCGCAGGCCGATCCGCCGCAGCATCGCCGCTGCCAGCGTCGATGCATAACCTTCTGAGCAGATCACGATGATCCGGGAGTCTGGGCGGGCAAGAGCCGGGATCCTGGCATCGCTGCGCGGGTCCAGCCGCCACTCGAGCACGTTCCGGCTGATGATGATCGCCCCGGGCACCTCGCCTTCGACGATCCGCTGCTCCAGCGGCCTGATATCGACCAGCACGGCGCCGTCGGTGATTGCCGCCAGGGCCGCCTCGGGCCGCAGCCGGGGCAGCCCGCCGCGGGACTCGGCCAGCAGCTCGTCGATGCTGGGAGCTCCGGCTGGCAGCGCCTCGGTGGTGAGCGCTGCGGCCGAGGCCGTGGCGCGGGCCAGGGCGGTGTCCGCCCCGCCGCGCCCCCGTGCCCCTTCCGGGCCGTCAATCGGGACGGTCTCCCTGGCGATCAGCCCGTAATCGGTCGCGGTGTAATACGTCATGGCCATCAGCGGCGGCGAGTAGGCGTGAATGCTCGTTGCTGATCCGCCGGAGCCGTGCGCGACGTCGTGCACGTGGCCGGGGCCGAATGCGACTGCCTGGCCGGCGTTCAGTTCCCTGCGGCCCAGCCGGCTGCCGCTGGGCACCCGGTACTGCTCGACCAGGCTGCCCTCGGCCACGGCGAAGGAGCCGGAGGATCCGCCGTGATCATGCCAGTCCGTGTCCTGTCCGCGCTCCCAGGCGAGCAGCCACACGTCGCAGGAAAACGACCGGTGCAGCGGCAGGTACCAGCGCACGTCGGGGTCGTGCACGACGAGGTCCGCCCACAGCTGGCGGCGGGCCGTCAGCTCCGCAGTGACCGCACGCAACTGGGCTGGCGACAGCCGGCCGGTCCGGGGCACGATCTCCTGCAGCGAGTCGACGATCGCCTGCTGCCGCTCGGGACTCACACCCCAGCCGCGCTTCAGCCCTGCGGCGGCGGCCTGACGGGGCTGGTCGGAATCTGAGCCCCCCGGGGTTATCGCAACGAGCGACACTCGACCTCCTTGCGGTGATGATCCATGCTATGCCCGTTCTGCCAGGGCGGCTGGCAGCGGCGAGTTACTTCCTCTGGCCGCGTGCCTGGTTGACAGCTGCCGGCCCCTGCCGTCAATACCGAGGGCATTCCCGCGACTGTGCATGGTGGCCCGAACGGCCCGTGGAGGCATCGAGCTGGAGGCATGGTGGGCGGGGACCTTGCTTCGGCGCCGGGCGCGCAGATTAGGCGGCTACGAGATCGCTGAGCAGATCGGCCAGGGCGGAATGGCCGTCGTGTACCGCGCACGCGACATCCGGCTGGGCCGCTGGGTCGCGCTGAAGGTACTGGCACCCGAATTCGCCGGGGACGATGCCTTCCGGCAGCGGTTCATCCGGGAATCCAGGGCCGCCGCGGCCGTCGATCATCCGCACATCATCCCGATCTTCGAGGCCGGCGAGGCGAGCGGTGCCCTGTTCATCGCGATGCGCTACGTCTCCGGGCGCGATGTGCGCGGGCTGCTCGACGCCGAAGGCGCGCTGCCTGCGGGGCGCGCCATCGCCATCGTCGCGCAGGTGGCCTCCGCGCTGGACGCTGCGCACGGCGCCGGGCTGGTCCATCGCGACGACAAACCCGCCAATTTCCTGCTCGGCGAGCCCAGGGCAAGCGGTGCCGCCGAGCACGTCTACCTCTCTGATTTCGGTCTCAGCAAGCAATCGCTGCCGTCGTCCGGCCTTACCTTGACCGGGCAGTTCCTTGGCACTCTGGACTACGTGGCGCCCGAGCAGATCGAGGGCGGCCCGGTCGACGGCCGCGCCGACGTCTATTCGCTGGCCTGCACGGCTTTCGAGCTGCTCTCGGGCGCACCGCCGTTCCGGCGGGATCAGGGCCTGGCGGTCTTGTGGGCCCAGATCTCCGCGCCGCCGCCGGCGCTCACGAGCCGCCGCCCCGATCTGCCACCGGTGATCGACCAGGTCATGACCAAGGCGATGGCCAAGGCGCCAGACGACCGGTACCAGACGTGCGGCGCTTTTGCGGCGGCGCTGCAGGCGGCCAGCGGGCTTTCGCAGGGCGACCTCGCGGCCGGGACCGGACCTTCGGGCGGCGCGGCGATGCCGCTGAGAAGCGCTACCGAGGTGGCCATGCCTGCCGTCGGCCTGGCAGCCGAGAGCCCGATATGGCCGCCAACCCAGTCCGGCTACGTTCCGGGCCAGCGCCCGACCGTTGCCGGCCAGGCCGGATCGTCATTGCGGCCGGATGCATTCCCGCCGCCGTCACCATCATCACCGCAGTCGCCAGGCCGGCCGCCGCGCTCACGCCGTGCCATCGCGGCCGCCTGCGTCGCCGTGCTAGCGCTCGCCGGCGTGGCCTTCGCGGTGCTGCACGGCGGTCGGTCCGCATTCCGCTGTGGTGGCCAGCCGGTCGTCTCACCGCAAAGCCGCTGGACCCGTTTCCCCGGCGGTCGCCGGTTCGTCGTCGCTTACCGCACCGACCTCGACAGCACCGGCCGCCGCTCCCGGCGCGGGTGCCACGGGGACTGCCGGCGGTCCGCCCAGCACTGTGCAGATGTACTTCTCGGCGATCAGCAGCCGGGATTACGCCCGGGCTTGGGACCTCGGCGGGGACAGCACTGGCTCGTCGTTCGCCGCGTTCGAAGCGGGCTTCGACGCGACCGCCCAGGACAACGCTGCTATCTCGGCTGTGTCCGGAGACGTCGTGACGGCGCAGATCACCGCCCTGCAGACCAATGGCAGCGTCAAGGTCTTCCAGGGCAGCTACACCGTCAGCAACGGTGTCATCACCCGGTTCAGCGTCCGGCAGGTCAGCTGAGCTGGTGAGCGTTACCGGCCCTCCTCCGCCAGCACCCGCCCCGCAGAGACAGCTTCGAGGAGCAGCCGGTAGTCCTGCTCGTTCTGGTCGGCGTAGGCGATCGCGAAATCCGCGA
>OCTA010004293.1_pt1 | contig 12507 bp, 18 predicted proteins | sample 1538991 | NCBI WGS metagenome assembly OCTA01 (sample SAMEA3539302, study PRJEB22396) | soil metagenome | biome: tundra; feature: field; material: soil | place: USA | collected 2010-05 | depth 0.15 m
ATTGGTAACGCCAGATACGACCGAAAAACCCGGACGCTCCGAATATCAGGACAATCAACCCGGCATAAGCGACAAGTCATACCAAGCAAAAAGACGCACCGTGTGTCACGAACGCAGAGAGGAGCCTGCCATGTAGGAAGGAAGGCTTCTTGATGCGGTGCTGCACGGGAGATGGGGGATTGATGGCCCCCCGGAGCCGCCCTCGGGGGGTGGCTTCAAGCCGCCTCATGCTGCGTTGGCTGAAGACCGTCGTGGTGAGCGATGAGGAAAAGGCGCACGTGATGCGTCAGGCAGGGACCCGGAAGACGACCGCTGTCCAAGCGTCGTAACTTTTTCAGATGACATCAGAACCGGGGCGATGGTGCATGTTCCGGGATGAGCCTGGCGGATACCCGTTTACTGGCCAGGCGGTGTCCGGCGCAGAGGCGGCGTGAGCCTGGTCTGCGGCTCTCGTGCGGAACGTGAGAAGGCGTGCCCGGAAACTGCCGCATCAGCGTGCGGTGAGAGGGAGTGCCCGAGCCGGGAGTGCCCCGTAGGGACGTGAGTACCATCGCCGTGGCGCGCTGGCGGACCGGCCCGTAGTAGTGATGAAGCCCCTGCAACGGGGGCGGAGCGAAGGGGCCGGGTTGTCCGTGGCTGTTGTTCATCGGTCAACCGGAGATACCGGGAGGAGTCGCGTGGACGAGCTGAAAGCATCTGGCAAGCCGTTCCAGATCTCAAAGGAAGAGGTCTGGGACGCCTGGATCAAGGTGAAAGGGAACAAGGGCGCACCAGGGGTGGACGGGCAGTCCATCGAGGACTTCGAGAAGGACCTGAAAGGAAACCTGTACAAGGTCTGGAACCGGATGTCCTCGGGGACGTACTTCCCGCCTCCGGTGATGGCGGTGGAAATACCAAAGCCACACGGCGGAGGGACCCGCGTGCTCGGTATTCCTTGCGTCGCGGACAGGATCGCGCAGACCGTGGCCGCGGCCCGGCTGGGGGAAGCGGTGGAACCGGTGTTCCACCCGGACTCCTACGGGTACCGGCCCGGCAGGTCGCAGCTGGACGCGGTGACGGCATGCCGGAAGCGCTGCTGGGAGAGCAACTGGGTGATCGACCTTGACATCCGGAAGTTCTTCGATTCAGTGCGGTGGGACCTGATCGTCAAGGCGGTGGAAAAGCACACCGGCCATGAGACCCGCTGGATAGTGCTGTACGTGAAGCGGTGGCTGGCCGCCCCGGTGCAGCACCCGGACGGGACCTTGCAAGAGCGGGATCGCGGGACCCCGCAAGGGTCAGCGATAAGCCCCGTGCTCGCTAACCTGTTCATGCACTACGCGTTCGACCTGTGGCTGGCGAGGGAGTTCCCGCTAGTCGAATTTGAGAGATACGCGGACGACGCGGTGATCCACTGCGTCGGCGAGTACCAGGCCCGCAAGGTCCTGGCCGCGCTGCATGAACGGATGACCGGGGTCGGCCTGGAGCTTCATCCGGGCAAGACCAGGATCGTGTACTGCAAGGACAGCAACCGGCGCGGCTCAGCTGAGCACACGTCGTTCACGTTCTTGGGGTTCACGTTCCGGCCACGGCAGGCACGGCGCAAGGACGGGGTGCAGTTCACCTCGTTCCTGCCCGCGATCAGCAAGGAAGCCCTGAAGAAAATCAGCGCCGAGGTGCGGTCCTGGCGGCTGCACCGCTGGGTCAGCTCCGACGGACGGGAGATCGCGAAGCTGGTCAACCCGAAGACACGGGGCTGGATGGCCTATTACGGGGCCTTCTACCGCTCGGCGCTGCATCCCGTGCTCCACCGCGTCAACACCTACCTGCTGCGGTGGCTCATGAATAAGTACAAGAAGCTACGGACCTGGAAGAAAGCTGTCCAGGCCCTGGCAGAAGCGGCCAGAAACCGGCCGCGGTACTTCGCACACTGGGCCTGGGCAAAGCCGGCTGCCAGATGACCAGGACGACAAGAGCCGTATGACGGGAGACTGTCACGTACGGATCTGTGGGAGCCCGGGGCTGAGATGCCCCGGGCCACCCGACCCAGGCGTCGAGTTCGCCCGCCCGCCCGCGTGCGGCCGCCGGAAGGGTGGCGTGCGCTCGCCGGATGTCGCCGACATCCACCGTCGCTGGCGAGGATCGAACGCCGTATGGCATGGATCGTGGCGGAAGCCCGTGATGCCCACGTACTGGCCAGCCGGAGGATCAGGGTCTTGATGTTCCGGCGGGTGGCTGGCCGGCCGGTCTTGCCGCGTATGGACCTGGCGGCCCAGCGGCGGCGGATGATGTCGCGGTGCCAGCGCAGGATGGTGTCCGGGGTGACCAGCAGCCGCAGTCCGTGGCGCCGCGCTTTGGGGATCACGCCGAGCAGGGTCGCGAGCAGTGCCCGGTCCGCCCAGTTCAGTTTCGGGCGGCACGGCCGCTGGAGCACAGCGAGCTGATGGCGCAAGATCAAGATCTCTGTGATCCGCCACGCCTCCTCACGCCGGGACAGCCGCAGCCATGCCACGACCCGCGTGATCAGGAGGAAGACGAACCGCAGGCACATGACCGGTGATCATCACGGTCAGACGGCCGGGATGGCAACTCTGCTGGTCAGAGCCCTGGACGGGCTTCTCGGCACGCACACCATCATCTGGACCCTGAAATGTTCGGACGGCTCAGGGTTCGTCCGCGTCCTCGGGGCGGCGCTCGGCGATCGCGACGGCATCGCTGATCAGGTCCGGCAGCAAGCCCGCCTGCTCGCCGTTCCAGCGGATCCACTCCGGCAGCAGGGACAGGGCTCCGGCCGAATCCTCTTCGTCCCAATAGATGGTGATCTGATCGCGAAAGGCCGCCGACCGCCGGGGCGAGACCGCGTGCTCGGTGCCTGGCAGCATGACGCCCAGCCACTCCTCGGCCAGCGCCTCGACCGCGTCCTGGTCAGGAACGTCGCCGTGCCGCGTGGAATACCAGGCGGTGAACGCCTCCTGCGCGGTCGCCGGGTCACCCTCCGGCAGCTCCGCGTACCGCCCGCCGAGCTTCCTGGTGATGTCCTGGAGGCGGCGGGGGCCGCGGAAGTAGTCGTCAAGCAGCGTTCCCTGGTCTCGCTCGTCGATCAGCGTTTCGGAGTGCTCCGCGTGCGACAGCCAGGCCAGCACTTCGGGGGTGACCGGTTCCACGCCCGGCGCGCTGTCGCCGACCCAGTCCCGCCACGCGGCGACCGCAGGCTCCGCGTCGTCGAAGACGCCCGCGACGGCAAGGCCGAGGTACTCGCTGGCATCGAAGCCGAGCAGGCAGACCGACGGATCGACGCCGCCCGGGTAAGCGAATCCGGCGATCACGCCGAACCGGGTGCCGTACACATCCCGCAGCACGTGCACGTCACCGGTCGCCTCGATGCCCGGCATCAGCGCCAGCCAGTCCGGCTGCTGCGCCAGCTCCGCACGCGGCAGGGGCTTCGCGGCTTCCGTGGCCTGCTGCGCGGCGTACCCGCCAAGGCCGTACGAGCCGATCGAGGCGAGCCCGTGCAGCAGCCACCATGGCCCCTGCCAGGTGTCGTTGTTCCAGGCGGCGTCGGACAGCACCCGGTTGCGGGCGCTCTCGATGAGATCGTGCGCCCACAGATCGAACCGCAGGCCCTGGACTTCGGGGCTCCTGAGCTCGGCGCCGATGAGCTCTGCGGTGGCCTGTTCAAGCGCCCGGGGACCGTCGGACCTGAGCAGGGCGGCGGACGCGGCGAGTACCCGCCGGTGCGACAGACCGAACAGATCCGGCCGCACCTGCTGCGCCTGCCGTGTCAGGACGTCATCTAGCGGTGATCGCGGCAGCTCGATGCGCAGGCCGCCGTAGCCGGGACCGGCCACGGTTGCCTGCCTGGAAGCGGGCGACGGGCGCTTGCTCGTCCGCTTGGAGCTACCGGACTTCTTCGGCTTTCGGCCACGGGACTTTGGCGACACCGGGACAGCCTAACGGAACACGCCCAAGGGTCAGGTCATGACCGCGAAGATCCGCTTGTCGCGGCACACGACGCCGGGCCGTTTAGTTTCCGAGATCGGAGTCGAGCTTGGCTCGCCGCTCCTCAAGTTCGGCCAGCTCGGTCCGCAGGCGCCTGATCTCGCGGTTGACCTGCTTCAGCTCCGCCCTGGCCTGCTGTTCGCTGACGTAACGGTCGCCGTGCCTGGTCCGGGCGAGGGCCTCGACCTCGCGGCGGAGCAGTCTCAGCCACGGGTTCCCGTGCATCGCGGCCTGGCGGTACTGGAGCGTGCCCGCGTCGATCGCGTCGTAGATCTCGTCCTGGGTCAGCCCGAATTCCTGGCGGGCGTTCTTATCGCTCAGCGTTGCGCCCTTACGCTGCCATTCGTCGTTCGGACAGGCCATGGCTGATCCTCATGTCCGCCGCCGCGGAGTCCGGCCGGGCAGCGTTCGCATCGTCCGGCAATGGTAACCTGCCGCCGCTGCCCGGCTGCATATTCCCGGCCTCCGTCCCCGCAAGAAGCTGCAGAACGCCGTGCCCAGCCAGTCACGCGTGCCGGCGCGCCAGGGCAGGAACTCGGAGCCGGGCGCCTCCCACTCGCGCGCCCAAGGCCGGCGCGGGTTGATCGCGGGTTCAATGCAGCAGGGCGCTCCACTCGGGCATGAGGTCGAGGAGTTCGACGGCGGGTAGCTCGATGCCGAGCCTCGCGCAGTCGCTCACCACACCTGACGCGCGCTCAGCCGCGTAGTCCGGAGAGTACTCCAGCAACGTCTCGGAGTTGCCGTGGCGGCAGTTGTACAGGCCGAGCAGGATGCCCGCCGCAAGTTCGACGGCTGGGGATCGCATGCCGAGGCCGGCCCGGCGCTGAAGGTCGTCCAGGAAGGGTTGCAGGGCCTCGTCCAGGATCTCATCCGCGGCCTCGGCCGGATGGACGTAACCCCGGCCCGGCCGGTAGCCGGCCCGGGTGTTCAGCTCCTCGATGCCCAGCCCCTGCAGGGCATCCTCGACATCGTCGGCGACAGCCGACCGGTCGGCGTTCGTCATGGCCTGGACGGCGCAGGCTTCGGCCGGCTCGCGCAGGTCCGGCCGGGCAGCGAGCAACTCATCCAGCACGGCGGCTTTCCCGGCCGCGGACAGGGTGTCCAGCGCTGACCTCTTATCGCTCACCTGTGTTCCCCCGTTCGCCCTGGGCCGCTCGCTCCTGAATTTCGCCGGACGGGCGCCCGAGCGCGGACAGGCAGGACGCGCGCAACGGGCGGAGCTGCTCAAGGGCCGGCTCCGGGTCGCCGGTGCGCAACGCCAGCTCCAGCCCGGTGGTCAGCCATTCCAGGGCTTCGGCGTGGTCGCCGATGTCGCCGTACCCGATGCCAGCCTGGACATAGATCCAGACGTCGTCGGGGTAGCCGGCGCGAGCCTGCTGCCACAGGGGCCTGGCCTGCGGCTCGCGCCCCGAGCGCATCAGCTTCTCCGCCAGCTCGCACAGCATCTCGGCGCCCTCGGCGTAGCCACTGCGGGTCGCGTCGCTGATCGCGCGGACCGCGTCGTCGACCCGGCCCAGCGCGAGATAGCTGTCGGCAAGATCCTCGGTCCAGGCCCCGGCATCGAACCACGTCTCGCCTTCGTGGGCGCGCGCCAGGGTCAGATACTCCTCCAGCGCGGCCACCCGCCCGACATGATTGTCACCGGCCTTCTGCACCCGGTCCATGATCTCCTCGATGCGCTCCTCCAGGGCCGCCGTCGGCCGCCGCGAGCGCCGGGGTTCCTTCTTCGTCGTCCGATGACGGAACGCGGGCAGCATACGCACTACCGTAGCGAACCGAGCCCTGGGGCTGGCGCATTCGCGGCGCGCTCAGGTACGGCCCAGCCGGGCGTCGATGGCTGCGGCGCTGGCCTCTGGGTCCAGGCCAGTGATGGTGACCTGCAGGTCCGCCCGCTCATAGGACCGCTTGAAATAGGAGATGTCCGCCTTGATCTCCTTCAGGTAGAGGATCCGCTCCTCATCGGTGAGGTGCTTCTCGATGCGTCGCGAGTCGACGTCGTAGAAGGTGATCCGCTCCAGGATGTTCTCCGGCGTGTCGTGGACGGCCACGGTCACGCCGGGCACGCGCCGGACGACCCGGAGGAAGGCGTCTCGCAGGCCGCTAGGCGGCAGCGCGATCACGCAGTCGGGGTTGGCGGTCGCGATACGCTCCAGCACCACCGCGCATTCCTTCCGGTAGTCGTAACTGGTGAGGAACCGGGCCTGAAGCCGCTCGATGGATATCCCGAAGTGTCGTTCGATCTCATCGTCGAGGTCAAAGAAGGGCCAGCCCCGGCGATCAGCGAGAATCCTGCCGATCGTCGTGGTGCCTACGCAGCTCACACCGGCCAGGCTGACCCGCAACTCAGACTCCTCACAGCCGCACCGGCGATCCGAGGGCGTGCGGGTGCGGTGCCGGCGAATCGGGGCATCGGGGAAACGGCAGACAGCCAGGATACCTGGTTGCCACGCCTAGGAGTTCGCGCGCGCTGCCCAGGCAGATCCGGGCCGGAGCCGGGCACCGCAGCCCTGTGCGTGCCGAGAATCTCGTCCATGGCTCTGGCCAGCAGGGTTGCTCTCCCTGCCGTTCGGCCGTGATGATCACCGGTCATGTGCCTGCGGTTTATGTTCCTCCTGACCACGCGCCTGGCTGCGTGGCTGCGGCTCGCCCGGCGTCAGGAGACATGGAAAATCGCAGAGATCCTGATCCTGCGCCACCAGCTCGCCGTACTGCAACGACGGCAGCCGCGCCGCCCGAGACTGGACTGGGCGGACCGGGCCCTGATCGCGACCCTGCTCGCCGTGATACCGAAAGCCCGCCGGCGCGGGCTGCGGCTGCTAGTCAGCCCGGACACGATCTTGCGCTGGCACCGCGATATCGTCCGCCGCCGCTGGGCCGCCAGGTCCATGCACGGCAAGACCGGCCGCCCGGCCACCCGCCGGAACATCAGGGCCCTGGTCCTGCGGCTGGCCCGCGAGAACCCCGGCTGGGGCTACCGCAGGATTCACGGGGAACTGGCCGGGCTTGGGGTACGAATCTCGGCGTCGACGGTATGGGAGATCCTGAAGAAGGCCGGCATCGATCCCGCGCCGCGGCGGACCGGGCCTGCCTGGTCGCTGTTCCTGCGCTCCCAGGCCGAGGCGATCCTGGAATGCGACTTCTTCACAGCCGATCTTCTCGATGGGACCCAGGCTTATCTGCGGCGGGTCCTGCGCCAGTACGAGATCCACCAATCAGCACCGGCCGCACCGGTCACTGAACTCCGCTGCGCCGCTGAAACCGCTACCGAACCAGTCGATCTCGGCCGGTACCACGTCCGAAGGCAGACTCACACCGGCTGCCTGATCAACGAATACCGCCTAGCGCATGACGTGGACGAGGTTTTCGGCACGCACAACCCCGCACAGCCCTCGGATCGACACATCTGAGGCTCCTTAGGGCCCACATGGAATCAACCTCTAGTTCTTGCGGGGCTTGATCCAAGCTCGTGGTACGGGGCCACTGGCGTTCGGTTGCTGCTGGGCGCCGGGACTCTCCTCGGGGGCTACGCGTACGACGTTGAGGATCTGGCCGGTCTGTTGAGGCGATACCGGCTCGATCCGCGCGACCTGACCGACCTGTTTGGTGGCGCGCTGGTTGTCGATGTCGGTGAGATAGGGGGCGACGAAGCCGCGGTAGTCCGCTTTACGCTCGGCGGGTAGATCCTTCCATCCGGTGATGCGGTCACGGCAGCGGGGTGAGCCGCACTGGCAGTGGGCGGCGAAGTACTCGACCGAGTAATTCCGCATGGCGTAGTCGAAAGTGATCTCCTGGCCTGCGGTGATGGGCTGGCGGGCGACGAAGTCGTGAGCGCCGCTGGCGTTGAGGTGGATTCCGCAGTTCGGCTCGCACGAGTGGTTCACCTTGGTGATGAGCCCGCCGTGCATCACAAACCGTTTCTCGCTGACCTGGGAGGCATGGGAGTGGTTGTGGTCGAGTTCGCGATCGATGACACCGACCATCACTGTCTCGCCGACCTGGAAGGACCGGGTGGCGAACACGCCTGCGCCCTTGGCGTCAGTTCGATGGAGTTCGTAGCCGCCGTTCACGTCGCCTGCTCTCTGAAGGATCAGCTCTACCTGCAAGCTGATCAAGGATGAACCGGCCGTTCCCACGCCTGGGACCGTCCGCAAGGAATGGCGCGAATGATCGTTTAGGGCTCGACTTGATTCAGGCTATCCGACTTCTTGGTTCGTGGTAGTCGGGTGGATCTGGGCGAGGTGGGCTGATCTGCCCCGGGCTTTCCGGACAGCGTATTTGTGGTTAATTTACGCTGTGAGCTGCTTTTCCAGGTACTCGTCGTGAACCTGTTGCGGGGACCGGTACTGAAGTCCTGAGTGCCTACGCTTCGAATTGTACCAGAATTCGATGTACCTTACAACGTCCCTGCGCGCGTGTTCCCGGGTCGGATACTGGGTACGGTAGACAGCTCGTTCTTCAGTGCGGCATTGAACGATTCTGCCATTGCGTTACCGTAGCAGATCCCGGTGCGCCCGACGGAATGCCGGAGGTTATACTTCCCCATCGTAGCTATTCAGCCTGAGTGGCGATGCCTCGTGTTTCCTGAGCTGCGAGGACGCACCCCCCCAGTTGCCTGCCAGCCAAGAGTTGACCGCGTTCCTGGGTGATATATCCTGTTATGGCAGGTAAATTTCTCAAACTTATATTCGTTTTAGCGTCTTCTGCGCTTGCTGAATAGCTACTCCCCATCGTCTTCGCGAACTCACCGGACGTGTAGTTACTGCCGTGGTCAGAATGGAATGTAGCCTTCGCAGCAAGAGGATGGTTACGTGCGGCCATCTCGATAGCCTGCTGGATGAGCGGCGTCTTGTAGTTATCGTCGATCGCCCAGCCGATCACGGCCTTCGTGTAGCAGTCGATAACCGTCGCCAGGTAAATCCAGCCCTGCCATGTGGAAATGTAGGTGATATCGCCGACCATTTTCTCGCCCGGCGCGTCAGCGGTGAAATCGCGGTTCACGAGATCCGGGATATCGTGCTCCTGGCCGTCGCCCTCGGTGAGGCTGAACCGCCACGGCTTCGGCTGGCACGGCTCCAGGCCCAGCTCACGCATCAGCGACCGTACCAGCTCCAGCCCGGCTTGCACGCCCCAGGCCACCAGGTCCGCGTGGACCCGGCGGTACCCGTACGTCTCATTCGAATCGTCGAATGACTTCTTCACGATCAGCGCGAGCATCCCGCGCCTTTTCGATGTCGCCGATTCCGGTGCATTCCGCCATTCGTAAAACCCCGACCGGGACACTTCCATCCACCTGCACATTTTCACGACCGGCGGAACGTACTGCTCGTCCGATTCCAGGTAAAGCGCATACTCCGCGTCGATGAACTCGAATTTCTCGGTCACCGATGGTCGCGGGCGAAGTATGCTGCGGCTTTTTTCAGGAACTCAAGCTCCATCCTCTGTTCCCGGGTTTCCCGCTCGAGCTCGCGCAGCCGCGCTCGCTCATTCACGGTAAGCGGCGGCTCCTCGCCGGCATGCTCACGGCGGTAGGCGCCCACCCAGTTACCGAGTGTGCCTTCGTTGATTCCGAGCTCCTTGGCTACTCTGGCGATCGGGCGCGATGACTCGATCACCATTTTCACGGCTTCGTCCTTGTATTCGGGCGAGAAGCTCTTTTTCGGTCGAGGCAAAATCTTTACCTTTCCAGACTTCCATCCTAATGGACGGACTGTCCGGAAGCCTCGGGGCACCTCAGGCCGACGACGAGGCCTGTCGGGTGCCAAAGGTCGGCCTATTCCTGTGACGTGGGGCGATAGGCGAGGCATGGCCGCGGGGCATGATGATCAGCCGTGGCCCTCCGCCTGCTCTATCTGATCTTCGTCCGGCTCTGCGGTTATCCGGCTAATAACTTGGTCAGCCGGATCGAGTGGTGCTGCGACGGCGGGTCAGGGGCGCGGGGCCTTCGCGGGGCGGAAGTACCATTGCGCCTGCTCTCGCTCAGTCGGCGCGGGCAAGGCGGCGATCCGGGCGACGCGGGGGTTGAGGTACTCGGTGACCCGCTTGATGGTACTGCTCTTGCCCGCCGCGTCCCGTCCTTCGAAGATCACCACGATGCGGGGCCGCTCGGCGCGGACCCACTCCTGCAGCTTCACCAGCTCCGCCTGCAGCCGGAGCAGCTCTTTCTCATAGACTTTTCGCGGCAGCCGGGCAGGCTGCTCCTCCTTTGTCTTCGCCGGCACCGTCTTCTTGCCGTCCTTACGGGCCACCGTGGTACCTCCGTCCACTCGCGGGTCAACCAGCGGCGCAACGGCGCTCAATTGCACGCTGCCCGAAGGCGGAGGATCCGGTCAACCCCTGCAGTGGTCTCGGGCAGTTCCGCAGGGACGGCGGGATGCACCGGCTACGCCACCACGACGCGTCGGTGCTGCTGCGCCGGGTGGGCGTCCGGGCTCTGCTGGAGTACCTCGGCCACCCTGACCCGGCATTCACGTTCCGGCCTGACATCATGTGTTTCGCGAGCCGCTGGCCTGCGGCTCATCGTCAGGCCAGGTCACGCGGCGACCATCTACCCGGGAGACCGGCGACCGGCACCGCGAGGGTGTCGCACTCAGGAATCTCGAACGGGACCGGGCCGCACAGCGGGAGACAGAGGACCCGCCTGTTACCTGGTGTTCCGCTCTGCCGGGGCTGCCGATTGCCTATGTTTCCCGTTGCAGGACAACCGGTCGCGACTGCCTGTCTCCCGCCCAGCGTGCGGCCGGGCACGGTCAGGCCCCCTGGCCCTTGGCTCCGCCCTCCTCAGCGTCGGCTCCGTAGCCGACTCTGCTCAGCATCCCGCGCAGGTCAACAACCGTCTGGACGTCGATGTCCTTACCGGCGGGAGGATCGAAGAATTCGGTCTCAGACCCGAGAGTCACTTCAAACTTGCCGGCGTGCTGCTCCACGATCGAGCCAACCGCCTCCAGCAGCGACACCACGGCACGCCAGTCGATGTTATGGCTCACGGGATGCTGGAAGAGCTGGCGCAGCGTGTTGCGGTGGTGGTTGCTCAGGTGCGCCGACTCTGACGTCGATGACATTCCTGCTCCTGTCTGCCACCGCTACCATAGCCGGAGCTGTGGTTCCCCCGGTTTCGCGGGATGGCGAAATAGACGAACGCATGTCTCTGGCTGGCCTTGTACCGCGACGAGTGACCGATACGCTTACCGGGCGCACCGCCGCCCCGAGATCTGATGCATGCGCCGGCCACGCCGCTCACTGAACGACCTCATTTGACCGCTGCGTGGGCGACTGCGAGCGGCGTCCCCCGTTCGCCTTGGGCATGACGGTTGGGTGACACGGCACGGGCCGGCCGGGGCTAACTGCGTCGGGGTCGTGTGCCTGGGTCGCGGAGTCTATCGTCCGGGGCGAGGCGCGCCACAGCGTCGATGTGGTAGCTGGTGGCGTTTCCCATGACCGCGACGCCCACGCCGCGGGACGGATAGATCCGGATCACGTTGAAGAACCCGGCGCCGCCGCTCAGGTGCTCCACGAATGGCGGATCTGCATCCCGCTGGCTGGCTGGCCGGAACCAGCCAAGGCCCAGGTCGTAGCGGCGTCCGCGGGCGGTGACCTGCCACATCGAGGCCGTCGCCGCCCGGCTCAGGATCCGGGCCCCGTCCAGTTCCCCGTCCCGCAGGTGCAGCTGCCGGGAACCGGGCCAGATCCTCGACCGAGCCCACCAGACCGCCGTAGACGCCATCGAACCAGGAAGGGCCGCAGCGAGATCCACCGCGTGATGAACCTGTCGGGTTCCAAAAGTCGGCCTAGTCTTGTGACCTGCGGCGACGGGTGAGGCATGGCCTGGAGCATGATGATCAGCCGTGTCCCTTCGCCTGCTTTACCTGATCTTCGCCCGGCTCTGCGCCTGGCTGGTCCTGCTCGGCCGTGTCGGTGTTCTCGCGTGCGAGCCGGAGGACCAGGGCCTTGATGTTCCGCCGTGTCGTCGGCCAGCCGGTCCGGCCGCGCATGGACCTGTTGGCCCAGCGGCGGCGGACGATGTCGCGGTGCGAGCGCAGGATCGTGTCCGGGGTGACCAGCAGCGCGCGGTCCGCCCACGCCAGCTTCGGGCGGGCCGCCGGCTGGCGCTGCAGGACCAGGAGCTGGTGGCGCAGGATCAGGATCTCGGCGATCTTCCACGCACCCTCACGCCGGGACAGTCGCAGCCACGCGGTGACCCGCGTGATCAAGAGGAAAGACGAACCGGAGGCACATGATCGGTGATCATTACGGACCGGCCGCTGGGAGAGCAACTGTGCTGGTCAGAGCCGTGGATGCGATTCTCGGCACGCACAGTCGGCACCTGGACATGCGCGGCGCGATCCACTGCACGATCCGCGACGGCCTCGTCAGCGATATCGAGATGTACGAGGAGGACCTCGACGCCGTCGAGGAGTTCTGGGCCTGAGGCTGCTTGGGTAGGTGGGTACTGCCGACCGACTCGGCGTCCGCTCAGGAAAAGCGAGACCGCGTAGGGCTTCGGTGATCACCTGTTCTACTGGCATGGCCCGG
>OCTA010004294.1_pt1 | contig 12506 bp, 9 predicted proteins | sample 1538991 | NCBI WGS metagenome assembly OCTA01 (sample SAMEA3539302, study PRJEB22396) | soil metagenome | biome: tundra; feature: field; material: soil | place: USA | collected 2010-05 | depth 0.15 m
CGCCCCGGAGTTCGATGCCGCCGCGTTGCGCGCGAACATCCTGGACAGCCAGCGCCACGGCCAGCCGTATCGCGAGTTCACCCGGCGCGGTCCGTGCCGGACTGGCCACCGGGTCGTCGGCATCAGTGGCCGTCTGCCAAGACCGGCGGCCGTGGAAAAATGAGGCGTGGAAAAGAAAATTCCGACGCGAATTTGAAGGTAATGTAATTATGGCTGGTGTTGGAGACGGAAGAATATATTTCCCGCCGGCGAAGTGATGATATAATTGACATGCCCGTTATTGGTGACGCCGCTGGGGGGCGACCAACTGGCCGTGGTCAAATTGGAATTTTGCTGCAATGTCCAGCCGGTCGAAGGATACAGCCAGGAAACCCCCACGCTGCCGCCCAGGTTGATGATGTGCAACGTCGGCGTGATGAGGGTGCCGGAGATATAAATGTAACCGTTGGTTCCTCCACCGGGATAGTCCACGGCGACGAGCTTGGTTCCATCCGCCGAGGAAGCGACGGATCGCCAGGCCCGATAAATGTTTGTGTTTCCGCCGTCAAAATCGGGGTTGATTTCTCCCGCCGTCCAGTTTGTGCCCGAATCGGTGGAGGTGTAAATCTGACCGTTGTAAACTGCCGCGACGAGTTTGGTTCCATCCGCAGAAGAGGCGACGGCTTGCCAAATCCGGTTGCTGTCGTGCGCCGTCCAGTTCGTGCCTGAATCGGTGGAGGTATAAATTTGACCGGGTGCGCCATCCACCGCGACGAGTTTGGTTCCATTCGCTGATGAGGCAACGGAATTCCAGGTCCTGACGCTGTCGCGCGGCGTCCACGTCACGCCCGAATCGATGGAGGTGTAAATCCAGCCGCCACGAACCACCGCCACCAGTTTGGTTCCGTTCGTCGAACAGGCGAGGCCCGACCAAGCCAGACCTCCGGTCAGGCCGTCACTTCCCGTCTGGTCCACCCATGTCGCGCCCGAATTGACGGAGGTGTAAATATCCTGGCCGGGCGTCGCCACGACGAGCTTGGTTCCGTCCGCCGAAGTCGCGATGGAATTCACATAGTCCGGGGTGTCGGTGTGCAACGTAAAGGTCGTGCCCGAATCCGTGGAGGTGTAAACGGGAGTGGCATCACCAGAAGTCGCCACGAGTTTGGTGCCATCCGCCGAGCAGTTGACGAAAGCCCAACCCCGGCTGCCGTTGCGCGGCGTCCAGGTCACGCCCGAATCGGTGGAGGCCCATAGGCCAATGCCTGCCGCGTAAAGTGTGGTTCCATCTGCCGAGGAGGCGACGGACCGCCACGCCGCGGAGGAGCCGCCCGGCACTGGTGCCGCCCAAGTCACGCCGCTGCCTTGGGCATGAGCGGTGGAGAGTGGAAAGTTAAGGGTGGATAGCAGGGCGAGCGCGATGAAAACTTTTTGAATGCTGATTTTCAAGAGATTTCTTTTTTGATTAGCACGCATCGCTTTGTTTCACCTTACTTAAAGTAGGGCAATGCCAAGCGCCGGTCAAATGGAATAGGTTTTATCGCGGACAGGAGAAATGTGCCGTCTGCTTAAAGCAAAGGGGTCCTGACATTTTTCCAGTTCTCAAACCCATTCCAATTGTTCCAAAGGGTTTCGCCGGAATTCCAAACCGGGCACGGGAATTTGTATTGGTGGAATTCGCCCATTTCCGAACCGAGTCGAGAACTTTTAAGAAATTTCAATCAGTTTGATTTTCCTTCAATTCGCGCGGAAAACTTTTAATCCTTGGGCGGGATTAAAAACTGATTCTCGCAGCGCCGCGGGGCCGGGACGTTCAGCGGTGGCCGTGCCCATAATCACATGGTCACACAATTCGATTTTCAAAAGCTGCCCGGCGCGGATTAAATCCCGCGTGACTTTTATATCCGCCTCGCTCGGCGTCGCATCCCCGCTTGGGTGGTTGTGCATTAAAACGATGGCGGCTGCATTGGCCACGATAGCAGGGCGATAAACTTCGCGGGCATGGCAAAGCAAGGTGTCCAGCAAACCGCTGGCAACCAAGAAATGACCTAAAATTTCGCGGCGGGTGTTCAACACCAGACAAACGAGACTTTCCACGTCGGGATTGTGGCGCGGGTCGGTGGCAATGTGTTTGCGCCAATAGTCGGCGGAGTGTTCGGGATTTTCGGCTTTGCCGTAGGCTGGCGTTTCGCGCAACGTCAAAACTCGAAATTCGCCAAGTTTGGCCATGCGGTCACTGGCTGATTTTGGCTTCGTGCCTGTCGGGAATGATGTTAGCTGATTGGCGTTCGCCGGAGCTTGTTCTTCAATTTGAATTTGATTTTTCATAAGCGTTTTTTTTGATGTTCGCCGCTCGTGTCCCGCCGTTGGCTTTTGTTCTTCACAAAGACGGACGAAAACCGCCGTGCGCGGAAGCGCATTTGATGCCCAGCGAAAGCAAAGGGCATGACAACAGGGCACGGCGGGCGCGTGGTTGGCGTGAGCTTTGCAGGCGAAAACGTCGCGGGATCAGGGGAAGACAAGTCTCTTCTTTTCGCCGGTTTCGCTCCCGACTGTCGGCGGTTTTTTGGAGCAGAACAAAAGCAAACGGCGGGACCTGGGCGGCAGCGCCCGTTAAAGAAAGCGCGCCTTGAAAAAACCTGAACAAAAATTTCTGGCTCCGCAGGACCCATTAACTGACTGCTCTGGTCTGGTTCCACGTTCCGGGCCGGAAATTCACATTCGCGCGCCAACCCATTTTCAAGCCTCTGAGGCAAACCATTAAGGTTGTCCTTGCAACATTCCTCTTTTCTATCTGCACCGAGTCTGATTAAATAAAGGCATGAGCATTTTCAATCTCACACCAACTCAACTCCGTGAAGCGGCCGATCTACAGGATAAGATCGCCAAGCTTGAAACCGAACTAGCCGCCATTCTGGGCGAGGGAGCCAAAAGCGCACCGGCAGTGGCAAATCCGGCCAAACCTGCCAAACGCAAGATGAGTGCGGCCCACCTCGCCAAGATCAGGGCTGCGCAGAAACTGCGCTGGGCAAAGTTCCACGCAGCCAAGGCCACGCCTGCCCCGAAAGCGGTGACGCCAGCCACCCAAGCGGCAAAACCGGCCAAGAAGAAAATCAGTGCCGAGGGGATCGCGCGGATCAAAGCGGCGCAAAAAGCCCGCTGGGCCAAGATCAAAGCTGAGAAGGCGGCGAAGTGATTTAGTGACAGGGGAACAAGAAAGGCCACCCTAAACCGGTGGCCTTTTTTCTTCGCCATTGAGTCACCTGTAACAATTGCAGTGGTGGTCACCTGGCCGAGCAATCGGCAGCGGTCGTCGAAATGAGATTGGTAGGCGGAAGTTTCCTTGCCTTGAAACCAGGACCATTTCTTTTTGAATTCCGCCGGTGACATGACGCCACAAAGACATAACGGACACCGCCGCTGGCGACCAAGGCGGAAATGATTGCCTAACCTTGCTGCAACGCTTTGTCTTTAAACAACGAACTAAAATCCCAAGGCCGCGTCTTTTGCGGTTTTGGCTTGATCCGCTTCGGACGTGGGAATACGGACATTTCATCCGTCCATTTGTAATAAAACTCGTATTCCAGTTCCACTTTGTCCGAATCCTGTAGTTTCTTGGAATCCTTGAACCGAAAATGATACGGCCCGCCCTCGGCGATGCATTGCCGCACCATGCCGACGGTGAATGAGCCTTTGCCTTTTTCGTAAGTCCGTTCCCGGATGACGGCGTCCACCTCGGCGGCCAGGCCAAAATCGTGATACGTTGCCTCAATCCACTCGTCGAGGGATTGCAAGACCGCCGGGAACCGATCCCGGTTGGTGATTCCCGGACGTGTGGCCGCGACGAGCAAAACCTCAATCCGGTCTTTGGTCAGGTCGAACATGGATTCGGCCGTCTTGTCGCGCGATACCGGATCGTCGCCCACGACTCCCATCGCAATTTTTCGCCAGCGGTCGAAATAATCTTTGGTATAGGGCATGACTGGGCCGCGCGTGGCGTGGTCCTGGGCCAGCACTTCGCCGGTGTTGTCTTCCAAGCTGGAGGGCAAGGCGCCGGTGGCAATGTAAATGCGTTTGGCCAGCCGCGAGGTCAGCCGATTGCGCCCATTTTCCACGCTGACGATGGTGTCCTTGGACACGCCGAGCATGACGGCGAATTGCTCCTGGGTTTTCTCGATGATTTTGCGCAGCTTGGTGATGGTGCGGTTCGGTTCGGTCTTCATTTCGTCATTTTGTATCATACAAACATGAATACAAGTTTATAGTGGTCCGCCCTTGAAGTTGTATCTGAATAGCAGTAATACAACTTCATGCAAAACGAATATGTTTGCGCGGCGTCAGACTCCATCGCAACTGATGGAGCCAAACAGGCTTCAACGATGGGCGGGGCGGCAGCGGCGGCCCCCGGCGGAGCCGGGGGTCCCGCTGCTGACCCGCCCTTTCTTTATCTTTTACTTACATCTGAATTTCAGAGTGAGAAAAAGCTCGTCCAGGCATTGGAAAAACTGCTCGGTGGACGCACTGCCATCGCCCGCAAGGCCGACACGTTGCGCCGCAATTTCCAGGACATGATTGATCGAAACGGCGTCGAGCATATCGGCTTCATGACGCTCACGTTTAAAGACAACGTCCGCTGCCGCAAGCTCGCGGAAAAGCGGTTCCACTCCTTTGCCATCAACGTGCTGGCCAAGCTGGTCGAGGAATACATCGCCGTGCCAGAACGGCAGGAACGCGGGGCGATTCATTATCACCTCGCCGTCGCGTTTGGCTTCGACATTCGCACGGGATTTGATCTGGAAGAGTGTTTTGCGGCCAATATGACCAAGAAACATGGCTACCTTGGCAACGGCAAATGGTTGCCCGGTTACCAGGAGAAATTCCTCGCCTTGGAACAAAACTATTTTGCCTCGGCCAATCCTGCATTGAAACGCGTGTGGCGCTTGATTCGCCAGGCCAATGCGCGGATCGAAAAACGGAACTGCAAGTTCGGTCGCACGGATTCCAGTCCCGCCTTCGGCCGCTGCGAGACACTGCCGGTGTTGTCGAATGCCGATGCCATTGCGTTTTACATTGGCACCTATATCACCAGCCAGACCGAGCAGCGGGCACCGGAAGACAAGGGTATGCGCAGCGTGCGCTATTCGCTGAAACTCCGCCGTCATCATCAGTCGTTTCACTTCGCCTACGGTGGCGACGCGAAGTGGCGTCACGGCTGCAAAATCCTGGCCTTGCTGCTGTTGATCCATGATGAACCGATTGCTGAACGGGTGGGGAAGAAACTGGTCTTTCATTACGCGAAAGATCATGTCCGTTCTCGTTTTGGTCCGCGCTGGCCGCACAAACTGGCCCCGTGGATTTTTGCGTGTTACGACAATGGCGACGTGTGCAAGGCGTTCGCCAAGGAGCTTCCGGCGGATCTGGCTTGGCGTGAGCGATTGGTGAAGGTGGGGCAGTTTATGGACCGGCTCCGATGCGTCGGCCTGTCAACACCAATTGCCGGCGTCCTGCGGGTGGCACCAATCCCAGCAAAACCACCGGCGGCAACGATACCGCTGGCAACTCAGCCAGCGATGGAGATCAATAGAACTGAAGGGAAAGGCTCATCCAATGCGTAACGACATGATTCAAACCGCGATGACGACTTGGGCGGCGAAGGATTTGCCGGCGCGCCTGTTGGCGGAACAAGTGGCCAAGTTGTTGAACTGTTCCACAGAAGATGTGGCTATTCTCGTCAGCGCGGGCAAGCTGCGGCCGCTGGGCCGGCCCAAACCCAACGCGGTGAAATTCTTTAATGCCATCCAATTGATCGCCCTGCTAGCTGATCCAGAATGGCTCGACGAGGCAACCAAGACCATCGGCCAACACTGGCGGAGAAAGAACGCCCAGCGCCATGGTTTGAACTTGGAAAAACCGGCGGGCGCTGCACCTCTGGACTCGCATGCTGCAGCCCGAAAATGCTTTTAAAGGGTTTGGGGACGATTTGAGTCGCATCACCAGTGGAGCCAATGGCAAAACGTGCCGATTATGTGGCGTGTTAAGCCTGGGTGGTGGATAGATTTGCCGGCGCGCCTGCTGGCGGACCAGGTGGCGAAGCTTCTGAACTGCACGACCGAAAACGGCCACGCCGGGGTAGTGGCTGCCGCGATCACTTCTGCAGGATGTTATAGAACCGGTATGGAAATGTCTTCGAAGCGGGATCGAGGAATATGATCGCACCGTTGGTCGGCGCATTGGTGTAGATGGGTGTCCAGGACACCAGGTTCGTGGAAGCGGAGATGATTGTGGATAGTGGACTATTCGTGCCGTTCAACGACAGGACGAAACCGTTGCCTGTCCATTGCGTTCCAATCAACGGGACGATTGCAAACGCGGCGCTCGTCGCCGTGGCCCAACCGGGAGACGAAGCGCGAAGTGTTTTCGTCCCGATGAGGTTAAAGCTCAAATCACTGAAGGTCGCCTTGCCGGTGGGGTCGGTGTTCTGTATGAGCGTCCCGCTCAATGTGCCGCTGCCGCTGTTCAATGAAAGCGTCACCGACACGCCGTTGGTCGCAATCGGATTCCCAAGGGAAGTTTCCACCTGCACCACCACGGGCGCCAGGATTTTGTTCGTAAACACGCCGCCAACCGGCTGGGTGGTGAACACAAGCCCCTTGACGCCGCCGACCGAGATGGTAAAGGAGGTGGGGCCATAATTGGTTTGCCAAATAGCCACAGACGGAAAACCGGTATTGGCGAACATCCCGGAGTATGAGTTGTATGTCAACACAGTGAACGAATTGCTTGTGGCCGGCACAAAGCCATTGTTCAAATTCGCGCTGACGGAACCGGCCAGCATTGCAGGACTGCCGGACAGACTGATTTTGCCAAAACTGGCCAGGCTGCTGATGCCGAAATTCAGCGTGCCATTCGTAAGGCTGTAACTACCTGACAAGCTTACCGTCCCGGTCTGGGCGTCCACCAAGCCCAGGTTGTTGAGGATGGGATAGATGGTGCTGGTGCCCGTGCCGCCGGACTTGCGCACGGTGCCCTGGTTGACCAGCAGTTCGATGCCGCCGCACGAATCAATGTTCACATTGTTTTGCAGATCCAAAAGCGCGCCCGGCAGATTGATCAATTCGCCGATGGCGCCAACGTTACATGTGGCGCCGACAAGATACAAATTGCCGCTGACCAGCTTTACTGTCCCGGCATTGGTCAAAATGCCAAGAAGGCTGTAGTCAGTTCCATTATTGCCCGCCAATACGAGCGTCCCATTGGTCGCCACCGTCAACGTGCTCCCCACACCAATCGAACCGCCCGTCCAAGTCAAAAATCCGGCAATAATCCCGTTGGTGCCCGCCAAAGTCGCCGACCCCGCCAGCGTCAAATTGGAAATGGTGACCAGTCCGTTGAGGGCAAGCGTGCCGCCGGTTACCAGCAGCGGTTTGGCCGGGGTTAAAGACCCGCTAAGTGTGAGTGTCCCGCCAGTGATCAAGTTTGTCCCAGCGCCGGTGAACTGGACCGGGCTGGCGAGTGTGAATGTGCCGCCGCTTAACTTGAGAGTCGCACCCGCGTCCGCTTCAAAGATGCCAACACCATTGCCACCCCCATTGATGCTGATGGTTCCGCTTTGCGCGTCCACCAAGCCCGAGTTGTTGAAGATGGGATAGACGGTGCTGGTGCCCGTGCCGCCGGATTTGCGCACGGTGCCCTGGTTGACCAGCAGTTCGATGCCGCCGCACGAATCAATGTTCACATTGTTTTGCAGATCCAAAAGCGCGCCCGGCAGATTGATCAATTCGCCGATGGCGCCAACGTTACATGTGGCGCCGACAAGATACAAATTGCCGCTGACCAGCTTTACTGTCCCGGCATTGGTCAAAATGCCAAGAAGGCTGTAGTCAGTTCCATTGTTGCCCGCCAATGCGAGCGTCCCGTTGGTCGCCAGCGTCAACGTGCTCCCCACACCAATCGAACCGCCAGTCCAAGTCAAAGCTCCCGCAATAATCCCGTTGGTGCCCGCCAATATCGCCGACGCCGCCAGCGTCAAATTGGAAATGGTGACCAGCCCGTTGAGTTTGAACGTCCCGCCGGTAATTATATTGGTGCCCACCCCCGTGAACTGGATCCCGCTGTAGGCCGTGTAGTTGTTGACAAAGGCCACCGTCGCGCCTGCCTCCGACTGGAAAACTCCGGTGCTGTTAGTCGTGTCGCCGCCATTGATGCCGACGGTCCCGGTCTGAGCGTCCACCAAGCCCGAGTTGTTGAGGATGGGATTGATGGTGCTGATGCCCGTGCCGCCCGACTTGCGCACCGTGCCTTGATTGACCAGCAGTTCGGTGCCGCCGCACGAATCAATGTTCACATTGTTTTGCAGATCCAAAAGCGCGCCCGGCAGATTGATCAATTCGCCGATGGCGCCAACGTTACATGTGGCGCCGACAAGATACAAATTGCCGCTGACCAGCTTTACTGTCCCGGCATTGGTCAAAATGCCAAGAAGGCTGTAGTCAGTTCCATTAACGCCAGCCAATACCAACATCCCATTGGTCGCCACCGTCAACGTGCTCCCCACACTAATCGAACCACCCGTCCAGTTGAATTGCCCGTTGATGATGAGACCGCTGCTCGATAAACTGCCCCCGCCCAAGACCAAGACTCCGTTCGTGTTCACGACACTGGCATTGGTAAACGCCAACGTCATTGTGAAACCCGCGTTTGTCAGGGTCTGTGTCCCGCTGGTGCCGCCCAAAGTGAGGCTGTCGACGGCGATGGGGCTGGTGTCCAGCGTAACAGTGTAATTGCCGGCGTTGGTAATGACGGCACTATCACCCAAGACGGGGATCTGATTGGGACTCCAGTTGGTGGCAACGCTCCAATTGCCTCCGTTGGTGTTGATCCAAGTGATGGTGGCGGCGTCAGTAACAAAGTTGCCAACGGCTGCGAACAACAAGACTGCAATTATGGTTTTCATAGGTTTCATTTTCTCATGGTTTGATTTCCGAAGGGAATAGTGAACGGGGAATCGGATTGGGAGTTGCGGGGAAAACCGGCATCTCTGGCGCAGACCGGTGAATCAAGCCAGTCCATGCCAACAGGGCACATCATGACCCAAGCTGTTTCAGATGGTTTCTCTTTCGGCACAATCCAATCCTAGTGCTAACGAGCTTTGACTTTCTAAATTATAGCAAATAAGGGATGATTAACGCAAGAATTAAAATTGAAAAAATGCTTCGGCGAATTGATCACGTCGCTAGACATTAAAACCTTCAACGAAACCTTCAACGAATTCTTCAATAACCGAGTGTGCGACGGGTATGCGGGGTGTAAAGTCCGGTAGGTGGTGTGTAGCGTCAAAAACCGCTTGAACCCCTGTAAATCCAGTGTTAAAATACTCTTGTAAATCAGGGTATTGAGGCTGGCAGTCGGTGAAGGCTCCGTTCGATTCCGACCTCCGCCTCCAAACTGCTTGCTACAAGCAGCTTACGCAGCAGAAGACGATCTCATTTTTCTTTGTTTTGCCTCTTGGGTGAGAGGCGAAAACCGACCCTCACCCAAATTGACAGATTTGCCCGTAACGATGGTCCAATTCCCTTCACCCGGCTAAATCTTCTTATGCGCCAATAAAACAAGGGAGAAACTTTGAAAACTACTCGACGGGGTTGAGTCGATGGTGATGGTTCAGTTTTTGGTTTGGCTGGTTTCCTAGCGACTCCTATTTTGCCGCTTATTTAACGATTAATTGTTCGCGGTTAACTGGTTTTCGTTCATTGTTGGTTTCAACTTTGTTTTCAGGCGTCAATCGCACGATCTGTTCGTAGCGGGCTAGGTTGTAAAATTGCAGAAAATTTCCGGAACAGGCGCCTGCGGTCTCAACCTCCCCCTGCCCTCGGCACGCACAGTCTGACTAATGGCGGCGCGAAAGTATGCAAACGGTGAGCTGCGCACTCTTGACAGCAATGCATCCGCACCGCCAAGCCGCCATGCGGATTGGCGGTGCGCTGTTTAGACTGCGGATTCTCGACACATTAACAATCCACGACGAAGGGATATTCAGACTACCCGAAACAAATTATCACCGTTGCGGGTTGAGCGTGATCAGCACGGCGTCATTTTCGAGGAGATCGAACTGTTGCGTGAATTTTCCGTCGCGGCCGACCTTGACGGTGCTCGTTTCCAATGGTGCGCCGCTGTTTTTGGATTTTATTTCAGCGACCTGCGCCTTGGTGAACTGGTTCGGCGCACCGAAATCGCGGTAGGTCGCGTAGGCGTCGTTCACGCGGTAGCCGACTTTGTAAAGTTCCAGCGTGTATTTGCCTTTCGCCAGGTTGGCGAGGTTCAACGTGATTTTGTTTTTCGGCTGCGCGGGCAAATCGCGTTTGTAAAAGACCTGGTTGATCATGTTCGACTTGGGGAAAGTGTTGGTGAAATCCCAGACCAACGCCTGCACGCCGCCGTCGTTGTCGGCGCAAATCCACGACGACGGATCGCTGCTCTTCAATTCCGTCGGGCCGAGCCGGTTCAAGAACTGATAGGCATAATACGCCGGTTTTTTGATGTCCTGGTAATTCATCAGACCAAAGCCGCCATGAAATGCCTCCCAGCGCGGTCCTGGCTCCTCGAAAATATCCGTGAACGTCCAGTAGGACATGGACTGCGCGGCGTCACCGCAATTCTTCAGCCTGTCCAAAATGTAAGCCGCGCTGTGATAGCTGTCGTGCATCGGATCGGCGGGCGTGTAGGAGGAACTCCATTCGGTGAAGTGCAATTCGAGCTTGGGCTTGGCCGATTCCGCGATTTGCTGGCGCACCGATTTGACTTCACCAAAAATGGAATTGGGATTTTTGGAAAGCGCCGTGCCCTGCGTGGCGGTCTCGTCGAGATAACCACTTTCCACGCCGTAGGTGTGTGTGGAAACAAAATCCACCGGCGCTTGGTTCGTGTCGCAGAAATGAATGAACTCCGAAATCCAACCACAGCCGGCCGTCGCCGGGCCGCCGACTTTGTAATCGGGCGAAACGCTTTTGATGGCGCGGGCCGACGCGGTGTAAAGATCGAAATACTGTTGCTGCGTGCCGGCCCAGAAGCCGTCGAGATTCGGTTCGTTCCAGACCTCGAAATACCACGTCTTCACTTCGTCGTGACCGTAGCGTTCCTGCACGTGGAGCGTGAAGGCGCGGATGAAGTTGGCCCATTTTTGTATGTCGCGCGGCGGCGTCACGTTGCCCTTCCACCAGAAAATGGTCTTCGAGCCGCTCGCCAATCCGCCCGGCATGAAGCCCAGTTCCACGAACGGCTTCATTCCGATGCTGTGCAGGAAATCGAACAGCTCATCAATGTATTGCCAGTTGTATTCCGGCTTGCCGTAATCGCGGTAAACGCCCATGTCGTCCGTAAAAAGTCCGTGCATGCGGATGTATTGGAAGCCGCACTCGCGATGCGCGACGGTCAACTGCCGCTGCCAGTCGGCGCGCAAACCTTCGTTCGCGCGGCCCGCGCCGACGCAGAATTTGAACATGGTGTTTAGCGGGCCGTTCGTCTGGTGCAAGTCCGCCGAGATGAGCCGGGGCGTTTCCTTGGCGGCGGTGGACAAGCATGCGACTGTAAAAAAGGCTGCCAAGCACACAACAAGGTGAATCATTGCTTTTTTGTGAAACATAAAATTCAAATGCACGACCTAAAAACTCAGCCTCTAGCGGCTGGCGGTCATTTTATCGCCTTTTAGCGAGAACACCGCGTAGCTGTGCGGCGGCAGATGCGTGCTGAACGAAACGCGGTCCTCAATGTTTTCATTCCGCCAGTTCCAGCCGTGCGGCGGTGGTAATTTTCCCTCAAGCACTTCGCCGGTGACAAGGTTTTTCAACTTGGTCGAATTTTCGAGCGTGGAAATTTTTACGTCCGCCGCGGTGGCAGAATAATTTTCCACGATGAACGTGCCGTTGTCGTAATCAAACAGCGCCACCTGCGCCGGGCCGTCGAGACGAACGGGAAATCCGCGCATGACGAAATTTTTGATGGCTGTGGTGACTTCCGCTGGCAACGCGTAGAGGCCGTTGAAATTATCCGGCATCGTCCAGACGTAGAGAATACCTTTGGAATAGCGGTTCAGCAGCAGAAGTGGAAAACCGTTGCCATTGGCCTCGGCGCGCACGAGCGACCAAGAATCGTTCGTCAGAAAATCAATCTCCGGGAACAGCACGTCGGTGTTCGTTCCGCCGTCGAGCGTGGAAAAATTGCCCGCGCCGAAACCGCCGGCGTATTGGTGCGCGAGAAATTTTCGGTCCGTCCAGCAAACTTCCGCGATGTCCTCGATGCCCTTGCCTTGCAACGCGCGCAGCAAGCCCGACGTGATAACGACGGATTTACCCGCGCGCAACTGGGCTTTGATTTTCGCGACGATTTCCGGATCGGCTTTCGCACATTCCGTGAGCAAAACGAGATTCGCGTTGGTCGGAAATTCCGGGCGCAGATCAATCGGAATGCCGATCATGCCAAAATAATTGTGCAGAAAATCCTCGCCGCTGGAGTGAAACGGCTTGTAGCTGGCGATG
>OCTA010004295.1_pt1 | contig 12505 bp, 13 predicted proteins | sample 1538991 | NCBI WGS metagenome assembly OCTA01 (sample SAMEA3539302, study PRJEB22396) | soil metagenome | biome: tundra; feature: field; material: soil | place: USA | collected 2010-05 | depth 0.15 m
CTCATCGCAGTCGGCAGCTGCGCCGGCCAGTGAGAGCGGCCAGCAGTGGCTAGTGCAGCGCCGCGTAAGTCCTTGAGGGGTTCAAGGATGCGGGTTTCCTGCTGGTCATGCGGCCCTGGCCATGGTGGCGGGGCTGGTGGCTGCGGAACTGTCGTGCTGGGCGCGGCGGGCGATGTAGCCCGCGTGGTCGGCGCGGGCGTCGTAGGCCCATTTCCAGGGGCGGGCGGTCCGGTTGCAGCGGATCGCGAAGCCGGTGATCTTGTCGATGAGGTCGTCGCGGGAGGTGAACTCGCCGCGGCGCAGCAGAGCCCGGGTCAGCACCCCGAACCACAGTTCGGCCATGTCCAGCCACGAGGCATGCCTGGGCGTGCAGGTGACCGTGATCCGGGGATGGGCGGCTATCCAGGCGCGGGTGGCCCCGGAGGTGTGAGACGACCCGTTGTCCATGACCAGGTGAATTTTCAGGCGCGGATCGATGCACTGGTCCAGCCGGTGCAGGAAACCGGTGAAGGTGACCGAGTCGTTCCTGGTGATCGGCTCGGCGACCACCTGCCCGGTGGCGACCTGCAGCGCGGCGACGATGGAGACGGTGCCGTTGCGGACGTACTCGAACTCCCGCCGGGCCAGGCGGCCGCGCTGTGCCGGCCGCTCGGGATACTTGCGGTATTTGGCCTGGATCCCGGTCTTCTCATCGATGCAGATCACCACCGTGTCCGGCGGCGGGCGCAGGTAGATGTCGCATACCGCGGCTGCCCGGGCCCAGAACTGGTCGTCGTCGCGGCGGTTCAGCCAGCCCCGGACCCGGTGCGGCGCCAGTTCCAGGTCGGCCAGGATCCGCCCGGCCTGGGAGACCGAGATGCCGGTACCGGCCAGCTGCCCGGCGATCAGGGCGTGGGCCCGCACTGAGGTTCCCTCGGGCGGGACCGAGGTGGCAGCGGCGACGATCGCCAGCCTGACGTCCGGGCCGTACACCTCGGGCCGGCCGCTGCGGGGCCGGTCGGACAGGCTCGGCATGCCGCCGCGGGCGAACCGGCGGCGCCAGGTCCGCACCGTATTCGCCGCGCAGCCCAGCTCCGCGGCGATTCGCGCGTTCGGCCAGCCCGCATGGGCCAGCAGCACAATCCTGGCGCGCCGCGCCAGCGCCTGCGGCGAGGACGCCCGGCGGACCACCGCCTCCAGCCTCGCCTTCCGCCGCGGCCCTAAAACCACCACATCCGGGCTGGCTGCACGCGCCATGACCCACCTCCAGACGATCTACGATGATCGCCCGAGAATGCCCGGAACAAGATCAGGCCTGGCGGCGACACGCCGCGCCAGGCGACAATTACCGCATGCCCGTGCCGTCCAGGCGCCTCAAAGAACTCATCGAAGGCACCGTCGACCACCACGCCTCCCAGCACTGGCCAGCGCTCGAAGAGGTCACCATCAGCTGGCGCGGCTCCTACGGGTACCTAACCGGTTACCTCAGCGACAACGACGACGACACGATCAAGCTCTGCCGCATCCAGTACCTCGGCGATGACAACGAATGGGCATTCGCCATCTGGCAGGCCAGCAGCGACAGCTACACCACCGCCGTCCTCCTGGACGGCAGCTTCACAGGCCACCCCAATCAGGCACTCGACACCGCCTGCACCCTCTACCTCGCCGACACCAGCGACCACACGCCCTAACGCCACGAACCCATCAAGGACTTACGCGGCGCTGCACTAGTGACAGCGGCCAGCGACAGGGACAGCGGGCAGCGACAGGGACAGCGGGCAGCGACAGCGGACCAGCAGAGACTAGCTCGCCTGCTGCGAGCCGGTAAGCAGGCCCTTGGGCACCGGCTGGTCATTAGCAAGCGCGCCGAACAGCTGCCGGGCCTCGGTGGAGTTCCACAGGACCGCGTCCCCGGCGTTGGTCGTCAGGTAGTTGGCGTTGGCGATCGGGACGGTCGTGGTTTCCGGGTGCCGCAGCGCGAAAGCCACCTCGATCAGCTGGTAGAGGCTCGTGCCCTGGTCGACGGTGAGCGTGTCTGCCGCGCCGATGGAAGCGGGGACGGAAGCGAAGGGGTTGAGGATAACCCCGGTGCTGGTCATCTTGCTGAGCAGCGTCCGCAGAAAGACGCGCTGATCCTGAACCCGCTGCAAATCCTGGTCAGCATAGAGGTGCCGGGTACGGACGTAGCCGAGTGCCTGCGCGCCGTCGAGGGTCTGGCATCCCTTGTTCAGGTTCAGTCCCGCCGCTGGATCGTGCAGCGGCACCGTGATGCACATGCGCACGCCGCCGACCGCATTGACGACGCTCACGAAGCCGCCGAAGCCGATGCCCATGTAGTGGTTGATGCGCAGGCCCGTTATGTTCTGCACGGTCTCGGCCAGCAGTCTGGGACCGCCGAACGAGTACGCGGCATTGATCTTGTTGTATCCATGGCCGGGGATCGGCAGATAGGAGTCACGGGGCAGGCTGATCAGGACGGGCTGCCCGCCGTTCGACGGGATATGCAAGAGCATGATCGTGTCAGAGCGCTGCCCGCTGACGTCAAAGCCGGTAGCCAGCTTGCGTTCCTCTGCGGCGGAAAGGCCCTGGCGGCTGTCCGACCCGGCGATGAGCCAGTTAGTCCCGGCGGAGGCCGCCGGGCGGCCAGAGTAGTCGACCAGGACGTTCTGGCGGTTCAGCCTGGAGTCGAGGAAGAAGTACATCGCGACGGTGAAAATAAGAACGAGCGCCACCAAAACGGCAAGAACCGCTATAATCCGGCGCGGCCGCAGCCAGCGCCGTCCGCCGCGGGTGCGGGGGATACCGCCGCCGGAGCCGCCGCCAGGGCGCGGTCTGCGCGCGGGAGTGCGGGCCGGGGGCTGGGCCGGCCATGCCTCGGTCGGCGCATTCTGGCCGCTCCCGGCGCTAGCGCCGGGACCCGTGCGCGCCGCAGCACCCGGCCAGGCACTGTCGGGCCGGCCAGTGCCGCCGGGAATGCGGACGGTCTGATCAGCGGCCGAGTTGTCCGGTGCTGACCCGCCCGCGCCTGCGCCGTCCCGAAACCATCCTTCTGGCCATTCGTTCACTGCCGGCCGCCTCACCGCTGCCCGTAGGTGCCTGCATCGCCTCTATTGTGCAGACGCTCACGATGCCAGCTTGGTTCGGCTCAGTGACCACGAATTACCGATCCTGAGCACTCGGCAGAGAGTATCCGGCTCGCGGGCGTGCTGGCCGCCGATCCGCTAGCCGTCCGCTAGCTGCCGGCCCCGCCGCCCCACCAGATAGTGACGACCTCGCGGTCAGACGAGCCGAGGTCGGCGGGATTACCTGGATCGACGCCCGCAGCCACGAGGGCGTCGGCCACCTCGGCGCCGCGCTCGGGCGGCAGGCAGAGCCGGCGCCTGGTCACATCCGTGAGCTGCTCGAAGCTCGTGTAGTCGTGCTCGCCGCGGCGGCTCCAGGTCTGGCGGCCAGGCGCCAGTCCCATCGCGGCCGTGATGGCGAGCAGGTCATCAGCGGTAGGGGAGTGCGGCCGCTGCAGGCCGTGGAAGTGCAGCCACAGCTGGTTCAGGCTGATGAGCGGGTGCTGGGCGCTCACCTCCGCGACGACGATCCGCCGGGCATGACCGGTCAGGGCCTGGATGAATGGCGCCACATCCGGGACGTTATAGAGGACGTGCTGGCAGGTCACGACGTCGGCGGGGCCGACCCTCGCGGCTATCTGCGGCCAGCTGCCGTGGACACAGCGCGCGTGCCTGCCGCGGGCCGCGACCCGCTCGGCCAGCAGGGCGAGCATGCCGTAGTCGGCATCCACCGCAGTCAGGGTCGTGGTCCGGGGGAGCAGCGGCAGGCACGCGGCCCCCGCGCCCGAGCCGACGTCCAGGACGCTGCCGGGCGGGTCCAGCGCAGCCCAGGCACGCTCGAAGGAGGACCCGGACGGGGCACTGGCCAGCCGGTCTGCGCGCCGGGCGAAAACCTGGTGCGGCAGCACCCACGGTGACTGCGCCACTGCCGCCGTGATGTGCTCGGGTATCGCCCAGGCGGTCAGGTCGCTGCGCCAGCGCTGCAGCAGGTCGGCCAGATCCGGCGTCACCGATGAGCTGAGATGGCCGATTTCGGCCGGAGGTCGCCAGCAGGGCTGTCTTGCCTGGCCGAGACCCGTACGGCACGGACCGCGAAGCCTACTAGCAGCAAGAGGAGCGCGATGCCGATCAGCACGTACAGGTTGCCGACGATCAGCTGGTAACCGTGCCAGTGGTACTCGACGTTCCGCGGCTTGTCGCCGTGCTTGAAATAGGTGTAGGGGTTGGTATTGGGCGGCGCCCAGATGAGGCCCTCGGAGAAGAAGCCCAGATCCTTGGGCTCGCCCCAGAGGAACCCCGGCCACGCGCCGAACAGGATCACGATCGCGGCGCCCAGGCTCGCCAGGGCCCATCTGGCCGCGGACCTGGCCCGCACCGCGTAATGAGCGATGAGCACCACACCGGGCACGATCCAGACCCAGTGGTGGTCCCAGCTGATCGGCGAGGCCAGCAGGCCGGTCAGGGCGCAGGTCAGCAGGCCCGCCATCCGGTGGCCAGCCCGGTCGATCGCCGCCGCGCAGGTCAACCCGACCAGCACTGTAACGGCAGCCACCACGAGGTAGATGGGCTGGGCGCCTGAGGTGCTGCCGACGAACCGGGTGATAATCCCGAACAGCGACTGGTTACCCTCCCAGCCGACGAATCCGGTCCTGGTGCCCTTGACGAAGAGCCCGTCCAGCCACCATTCCCTTGAATCGCCGGGAAGCACGACAAAGCCAGCCAGCACGGTCGCGGCGAAGACGCCCGAGGCGACCGCTGCCTGGCGGAACCGCCGGGTCAGCACCAGGTAAGGAATGAAGATCAGCGGCACCAGCTTGATTCCGGCCGCGATGCCGATGCCCGCGCCCTTCCACCACCGGCTGTCCGGCTGGCACTGATCCCAGATGATCAGGAGCATGAGGGCCAGCTCGATCTGGCCCAGGTACACCGTCCGCTGGACCGGCTCGGTCCAGAAAAGCACGGCGGCCAGCAGCAGCGTGCCGCCCACCCGCGCGGATCCCCGACGGTAGCCGAGGCCGCCGAAGGTGATCCAGATCGTTGCCAGCAGGGTCGCGATGTTCACTGCGATCCAGGCCTTCGCGACGTGCTCGAAGAACGTAAGCGTAAAGATCGTGAACACCAGCGCGGCGAACGGCGGGTAGGTGAACTGCAGCGAATGGCCATGCCAGTTATAGAGCGGCGCCAGCGCGTGCTTGTGGTACAGCGGCGTGATATGGCGGACGATGAGCCCGCCCTCCCGGTACACGTACAGGTCAACCGGGTCCATCCAGCGGGCGGCTGGATGGAGCAGAATGAAGCCGACGTAGAAGACCATCGAGATGGTGAACACGACGATGCCCGCGTCAAGCAGCCGACTCCCCAGCGGGTGCGGCGCGCGCGAGCCGGAAACGGTCGGCTCCGAAACAGCGGTCACGACGTATGCGCGGCCAGGTCAGCAGGACTCACCCGCGAATGATATCTGCGCAACACAACATCTGCCGCGCTTTCCGCGCGCGCCTGCGCTCCTGATCGGGATCGGGGTGAGCGATGGGATTCGAACCCACGACATCCAGGACCACAACCTGGCGCTCTAACCAACTGAGCTACGCCCACCATGGCCGTCGGCGCAACCGAAGCGCCGTGCGGCTCACCGCAGCATACCGGGACTCGCTTACCGGGCAGAACCAGTTTGCCCGGCTGCCTCGCCGACGCCCGTGGCCTGCTGCCCGCCGTGCCGCGCGGCGACCGCGCGCGCTGTCGCGGTGTCCGGTCCTGGCTGCGGCACGAAGATTGTCTCACGGTAATACTGCAGCTCCCTGATGCTCTCCCGGATGTCGGCCAGGGCGCGGTGCCCGCCGTGCTTGGGCGGGCTGGCGAAATACGCGCGCGGATACCAGCGCCGCGCCAGCTCTTTGATGCTCGACACATCGACCATCCGGTAATGCAGGAACCCGTCCAGTTCCGGCATGTCCCTGGCGATAAACACCCGGTCGGTGGCAATCGAGTTGCCGCACAGCGGAACCTTGCGCGCCTGCGGCACATGAGCCCTAATGTAGCTCAGCACCTGTTCCTGCGCCTCGGCCAGGGTGACGCCGCTGGCGAGTTCGTTGAGCAGACCAGACGCCGTGTGCATCTCGCGCACGACTTCGGGCATGCTGTCCAGCGCTTCCGCCAGAGGCTTGATCACCAGGTCGATGCCGTCGTCAACCACGGCAAGCTCGCTGTCGGTCACGACGCAGGCGATCTCCACGAGCGCATCGCGGGCCAGATCGAGCCCGGTCATCTCGCAGTCGATCCAGACCAGCGGGTCAGTCATCCCGCAAGCCTAGGCCAGCCGGACCGGCGCCTGTGTCACAAGACCTAGGCAAAATGATCATCTCCGCGCGGGTGCCCGGCCAGATCCCTGATGTGCCCAGGCGTACCGATGCCCGCGTGCAGGGCCGGGTCTGGCACCGGATCGCCGAAGGTCAGCGCGGCCGGAAGCACGCCCGCCCAGATGGCGCTTCCGTAGTCCTCGGCGTCGTCCTTGGGCGGCCCGGTCCGGATCTTGACCGACGCCTCCGCCAGCGGCAGGGCCAGCACGGCTGTGGCGGCCAGCTCCTTGCCGGTCGGCGGCCTGACGTGCTCCCACCGGCCCGGAACCAGCTGGTCGGTGACGGCACGCAGCGCCGCGAGCCGCTCGGCATCGTCGGTGAGCAGCCGCGCGGCGCCGAAGATGACCGCGCTGCGGTAGTTCATCGAGTGGTGGAATACCGACCTGGCGCAGACCAGGCCGTCGAGATGGATAACAGTGACGCAGACCTGCTGCCCGTCGGCAGCGAGCAGGGACCGGTTAGCCGACGATCCGTGCAGGTAGAGAGTGTCGTCGATGCGCCCGTATCCGGTCGGCAGCACCACGGGCGCGCCGTCGATGATGACCCCGAGGTGGCAGACCAGACCGGGGTCGAGAACCGCGTAGAGGTCACGCCGGTCGGTGCTGCCGCGCTCGCGAAGCCGGTGCAAAATGGTCCGCGGAGTGGACGACAGCGGCAGATCGGCGTTCATGCTGCCCTACCGTACCGGGTTCTGCGGACACTGATGAGCTGGCACGGCTCAGCTGGCACGGCTCAGCGGAGCGCGCACCCCCGGCCGGTCGGCGAAGATCTCATCAAGATCATCGAGGCGGTGACCGGGACGCGCCGCCGCGGCCGCCGGGCGCGCCGCGGCTCCGGTAAGCCGCTCGATGTCCACGGCGCCCGGGCCGACTGCGGACGAGTCGGGGACCTGGGACGCGCCGAAATGGCCGCCTTGTGCCCACAGCCTGCGGCTGCGCTGGGCGGTGACTCCGTGCGGGAACGCCGCGGGCCGGCCGGCCGGCCAGCTGCGCGGGATGAGCCAGGAGTCCAGCCAGTCCATGATCGACTCCAGCCCGGACAGCGAGCCCGAAGTAAAGGGCTCCTGGGCGTACGCCACCACGGCGATCTGAACGCACAGCCGGCCCTCGGCATTGACGCTGGCCGGGCAGCCCGCGCCGCTGGCCGTGGCCGCCAGCTCAGCGGGCGCCGGGATGGTCCCCGCTTCCTCGGCACCGGGCCTGCCAACATGGACCAGGCCCGCTGGCGAGCCCAGCCCGCACGCGGCCCTGACGATCGGGATCAGCTGCACGATCTCGCAGGCCAGCGGGTTCCAGACCAGGTGGCTGGCTCTGCCGAGCTCAATAAGGCGCTCGGCCGCCGACCGGGCCGAGACGGTATGCGGGTCACCGTCCAGGGATTGCCACACCACGCGCGGGGCTCCTCCGCGCAGCGGGCCGCCGTCCGCTGCGGGCCGGAGCTGGCTGATGCCAGGCATCCATGCGTCGCTCAATGCTCCCCTCCAGTGGTCTAGACCTCTGGGTGCCCCAACCTCTCCTTACCTCCCTACGCCAGGGCGACGAATTAGTCCAGCCCCGTGTGCAGCCCTGCGATAACGCGGGATCATTGGGGCAAGTGCGAATCATCGGCGGCCGACGGCCAGACGAGGTGCGTAGTGACGAGTGACATCGGCGTGCACAGTGTCCCCGGCGTCCCAGGCGTAACGGATCCGGCGCGGCTGGCTGCCTGGATCCGGCGCAGCGCGGCCGCGGACGCTGGCGAACTGCTGGGCGTGACGCTGATCGCGGGCGGCCGCTCGAATCTGACATACCGGCTGGACCTCGGCCATGGCCGGCTGGTGCTGCGGCGGCCCCCGCTCGGGCATGTGCTGCCCACCGCGCACGACATGGCGCGGGAGTACCGGGTGCTGACCGCCCTGGCGGGCACTGACGTCCCGGTGCCGCGCCCGGTCGCGATCTGCGCGGATGCTGAGGTCATCGGCGCCCCGTTCTACCTGATGCAGTACGTGGACGGCGTGGTGCTGCGCAGCCGCGAGCACGGTCTGCAGGTTAGTCCCGGGCAGGCCAGGCAGCTGTCGCAGCGGCTGGCTGGCATGCTCGCGGCGATTCACGCGGTCGATATTGATGCTGTGGGCCTGGCCGAGTTCGGCCGGCCGGAGGGCTACCTGGCCCGGCAGCTTGCGCGATGGCAGCGGCAGTGGGACCTGTCGGCCACTAGGGGAATGCCAGGCTATGAACGCCTGGTGCAGCGGCTGACTGCCGGGCTGCCCGAGTCGGCAGAGGGCACTTTGGTGCACGGCGACTTCCGCCTGGACAACCTGCTGCTCACGCGGGGGGAGCAGCTGTCGATCGCGGCGGTGGTCGACTGGGAGATGTCAACCCTCGGCGATCCGCTGGCTGACCTCGGCCTCACGCTCATGTACTGGGCCGACCCCGGCGAGGAAGACTGGCTGGAGATCAACGTGGGCGCGGAGGTCACGGCGCTGCCGGGTTTCTTCACCAGGGCCGAGCTCGCGGCGAGGTATGCCGAGCTGACCGGGCGCGACATCTCGGGCATCGGCTATTACATGGCGTTCGGCTGCTTCAAGCTGGCAGTCGTGCTTGAAGGCATTAACACCAGATTCCTGCAGCACAAGACGGTCGGCGAGGGATTCGACCGGGAGGGCCGGGCCGTGCCCGTGCTGATTGATCGCGCGCACCAGATGCTGGACGGGGACCTGACTGGCGGAGCCGGGGGATTCCGATAGCGAGCCGGTGGCCCCCGGACCGACGTCCCCGGAAAGGCCGCGGTCCCACCCAAAACCAGTCCCCCGGAGGAACAGCGGCCCGGAAGAACAGCGGCCCGGAAGAAGATGAAAGGAGGCCCGGCGCCCCGCTCTCGCCGGGCCTCTCAAGAGAATGACGCGCCGGACACTACGCAGGTTCACACGATTGGGCACCCGATCTGCCGGCCGTAGCCATCCGGTCCGGCCGGCCGCTGCGGCCGGGCGGTCGTCTGCGTCCGGGGCGGTCCCCGGCCAGCGAGCGACGTGTCCAGGTGAGCGGTCAGGGGGCAGTGCAGGCGGGGTTGCAGGTCCGGTCCGCGATTGCCGCGAAGAAGACCCTGGCCACCTGAGATGGGCCGGTGATCTGGGAGGCGGTGCCACCGGTGATCGAGGCGATCTGCTGCAGGGCGGGGAAATTGCCGGCGCTGCCGAACATGATCGCGACGATCTGAACCCGCCGGTTCGGGTTATACAGCGCGCGCAATTTCGCTAGCAGGCTGGCCAGCGGAAGGTCCCCGGCGGCGTTGTCGACCCCGGAAGCCAGAACGACCAGCGTGTTCGCGTCTCCGGGCTGGTAGCCGGCCAGCATCTGCTTGTAGGCCGCCAGGATGGTGTCGTTCAGCGCCGCGGGGGCAGTCGGGCTGGCTTGCAGCGTTTGATCGATCTGCTCGAGCTGCTGGCGGCGGCTGATGAGGCCGAGCTCCTCGGGCAGCGGTCCGACCGAAACGAGCTGCCGGTAGGGCTGCTGTCCGGAGAGTTGATCGGAGAATTCCCACAGGCCCATGCGCGCGCTATCGGGGAACAGCGCGAGCCCGAGTTCGGCAGTCCGGACGAGCCCCTGCTCGAGGGTCAGGCCGGGTGCGCCGCTGGGCCGGTTCATCGCGGCAGACGTGTCGATCAGTACGAGATCATTGAAGCCGAGCCCGAGCTTGCCCCAGGTCTTGAGCGTGGCCTGGGTCTCGCCCGCCCCCGCCAGGGCGGCCACGCTCAGCAGCTGGCTGCTCAGGCCGTACCCGCTGGGTGCGGCGTCGCCAGTCCCGTCAGCGCTCCGGAAGCCGTAGTACCGGATGACCGACGCCGCGTAGCTCTGCTTCAGTGTCCGCTCGAACAGCCGCGATACCTCGACCAGCAGCGGATCCGATGTGGTGAGGACGTACGGATAGTCCAGCTCCGGGCTGCCGAGCAGCTGGTCCGAGGCGGACGGGTACCGTGCCGCCAGCGGTGCGTCCAGGTGCGCATGGTCATACTGGAGCACGGCCTGCTCCGTGGCGACGGTCACTGGGCGCTCGGCTGGCGCCGTGGCCGCCGAGCTGACAAAGGAGTCCAGCCGGGCGCTTTGCGCCGGGTCGGGCAGTTCGACCCGCAGGCCAAGATCGGACGGCGGTCCGCCCACCGAGGAGGTCAGCAGGAAACTCCACCCGACCGACGCGCCGAACTGCGGCGTCTGGTCAGCGGCGAACGGGCCACGGCCAGCCCGGTCGGCCGGATCGCCTGCGCGCCGGACGGAAAGCTGCGCGCGACGTCTACCCACAGGCTGGAGTCCGGCATCCATGCATCGACTGCAGGCAGCCCGGCAGCGGCGTGCTGCCCGTCAATCTGCCCGGCGACGGCGGCCGGCTGGCTCTCGGTGACCTGAACCTGGGCGCAGCGCCCGCCCGCCTGGTGCTGCTGGCGATTGAACAGCCGCGCGACGCGTTCCACGGCGGGCGCGAGATCGTCGGTCACCGCCACGTTGAGCAGCGCCGGGTGCACCTCACAGCCATTGCGGGCCACGACAGCCCGCGCCATGAGAGTGGCCATCAGCGTGACGGAGATCGCAATCGCGATGGCTACCAGCGCCGCCGTGCTGATGCTGCGGCGGCTGCCGTGCATGCTCGAGGATCCGGGCGTCGAGCGTCGTAGAGTCACTGGATCCTTCGGTCGTGAGGCCGCGGCCCTGCCGCTGATTCTCCGGACAGCGATTTTACCGAAATGCCTGGCAGAAAGGGTGACTTGGCCGTTTTCGCATGCTGGCCGGACGTCTGCAGGCCGGCCTGGCCGGACGTGCGCGCGGCCGGCCTGCCGCCGGCGCCGCAGGCAGTGCCGGCCAGACTGTCCCGGTGGCCAGCGTGGTTCCCATTGACAGCGCGGATGACCCGCGCCTGGCCGACTACGTCCGGCTGACCGATGTCCACCTGCGCCGGAGCCTTGAGGCTCAGCACGGGCTGTTCGTCGCCGAGGGCGAGAAGGTGATCAGGCTCGCCATCGGGGCCGGCTATCCGCCGCGCTCGCTGCTCGTCACCGCGGAGCGGCTGGCCGGCCTAGGCGACCTGGCTGGCTCGCTGCCGGTCCCGGTCTTCGTCGTCTCCGCGCCGATGGCCGAGGCGCTGACCGGTTACCGGTTGCACCGCGGCGCGCTGGCGTCGATGCAGCGCCGCCCGCTGCCGGCGCTGGCTCAGGTGCTGGCGGGCGCCCGCCGGATCGTCGTGCTGGAGGACATCGTCGATCACGGCAACGTCGGCGCTATCTTCCGGTGCGCCGCGGGGGTGGGCATCGATGCGGTAGTGCTGGCGCCGCGCTGCGCCGATCCGCTGTACCGGCGCGCGGTCAAGGTCTCCATGGGCGCTGTCTTCGCCATGCCGTACGCCCGGCTGCCCGACTGGCGCAGCGGCCTGGCGGACCTGCGAGCGGCCGGGTTCCGGGTTCTCGCGCTCACTCCCGCGGCCGATGCGGCGCCCATTGGCGAGATACCTGCCCGCGGCCGGCTCGCCCTGCTGCTCGGAACCGAGGGCGACGGGCTGTCGGCCCGGTGGCTGGAAGCCGCGGATGAACTGGTGCGGATACCCATGCGCGGGGGAGTGGACTCGCTCAATGTCGCGGCCGCCGCGGCAATCGCGTGCTACTTGCTGGCCGAGCCGCCGGACTGAGGCCGGTCCGTCCCGCAGGCCCCCCGCCACCGCGTCTCACCCCGGCCCGCCGCCCGCGTGCCGCCACCGGGGCACTTACGCTGGCTCGGTGGAATTCAACGACGTGATCAGGACGCGCCGGATGGTCCGCGCGTTCACGGCCGAGCCGCTGGGCCTGAGACTGAGGTAGTGCACCGGGTGCTCACTGCTGCCAACCGTGCGCCGTCGGCCGGCTTCAGCCAGGGGTATGCGCTGCTGGTGCTGGAGAACCCCGGGCAGCTCGGCCCGTTCTGGGAGCTCATGTCCGCCTACCACGGCGACGAGGCCCGGGGCCGCCCCGCATTCGACCCGGTAACGCGCGCCCCGCTTGTCGTCGTGCCGATGTCCTGCAAGGACGTCTACCTCGACCGGTACGCCCGGCAGGACAAAGATGCCATATGAGGGGCGGGGGCCTGCCCGGCGTCGGTCGCAGGAGTATCT
>OCTA010004298.1_pt1 | contig 12500 bp, 10 predicted proteins | sample 1538991 | NCBI WGS metagenome assembly OCTA01 (sample SAMEA3539302, study PRJEB22396) | soil metagenome | biome: tundra; feature: field; material: soil | place: USA | collected 2010-05 | depth 0.15 m
GATACGGCGACCACCGAGATCTACACTCTTTCCCTACACGACGCTCTTCCGATCTCTTCTCGTCGGGATCGACTGGCAGTCCGAAGGGAATTCTTCACGACTTCGAGCGCGTCGCCGGCAAGTTCGTCAAGGCGCGCGCCGCCGTGGTGGCCATTCCCTTCCTCATGTTCGATCACTTCGGGGGCTTCAACACGATCCTGGCGATCACGTCGAGCCTCGGCACGGTGGTCAGCGTGGCGGAGCGAAGCGTTTCGGCTGTTTGCAGCGCGATCGAGAAGTACCATGTAACGCTGCTGCCGACGACGCCGTCCTTCCTGAATCTGCTGATCGCGGCGAAAGCCCACGAAGCGTTCGATCTTTCTTCGTTGCGACGCATCACCTACGGAACTGAAGTGATGCCGCAGGCGACCCTCGACCGGCTGCGCAGTGCGCTGCCCGGGGTCGTCTTGCAGCAGACCTATGGCCTTTCCGAAGTGGGCGTGCTGGCGTCCAAGTCGCGGAGCGACGGCTCGCTGTGGATGCGCATCGGCGGTGAAGGCTTCCAGACGAAAGTCGTCGACGGAATCCTGTGGATCAAGTCCGATTTTTCGATGGTGGGCTATCTGAACGCGCCTTCGAACTTCGATGCCGAAGGCTGGTTCAACACGCAGGACAAGGTCGAAGTCGACGGCGACTACTTCCGTGTTCTCGGGCGCGTCACCGACCTCATAAACGTCGGCGGCCAGAAAGTGTATCCGGCCGAGATCGAAGAGGTGATCATGACGATTCCGAACGTGGTCGACGTAGCCGTCTACGGCGAAAACAACGGCCTCCTGGGCCAGATTATCGTGGCCCGTGTGGTGCTAAAGGAACCGGAGTCGGTAGCGAGCATCAAGTCCCGCGTTCGCATTGCCTGTAAGGAGCGACTAGCTCCTTACAAGATCCCTGCCCGAATCGTGATCTCCGAAGGCGCCCTTCACACCTCGCGCTACAAGAAGAGTCGGCAGGCGGAGTTGGAAAAGTGACGGAACTGAGCTCGACGGTTGAGGACTCCATGCAAATCGCCGACTGCAGACTCGTTTCGCTGCCGAGGATCCAGGATCCCCGCGGCAACTTGACCTTCATTGAGGGCAAGTCACACGTCGACTTCGACATCCAGCGCGTCTACTACCTGTACGACGTGCCCGGCGGATCGGAGCGGGGAGGCCATGCGCACAGGGAGCTTCGGCAATTGATCATCGCCATGTCGGGAAGCTTCGACGTCTTGTTGGACGACGGAACCGAGAAGAAGCGGTTCCACCTTAACCGCTCCTATGAGGGGCTGTATGTCTGCCCGATGATCTGGCGCGAGCTCGACAATTTTTCCTCTGGATCCGTGTGCATGGTACTGGCGTCAAACCGCTACGACGAATCCGACTACTACCGCGACTACGGTCAGTTCATGCGTGCGAGGCTCCGTCAGTGATCGATTTCTTGAATCTGAAGGAGGTCAACGAGCGGCACTCCGAGGGCATCCGCGAAGCTATTGATCGCGTGCTCAACTCAGGCTGGTACATCCTGGCCAGAGAGAACGAGGCTTTCGAACGAGAGTTCGCGGCGTTCTGCGGCGCGGAGCACTGCGTCGGTGTCGCCAACGGGTTGGAGGCGTTGAGCCTGAGTTTGCGGGCCATGGACATTGGCCCCGGCGACGAAGTGATCGTTCCGTCGAACACGTTCGTCGCTACATGGTTCGCAGTGAGCCATGTCGGCGCGGTCCCGGTACCGGTCGAACCAGCCGAGTTGACCTTCAACATTGATGCAGAGCGCATTGAGGCGGCAATCACGCCCAGAACGCGGGCCATCATCCCGGTTCACCTGTATGGTCAACCGGCGGACTTGGACCCTGTTCTGGAGATTGCCCACCGTCATGGCCTTCGGGTAGTCGAAGATGCCGCCCAGGCCCATGGGGCGCGCCATCGCAACCGTCGCATTGGCGGCCACGGTGACGCCGTGGGCTGGAGCTTCTATCCTGGCAAGAACCTCGGCGCGCTGGGCGATGGCGGTGCGATCACGACGAATGATCCGAAGATCGCCGCGCGATTGCGACTGCTTCGCAACTACGGCTCCAACGTCAAGTACCACCATCAGGTCATCGGCTTCAACTCTCGCCTGGACGAGATCCAGGCCGCGGTGCTTCGCGTTAAGTTGCTGGGTCTGGATGATGACAACCGGCATCGCGCTTCTATCGCCCGGGCCTACACAGAAGGCCTTGCAGGAGCGGACATTCGTCTACCGGTTGTTCCAAACTATGCGGAGCCCGTGTGGCATCTGTTCGTAGTGCGCCATCGACAGCGCGATGAACTGGCCAAACGCCTCGCCGCCGCCGGCGTGGCCACGGTGATGCACTACCCATTGGCGCCTCATCTCCAGCCTGCCTACGCCGCGCTGGGGATCGAGAGGGGAAAGCTGCCCATCGCGGAGGCTCTGCAAAACGAAGTGCTCAGCTTGCCGATTGGACCCACGCAAAGTCAGGAAGCGACCAAGTCCGTGATCGACACCATAGTGGCGAGCCTGAAATTGCTCGCTGACCGTGAATCTAGTTAGTACGAGCTTCTTCAGCGCGCTTGCCGTGCTGACGAAGCTCGCAACGTCACTCTTCCTGAACAAGGTCTTGGCCGTCTATGTTGGTCCAGCGGGCTACGGCGTCATCGGACAGCTGCAAAGTCTCATCACCCTTGTGACGACTTTTGCAAGTGGAGCGGTGAATACGGGCGTAACGAAGTACACCGCCGAATTTGCGAAGAGCCCGGCCCGGCAACGGGCCCTGTGGACCACGGCGGCCACGATGGGGCTTATCGGCGCTGCGGTACTCGCTGGTCTTCTTCTATTGGCCCGGGACCCGCTGTCACGCTGGTTACTCGATGGACCCCAGCATTCAGCGGTGCTGATCTGGCTGGCATTCGCGTTGCCGCTTCTGGTCCTGAACGGACTGATGCTGGCGATTATGAATGGACGCAAAGCTGTTCGCGCCCTGGTCGCTGCCAACATCGTCGGCAGCCTCATCAGCGCCTGCGTCGCCGGCTCCCTCGTCATGTTCGGGGGTCTATCCGGTGCTCTGATCGCACTGGCAATCAGTCAAGCCATCGCGTGCGGATTCACCGCATGGTTGTTCCAGCGGGCATGTTCGGTGCGTTGGAGGGAATTGCTCGGTCGGCTGGACCTCACCATCGCGAAGTTGCTGGGCGGCTTCGCGTTGATGGCCGGGACGTCGGCGATCGTCTCACCACTCTCGCAAATGATTATCCGGGACCGATTTGCTGCCCATCTCGGATGGGACACCACCGGGCTTTGGCAGGCTCTGGGCAAGGTTAGCGAAACACACCTCCTGTTGCTGACGTCGACGCTTTCCGTCTATTTTCTGCCCCGCTTTTCGGAAATTCAAGATGGGGCGGAGTTGCGGCGGGAAGTCTTCAAGGGCTATTTCTTCGTACTTCCTGTTGTCCTGACGTCGGCCGCAGGCCTCTACCTCTTTCGCCACCAGCTGGTCCTCACACTCTTGAGCGAACAGTTTATGCCGCTGACCGACGTGCTCGGCATTCAACTGATAGGCGACGTTTTCAAGATTGGAAGCTGGGTGATGGCCTTCACAATGGTAAGCCACGCACAGACACGTGTTTTCGTCGTCACTGAAATTGCTTTCGCGAGTTTTCTCGTGCTCACCACCTTGACCCTGGGGGAACGATTCGGCCTGCGTGGCGCCGCGAGCGCCTACGCGCTGACCTACGCGCTCTATTGGCTGGCGATGATGTGGGTTTTCGGTCGCCTCATAAGTCGGCTCAAGGTGGACGGCGGCCTTGCACATGACGCTGGGAAGCGCGAAGAAACGCTCCCCGCATAACCGGTGCATCAGAGACCTATTCAGATTTTCTTCGCGACGAGAACAGCAACAACCAACGATCCGCTCGATGACCCAGCCCAGCCAATCGTCGTCTGACGCGCCCGCGGACAGCCTCGTGAGCGTCCTGATCCCGTGCTTCAATCATGAGCACTATGTGGTCCAGGCCCTGCAAAGCGTCGCGGACAGCTCGCACGGACAACTGGAGCTGGTGCTCATTGACGACGCTTCCAGCGACGGCTCTTTCAGTGCAGCCGAGCGGTGGTTGAAGGCAAACGAGTCAAGATTCGCGCGCGTGGTCTTCGAGAGGCACACGAGCAATCGAGGCATCGCCCGGACCATGAACGAGTTGGTTACCCACTCCACGGGACGGTTTCTCGCCTTCCTCGCTTCCGACGACCTTCTAGTCGCCGACGGAATCTCGAAGCAGGTGGGCTTCGCGCTCAAGCGCGACATACGATTTGTCTTTGCCGACGCACGATTGATCGACGAAAGCGGCAACACCATTTCGAACAGCGCAATCCACTATTACGGGCGCAGCCCTTCTCATTTGGCGCGGAAAAGTTGCCTGGTCGTCGATGTAGTTTTCAACTGGGAGATGCCGTGGACAAAAATCTTCGCAAGCGCAGAGCTGTTTGCTGAGATCGGACAATTTGAAGAAGGTCTCAGCTTCGAGGATCGCGACTTCATCATGCGAGTCATATCCCATGAATCGTTCGCGTTGATGCCCGAACCCGTCTATTGCTATCGCTTGCGCAGAGGCAACCGTCTGACCCCCGGTCTGGACTCGGCACGCATGCGCCTCGACTATTTGCGATCCGAGAACCAGAACTTCCGACGGGCGTCCGGTTTCGTTCGACTTCTCCTCGGCCTCAACGTGCTGGCCGGCCGGGTGCGCTTCGACGCCAAGGGCAGGCAGAGACGCTCGCTGGTCTGGCCTTTGTTCGCGGCGGTCAGGCGGGTGGTTGCTCGCGCCCATCTGGCGGCGATGCGGCAACGGCACGCGCCGGTCAGCGATATCCAAGCATGAACAACATTGAATTCGCGTTGCACTTCGCGGAGCACGTCGAAGCTGGCATCCTCTTTGCGGCACTAACCCTGTTCGTCAACTATCTCCTCTTTCGCAGGTACATCTATTCATTGTTCGACCCGCTCTTGTTCTACACGGTGCTGTCGGCGATGGCTGCCGCGGTAGTTCTGTACCTGTACTACTTCGATCTCATCAGACCGTTCTACCTGTGGTCCTATCTTGCAACGCAAACTGCCTTCGTTGTCGCTTTCCAGTTGATCAGGCCTCCCGCACCTGCGAGGAACCCGCCGCCGCATCGTAGGAGTGCGTACTCCGGACCGATCCGAGTCTTGTATCCCCTTTCGGTGACGCTCTTCGTCTCTGCGCAGGTCTTCGTTTACTCCGTCAGCGGATTGCCCATCCTGCTGACTTCGCGCCTCGAGGCGTTTTCCACGGGCGGCGGGTACGGCTTCTTCAGCCGCCTGATCTTCGTCACCTCGACCATCTCGCTCTGCACAGCGGCCTACAGATTGCTCCTGCTCAATCGCCGGCTGGGAAGTCGTTTACTGGACTATGGTGTCGTCGCGTTTTGCACCATCGTCGCGATATTGAGCGGCTCGAAAGGTGCGCTGCTCGCACTGGTCTTTACCGTGTCGCTTGCCGTCTACTTCGCGCGCAGGTTTCACGACGTCCGGGCCGTGGAACGCCGGATCCGCGGTGTGTTTTTCTTCGTCGTCGCGTTGTCGGTCCCAGTCGCCTTTGCGGCGATCTACATTCAAGCCGGGATCGAAGACTTCACCGAGTTGCTGTCGGCTCTTGCGATGCGCTTCTTCCAGACCGGCGAAATCTTCTTCATGGTCTACCCGGACGACGTTCTGTCCCGCCTGCAGGACGGAAATGGTCTGCTCGCACTGTTCTACTCGCCACTTGGGAGCCTGCGCCTCTTCAGTCGAGAGGAGCTACCCGTCAACCTGGGCCTGCAAGCTTTCTGGTATCACTATGACCTGGACCTAATTTCGGGTCCAAATGCGCGGCACAACGTCTTCGGACTGCACTATTTCGGCGCGGTGTTCTCCGTCTTTTTCTCGTTCCTTCTGGGCTTGCTTTTCAGCTTGAGCAGGAATACGGCGTACCGGGTCCTTCCGGCCACCCCGGTCGGATTGATCGTCTATGTATTGATCGTGAATTGCGCGATGTTCATCGAACAGGATGTCTCCGGGCAAGCAATCGAGTATTTCTTTTCGGTACTGCTCGTGTTCCCTGTCCTGTATGTCGTTTCGGCGATCCCCCATATCGGCCGTGTCCGAGCTCGACGCACACCATTGCCGTCATCCGCGAGGCATCATGCTTAAGAAGGTCTCTGTCACACTGAAGGCCCAGGGGATTGGCGGTCTTCTTCACGCTGCCCGGCGCGTCATAGCGCCGTTCCGTGCTCGCTGCCTGAAGCTGTGCCGGCAACTCCTGGAAGGCAAGACGGGCCTCGAAATCGGCGGCCCCAGTGGCGTGTTCGGGCGCCATGGCTTGTTGCCCCTCTATCCGGTCGTCGCCTCGCTCGACAACTGCAATTTCGCCACGGAAACCACGTGGGCAGGATCGGTCCGGGAGGGCGCGCCTTTCAACTTCTCGCGCCGGCGCCCGCCCGGCCGGCAATACGTGGCGGAGGCCACAAATCTCTCGCAAATACGTACCGGGGCCTACAACTTCATGCTCGCCTCGCACGTCATCGAACATACCGCCAATCCGCTTCTGGCTTTGTCGGAGTGGATTCGGGTCCTCGACGACGACGGCGTTTTGGTCCTCCTGATTCCGCACAAGGACGGGACTTTCGATCACCGGCGGCCGACCACCACGCTAGAACACCTTGTTCAGGATTTCGATCGCGAAGTCTCGGAAGACGACCAAACTCACCTCGCCGAGATCTTGCAGCTGCACGATCTCAAGCGAGATCCCGAAGCCGGGACGCCTGAGGCCTTCAGGCAGAGGTCAGAAGCCAATGCCGACAACCGGTGCCTCCATCATCACGTATTCGATACAAGACTCGCGGTGCGCCTTCTTGACCGAATGGGTCTGCAAATCCTCGCCGTCGAAGCGGCCCGACCCAATCACATCGTTGCCGTCGCGCAAAAGCCCGGCAAGACGATGCTCGCCGACAACGGCAAATTCCTGGCCACGACAACGGCGTTCCTTGACCAGAGCCCATTTCCGTCGGACAGGCAGCTCGCTCCGATGTCTCTGCAATCTTCAAGATGATTGCCGCCGTGATCACCGCCTACAAGCCTGACGCGGAATTCGCTTCACGGTTTGCGCCCTTGCTGTCAGTCTGCAAGACCATCATCGTGAGTGACAACACGCCGGGAGGTCACCCTTCCTTCGACTTGCCCGCCGGCTTCACCGTCATTCAGAACCTGACAAACGTCGGACTTGCACCTGCACTCAATCTAGGTCTCGCGGAAGCGGCCCGGCAAGGAGCGCAGGTCGCCATACTCTTCGATCAGGACAGCACGCCATCGGCGGCATTCGTGTCCCAGATGTCGATAAAGTTGGCGGAGGCTACGGCGCAGCACGGGCCGCACTGCTGCGTTGGACCCACGCACGTCGACGATGGCGTCGTGGCGACGCCAGACGACGATTCTCCGAAGACTCCAGCGTCCGCGGACGAAGCCTCGTCTCGGGAAGTCGCCTGCCTGCCCACGTCGGGCATGATCATTCCCCTCGGCGAATTGACCCCTAGCGATCTGTTCTCGGACGACTTCTTCCTCGATCTGGTCGACTTCGAGTGGTGCTGGAGACTGAGAAGGCGCGGTTGGCATTTCCTCAGGTCAGGCGACGCGCAGATGTTGCATCGCCTAGGCGTCGCGCAACGCCGCTTTTTGGGGTTCACCTTCCATGTGCCGGCGCCCTACCGACACTACTTTCAAGTCCGCGACACATTGCGGCTGGCCTTCAGGGACTATGTGCCGAGCTATGCCAAGGTGCGCCTGATCGGCGTACTCCCCATCAAAGCCCTTGTCTATCCTTTCATCCTCGACCACGGGCTTGAACGGATCTGTTGGATGGCGCGTGGCGTGCTAGACAGCTTTCGTGGCGTGACAGGAATGGGGGCCGCTTCGGCGCGCCTGTCCAAGTAGGCGATCTTGGTGAAAGGCGATCTCGGTCAGTCCCAGCCGCGAGTCGCGGTCCTGCTGCCGGTTCACGCTGGAGCTGACGCCGGCCATCTGGAAGCGGCGCTCGCCAGCATGCGTGCCCAGACGCACAGCAATCTGCGTCTGTTCGTCTATTGCGACGGCCCCTTGCATCAGGCGCATGAGCAGATTCTCGCCAAGTATCTGCGCTGCGACGACGGTCAAGACTGCCTCGTGAGAGGCATCCGACCCGCGGGCTTACCCACGGGATTGAATCAGCTCATCGAGGCTGCGCTGAAAGACGGCGACGTCACGTTTCTGGCGCGCATGGACGCGGACGACATATCGATGCCTGAACGGATTGCGCGGCAGACCGATTTTCTCATCCAACGGCCGGAAGTGTCGATCGTGGGAACATGGTGCATCGAATTCGTCGAACCGAACGTACCGTTGTTCTACAAGAGGCTGCCATCCGAAGCAGTGGAAGTGCGTCGTTTCATGCTCTTTCGCAATCCGCTCGCGCACCCCACAGTCATGTTCCGACGCGCGATCTTTGAGCAGGGCAATCGCTACGACCCCGGCCTGCCACTGATGCAGGACTACGAGCTATGGTCGCGACTGATCGTCGCGGGCGAGACCATTTCGAACGTTCCCGAGTTCCTGTTGTGGTTCCGAACGGCCGAGGGCTTCTTCAACCGCCGACACGGGGTGCGACGAGCCTGGACCGAGGTGAAGCTGCGGTTTGAATATGCGCGCCGGGCCCGCCTTTTCAAGCCTGCGCAGCTTGCTGGCCTCTTCGCCATTTTTCTCGTTCGTGTATTACCCGGCGCAGTCAAGCGGCTAGCGTACCTGCATCGGAGATAGGTTTGCAATAGCTTTGTAGGAGCGTCGAAGTGTGTGGTATCTCAGGGATGTGGGCCAAGGGTTCGATCGCTCCTGGTCTGCCTGTCGCTTCGATGACCTCTGCCTTGAATCATCGCGGGCCCGACTCGCGCGGCATCTGGCTCTCGCCGGACCGCTCGCTCGCGATGGGGCATGCCCGCCTGGCGATCGTGGATCTGTCCGAACAGGGGCGTCAGCCCATGACATCGCGTTCGGGCCGATTCGTGACGGTCTTCAACGGAGAGATCTACAACCACCTTGAACTGCGTCGAGAACTGTCGGCAGACTTCGCATGGCGAGGACACTCCGACACCGAAACGTTGTTGGAGGCTATTGAGCAGTGGGGGTTTGTTCGCGCCCTAAATCGCGCTGTGGGCATGTTTGCGATCGCTGTCTGGGATCGCGACGCGGGCACGCTCAGCCTGGCCAGAGATCGAATGGGGGAAAAGCCCCTCTACTACGGCAGAGGCCGCGACGGGTTTGCCTTCGCGTCAGAACTCAAGGCGCTTCGGCACTGCCCGGGTCTAGATCTGTCTTTTGATGAGGAAGCTCTGAGAGGCTTTGTACACTTTGGATTTGTGGCCGGTCCGCGCAGCGCTTTCGCAGGGATAAAGAAGCTCCCCCCCGCCACCGTACTCGTGCTGCGCTCTGGCGATGAAGATGCTGCGCCCGATCGCTACTGGTCGATGCCGCTGCCAATCGTCGATACAAAGGTGGTGCAGTCAAGCCGGTCGGCAGACAACGATCGGATATCTCAATTCGAGACCTTGCTCAAACAAAGCGTCAAACAACAAATGCTGGCGGACGTTCCGCTCGGTGCATTCTTGTCGGGCGGTATCGACTCGTCTTTGATCGTGGTGCTGATGCAAGAGGCGTCATCCCGACGCGTACGAACATTTTCAATGGGATTCGGCGATGGAGACGAACTGGCAGCGGCCCGTCAGATCGCCGCTTGCGTCGGCACCGAACACACGGAACTACTGGTGACCCCTGCAGACGCCCTCAATGTGATTCCACGGCTGGCCGGAATTTATGACGAACCCTTCGCCGATTCATCCCAAGTGCCGACCGTGCTCCTCAGCCAGCTAACACGCCGACACGTCACTGTCGCGCTGTCTGGCGATGGCGGCGATGAGCTGTTCGGAGGGTACAACCGTTACCTGTCTGCGGTTCGCCTGGCTCGGTTCATTGAAAGCTGGCCCTACCAGCTGCGCCGTAGCCTCGCTGCTGCCTTGTGCACCATTCCATCGAAAAACTTGGACGCGCTCGCCAACTTTGCGCGGTCACATGGCTGGGGGAACCTACCGCCAGTACTTGGCGAGAAGGTCGCGCGCTTGGCCCAGTTCGTGTCAGCGCGCTCCGGACGCGAGGCTTATCTCGGAGCGTTGTCACAGTGGCTTTCAAGCACGTCGATTCCACTGAATCGTCAAGCCACTTTGCCGGACCTCGAAAACTATTCATCGACGTTCTTGCCGCAGCAAATGATGCGGTGGGACATGCAAAGCTACCTGCCTGACGACATCTTGGTGAAAGTGGACAGAGCCGCGATGGCGAGCAGCCTCGAAACTCGGGTCCCGTTTCTGGACCATCGGATTGTCGAATTTGCGCTTGCAACGCCGCTGCATTTCAAGATTCGGGCTGGTCGCTCTAAATGGCTTCTGAGGGAACTGCTGGCCCGCCAATTGCCTAGGGCAATGTTCGACCGCCCGAAGCAAGGCTTTTCCGTCCCTCTGGATGCTTGGCTTCGCGGGTCACTTCGTGATTGGGCTGAATCGCTGCTCGACCTCCGCAGCCTCGAAGCGTCCGGTCTGCTCGACGCAGACAGCATTCGGCGCACTTGGAAAGAACACCTCAGCGGACGACGCAACCACCAGCGTGCACTCTGGACAATATTGATGCTCCAAGCTTGGATTCAGCAAGAAGCGTCGGTCCCACCAAGGCAGTGCTTCACCGATGCCATCTGCTCGTTGCGGCCCATCGCTTCCCTGACCTGACACTGGCTGCACTGAAGTGACCGGTGTCGACCAACTCACGGCACAGTACTCAGGAACTGGCGGCTATTTAGAGCGCTCAACGGGGTCGAAGACCGCAGCAGCATAAGCTTAGGCCATCGTCGCGCACAGCGCTTGGAAAGAGAGACTTCACGCCCGCTGCGCGAACTGGCCGCGCACTCCTCGCGTAGCGAGAGGTGCTTGACGTATTCGAATACCAGTTTGACTACCCCACATGCAAAGCCGTAGCCTGTCTGGCGGTCTGGCAAGCGATGGCACGACGATAACTGTGTAGCCAGCAGCTACTGTCTTGTTGCGACTAAGCCAATATTTGCCATCAAGTTCGGCGGCAACGCATTTGATATAGTGGTCAAAGACTTAATCAGGTCGGGGGACCACGTTGTCATCATGCTATTGGGGACTGTCTTCAGAAAATATCCAAATACTTCCGTAACCCGAAAGCCTGCGTTCTCGAAGTGTCTGGTCAGGTGAGGCAGGTCCAAAACCCGCTGATGACCTACCACCTTGTCGCGTGGCGACAATGAGTCGTTTCGCTCCTGCAGGCCCATCATCACTGCCAGTTGACGGTGAAGCGACTCCGCGTTGGGAACAACCGCAATCACTTGCCCCCCCGGCTGTACCCACTCATACATCTTACTAGCTATTTCGTCCGGGTGGTCAACGTGCTCCAGAACGTGCAATGAAAGGACAGTCTTGTATTTCCGTGGTGGGTTGAAATTCTCGAAGTACGAGCAATGAACCTTGACTTTCTCTCCAAACCGTTGTCTAGCGTTCTCGCAAAGCTTTTCAGAGCCTTCAACTATCTCAACCGTTAGGCCTGCTCGCACAAGAGGCTCGGTAATTGTGCCTTCTCCGAAGCCCATTTCCAACACAGGCTGATTAAATGCATCGGAACTCAAGCGATTCATCAAAGTAGGGAGATTCGTGGCGTGAATTATATTTTCGATGAAGTTTTCGCCTGTGGAGTCATTCAGATAAACATCGGCTGCGTACGATTCAATTGCCTCGCTAACTCGACCACGCCCATGCTCAGTCACTCTAATCTCCGTTTGTGTTGCCCCACACACCTCGGCATCGCGTGCGAGTGGTTCAGGCCTACTGCACGCGCGCTCTAAGCTATCGCTGATCTGCAGCGTCGATTCGATGTCTGCAACTACCCGGCGGGACAGTCGAAGGATAACGATTGTACCCCGCTCCGCAATACGAACGACCTACCATTCCTCTTCGGCATCGTGTTATATAGTTTGAAGAGAGGCTAGTGTAGTGCGCTCAAAGTTATAGAACTCATTCTCCCGCATACTCCAACCATCCAGGAGGCTGGAGCGATGCGAGTTGCCGAGAAGATCGGGAACCGCTGGCGCCACAGCGCAACCTGACGACGGTCCAGGGCGACCTCGACGGCGATATCCTTGTTCTGCCAGCCCTGGGCAGCAAGCAGGGATCACGCGAGCCCGCTGCTGAAGTCTGGCCTCGACGCGCCGGCGCTTGGACAGCACTCGCAACTCGCGCTCAGTCGCGGCATCCAGCTCGACAAGCTGCTCGACGTGGTGGGGCTGTACCTGAACCCGCCCGAGCACGCCCTGGTGCTCAGCTGCGACGAGAAGAGCCAGATCCAGGCGCTC
>OCTA010004299.1_pt1 | contig 12498 bp, 6 predicted proteins | sample 1538991 | NCBI WGS metagenome assembly OCTA01 (sample SAMEA3539302, study PRJEB22396) | soil metagenome | biome: tundra; feature: field; material: soil | place: USA | collected 2010-05 | depth 0.15 m
GGATTGCCTGATCTACTTCGCGGAGAGAGACCTGAAGGAGAAGCCATGATCGCATTCGACAGCAGCGGAACCGCATAAAAGAAGCGGTTTCGCTGCATGAGGCCGCCCAGATGATCGCAACTGCAGAAGGGCGGCCCAAAGAAAAACGAGCCACCAATGTGGCGTCATTGCTTGGCATCACAAAGATTTGCGCACACTTACGTGAGCAGATAGGCGAAAACAAAGGATTCAAGGCTGGAGGAAACGGACTACCCTTCGCCGCCTTCGCCGAGTGCAATCAATTGCACAAGCCGGATTGTTTTCTAATGATCGTTCGGCTCGCTGAGGCACAAACATCCGACAAACTCACTAAATTTTCGCTTTTCTGACGTAGGGACACTTTACCGCTTTCATCCTGCAACAGGAGGGATCCATGTCTACGACTATCACGCTGCCCAAAAGGAATTCGGGGCACATAGCGGCCCATGGGGAAGTCTGTTGTAACCAGACGTTTAATGTTGAGCGTTCACCTATAGGAGTGGAGAGCGAGAGTTCTGCGCGGTGTGCGGAAAAGAAGTCCTCGCTATAGGGAACAAAGTAGTCGGCTCCCACCAGCTAGACTGCGGGTGACTCACTGACTGATAACTGAGGGATTCACGTCAAGAATCTCTGCGATTTCGTGTTGTTATCGGTGTGGTGATGCATCCCAGCCGAGGTAATTGCCAAAAATCTCAGCAACGCCCGACGCGCTGTGCGAGCCACTCATGGGAGCGAGATGCTCGAAGCCGCTCTTGCGTTTGTGCGGCATCACGTTCTGCAACTGTGGGACACCGACCACCGCGCCGGTACCATTCGCGCATTCATGCACCATCGCAGTGGTGGACGGAGTTGTCAGGACCGATCAGTGTCCAATGCGGACAGAATACAAAGAGTGGTCCGTGAGCACATACAGTGTCCGACGGTCTTGACCGCCGAAAAGAATGTCGTGCGGGCGCTCCGGAGTTGTTATTGTGTCGAGAAGTTCTCCCTTCGGGGAGTAAACGAAGACCTGGCCGGCGGCAATATAAACCTTCCCGTCCGCGTCCTGGGCAAGGCTCTCGCCGCCCTGCTCGACGAATGGGGCTATTTCGGAAAGAGAGCCATCGGGATTTAGTTTCCCGCGGTAGGTGCGCTGCTCAGCCTCATTACTTGCGTAGAACGTTTGGCCGGGAATGCCTTTGACCAATCCGTAGGCCTCGAGAATCGGCGCCCATTTGGTGCCGAAGTAAGGCTCACCCTGTACCAGCGGAGGATCGGTCGGAATAAAAAGGCTGTTGTCCGGGGAGACAAACTGGAAGGCTTTCCCGCTGCCGAGCCCCTTCCTGAACATCTCCTCAAAAGTGGTATAGGTGTACGGCTGTGTGGCTGACAGCGTATTGGCAAAGTCTCCGTTGAACCAATAGTCAACCGGAAGCGCCGCAATGAGTCCGGCGTGTTCACTGGAGGGCTGGAGTTTAAGAGGCGTGAGTTGCGCCTCAGCATCTTCCGGCCGGAAGGAATAGGCCGTGAGCTCTTTGCCGCCTGAGGACAGAACGATAAGGTCGCCGGATTTGTCGAAGACGAGATTGACGGGATCAAGCGGGGCGTCGCGAACGACCAGAGCGCTCCGCGACTCGGGCGACCAGCGATAGATGCGCTGAAAGTGCGCATCCACGAAGTAGAGATCGCCGGCGGAGTTGATGGCGGCTCCTGAGATGTTAAAGAAGCCGGTGGCTAGAAGTTCGGGCTTGGAACCCTTTTCAGTGACGCTGGAAAGATGCCGGGATGCGGGCTTTGCCTTATCGTCTGAGAGATCGAGGTAGGCAAACTCGCGATCGCGAACCTCGGCGTGCAGAGTCTGGTCCACAATCGTATTTTCGAACGGAACTTTATTGGAACGCACCAACTGACGGCATGTGCCGGAGCCATCGCAAAGGCCGATGGAACTGTTGGCGTCGACATGCACATTGCGGAAATGGATATTGGTGGAGTCCGACACGCGCACCGCGTAAGGAAACGGCTCCTCCATGTGAGTGACGCGATAACCGTGATAGTTGGCAATCGTGATATCGCTCGATCGATCTATTTCGAGCGATGAGGCGTGACCGCTTTCACCACTCTCCTCTTCCGTCTGAGGTGCGTAAAGCCTCCAGTTGTGGGCGTTGCTAAGCTTGATTTCGGCGCGCACGTGGTGCTCGCTCGACAGCTCGTAGACGAAGCCGGGGACAGTGGTGTTGGAGATCAGGATGCCGGCTTGAGCAAAGGTGTCGGGAGTCCAGATGTTGGCGAACGTTCCCCCTCCGCCATCGATCCAGAGGCTGGGGTACTGCGAGTCCCATGGACGATGGAGGTCGGGGTCGGCGGTGTGCGTATTGTTGTAGGGATTCATGCGGGAGCCATCAGGCGCGTTCGTGCCGTGGCCTCCGAGAAAGCGTACATCGTCTACGAGAGAGTCTCTGCCCGAGCGCCAAAGCAGGGCAACAGCCCGACTGTTGAGGCCGCCTGTATAGATACCAAGACCGGTGATCGTATTTGCTCCTCCTGCTGCCGAGAGCAGGAGCGGCATGGGAGCCCCGGGCCCCTGGAATGCGGCGGTTCCGTCGGGCAGATCGAACTGCGTCGTACTGGGATGGAGACCAATCAGCACCGTGTCGGGACGCAAAGTGAGGGTGTCGCGAACCAGGTAGCGACCACTCGGGAAATAAAGTGCCCGATGACCGTCGATCGCCTTTTGAAGCGCGGCCGTGTCGTCGCTGTGCCCATCTCCTTGAACGCCGAGGGTGCGGATATTGACCCAGGAAGAGGGGTCCGGCAGCGGCTGAATGGCTGGCGGTGTAGGCGGCGGAAGCGACGGCAGGGGGGACGCTTCGTAGCGAGTGTTGAACGCTGCCTGCGCTCCGGGATACTCAAGACTGAGACCGTGAGAAAAGACACTCACTTTGTAAACTTCTGAGACCTGACGAAACTCGCGCCCACTCTCACGAAATTTCGCAAAAACAGGAGTATGGCTACAGAGAATGTTTTCGAAGTTGATCTCGGTCATGCGGCTGTTCTCGTTGCTGATGAGAACGGCAGGGCCGGAAATATTCTCGAAGCGCGTGTCTACAATCCAAAGTTGATCGGAATAGTGAGAATCGATAGAGACTGCCGAAGGGACATTTTTGAACTCGTCGTGTACGAGAGTAAGTCCAGCTTCGTTTTCGCGGATAGCGGCTTCGCGCTGCCCGTCGAATGTGGAATCAATCAGCGTGAACTGCCATGCCGGCGAAGGTTTGCGGGCCATGATACCGAACTGGCCACCATGGAAATGAAGATCCTCAGCCTCGTTGCCAACCTCGTGAAGGCCGGCAAATCCAGAGCCGATATTGAAGTCGATGTGGCTGAGATAGCTGTGCTGTGCGGGGTGAAAGCGGATGGCTACAGCGCCGCTGTTGCCTGGACCAATTTCGAAATCGATATTGCTCATCGCTGAATAGAAGGTGCCGGGATTGGCGTCAGGCACAGCATGGCCAGGCGGCACTACGCCGGGAGGCGTGGGCGGCATGTGGAAGCCAAGGAGCGGCATGCCTCCGCGAATGACGTTTCCGGAGTGAGGACGCGCGCCGGCGAAGAAGAACATGTAGGCGATGCCGTCTTGATACCCCGGAGTATTTTCGCCAAGAACAAACACCGGGCGATGCGCACCATACCCGATGATTCGTATGCCGGGCCAGAGATAGATGGTCCGCGTAATCCGGTAACGGCCCTCCGGAATGAAGACGACTCCCTCGCCCCGGGTTTCCTGGAGCTTGTCGATGGCGGCCTGAACGGCCAGGCTGTCGTCTGCCTTGCCGTCGCCTTGAACGTGGAAGTCCCCGGGCGTGAGATAAACGGCGGCGGGGTCGTCGAGGCGGGTGGGATACACCGAGTTCCCATAGGCGCTTACCGCGCAGCAAAGAGTGACAACGAGAAGTAGTGCGGCTTTCATAGGGCAGCTCCTGCGGTGATTGGAGGTTCAGTCGTGGCGGATAGTCCCACTGCGGCGCTGTCGATGCCGTCGAGCCGTGCTGAGGGATTTACGATGAGCCAACCGATTGCGCCCAGAACGGCAAACAAGGTTGCAGTCATAAAGGACGCGTCCCATCCAAAGTGTGAGGCAATCATAGGTGTGAGCGATGCAGTAACAGCGCCCCCCAGCTGACAGCCGGTATTCATGGTCCCGGAAACAACTGCCGAGTACGGTCCCGCAAAATCAGCGGTTACTGACCAGAAGCTACTCTGCGATAGATACAAGGCTCCCGCGCCACACGCGAGAACAAGAGTGGCGGTCTTGGCATCATGCGCTCTCGACCCTACGCTAAGTAGAAATGCCGTGAATGCCAGTGCGAATGCCGGCAGAAAACACCGGCCGGCGCGCACGCTGACGTGGTCCGACAGCCAGTCGCTGGCAACTCCGCCGGTGAGAGAGCCCAGCGTCATCGCGATAAATGGAAACATGGAGTACAGAGCGCTGGTCTTCAAATTGAGGCCGCGCACTTGAACCAAATAAATGTAAAACCAGCTAAAGAAGATCCACGCCACGTAACCGAAAGTGAAATAGCTTCCCGTCAGGGCCAGGATCTCTTTGCTGCGGAATATTCTGCTCCAGGGTACCTTTCGCTTCACCGCGGTTTGCGGGACGGCTGCTACAGCAACTTTGCCCGTCTCGCCCCGGTTGCGGTCGCGGCCATCGACGATGACTTTGAGTTCCCCGGCGCGCACCCAGGGGTGCTCTTCAGGCGTATCGCGCGCGATCAGGTACCAGATCAAACCGGCCAGCAAGACCACAACCGAGCTGAACCAGAAGGCAGCGCGCCACCCATAGTGCATCATGATCGCCGTCATGATCGGTGGCGTAAGTCCCGATCCGAGCCCGACACCGCCAAAGATGATGCCGTTTGCCTTTCCTCGTTCATCAATCGGAAACCACCGCTCGACAAACTGGTTTGCCGCCGGATAGGTGATGGCCTCGCCTGCAGCCAATGAGAACCGCACCAGGACCAGAAGGAATAGCGCGCCGCGTATGCCTGGTGGAACGGACGCGGTCAGGGCAGTAAAGAGCCCCGACCATATCACGCCGATGGCGATGACACGGCGCGGCCCGAGGCGGCGCGCCAGGATTCCGCCGGGAATCTGGAACGAGGCGTAGCCGATTAGGAATGCGCTGAAAATCCAGCCCAGGTGCGCGTTGTCTATTCCGAATTCCCGGCTGATCGATACACCGGCAATCGAAATATTGGTGCGGTCCATAAATGCAACAGCACTCAAAACCATTACCCACGACACAAGCAGGTAGCGCTTTGGCACACCTCGGCCGGGTTTCTTCAACTGGTTGATCGTCATCTCATCTCAAATTCGCGTTGCCGTTGCAGGAAGTGGCATTCTAATGCGCGGCACGCGGCAATTTGGCCTTTGCCAACAAGGCGTCAAATTCGCTGCGTTCCATCTTCAGCTTCTCAGGATGAGCGTCGATCCACTTGGCGAATGCGTCATACTTTTCCGTCGTCCAGCCTCCCTCAAACTGAGCTCCGTTCTTCCCTAGACGATTAAGTTCAAAGTTGAAGTCATCCTTCAAGGAGGTGAATTCCGCATGGCTGATGGCCTGCTCGGCTAGAATTGCGGGAACAAAAAGGACTCCATCCGGCTTGCAGAGAACCAGGTCCCCCGGCAGCACTATCGCATGGCCAATGCGAATTGGAGCATTGATTGAGGTCAACCCCATGTTGGACCAGGCAGACGGATCGTATCCCCGATAAAATCCGTTGAAGTTCGGGATCTCCCGATTCTCCTCTTGATCGCGGATACCGGCGTCAAATACGAACCCCGTATGAGTATGCGCGGCGATAGCATTGCCAAGGTTGGAACCAATCAACGTACCGTCGACGATCTTTCCAAAGCCGTCGGCAACATACACGTCGCCGATTTGCAGTTCGCTGATGGGCCAGCTATTGGTCCCGGAACCACTGCCCAGGATTCGTCCCTCTGCTTTGCCTTCCGCGGCAATGGCTTTCAGCATATCGGGACGCGTCGGCATGTATTGGGCTGTCAGCGCCCTGCCGGCAAACGGCTTTTCGATATGAAGAGCCTGCCAGCCCGCCTCGAATTGATTGTTATAGCCCTCGCCGCGCAGGAATTCCCAAACGTCTTCAATGGTCATATTCACGGCGCGCTTCAGTAGCGCATCCGGTAGTTTTGGCCGGCCATCCGGGAAGCGATCACCCTTCCAGTCCGATGTGTAAAAAAGTATTTGATCCCGCGTCATGGTCACCTGACTGAATGCAGGGGCCGCCATCAACACCGCGCACGCCACTAGAATTGCCGAAATAACCCTCTTCATAAATCTCTCCACCCTTCCCAATTCGTCCCGCAAAAGACGTTTACGTTCCCGGCCCAGCAGCTGCCAGACTGGCACACTGCTATTCCAGGTCACTCTCCAAATATTCTGTTCATCCTCGAGGCAATCGCGGTTCCACCATGGCGCCTTCGCAACCCGCCCCTTTCGACCAGGTGAGCCGGTCAAATGAAGGCGTACCCGCGCCTTTGGTTCATCCCCACGTTCCCCTTGAGGATTGAGAGGAACGAGACAAAGTCCTGGATTCTGTTGCTATCCTGCTTTGTCTCGCCCCCATCGGCTGGATGAAGCCGTTGCTTCAGCTAAAGAGCGCATCGTCCCATGACTGCGCTTCGTCCCACATCGGCGTGGGTTCAAAATATCCCGTGCCGGGTTTCAGATGCCGCTTCACTTCATCATCGTTGAGCGTAATTCCCAATCCGGGGGTATCCGGGACCTTGATGTACCCCTTATTGATGATCGGCTTTTCAATGCCTGTGACCAGGTCCTGCCAGAAAGGCACGTCGAGCGAATGGTTCTCGAGCGCGAGAAAATTGCGAGTGGCCGCCGCGCAGTGGACGTTGGCCATGCAGCATACCGGCGTTCCGGCAAAATGCATCGCCATCGGCACGCCATAGCCATAAGCCATGTCGCCAATTCTGTGCGTCCGTAGAATGCCGCCCGAGGTCGCAAGGTCGGGATGAATCTTGTCTACTGCGTGGTTGCTGCAGAGCTTCTCGAAGTCCGCGATCTCGTAGATATCCTCGCCGGTGAGGATAGGCGTCGGGCTAGCCTCTGTAATCTCCTTGAGAAGATCGGTGTAGATCCAGGGAATCACGTCTTCCATCCACTCCAGGTTGAACTTCTCGTAGGCTTTGGCCAGCTTGATCACCGACTTCACCCCGATATGTCCCAGATGATCAATCGAGAACGGTATTTCATAACCGACCGCGTCTCGGACTGCGCCGACAAATTCGCACATCCTCTCGATGCCTTTGTCGGTGATCTCGGTGGCGACAAAGGGATGAGGTTGATTGCGCAATTCCCATCCGCTTTGACCGGCCGGCTCCATCACCATGTCCTTCTGTCCCTGCAGCAGGCGAATCCCAAAGTCCATCTTGATCCACGTCATGCCCATCGCCACCCGCTGTTTGGCCCGCTCCCCGCACTCCTTCGGCGATTCCGATTCTTCGGTATCGGCATAGATGCGGATGGTATCGCGCCATTTACCGCCGAGCATCTGGTAGACGGGGATGTTGTACACTTTGCCGGCAATGTCCCATAGCGCCATCTCCACGGCGCAAACACCGCCTGCTTGCCGCGCGCCGCCACCAAACTGAGCAATCTTCTGAAACAGGTAGTCGATGTTCAGCGGATTCTCGCCAACGAGGCGGCTCTTCAGAACCATCGCGTACTGGTAACCCGCTATGTCGCGCACTTCACCCAGGCCATAGACGCCCTGGTTGGTGTCAATGCGAATAAGAACGCACGGGCTCGGCCCCGGCTTAACAACCACCGCGTAGCGCATGTCGGTGATTTTCAAGGTCGACGGACTCGAGTTCAGATTGACATTCTTGATTGAAGACTCCGTTGCGCTGGCTCCAGCAGCCTGGCTGAGAGCCCCACCGGCCAGTACGGCCAGCGAAGACTTGAGGACACTACGGCGATTCATGTTGGGGGTGTTTTGATCGGACATTACTGCTTATTCCTTTCAGCATTAGCTGTTGTTGTTTTGTTTAATAGCAGGACTTTCATTCGTCAAAGATTGTCCGGAACGCAGAGCTGACAATCTTATCGATGGTGTCGAATATTCAACAGGTGGGCTCTAACCCCACCAGGTTTCACCCGGCGCCAGATGCGCCTTAGCAACGTCGGGGTTAATCTCAACTCCCAGCCCCGGCTTGTCTTCGATGATGTAGTATCCGTCCTTCCAGAAGGGGCCTTCATGCACCACCAGCTGCGGCCACCAATCGATCCACTTGGCCAATTCATGAATCTTGAATCCGCGCATCGAGGCCGCGGCATGCACCGAGGCGATCGTGCCAATCGGACTTGCCGGGTTGTGCGCGGCTGTCCAGATATAGTAGAGATCGGCCAGATCGGAGATTCGCTTGGATTGCAGCAGCCCCCCGGATTTCGGAATGTCGATGTGGACACCCGCACACGCCTGGCTTTCGATCAGCGTTCTGAATCCCTGCACCGTATAAAGATTCTCGCCAGTGCAGATCGGTGTCCGCGTGGCGCGTGCCAGCCTGGCCATCGCGTCGGTGTTCTCAGGCGGCAGCGGGTCTTCAAGCCACATCGGCTCAACATGCTCCAGCGCATTCAGTAACTGGATTGCGTCCTGCGTGTCGTACTTCCAGTGACACTCGATGGCAAAGTCGATATCCGGTCCGAGTTCGTCGCGTACCGCTTCCATCTTGGTCACGATGCGATGAATGTCCCGATTGGTCAAGTTGCGCCCATAGAGATCGTGCCCGGGTTCGGAGTAGGTGGGATCTGCGCTGACGGGAATGTTGTCGCCCTGGAACTTGAATCCCGTGAAACCATACGGGTTGTTCCCTTTCGCTTCAGCAGCCTGGTCACGCCAGGACGATAGTTCCTTTGGATTCGGTGGCGCCTGCAAGGTGTGATAGAAGCGTACCCGGTCACGAAAACGTCCTCCTAGCAGGTTGCAAACCGGTGTTTCCAGAATGCGGCCCGCCAGGTCCCAGAGCGCAATTTCAATGCCGCTTGCAGCAGTCACTGTAACCCCGCCGATAGCGCCCGCGCCGGCGCTTTGCATCAACATTTTGGTGTAGAGTTTGTCCACGTTCATCGGATCTTCGCCGATGATCAGTGGCTTCAACTGCCGGAGCACAACATCCTTGACACCCGGCCCCCAATAAGCCTCACCAATTCCAGAGATTCCCGCATCCGTCTCAATCTTGATCAGGTTCCAATCCCAGGTTCCGCGCACGATCATGCACTTCACGTCGGTAATCTTCACCTTCTTGCGCAATGTCTCAGCAAGACTGCGATATGGCTCGGCCAGGAGAAAGGAACCTGCCGCTCCAGCGGTAATAGCTTTTAAGAATGCCCTGCGATCGTTAAACACATCTCCCCCAAAGAATCCTGCGCTGTGAACAATAGATTAGAAAGACGAATACGGAGGATGTCAAAAGCAGGGGAGGCCACCGCTCTCGGTGGCCTCCCATGCGGGTTTTAGAAATGCAGGGTAACGGAACCTTGCAGATCGCGGTTGTCATTAATCGTTCCGGTAATCTGTCCGGCCGTTGAGGCGCCAATGGCAGCAACCGGCGTTGCAAAGTTCGGAGTGTTAAACGCGTTGAATGCATCCAGCCGGAAACTCAGGATCTTGTCCTCGTACAGCTTTATCTTGCGCTGCAGTGACACGTCCCAGTCTTTCGTAGTCGGGCCGTATAGCACCGAGCGGGCTGAGTTGCCATAAGTATTTGCAGGCGGCGCAACAAATGCCGTCGTATCGTAGAAGCGCAGCGGAGTACCGTGATCAAGCTTGCCGGATGCGATGCGATTCGGCCAGCTCGGCGAGCCGCTGTTCACGCCACTGTTGAGTGTCACCGTAAATGGAGCGCCTGAACCGTAGGTCGTGATGCCATCCACTTCGAAGCCGCCTACAATATGTGAAATCACGCCGCTGTTGAGGAACTTCTTGCCTCCACCGAACGGGAGGTCGTAGTTCACGCTGCTCACAAGCCGATGCTTCTGATCGAAGCCCGACGCGCCGTAGCCTGCTTTCAGATTGGTCACGGTTTGCGGATTGCCAGCCGAACCGCCGCCCGAAGCCGCGGAGCCACCGTAGTCCAGTGACTTGCTGTAGGTATAGTCGATCAACGCCATCAGGCCGTGGCTATAGCGCTTGGTGTACTTGGCTTGAAGACTGTTGTAGTTCGATTGATTGATCGGGTCTTCCTGCACCCAGGTGGAGATATTGTTGAGCGGCTGAATGAGCCGGCGGAGAGTTGTGGATGTGGGCCCACCAGACTGGATCAGGCCAACCTCGTTCGGGTTGTAGGCATACGTCAGGTGAACACTGTGGCTTCCACCGTACGCAATTTCAACAACGCCGCCAAGAGTCTGGCGTTCGATTCCCAAAGTGTAGGTCTGCGTGCTCGGCGTCTTGTTGGCCATCGAGTGAGAGATGATCGCAGGTACAGCCGCGTTGAGCGACGCCGTGTTGGTCAAAGTTGCGTAAGACAGTGGAACCGCACCCTGCGGGAAGGGATTGTTAATGACTGGTTGACATGTTGAGGTAACGTTGGTCGGAGAGCAGACGTTACTAAACGCAGCCGGAAGCGGGAACGTCGCCGGGCTCGCGAAGGTTTGTGAAATCGTGAACGGCGGATTCTGTCCCAACTCATCAGACGCTGAGAATGGATCCTGGAAGTAAGCGATGCCGAAGCCGGCGCGGATGACCGTGGTTCCCTTGCCGTCAAGATCGAAGGCCAGGCCGACACGGGGGCCAAAATCGTTGTTACGCTGCTGAATGCCTGCGCTCTTGCTGGTGCCGTTCATGCCCGCGAAAACAAACGCCATCTTGCTATAGTCAAAGTTCGCCAACTTGTTGTTTTTGTCGGTGTCCGGCGTGTATATGTCATCCCGGAAACCGAGGTTGACGGTAAGGCGCTGCGATAGCTTCCAGTCATCCTGAACGAACATTCCATACTGCACGTTAAGGTCGTAGTAAGGAACCAGAAGGAAGTTGCGGCTTCCTGAGTTGGGGAAACCCAGCAGAAGCCCGGCCAGTCCGGAACCGCCTGCGGCTGCGCTGCCGCTGTTGGTGAAGTTATCGTTGAACGTCATTCCGCCGCGCGTGGTTGTGTTTGTAAATGGCGACGCGTAGACGCGAACATAACGGATACCTGCCTTCAGTCCATGGCGTCCGCGAGTTTGCGAGAACGTGTCCTCGAACTGGACGTTTGTCTGCCGTGGATTTGCCGGCAGGAATGCAGTTCCGCCCTGTAAGCAGGTAAATTCATTGCCGCAGGTACTGCCGATGGTGAGATTCGGAAGGCCGGTTGTATATTGCGAAATATTCAGGCCGAGCATACCGAGAGACGTGGATGAATTGTGGCCAAAGTCGGATTGCGTCGTGAAGGGATTCGTGCGGGCGTAGCCCATACGGAATTCGTTGAATGAGTTAGATGAGAAGAAGTGCGTCTCGTCGATCGACAGGCCTTGGGCCACAAGCGAGGTGTTCTGGATGCCGGCTACGAACGGACCCAGATCGAAGTTTTTGGCGCCGGCTGCGCTGGGCGGAAGGCAACAGGTTCCCTGGCCGCCAACCAGCGGGTTAGGAGCGCTCTGGACGTAACGTTCATAGCTGAAGCGGCCAAACATCGAGTCCTTGTCGCTGAGATGGTAGTCGATGCGCGCATTGCCGCCGTTGTCGTTGATGATCTGGTTTGCAGTCGAAATGAAGTTATTGAAGCTGCCGGAGGTTTGCGGCAGCGGATAGATGCTGGCCACGTTGAGGCCGACCTGGCTGAGACGGGCCGGACAGATCACGTTGAGGACGCCGTTGCAACTGAACTGCGTGCGCGTAAAGGTGTTTCCCGTCTGCACCGTTGTCAGCGGATCATAGATCGGAATCAAAGTTCCCGCGGCATTGGTGTAGCTGCTGAAGTCCCCGACACGTTCGGCAGCGGTTGGCACGCTGTTCTGGTTTACGATACCTTTGAGAGAACGCTGGCCGTAATAGTCGGCAAAGTAGAAGAGCTTGTCCTTCTTGATCGCTCCTCCAACCGCGCCGCCAAACTGACCGCGGCGATAAGCGGGCTTCTGCACCGCAGATCCGGCACGGGCAAAATAGTTACGCGCGTCAACGGCGCTGTTACGAAGATACGTAAATACCTCGCCGTGCAGAGCGTTCGCTCCAGAACGCGTCGAGGTCGAGACGATTCCGGCGCCCCCGCCATACTCGGCGGAATAGGTTCCCGTCATTACTTTGAATTCTGCAACCGACTCCACGGAAGGTTGCACCATCACGGTATTAAAGGTCCACTCGTTGTCGATGATTCCGTCGACGAGATACTGATTTGTATTCGCCTGGCTCCCCAGGGAGTTGAAGTCGGAAGCAGCGCGCGGATTGAACGAACTTGAACCCGACAGGTTCTCGCCGGCCTGGCCCG